>Ga0153915_10002233_pt1 | contig 17758 bp, 15 predicted proteins | sample Opewatmetagenome_2_FD_107003 | JGI IMG/M metagenome (GOLD analysis project Ga0153915, IMG submission 107003) | Freshwater wetland microbial communities from Ohio, USA - Open water 3 Core 3 Depth 3 metaG | ecosystem: Environmental > Aquatic > Freshwater > Wetlands | place: USA: Ohio, Lake Erie...
ACAACGAGTACTTCCCGGATCTTCAAGATTTACAGGCCACAATCTCAAACCAGGTGGCTCTCTGGGGAACACCTAATGAAACTTTAAAAAAGTTATGCTGCATCATTTAAGACGCTATGTATAGAAATTTTTGAGAACAGGTTTGAGGTCTCACAATTTTTAAAAAAAGAAAAGAAGGTCCAGCAAGAAATCAATTTCCCTGTTTAAATTAAATTGCAGGGACAAATTTCAAACCTTTTCGGATATCATCCAAATGGCGGAGATATCCTAAACTGCAGAATCACTTATTATCGCTGTTAAGTTAAACATGGACAATAAGCTAATTGAAACCTTTCTTTTAAAACGATATCCTGGCGATGGTCGGCCAAAGGCAGTACGTGAAGAAATTGCCTATGCGTGTAAAGATTTTATTAAATCTGGCTTGGCTGATTCGAATTTTACTAAAGAACTTTGTTCCGGTTCGGAAAAAAGATTTTGGTCCCGAGTATCAGAGGCTTTACTCGCTGCACACCTAAGAAAAATAGGACTTACACCTGAACCATCACATGACGGTGGTCCTGATTTTTTTGTAATTGATAATGGTCAAAAAATTTGGATTGAGGTAATTTGTCCTGAACCAACCGGCGTGCCTTCAGAATGGACAGAAGCTGAACTATACAAAGTAATAGATTTCCCTCATGAGCAGATTCTTCTGCGGTGGACAAGCGCCATTAAAGAAAAGGCTGAAAAGCTGCTCGGCAGCTTTGATGGTACAGTTAAGGGATATATTGAGAAAGGAATTGTTGCATCATCCGATGCATATATTATTGCTGTGAATGGCCGCCAGCTTCGTAGTGGTAATCCATTTTCTGAATTGCTTGGTATAAGTAAATTCCCTTTTGCAGTCGAAGCAGTTTTTGCTGTTGGGCCATATCAGATAAAAATTAATCGTGAAACGCTTAAACAGACAGGTGCGGGGTATCAGCCCCGGCCATTAATATCAAGGTTAAAAAGATCGCCAGTACCTGCATATACTTTTCTTGATTCTAGATTCAAGCCGATTAGTGCTATTTGGGCCGTCGACATCGATGGCACATCCGCTATTGGAAATTTAGAACCAATGGCCGTGGTTCATAATCCAAATGCAGTCAATCCAATAAGAACTGGATTTTTACCAGCGCATGATGAGTATGTGGCCACCCAAATTGAGGCTGATGAATCGGAGCTAAAGAGACTTGATGGGAAATTAGCTTTTAGAAATTAGTAAGAAAATTGATGTGATACCTTAATAAAAATAAAATAATGCTATTGAATCGCTAACAAAAAAATTAGCCAGACCACATAAAAAGCTCGCCGACCGGTTATTTTCAACGGTGGAAAGAAAAAAGTACGAAAGGCAGGATATGACATCTAACGAAATGAATAAATTCGGGGACAACGGACTGGGGTCTGCTGATGAGTGGGATGATTTCCGGGGGGAAGACGGCGAACCGATTGGAACCGAGGAACTAAAGCAGTTGAATTTGGCAAGTATTCCAGAAGACATCCATATTTGGGTTATGGACAACTACTTCCCTGAGACAGTTATATGGCGTGAAGGCGATTCCCTACTCTGCGAAATCCAAGAGCACTTGTACACGAAATTCTGGGAACACAAGTTTTCTGCTTATGCTTTCGCCGAAGCTATGGAGCGAGCAGTGCGTAGACTTGCTCACGAGGGCCATCCCTTGGCAAATCCATCACGGGATGATGAGGATGTTCACATTTTCATGAGGTGGCAATTGCGTTTACCCCATGATACCAAACCTGAATCCTTAATTGATTCTATAAAGTCTGCTTTTGACTTGGTCTGGCAAAGAGCTGATGCTATCCTTGAAAATTCTGACTCCTTGTTGATTCTGGGAAAGGACACAGGTCCAGCATTGGACCGACTTCAAAGAATCGCATCCAGACTACAAGAACTTGGTTACTACACTTACATTATAAAAGACCAACCAGACAAGCCTGGAGAGGGTTTAATCCAAAAGGTGCTACGTTACGCCTTATCATCAAAGTTTGTGCTAATCGAAAATACGGAGCCATCAGGCCACTTATACGAGATCCCACACATCGCGAAAGTGGCTGAGTGTGTTACGGTGGTACTGCAAGAGGAAGGCAAGGGTGCCACGTGGATGTTTGAGGATGCCTACGCTAAACACAAACATTGGCATAAACTTGAATACAAGGAGGGTGATATAGAGCACGCTGTTGATATGGCTACCGAATGGGCAGAAATATTCGTTCGCGACTTCGCTGATTACCAAACAAAGGTTTTGCCTTGGCTCGGTAAGAAGTAGTGGGCATGGATTGCCGACAAAGACATTGAATTGGATTGAGAAAAGCTGGCGCTTTTCTCAATCACCCATGCTTGCCATTCACAAAGGGGAATACTGCATGAAAGTTTTAAAGATCCACACCCTGGAAAAGGGCTGGTGTGATAAAGATTATATTATGCTGCATGCCGTTTTTCAGATTCTTATCGATTTTATCGAGAAGGAGAAGCCGGATCGGATTGTAGATTGGAATCATGATCCTGAGCACAAGCACGCATGGCGGGAGATCCGTTCTCTCTATCGCTGGTGGACTCAGAGACGTCCGGCTCGAAAGAGCCCCCTCGATGTGAAGGGTTTGAAAAGACCGCCCATGCGATGGAAGAAGATTCCGGGAAGCGATAATATGCAACTCATGGATTATGACAAGAAGAAGTACGCGGCATATGATGCGGCGGTGAAGAAGCACTGGCGGCTGGAAAAGAAGTGGGAAGATGAAGACCAGTGGAACCTCCATCGCCTGATCGATATCAGGCCATTTCTCTGGACATAATGTTGAGTATCTTATCTAAAAGCTGAAAAGGGATGAAATCCCTTTTATAGTGAATTTGACTGAAACCGAGGGGTTTGATAATATAAGCTATGATATCGCTTCAGGAAATTCGGGTAAAAATTAAAAAACGACATTATGAATATTCCAAGCATGCTGTCGACCAAAGTATTATCCGAGATATAAGCGTGGCGGAATTAGAGGATGCAATGTCCGGGGCTAGTGAAATAATCGAAGATTACCCGGAGGATAAATATGGTCCGAGTTGTCTTATTCTTGGCTACACAAAAGCTGGCAGGCCATTGCATATACAGTGCAGCTACCCGACTCGGCCTATTATTAAGATTATCACCCTTTACCAGCCTGATCCTGATATGTGGATCGATTTTCGGGTCAGAAGGTGAGATGTAAGGAGGTTTTCAATGAAAGAGACCATGGTAGAATCTAAAGTAAACTATGCACTGGAGCATGACGGTAAATTTTTTATTTTTGAGAATGTCCCGGCGCGTGTATGCAAAGAGACCGGAGAACAGTTTTTTGCCCCCGATACGGTAGAACATATTCAGAAGATTATCAAGAGCAGTAAGGTCCCCGACAGAATAATCGAAACACCTGTTTATAATTTCGCCTGACAAAAATTACATGAATTACGAAGAGCTGCTTGAAAAATACAGGCTTTTACTGGATGAAAACAGCCGCCTCAAGGAAGAAAACAACCGCTTAAAGGCCGGACTTGGGCTGCCGGAAAACCAACTCCCAATAAATAATTCAACCGAAATACCTGCACAGCCAACTCTATTTGACGAAGAACCAGCCGTTGAAGCTTCATCCCTAACTGTAACCAACGCCTCCGATTCAATCTCAAAGATAAAACTGTTCATGTCCCTTTTTAAAGGGCGAGATGATGTCTTCGCTACGCGTTGGGAGAATAGGAAGAAAGGGACGTCTGGCTATTCACCAATTTGCATGAATCAATGGCGGCCTCGACTATGCGGGATTCCGAAGATTCAATGCGCCAAATGCGGCAACAGGGCATATGCTGTCCTTGACGAACACATCATTGAGGAGCACCTAAGGGGAGATATCATTGTCGGCATCTACCCGATGCTGCCTGATGAAACATGCCATTTTCTGGCAATTGATTTTGATGAGGCGGACTGGCAAAAGGATGTATCGGTACTGAGAGATGTCTGCAAGGAGTCTAATATACCTGTTGCCGTCGAACGCTCACGATCCGGCAGGGGTGGACATGCGTGGTTTTTCTTTGATGCCCCGATACCTGCGGCACTGGCCAGGAGATTCGGCGCCGCTCTTTTAACCTCTTCCATGAACATGCGGCATGAGATCCGGTTCAAATCATATGACAGGTTGTTCCCGAGCCAGGACACAATGCCTAAAGGCGGTTTCGGAAATCTGATCGCGCTTCCATTTCAAAAGGCCGCGAGAAAGGACAATAACAGTGAATTTGTTGATGAATCCTTTAGCGCCTATGACGACCAATGGGCTTTTTTATCATCCGTTCAAAAGATTACTGAGGGCCGTATTAAAGACCTTGCATCCGAACTTGGCCACGGACATGAACTGGGCGTATTAAAGATCGATGAAGAAGAGATGTCGAAGCCATGGGAGAGACATGTTGTAAACCTGTCAACAGGTGATTTCCCTGGACAGATCGAGATCGTGAAGGCAAACATGCTGTTTATTCCAAAGACCGGCATTTCGCAAAGGGCGTTGAATCGTCTGAAGAGGCTGGCCTCCTTTAAAAACCCGATGTTCTTCAGACAGCAGGCAATGCATTTGCCGACCTATGGCCACCCGGTGGTTATCTCCTGCGCGGATGAGACAGGGGATTATCTGTGCCTGCCGAGGGGGTGTGAAACAGAGCTTGTGGATGAACTGAGGCAATACAATGTTGTTGTCCGGATTATTGATAAGACAAATCATGGCAGAAGTATAGATGTTGAATTCAACGGTGTTTTAAGGGATGAACAATCCAGGGCGCTCGAAGATCTATTCCAGCATGACATCGGCATATTGTCCGGGACAACGGCCTTCGGCAAGACCGTGGTGGCCATAAAACTGATTGCAGAGAGAAAGGTAAATACACTGATACTTGTGGATAGGGTCAGTCTGCTCTCTCAATGGAGGGAAAGGCTGTCGGAGTTTTTAACAATCAACGAATCCCTGCCGGAGATGAACCTTTCCCAGGGAAAGAAGAGGGGTAGAAGGAAAAAGGCGGGCGTAATCGGATTGGTCGGGGCGGGCAAGAATAATCTGAGCGGGATTGTGGATATAGCGGTAATGCAATCCCTCAGCCGATTGGGAGAGGTCAAGGCATGCGTGATGGACTACGGGATGATCATTGCGGATGAGTGCCATCATGCACCGGCCTTCAGGTATGAAAATATCTTGAGGACCACGGATGCCAGGTATGTTTACGGGCTCACGGCTACACCAACGCGAAAAGACGGCCACCATCCGATCCTGCTTATGCAATGCGGCCCGATACGTTATCGCGACAACCCTAAAACGCAGGCAGAGAAGAGACCCTTTGAGCATTATATCATCCCAAGGTTTACATCCATGAGGATCGGGTTGGATCGCGATGAAAAGGATATTTCCATCCAGGAACTTTATTCTGAAATCGTTGATAATGAGATGCGAAATCTACAGATTGTTGACGATGTGCTGAACAACTACAGGCAGGGCAGAAACTGTATCATCTTATCCCTGAGGACCGCCCACGTTGAGTTGCTCGCAAAGATGATAAAGGAAGAGGTCCCGGATGTCTTGACCCTGACGGGCGGCATGGGGGCAAAGACGACCAGAGAGGCATTTCAGTATATCTCCGCAGCCCCGGATTCACGAAACCTGATAATTGTTGCCACAGGCGCTTTTATAGGAGAGGGCTTTGATGAACCGCGTCTTGACACATTATTTTTAGCCATGCCGATATCATGGAAGGGCACCTTACAGCAATATGCCGGAAGGCTGCACAGGTTGTTTGAAAATAAAAAAGAGGTGCGCATCTATGATTATGCGGATGTCCATGTAAAGATGCTGGAGAGGATGTATCAAAAACGTCTTACAGGTTACGCCTCAATGGGATATAAAGCAAAGGGCGAGGACATCAACTCAGCGCCTGTGGATATTATTTTTGACAAGGACAATTTTTTACCTGTGTTCAACAATGATATCGCCTGTGCGAAGAAGGAGATTTTGATTGTAAGCCCTTATGTGGGGAAAAGACGAACCGTGCAGATTTTGGAATACCTGAAGATTGCGTTGGATAAAAATATCCGTGTAATTGTCGTAACCAGGCCGATAGAGGATTTTAAAGAAGGGGATCGCATCCTATTGAAGAAAATGCTGAACCTGTTAAAAGATAACGGCATAAGCGTTGTCCCTAAATCCAATATCCACCAGAAATTCGCGATCATGGATCAAAAAACCGTATGGTACGGCAGCATCAATCTTTTGAGTTACGGCAGCGCCCAGGAAAGCATTATGCGCATTGAAAGCCCCAATATCGCGAATGAGTTGATTAAAAGTATAAATAGGGGTACATAATATTCAATGCTATCTATTAAAAGGAATAACATGATTCGTAAGATTGTTTTCACATTAGGTGCGGTTTTTCTGATTGCCGCTTTTTTTGTTGCCGATCATTATGCCCCGTTTCAGGGTGAGGCCTATGCGGTCTATTTCGGGATCGGGGTCTTTATTGCGGGGCTGTTGGTTGCGATCAAGCCCTTCAGGTTTATTCGGCCTAAAAGCCGCGGATTCGGCCTCCTGCTGGCAGCCGCAGGCCTTTTGGTCTTCATGACAGGCATGATGTGGCCCGCACCTATGATGCCTTCCGACAGGCCTCATCAGCATATTGATGATTTCATGCCGGAATGCCAGTTTTATGAATATCACGAGGTGACGGTCAACGCACCGGCTGAGGCAGTCTCCAGGGCCATAGGGGAGATAAGCTTCTCGGATATCCCCGTTGCCATGTGGCTGATGCGTATACGCGCCCTTGCCTCAGGACCCTTTGTCGACCATGAGATTGACTGTACAACACCTGTCATAAACCTTCTTTCACAGCCGGGACACGGGTTTTTATCCCTTGACACAAATGATCCTAACGAATACGTCTCCGGCATGACAGGAAGGCCGTAGTCGAGTGATCCGCCGCCGGCCGTAACAACCCCGGATGAATTCCTGGCCTCCCAATCGCCCGGCAATATAAAGGTGGCATTCAACATGCATGTTTTTGATATGGGAAACGGTACAAGCCGGTTGACCACTGAAACACGCATTATTGGAAACGACAACTCCGCGCGTAGGATCTTTGCATGTTACTGGAGGATCATCTATCCGGGCAGCTCCATTATCCGCCGCGTATGGCTGGACGCCATTGCCGATCGCGCAATACGGGGATGATCCGGGACGTTGCAGTGTGATTTGTTGCATAGCCTGGGCTTATTACCCCGCCCTCGGCGCGTTCAATGAATATTAACGATACTACTTTAATATTGCAGGTCTTAGTATATGATAATAATATTATAAAGGTGCATGGCGCTGAGTTCAATATGCCATACCCATATCATGATTAATAGAAACGCGAAAAAGATAATATATTATGGGCGCTCAAACTGAAAATGCTGTGACCGCAAGGTCATCCTTCATGGGCGATCTATGGGGCGGGCTGGCTTCCATGCTGGTGGCGATGCCGTCCTCCATTGCCTTCGGCGTCCTTGTGTATTCAACCCTGGGAAATGAGTATGTAGGGGCCGGGGCACTGGCAGGCATCATCGGCGCAGCCGCCATCGGCATTGCAGCGCCCCTTGTCGGACGCACCGGGGGCCTGATATCCGCCCCATCCGCCCCTGCCGCCGCGGTCCTGTCGTCACTGATTGCCGGGCTTATCGCGGGCAACAGCGGGATTGCCCCTTCGGGCGTCCTTCCCCTGATGGCAATAACCGCCCTGATCTCTGCGGCATTCCAGGTCCTTTATGGCGTGATAGGAGGAGGCAGGCTGATCAAGTATGTCCCATATCCTGTCATCAGCGGCTATCTGTCAGGCGTAGGCATACTTATTGCTGTTGCCCAACTGCCCAGGTTTTTTTCTCTCCCCAAAGAAATCCCCCTTTTGAAGGGGATGATTTCCCCTGGACTGTGGAACCTTCACGGACTGGCTATAGGGATTATCACCATATCTATAATGCTGATCACAATGCGAATTACTAAAAAGGTCCCTGCGGCCATACTTGGGCTTTTAGGAGGGATGCTGGCCTATTTTATATTTGCTTTGTTTTCCCCGGGGCTCCTGGAGCCCCGGGACAACCCGCTCATAATCGGGCCTATTTACGCATCAGGGGCCTTCTTTGATACGATAAGGGGAAGGCTCGCGGACCTTTTCTCTTTCAATCCCGGCTCGATAAAGCTGATAATAGTGCCTGCCCTTACCCTTTCGGTCCTTTTATCCATTGATACATTGAAGACCTGTGTGGTGCTGGATGTCCTGACCCATAAAAGGCATAATTCCAATCGGGAGCTCATCGGTCAGGGCGTCGGGAACATGATCTCGTTCATGGCAGGGGGAATCCCGGGTTCCGGGACCATGGGGCCCAGTCTTGTCAACATTACAAGCGGAGGCAGATCGCCCCGTTCCGGCGTTATTGAAGGCTCCCTTGTGATTATTACACTCCTGCTGCTGACCCGGATTGTTGCATGGGTCCCGATCAGCGCCCTTGCCGCCATACTGCTGGTGATAGCGTGGCGCATGTTCGACTGGCGGAGCATGCTTCGGCTTTTGCGTTCCAGGGAGGGGCGGCTGGACCTGTCGGTTATATTCGGCGTGATACTGGTTGCAGTTGCCGTTGACCTGGTCGCGGCGGCCCTTGTGGGTGTGGCCCTGTCGATATTGCTGTTCATCAGGGACCAGATCCAGTGGTCGGTAATCCACGCCAAGAGGGGGCTTGACCAGATATCATCAAAGACCATCCGTCCCGACGTGGAGAGGGAGATCCTTAAACAGCACGGTTCCGAGGCGGTCTTCTGCGAATTGGAGGGGAACCTCTTCTTCGGCACTACGGACCAGCTTTTTTCCCAGCTTGAGGATGACCTGCGCGCCAAGCGGTTTATACTTCTTGACATGAGACGCGTCCAATCCATGGATTATACGGCAGCGCATCTCTTTGAACAGATGCAGGCCATGCTGGAGGAACGCGGAGTAAAGCTGCTGTTTACCGGCATGCCGTCGGGCCTCCATGACAGCCGAAACTTTGAGGGATACCTGGCGCAGCTGGGTGTTGTCAGGAAAGAAGCCGGAGGCATAATGATATCCCGGACAATGGACAGCGCCCTGGAGTGGATGGAGGACCGCATATTGGAGGAATACAATGTAATCAAGAAGGGCGATGAACCGCCCCTTAAGCTCAAGGATTTCGACCTGTTCCGCGGGTTGGATGAAGATCAGATCAAATGCCTCTCGGGGTGCGTATCGGAGTTGTCCGTACAAGAGGGACAGAGGGTCTTTTCAGCGGGCGACCCTGGGGATGAACTGTATCTCGTCCGCAGGGGCAGCGTGAGGGTGCTTCTGTCGTTGAAGGGCAACACCTTTCATCATCTGGCCACGGTGGAGCGGGGCGACTTTTTCGGCGAGGTCTCCTTTCTTGACCGCAGCCCCCGTTCAACCAATATTGAGGCAAAGGTCCCAACCGACCTTTACCTCCTTTCCCGGGCACGTTTTAATGAGCAAAGTCATTCCGATCCCGTCTTCGGCGTTCAGGTCTTTGCCAGGCTTGCCCTCACCCTTGCCAAACGCCTTCGCCATACTGATGCCGAGTTGCAGGCGCTGGAGGAAAGATAGGAGTCAACATGAAGAGGCAGATCATGGGCAGGGAGGTTGTGGTGGCGGTCACGGATGGCAGGCTGGATTTCGGGACATGGGAGCAGATCTTCTACGGCGAGTTTGACGGGAGAAGAAGAAAGAGGGCGCTGGTGAAGATAATCGGAGAATAAATACTTGAACTATTTATTCGTAAAAAGAGGATTCTTTTTTGCCTTTTATACATTCTTTTGATATACCTGTCTCACAACTGGAATAATTCAAATTTTCCGTTTGCCGGATAATATAAATTTTATATCTCAAAGGCCTCGATATGCTTATGCCTCTTCCCGCCCACATTGCCGCTAAACGCCTTGTCCTTCGCAAGTTCGTCCATGAGGACTGGTCTGCATTGCACGCATACTACTCTGATCCTGAATGTACAAGATTTACGTTTCAGCGGGTATTGACTGAGGGTGAGTCATGGAGGGCAATGGCCGGCATGGTCGGCCATTGGGAACTTCGAGGCTATGGTCCGTATGCCGTTGTCGAATCCGGCTCCGGATTAGTAATAGGCGCCGTCGGACCATGGTTCCCGAATGATTGGCCGGAGCCTGAAATCAAATGGGCGCTTGTCCGTGCCAGCTGGGGAAATGGTTACGCCTCTGAGGCTGTACGGGCGATTCAGCCCATTGCTTCCAAGGTGTTTAACGGGAAACCTCCTATCAGTCTTATTGATGCGGAGAATTTAGCATCGATTAGGGTTGCGCTCGCAGTAGGCGCGTCCTTTGAACGGGAAGTGGAGTTTCGTGGCTCGCTTCATCACGTATATCGCCACCCGAGATTAAATGAACACAATGTCTAATAAGCGGTTTTTTTAATATCGTTCTCATGCATTGAATCTCAACATATTGGCCTTTAATAAATGTTGTTCATCTCGGACAATTTTTATTCTATACTATGTAATAATAAAGTGTCTTTAAGGCCTGAATTATGATGGTTGATTTTTCATTGACATTGTTTCAGGATTAAACACTCTTAAAGCAAAAATGATCCGTTAAGGAATGTGAGGGAGGAAGGCACAATGAGTGAAAAAATAAAGCAGACCGTTATAGGAATCTGCATGAACAAGGCGATAATCATCGCTGCTTCCCTGGTTGTTTTATATACTGTTTCAGGATTTTTTTTACTGCCTTATCTGATTGAACGATATCTTCCCGGCATGCTCGGCAAAAGCCTTAATTGTGAGGTCTCCCTTAAAGAGGTCAAGGTCAATCCCTTTGCCATGACACTGGAGGCAAAGGAGTTTCAGATGAAAGAACCTTCCGGCATGGCCATTGCCGGATTACAACGGCTTTATGTCAATTTCCAGCTCAGCAGTCTCTTCCATTGGGCGCTTACCTTTTCAGAGGTTTCTGTAGATGCCCCATCAATGAATATAGTAATCGATGCAGACGGAAAGGTGAATCTGGCCCGGCTGGCAGGACAGGAGACCGATGCGCCGGAGGAAAAAAAAGAGGAAGGCAAACCCCTGCGTCTGTTGCTGCGCAATATTGCAATAAATCAGGGCCGGATTGATATGACCGACAACCGCCAGGCAATACCGGCAAATCTTTCATTCTATCCCCTGAACATCAAGCTTGCGGATATCTCCACACTCCCTGACCGCGAAGGCCCATATACCCTGACGGCCACGAGCATGGACGGCGCAACCCTGAAATGGTCCGGCAAGGTCTCCCTGGAGCCCCTGCATTCCGAAGGCAGTCTTGCATTTGAGGAGACACCCCTGTCAACACCCTGGAAATTTTTCCGTTCCTTGCTGAACATTGCATCCCCGTCCGGCGTCCTGGGCATGAAGACCAACTACCTTTTCGATTACAGCAAAGAGACGCCGGTCGTCACCCTGGATAGCCTCAACGTGCATCTCGCGGATCTTGGGCTTCAGATTGATGGGGCTGAAAGGCCGTTTCTGAACCTGTCTGAAATCAACCTGGATGCAGGGAAACTGGATCTGATGCAGCAGAAGGTTGATGGCGTCCGTCTGTCAATCAAGGACGGAAACCTGGATATGGTGATGGATAGGGGCGGTGTGTTAAACATACAGCGGATCACAGGCCAAAAGAAGGAACAGGAGACCGCATCGCCTCCTACCGCAGTGACGAGCGAAAAGATCGCCCCATGGGTGATAGATATCCCGGAGGTCAAGCTGGAAGGCCTGGCGCTCAGATATACGGATCAGGGCAAGGCCCGGCCGGTCTCATATTCCATCGATGAACTGCAACTGGCATTCAAGGCGGCTTTCAACACCGATGCGCCGGGGATGCAGGTCCGGGTCAGCGACCTTGGTCTGGATTTAAAGCAGATTGCCGCGGGTTATGCAGACGGGTCTGAACCGGTTATTCAGGTCGGCGGTCTGTCTGTGACAGGAGGGGCCTTTGACCTTGCCGGGAGGTTCGCATCCGTCTCACAACTGGAGGTCAAGGACGGGAGCGCGGATGTAATCAGGGAAAAGGACAGCGCCATCAATCTCGCCAGGTTGTTTGCCTCGGACAATCCAGCCCCGAAGAAATCCGGCAATGAGAAGCAGGCAGCAGCGAGTGAGCCGTGGCAGTATACTGTTGAAAATATCCATCTTTCAGGATTCAAGACGCAGTTCAGTGATCTGACCGTGAAGCCTGACAGCCCGCTTATAAATATTGACAATATCAGGATGTCTGCGCCGCGGTTTGACGGGAAATCGCCGGTTTCCTTTGAGGCGGGGCTGCATGTTGTCCAGGGCGGCGATATATCGGCATCCGGGACCTTTGATCCTGTAAGCATTGCAGTGAAATCCGATATAAACATAAAAGACCTTGCACTCCCCGTGATACAGCCCTATCTCTCCCGGGCGGCCTCCGACCTCACGCTTAACTCGGGTAAATTCTCCGCAAGCGGGGCCTTTGACCGCAATGCAAAGGGAGGCATGGCCTACAAGGGACAGGTCGGGATTAGGGAACTGAAGGTTATTGAGAACAGCACCAGAGACACCCTTATGGGATGGGAGGAGCTTAAGACCCCGGAGCTGCGCTTCGGCATGGACCCGGACAGGCTTGAGATTGATGCCCTGAAACTGATCGGGCTGGAATGTAAATTTATCATCTCGGAAGATAAAAAGGTGAATATGGTTGAGGCCTTTAAAACCAAGACGGAACCTGCTGCCGAGGAACCGCTGAAGGTAGAAGAATTGGAGAAAAAAGAGACAGTGTCCGGGTCAACAAGTGGGACTTTTCCGGTAAAGGTCGCAAGGCTGAGCATGGAGAAAGGCAAGGTGGATTTTGCCGACCTCAGCCTGATGCCCCAATTTGCTACCAAGATCCATGAACTGACCGGCGTTATAATCGGGATCTCGTCATTGCCGGGCGCACGAACCCAGGTAGAACTGGAGGGCCGCGTGGATGAATATGGAAGCAACAATATAAAAGGCGAGATCAATGTCTTTGATCCGAAACAATTTACGGATATCTCCGTGGTTTTTAAAAATGTGGAGATGACCGGCCTGACCCCTTATTCAGGCAAGTTTGCGGGCTATAAAATCGACTCGGGCAAGCTTTCCCTGGATCTGCAGTACAAGGTTAAAGACAGCAAACTGTTGGGTGAAAATAAGATAATCATAGATACGCTTAAGCTTGGAGAAAAGGTGGACAGCCCGGATGCTGTGAAACTGCCCCTTAAGCTTGCCGTTGCGATCCTGAAAGATGCCAACGGCCTCATTGATCTTGATCTGCCGATAAGCGGGGACCTTAATGATCCCGAGTTCCATTATGGGCGCATTGTATGGAAGGCGATTGTCAACGTGCTGACCAAGCTTGTCACATCCCCCTTCCGGGCGCTCGGTGCATTGTTCGGCAGCGGCGAGGAGGCGCTTGATGCCGTAAAATTTGATGTGGGTTCCAGTGTTATTCCCCCTCCGGAGCAGGAGAAGCTGGCCAAATTGCTGGGGGCGCTTCAAAAAAGACCTCAGCTTAAACTAAGCATTACCGGACGCTCCAACAGCGATACGGACGGGGAGGCAATCAAGGAACTCCAAGTGCGCAGGGCCCTGGCGGAAAAGGCCGGACTGACACTTGAACCGGGAGAGAATCCCGGCCCTGTGGATTTCAGCAACCCCCAGTCACAACAGAGATTGGCGGCGATGTTCATAGAACGATACGGCCAGGAGGCCTATGAAACGCTGAATCCTGAAGCAAAACCTGTGGACAAAAAGGTCAAGACAAAAAAGGCTGGTGTGAAACAGGCTGATACTAAACAGGAGCCTGAGGATCCCGGGGAAATTGCCAAACGTCTCTATACCGAACTTATCAAGCGAGAACAGGTTGAACCGGCGGTGTTGACTCAGCTTTCGGACAACAGGGCGCAGGCGGTTGTAAAATACCTGACAGGTCCCAACGGGTTGGCTGTGGAACGGATTGCCGTCAAACCCTCCGAAGGCGCCACTGATAAAGAAGCCATAACAACCGTACTTGGATTGGATGCAATGGATTGATACCGGGTGTTCATCCGAAAATGTCGGCTGATTCACGCTCTCAAGCCTTATTATAGGTCACTAATTTTGCAAGCTGTCTGTTGATGGCTAATAATGGGTATTCACCCGGCGAATGATCGTATAAGGACATAATTCCTGCTCAAGGAGAATATGCTGGGAATTATTGGCGCATTCGACCATGTTTCCATCTGTGACGGCAATTCTAGGCGGCATGGCAATGGTGGAGGTTGTCCCGTCAGGGCTGAGGGTTTCCAGTGTCTCACCGGCCAGGATGGTATTTCTGACCCTTACAACACATTTGCCATTTATCTTTTCTTCCGTGACATCGCCGACAAGGATTGTCGCGAAGATTTTATCAGCCATGTTAAAGTCATAGTCATCGGGGCGGATAGACCCTTTCATGAAGCCTGTAGAAAATCCGCGATTAGGCATCCTGCCGAGCAGCTTGAGGCCTTCTTCAATGGAAAACCTTTTGCCGTCCAGGACCTGCCTGTAAAAGGACACAACAGTGGCGATGTAGTGGATGGTCTTCATCCTTCCCTCTATTTTGATTGAAGAAACCCCCGCCTCCTTAAGGCCGGGCACGAATTCAAAGAGGGCCAGGTCCTTGGAGTTGAAAAGGTATAGGCCCCTTTCATCCTCAAATACAGGCATGTACTTGCCAGGCCTTGTCTCCTCCATCAGGAAATATCTCCACCTGCACGGATGCTTGCATTCGCCGCGGTTAGCGCGATGCCCCGTGAGGTAGTCGCTGATGGCGCAGCGGCCCGAATAGGAAAAGCATACGGCGCCGTGGATAAAGACCTCTGTCTCTATAATCTCCCTTGTCTTTGCCTGTATCTCCTTTATTCGATCAAGGGAAAGCTCTCTCGCCAGGTTGACCCTCTTTGCGCCCAGTTCCTTATATGCCAGAACTGCCTGCCAGCTTGTCGTATTGGCCTGGGTGCTGATATGCAACGGGGCGCGGAGTCCTGATTTTTTCAGCGCCATAAAGACGCCAAGGTCTGAGACGATAAAGGCATCCGCCCCCATGTCATCCAATGCCCCGGCAGTATTTATAATCCTGTCATATTCATCGGAAAAGGGGTAGATATTGAGCGTGACATAACCCTTTTTGCCGCGGCTATGTAAAAAATCGAGCCCTGCCGCCGCGTCATCAAAGGTGAAATTCCCGGCAAAGTTACGGAGTGAGCCGAATTCCGTCCCGAAATATACGGCATCAGCCCCGTAAATGACGGCCCATTTAAGCTTTTCAAGTGTGCCCGCAGGCGCAAGTAATTCCAAGATATTCCTCTGGTATTTTTTTAAAAAGTCAAAAGATCCTATCACGAAAACGCAAAATTTAGAAAGGTTTATGTGAACGTATCACATGGAAATGGCATATTTGGGGGTTGAGTTTGTTTTTGGGAGAAAACAGGGGTTTATTCCGTAAAAAGGCAGAGCCAATCAGATGACCCTGCCTATTGGATGGAGTAAAATCTATGGCTAATTATTTCTTAATAAATCTCTTTCTGAAACCTGCAAGTCCGATTAAACCGGAACCAAGAAGGAGCATGGTTGCGGGTTCTGGGACTGAAGACCGGTCTAATTTTACATACGCGCCACCCGTCTCCCAAGGATTATCGGTCACACTTAATGATATTGAATAACTTCCTGGTCCCAATATAAACTCTCCCCTGCTGTAATAGCCTGAGTCATAGGATGCTTGAACTTTAGTTTGGTCGCCATAGGGCGAGTAGTAACTCGCATAATTATTAGCCACTGCATTTGTAACTCCAAGGGATCCAACACTAAATTCGTCGCCAACAATGTAGGAATCAGTTACATAAAGAGAATATGAATCAGAAATGTCAATAGAAAAATTTAAGGGACTACCGTATTCATCTTCTGAAACTGCGGCTGAATCCCAATAAAATTTATGCCATGTACCAATATCAGACGATAGATCAATAGTAGTTGCGCCCGCAAGGCTTGATAATCCAAAAATCAGTAAAATTGAACTTATTAAAACTATAAATTTTTTCATAATTTGATCTCCTTTCTCTTGTTAATTTTTGATTAATAATATTTTACCCCATCCAATAAAAACAACCTGCCTCTCCCAAATAAAAACAGAGTGTGGCAGCACTCTAATATCTGACTTAATGAAAATCTTAGACTCTGAACCAAATCACTATTCACCCTGAAGACTAGGTATGCCTAACTGATATATAAACACTTATTTCGCCCTATCATTGGGGGCAAAAGATGAGACAAACAAGGAAGTTCCTACACATCATACAGCAATACCTATGCCATTAATCGTAAATATTTTACCTATTTTTTCTTTAAATAACAGAATGTTAGCATTGTGGATAAATCATGAAGTCGCCAATATGTAAAAACCTACCACTATTATATGTAATTTATTTCCATTTATTGGCAATAATATACATATTTTTCTTTACCAGGATCATCATGTTTTATATCCATTAAGTGTTTTTCCGGCTCCCCATAGTCTTGCCAGAATAAAACAATTTATTTTTCATTATAGCCCCCATGCCTTATAAATCTTGCCCCATCCATGTCTATCTATAATCTTTAAAAGAAGGAGGGGAACATCGCATGATGCAGAGCGCGTTTAATGTCCTGTATCAATGTATCCGCCTTACAAAAGTGTCGTAAGCGGCGGGGCCCGGTATATTCCGTTTGCGGTGTCCCGCAATGCACTCAGAGCATCTTATTTTTATTATCTATCAATCGTCTCGAATACAATAGCCCTTATCCTCCAATGAAAGGGAACACCTCTTTAATCTCCGTATAAGGCAATAAATAAAAACAAATCACATAAAGGAGAAACACTATGACCATAGCTATTGGCTATATCCGTGTCTCAACAGAAGACCAAGCGAAGGAAGGCATCAGTCTGAACGCACAAAAATCAAAAATAGTCGCTTATTACACCTTGAAGGACTTGAAGTTGTCAGAGATTATCGAGGATGCGGGCCTGCCGGACGAAGCCCTGGCGAAGGCTGGTATCAGTGCCAAGAACGTTAAGAGACATGGAGTTCAAAACTGGCAGGGATGGAAAGGAGACTGATAACGGAAAGAGGAAATCCTAAGGAATCAATTTATCCAGTTTTCAATTTTAAGCCCTGGAATCCTTGAATAATGTTTTGTATTGGCCGTCACAAGCACACAACGGTTCGCAATGGCTGTGGCGGCAATAAAAATATCTTCCCGATTTTTTGTCCGGTCTTTTGCAACTGAGCCAACAGATCGCCGGCAACTGCGGCTTCATTCTCGCCAAAAGGCAGTATTGAGATGCCGGACAAAAGTTCATTTATGATTCTTTTCCAGAAGATCGGGAAATCATCCCTGAGCGCGCTGTCGAATCGAAGTTCAAATACACAGATGCTTGAAGTGAAAAGGGTTTTAGGTTTTTCTGATCGTAAAAGGGTAGAGTAGAGAACTGGCTTTCACGGTTTTAGGTTCGGCTTATCTGTTTCCGCATCTTTCATCAGGCGGTGCCTTGATAGCTTTACCATGACCATTATGCCAATCCTCCCTCATCAAACCGTGCATGCGAGTTTCCCGCA
>Ga0153915_10002234_pt1 | contig 17756 bp, 15 predicted proteins | sample Opewatmetagenome_2_FD_107003 | JGI IMG/M metagenome (GOLD analysis project Ga0153915, IMG submission 107003) | Freshwater wetland microbial communities from Ohio, USA - Open water 3 Core 3 Depth 3 metaG | ecosystem: Environmental > Aquatic > Freshwater > Wetlands | place: USA: Ohio, Lake Erie...
CACGGTCAGGGATGCCGGCAAGCGACGCGGGCCTGACGAGCAGGACCGCGACAAGCAGCATGATGGCGGCGCCCGTCCGGCTGAAGCCGGACGCTACGGCCGGTTGGTGACGGGTGCGGCGCGTTCCGAGCACAGTTCGACGACGCAGATGGAGTCGACGACGCGGTTTGGCGGAGGCACCGGCATGCCGCGATCCGTCATCATCTTGCGGATGAGGGCGGCGGTTTCCGGGCGGTTGACGGCCGACTGGACGCCGACGCGGACGAGGCCGTCGGCGTAATCGAGCGCATCCCACGTGTGGCCGGCGAGCTTCGACGAGGCCGTGTTGGTGTCACGGCTGCCGCCATCGCGCTGATCGAGTTTGGCGCCGTGATCGACGAGGAACTGAACGACGTCGCTGCGCCCTTTGAGCGCCGCGCCCATCAGCGCCGTGCGGCCGTCCTTGTTGGCCGCGTTGACCGGCAGCCCGAGGTACACCAGCATCTTCACCGCTTCGAGGTTTTCCTTCGGCGACCGCTCGTAGGTCACGCCTTCAACCCAGCCGATGCCGCCGGAGGCGGTCAGCGCGGTGTCGCCGTGCGCCGTCGGAATGAACGGGTCGGCGCCCCAGTCGAGCAGGAGCTGCATCAGCTCGACGTCGCTCGACTGCGCGGCACGGACAAACGGCGTGCAGCCGTCCTCGTAGAACCACTGCATCGTGAAGATCGTGCGCGTCAGCGTGTTGTCTTTCGCGCGGCCGTTCGGGTCGGCGCCATGCTCGAGCAGCAGCTTGATGTACTCGAGATGATCCATGTCCGGCCTCGGCACCGGATAATCGCCGCCTTCGATGTTGCGGTTGTCGGTCGCGAGATAGAGCGGCGTCCAGTCGCCTTTGTTCGCCTTGTTGACATCGGCGCCGCGCTCCATCAGATATTTGCCCAGCACGTAGTGCCGGTTGTTGGTCGCCGTCAGGAGCGGCGTCCAGCCGTACTCGGTCGTCTGGTTGATGTCGGCGCCGGCATCGAGCAGCAGCTTCGCCGATTCGAGATCCCCTTCGCGCGCCGCGAAGGTCAGCGGCGTGAGCCCGCCGCCGCCGCTGCCGACCAGGCCCGCGACGACGACTTCGTTGTCGTCGGCTTCTTCTTCAGCCGCCACGGCGGCACGTCCGCCGCCTGCCGCCGCCCCGCCACGGCCTGCGCCGCCGCGTCCACGTCCGCCGCCGTTGCCGCGAGCCGGAGCTGCCGGTGCGGGCGCAGCGGCCTGCTGCGGTTGCTGCTGGAGCCGCTGCAGCTGCTCGCCGATGGTCGGCGGGCCGACGTTCATGCCGTTCTCGCGTTCCCACTTCAACTGCTCGTCGTAGGTCCGTCCCGCGGCCGCCGCGCGCGCGTAGCGCTCGGCCGAGGCCTTGACGACGGCCGTGTTGACCCGGGGCGCGAGGTAGTTGCGCGGCAGGCCGGCGCCCGCCGACCTCGCCTTGAAGTCCGCGCCGCCGGCCAGCAGCTCCCTCACTGCGGCAGGATGCTTCTGTTCGGCCGCCCACATCAGCGCGGTCGTGCCGCGGATTGATTCCCGCGCGTTGACCTTCGCGCCGCCTTCAATCAGCACCTTCACGGCGTCGGGATTGCCGTTGCGCGCCGCGAGCATCAGCACGGTCTGGCCGTTGGGCCCGACTTCCGCCGCCTCGGCGCCGGCCTTGAGCAGCTTCAGGATCATCGCCGGCTTGCCGTAGAGCGACGCCATCGCAAGCGGCGTGACGCCGTCGCGGTTGGCGGCCTTCACGTTCGCGCCGCTGCGCAGCAGCAGGTCGACCAGCTCCTCATCGTCTCTATAGATCGCCCAGTGGAGCGCGGTCGCGCCGTCGACTTGCGGCGCGTTGACGTCGGCTTTCTGTGTGATGAGTGTACGAACCGCCGCCTTGTCGCCCTTCATGGCGGCGTCGGCGACATCGCTCTTGCCCGCGCCTCGGGCGAAGATGGTGACCGCGACGACAAGCGCCGCGGCACACGCGAACACGCGCCGGTTCATACCAGCTTCTCCAGCCGGCCGGTGCTGTCGCCCTGCTGGTCTTTGTGAATCCCGTACAGGTCCATGACGCTCAGAAGCAGGTTGCCGGTCGTGATGGTCTTGCGCTCGTACGCGAGGTGGCGGTTGCCCTTGAGCTGGCCGTTTGCTCCGCCGACGAGGATGTGCGGCACGTCGTAGTGCTGGTGCTGGTTCGAGTTGCCCATGTTCGTGCCGTACAGCACCAGCGAGTGATCGAGCAGCGTGCCGTCGCCGTCCGGTTCTTCCCGCAGCTTCTGCGCGAAGTACGCGAGCGTTGAGACGTGATAGCGATTCAGATCCGCGTAACGCCGGATCTGCGCCGGGTCGTCCTGGTGATGCGATCCGCCGTGGAAGCCGACGCTGACGCCGCCGTTCGGGAAGAGATCACTCTTCGGGAACGGATAGCTGCGGCCCGTGAGGTCGCGCGCGCCGAGCAGCGTCGCGACGCGTGTGATATCCGACTTGAACGCGAGCCGTGTGAGGTCGAACTGCAGCTTGATGTGCTCGTCGAACTGCTCCGGCACGCCGGGCGGCAGATCCATGACCGGCACCTTGTCCGTCACGCCCGCGGCGATCTGGATGCGGCGCTCGATCTCGCGAATCTCGTCGGTATAGCGGCTGACGGTGCGGCGATCTTCGGCGCCGAGATCCTTTCTCAGGCCGGCAAGCTCGCCGAGCACCGAGTCGAGGATGCTGCGATTCTGGCGCATGCGCGCCATGCGCTCCTCCGCCGTCGCACCGCTGCCGAACAGGCGCTCGAAGACGACGGCCGGGTTGAGCTCCATCGGGATAGGGCTGGTCCGCTGCACCGACTCCATCGCCGGCGTCGGCACGTCGATCCACGAAATCGAGTTCGTGTACGCGCAGCTGTAGCCCTCGCCGCAGTTGCTCGAGCTCGAGTTCGGATCTTCGACCGCCAGCTGGAGCGAGGGCAGCAGCGTCTCCTGGCCGATCTTTCTGGCGATGATCTGATCGATCGTCGGGCTGCCGACGGTCGCGTCGGACCCGGCGGTCTTGCGCGGCTTGATGCCCGTCAGGTACGCCGCCGCGACCCAGTGATCCGATCCGGTCGTGCCCTCGGGCGGCTCCGCCGACTTCGACCACAGGCCGCTCAGCACGACGGTCTGGTCTTTCACCGGGTTCAGCGACTCGAGGATGTACGGCAGCTTGTCGAGCGCGCCTTCTTTCTCAGGCACCCAGTAGCCCGGCGCCATGCCGTGCGGGAAGAAGATCCCGACAAACCGCGGTTTCGGCGCCGCGGCCGTCTGCGCGAGCAGCGTGCTGGCGGGAATCATGGAATCGAGCAGCGGCAAACCGAGCGCCATCCCCGCTCCCCGCAGGAACGTACGGCGTGGAATGTGCTTCTTCGACAGAAACATTGCTAGTCTCCCCCGGTGGTCGCAGGAGCGTCCTGCGTCTTCATGTTCATCTGGAACGCCTTGCTCTTCACCACGTTGAGCACGAGCGCCGAGAAACGGTTGTCTTGCTTCGCCGCATCATGTGCGATCGCCCGCACGAGCGGCATGTCCTGGTATTCGACGCCGCGGCCGAGCGCGTACGTCAGCAGCTTTTCCGCCGCCACTTCGACGAACTGATCCGAGTACGTCAGGAGCCACTTGCGCAGCCCGGTCGGACCTTCGATCTCGGTGCCGTCGAACACCTTCGACTTCGGATCGATCGCCTGTCCTTCGTCCAGCGTCCGCTTCAGCGCCACGCCGTCGAAGTTCTCGAGCGAGAACCCGATGGGGTCCATCATGCTGTGGCACTGGATGCAGTCGGCGCGCACCCGATGGTCCAGCATCTTCTGCCGCATCGTCGGCTCATGCGCGTTGCCCGTGGCGTCGGCCGCGCGGGGCGGCAGCGCCGGGACGTTCGGCGGCGGATCCGGCGGGCTCATCCCGAGGATGTTGCCCATGATCCACTTGCCGCGCACGACCGGCGACGTGCGCTCGGGCTTGGACGTCGTCACGAGGAACGCGCCCTTCCCGATCAGGCCCCAGCGATCTTCCATGTCGGGGCCGAGCGTGACGCGGCGGAACTGGCTGCCGTAGATGTGCGGCAGACCGTAATGCTTCGCCAGCCGTTCGTTGACAAACGTGTAGTTGGCGGTCAGCAGATCGACGACGTTGCGATCCCGGCGGACGATGTCGTCGAACAGCAGCTCGACTTCGCGCCGCATCGACTGGCGCAGCGGATCGTCGAAGTCGGGGAAGATCATCGGCAGCGGGCCCGAGCTTCCGAGGCCGCGCAGATTCAGCCACTGGCCGGCGAAGTTCACGGCGAGTGATTCGGCGCGCGGATCCTTGAGCATCCGCCGCACTTCGCGCTCGAGCACGATCGGATCGTGCAGGCGATTCTGCGCCGCGATGTTCAGCAGCTGGTCGTCGGGACCGCGGCTCCACAAAAAGAACGACAGGCGCGACGCGAGGTCGATGTCCGAAATGCGATACGGCTGCCCGACCTTCGCGACGACCGGTTCGGTTTCGATGCGGTAGATGAACTTCGGCGACGCCAGGACGCGCGCGAGCACGTTCTCGATGCCCGTGTCGAAGCTGCCGGCCTTATCTCCGCTCTGTCGCCCGTCCTTGTAGAACGCCATCAGCGCGTCGACTTCGCCCGTCGCGGCCGGATGGCGATACGCGTGCGTCACGAGCTTCGCGACGATGCGGCGCGCGCAGGCCGTTTCATCCGCGGCGCTCGTCGGTTTGCAGATGAAGATCTTCCGGCGGCTCGCCGAGTCCTTCGCCATCGTGGCGTTGAACGGCCCTTCGATGCGGACCGTGCCGACGTGCGGGAAGAACGTGAAGCCGGGCGTCGGGCCCGTCTGCAGCGTGTCGCGCTCGAAGTGCTGATCGAGATCGAGAATCGGCGCGAAGTTCGTCTGCGGGAACGTGACGCCGATGTTGTGGAGACCGGCGGTCGCCTTGACCTTCACGGTCATCTTCGGAATCTGGTTCCGCTGCGCGAACGACAGCGGCGCGGCCGGCGCCGCGGGCTTGCCGCTGCAGTTCGGCGGCGTCACGCCGAAGCGGCCGCCGCCCTGCCAGTCGAGGAGCGCGACGCGCTCGCCGTCGACCAGCACTTCGAGCTTCTCGCACGGCACCGACCCGAACCCGGTTGGCGACATGTTGTCGCCGAAGATCGGCGTCGTCGTGATGTTGTACTCGCCGTCAGACGGGAACTCGTGCTCGATGAGCATGCCGCCGCGCGTGCCGAACGGCAGGCCTTCGATGTGGTAGTCCTGCGACGTGTCTTCAGGCGTGCGGTAGACGACCAGCGTCGGCGGCATCGGCTCGCCCACCGCGAGCCGGCTGATCTTCCCCGCCGCCGAGACGTACGCCTCGACGAGCGTGGACGAGATGCCGAGCGTGCCGGCAATGTTGTCGAAGCCGTGCGTCGAGTCGTCGCTCGGCAGGTACTTCGCCGGGTCGATGTCGAGATCGAGCAGGTCGTGAATCGCGTTCGCGTATTCGGTGCGGTTGAAGCGATGAAGCCCCGGCGGCGGCGTGTACGTCACGGCCGTCCGATCGAGCTCGCTCTCGAGCCACGAAATCATCGACTTGTAGACCGCGGGCTCGGGACGGCGGGCGTTCACCGGCGGCATCATCCCGGCGCGCATCTTCCGGACGATCAGCTCGAGCTTTTCGGCGTGCTTGTGGACGTCCTTGAAATCGATGGTGTCGATCGTCAGCTTGCGCGACGAATCCACTCCGGCGGCTTTGGCCTTCTCGTTATGACAGCTGACGCAGTACCTCGTGAACAGATCGTGCTCGGCATCCGCCGTCAGCGTGTTCGATGTATGTGCGGCAACGGGAGCGGGTGCAGAGACAACAGTCTTTCGTGCTGGCGCAGGCGTTTGAGCCGACGTGGCGACAACACACGTAAGTCCAATAAAGGCAGCAACTATGAGTCTGTTCATCTAGTAAAGAGGATACCCCAACTTTGGAGCCTTTTGGCCCTCGGCCGGCCCGTAGAAAATTTGTCAAGGCTCGGTAAACGCAAGGGATAGCGCGTTCGTAGTCTGCGGCCTATATGATCTGAGGTTCATCCTGGAGGCGTCATGAAAATCGGGTTCATTGGACTCGGCCGCATGGGACAAGGCATGGCTTCGCGCATCCTCGGCGGCGGCCACGACCTGTCTGTTTACAACCGGACCGCCGGAAAGTCGGCTGAACTGGCAAAAGCCGGAGCAAAAGTCGCAGCCACGGTCGCCGAAGTGTGTACAGACCGCGATCTCGTCATCTCGATGGTTGCCGACGATGCGGCACTCGACGCCATCACCCTCGGCGCGGGCGGCGTGCGCGAAGTGCTGTCGAAGGACGCCGTGTACGTCTCGATGGGCACGCACAGCGCCGGCGCGATTCAGGCGGTGTCGGCTGCGCTCAAGGAAAAAGGCCAGGCCTTTGTCGCGGCGCCGGTGCTCGGCCGCCCTGACGCCGCCGCCGCCGGGCAGCTCGTCATCGTCTGCGCCGGGCCGGCCGACGCGATCAGGAAGTGCGCACCCGCGTTCAGCGTGATGGGCCGCAAGACGATGGAAGCGGCGAGCGCGCCGGAAGCGGCGATTGCGATCAAGCTTGCCAACAACTTCGTCCTCGGCTGCGCGATCCAGACGATGGCCGAAGGCTTTTCGCTCGTGCGGAAGTACGGGGTCAACCCGCAGGTGTTCTACGACGTCATCACCGAAGGGCTTTTCGCGGCGCCTGCCTACAAGGTTTACGGGAAATTGATCGTCGATGCCTCGTACGACAAGCCCGGGTTCACGGTGAAGCTCGGTCTCAAGGACATCAAGCTGGCGCTGGCGGCGGGCGAGCTCGTCGGCGTTCCCCTGCCGAGCGGCAGCGTCGTCCGCGATCGGCTGGTCGGCGCGATCGGGCACGGCGACGGCGACAAGGACTGGGCGGTGCTCGGCAAGGAACAGGCCCGCGCCTGCGGATTGGATTAAGGGAGGATGACTTCAATGATGTCCGTCGCATTTATCGGGCTGGGCCGCATGGGCCGCGGCATGGCCCATCGCATTCTCGGTGGCGGGCACGACCTCGTCGTGCACGACGTCGTCCGCGCGGCCGGAGACGAGTTCGTCAAGGCGGGTGCGCGGTTCGCCGACACCGTGGCCGGCGCCTGCGAGGGTCGCGACGTCGTCGTCACGATGCTCGTCGAAGATGCCGCGGTACTGGACGTCGCACTGCGTCCGGGCGGTCTGTGCGCGTCGCTGCCGAAAGGGGCGATTCACGTCGCCATGGGGACGTACGGCGTGGGCGCGATCCGCGCGCTTGGCGAGGCGCACGCAAAAGCCGGTCAGATCCTCGTGGCCGCACCCGTGCTCGGCCGTCCGGATCTCGCGGCGTCAGGCCAGCTCGGCATCGTCTCGGCGGGGCCCGCGGATGCGGTGGCCCGCGTCGAACCGCTGCTCCAGTTGATGGGCCGCAAGACGTTCCATGCCGGCGATGCTCCCGAGGCGGCGACGGCGATCAAGCTCGCGAACAACATGGTCCTCGGCTGCGCGATGATCGCCATGGGTGAAGGCTTCTCGCTGATCCGGAAGTACGGCGTCGCGCCGCAGATGTTCTACGAGGTGATGACCGAAGGGCTGTTCTCGGCGCCGGCGTACAAGGGCTATGGCAAGACGATGGTGGACCAGACGTACGACAACGTCGGCTCCCCCATCACCGTCGGCCTCAAGGACGCGAATCTGATTGTTGCGGCGGCCGATCTCGCACGCGTGCCGATGCCGAGCCTGAACATCTACCGGGATCGCCTGCTCGGCGCCGTCGCGCACGGGGACGGCGACCGCGATCAGGCGGTGCTGGCCAGAGAGCAGGCCCGGGCGTCGGGGTTGGAATGACGGCCGACGTGATCGTACGTCGTGTCCACCTTTAGGTGGACCGTTCTCCGGTAATGTCCACATCAGGTGGACCTCACATCCGCCATCGCATCGAGCAGTTCCTCGATGGAGTGCTTCTCTGATCCGACGAAGGGATACTGTCTCGCGTCGGTCACAAGACCGGCACGCACGGGATTCTGCAGGACGTACCTCGCGACAACGAGTGTCGCTTCATCGTCACGGACGATGCGCTCGAAGCCATAGCGCTGCCAGAGCTTCTGTCCTCGCGCCTGCGCGAAACGGAAGCCGGAATACTGCTTCGCGAGTTTAATGAAGCGCAGGCAGTCGGAGTCGTCGCGTAATCCCTCGAAGGCCTCGATAGTCGAATGTCTTGAGGTGCCCGGGCTGATTCGTTCGCATGCCCCGTCGCGAGCACGAATTGGGCCAAGCTGGTCCACCTGAAGGTGGACACTACCGGAGGGAGATTTGTCCGCCTGAAGGCGGACACTACGTACGAGTACCGCTACGTACGCGTACCGCGCGACGCTATGAGGTTACGTAGAAACGCTTCCGCTTCGTTGAGGACGCCTTCTTCGTTCGTCACGACGAAGTCGTAGAACCTGCGGTAGGTCTGGACGCGGGCGGCGTTGCCGAGCCGCTCGTCGATCTGCTCCTGCGTGTTGACGCCACGCGCGACGAGGCGGCGGCGGATCGTCTCGAGCGACGCGTCGACGAGGACGGTCACCGCTTCCGGCACCAGCTCTTTCACGTACTCGACGTTCCCCAGATTGATGACGCCAAGCGCCGCGCGCCCTTCGAGCAGCGGCATGAACGCCTCCGCCCACGGCAGGCCGTAGCTCATGCCGAACTGAAAGTCGCGGTATTCGATGAACGCGCCGGCCGCCGCGCGTTCACGGAAGGCTTCGTGGGAAATGAAGATGTACTCGCGCCGGCGCTGATCGTCGGTGCGCCGATCGCGCGTCGAGTATCGGGGAACGAGCTCGAGGAATCCGGCATCGGCGGTCAGGCGGTCGACGAGAGTGCTCTTGCCGGAACAGCTGGCGCCGTCGAGGAGGAACAGCGTGCCTGCACCGTCACGCGAGTGCAGCTTCGCGCGCCAGATGCGCGCCTGGGCCTGCATGGCGCGCCACTCGGCGTCAGGCCATGGGACCATCTAGATAAACAACGTCTCGTCGTCTTCCGTGCGACGGCGCTTGCGGCCCTGGAACGCGCGGATGGCCGCCATCACCGCGCGAACGCCCATCATCAGCGCGTTGCCCTCACGCAGCGTGTTCACGACCAGGGTCTGCATGTGCGACAGCAGCTCTTCGACGCGGACGACGGCGCTGTTGAGCATCTGGTCGGCCCGCTCGACCTGGGCGGCGGCGAGGTTCGCGACGCGCGACGCGTCGCGCGCGATCGAGTTGACGTGGCCGATGATCGGCTTGATCTCGCGGTCGAGATCCTCGACGAACTTCATGAGACGGCGCACCAGCTGCGCGGCCGCGACGAGCAGCACGACCTGCAGGATGGCGGTGACGAGCGTCGCCATCGCGATGACGCCGAGAAACACGGTCGCCCAGGTGCTCACGCGTGCTCCCCGGTCGCCTTCTGGTACACGTCCTTGATCACCTCGCGGCCCATGCGAGCCGCTTCGCTGGCCTTCCGGGCGCCTTCGCGCGCCCTGTCGCCGAGAAACTCGCGCGTCTCACGCCCGCTCACCGGCGCATACAGCAATGCCACTGCCGCGCCGGCCACCGCGCCGACAAGAAACGCCAGCAGCACCATCCCCGCGTTTCCGGACTTGTCGTCTTGAGCCATTAGAAGATGCTGATCCTCACGTTCAGGTAGCGCTTGGGGTCCTTCTTGATTTCCGCGATCAGCGAGCGCACGTCGTTCACCGCTCCGTTCATGTTCTCATACAACTGGCGATCTTTCAGCAGTTGCCCCAGGGTGCCTTCGCCGTCGTTCAGGCGCTTGGCCAGCAGATCCAGCCGATCGGCGAGCGACTTGAGCTGATTGAACAGGGCGGGATCGGTCATCAGCTTGCCTGCCGTCCCTTGGCCCTTGTTCAACCGGTCGGTCAGCGTCCGCAGGTTGTCGGTGGCGCCGGTCACCGAGGCGGCAAACGCGTCGTCGTTGATCAGTTTTCCCAGGCTCCCTTCGCCGGCGTTGATGCGCCGCGTCATCGTCTCGAGATTGGTCAGCGAGCCCTCGAGCGAGTTGGCGATCTTCGGATCGTTGAGGAGTTTCCCCATCGTGCCACGTCCCGAACGAATCGTCCTGGTGACGTCGCCGGCCGCCGCGATGAACTTCTGCAGGTCGGTGTAGAGCCGGTCGTCGGTCATGAACTTGCCGGCGGTGCCCCTGCCGGAGCGCATGTCCTTGATGAGGCCGGTGATCTCGCCGATGCCTTCCGACGCCTGCGTCGTGACGTCAGCGAGCACCGCCGCCGTCTTCCCCGCCGGCACGTAGCCCCAGTCGGGAATCGGCGTGCCGCTGGACGCGGCGGTGATGTCGATGGCGCCAAGGCCGAGCAGCGACACGGATCCAAGCACCGCGGTTGAATTCGTCGTCACGCGCGGCCGGACGTCCTTGTTCACCTCGAAGACCACGTCCACCTGATCGCCGGAAAAGACAACACCGGTGACGCTGCCGACTTCCATGCCCGCCACGCGCACGGGGGATCCGGATTTCAGTCCGGCGACGTTTGAAAAGCGCGTCTTCAGCTTGTAGCGCTGCCAGAAGAATCCGCGGCCTCCCATGACCGACACAATCGTGATGGCGGCAATGACGATCGCGGCGATCGTCATCACGCCAACTCTCAATTCAGACCACGCGAGCGAACGCGTTCGAGGCATAGGTCCTCAGGACAGGAAAGTCTTCAGATACTCATCGTTCGAATGCCGCAGCTCGTCGGCATTGCCTTCAAAGCAGATCACGCCGTCCTTGAGCATGATGAACTCGGCTTCGTCGGTCTTTTCCGGAGTCGCCGGGACGATTTCCACGTTCCCGGCCGCATTCCGCACGGCCATGTTGGTCGCGACGTAAAACGCGTCGCGGAGCTGGTGCGTCACGACAATCGACGTCACGCCCTCGAAATCGCGCAGCTTGATGATCTCGTCGTCCACGGTCGTCGCCGTGATCGGATCGAGCCCGGTCGTCGCTTCGTCGTACAGCAGGATGCCCGGCTTGAACGCCATCGCGCGGGCAATCGCGACGCGGCGCCGCTGGCCGCCCGAGAGCTCCGACGGCATCTTCTCGATGTGCTCGGCCATGCCGATGAACCCGAGCACCTCTTCGACCCGCCTGTGCACCTGCTCGAGCGGCATGTCGCTTTCTTCGTAGTACTTGTAGCCGACGTTCTCGCGCACGGTCAGCGAGTCGAACAGCGCGCCTTCCTGGAAGATCATTCCAAGGTCCGCGCGGACTTTCATCAGCTCCTGCTCCGTCATCTGATCGACGCGCTCGCCGTTGACGAACACCGCGCCCGCATCGGCACGCAGGAGGCCGACGATGATCTTCAGAATCGTGGACTTTCCCGATCCGCTCGCGCCCAGGATGATCTTCGTCCGCCCCTTCGGCACGGTGAAGCTCAGATCGCGCAGCACGACCTTGTCGTCAAACGCGAGGTTGACGCGGTCGAACGCGATGGCCGGCGCGGCGTCCGCCATCAGTAGAACGCCCAGACGAGAATCTGCGTCACGAAGAAGTCGGCCGCAATGACGGCCACCGATCCCGCCACCACGGCCAGCGTCGTCGACTTCCCCACGCCCTGGGTGCCGCCCTTCGTGCGCAGGCCGACATGGCACGCGACCGTGACGATGATGAAGCCGAAGACGAACGGCTTGACGAGCCCCTGGTAGAGATCCTGGACGTAGAGCGCGTCGGTGACCGACGACCAGTAGAGGTCGCTCGAGACCTGCAGCTGAAAGCGCGCGACGGCCCAGCCGCCGAAGACGCCGACGAAGTCGGAGGCAATCGTCAGCAGCGGCGCCATCAGCAGGCCGGCCAGCATGCGCGGCACGACGAGCTTGCGGATGGGGTCGGTGCCGAGGGCGCGCAGCGCGTTGATCTGGTCGGTCACGACCATCGAGCCGAGTTCGGCCGCGATCCCCGATCCGATGCGGCCCGTGAGCATCAGCGCGGTGAGCACCGGCCCGAGCTCGGTCACCATTGACACGCTGACGAGGCGGCCGACCACAGGGCGTGCGCCGTACTGATCGAGCGTAATGCCCGTCTGCGACGCGAGGGCCGCGCCCGTGAACAATCCCGTCAGCAGCACCACGGTCAGCGACGCGAAGCCCAGGGCATCGAACTGCTCGATGATGTCGTGGCGGTACATCGGCGGCGTGAAGGTGTCGCTCAGGGCCGCCACGATGAGACGCACGTACTCCTGCATCTCCAGGGCGGCCTTCTTCATCCAGTTCGAGAGAAACGAGAACACGCGCCTCATGCTCTCCGCGCCGGCCGAGGCGTGAGCAGCTCGGGGTTTCTCAATCGTTTGATGTCGTCGCGCAGGGACGCCGCTTTCTCGAAGTCCAGGTTCGCGGCGGCGGCCTTCATCTGCGCCTGCAGCATCGCGATGTGCCGATCGACCTCCGCCTGCGTCTTGAACTGCTCGGTGCCGTCGCGCGCATCGACCGGCGTCATGTAGTCGCGCTCGTAGACGCTCGACATGACCTCGTCGATGGCCTTGATGATCGACTGCGGCGTGATGCCGTGCTCGGCGTTGTACGCCTCCTGCCGCGCGCGGCGGCGCGACGTCTCGTTGATGCAGGCCTGCATCGATGCGGTCATGTGGTCCGCGTACATGATGACCCGGCCGTTGACGTTTCTCGCCGCGCGGCCCGACGTCTGAATCAGCGAGCCCGCCGAGCGCAGGAAGCCTTCCTTGTCGGCGTCGAGAATGGCGACAAGCGAGACCTCCGGCAGATCGAGGCCTTCCCGCAGCAGGTTGATGCCCACCAGCACGTCGAACTCACCCCGGCGCAGATCGCGCAGAATCTGGACGCGTTCGAGCGTCTCGATGTCGGAATGCAGATACCGCACCCGGACGCCCAGCTCCTGATAGTACTGCGTCAGGTCTTCCGCCATCCGCTTCGTCAGCGTCGTCACCAGCACGCGCTCCTTGCGGGCCACCCGGTCGCGAATCTCCGCCAGCAGGTTGTCCACCTGCCCTTTGACCGGGCGGACGTCGATCGGCGGATCGATCAGCCCCGTCGGCCGGATGATCTGCTCCACGACCACGCCCTGCGCCTTCGCCAGCTCGTACGGCCCCGGCGTCGCCGACACGTAGATCACCTGACCGACGCGCTGCTCCCACTCCTCGAAGTTCAGCGGCCGGTTGTCGAGCGCCGACGGCAGCCGGAACCCGTACGCGACGAGCACTTCCTTGCGCGACCGGTCGCCGTGATACATCCCGCGGATCTGCGGCACCGTCTGGTGGCTCTCGTCGATGATCAGCAGCGAATCGTCCGGCAGGTAGTCGAGCAGCGTCGGCGGCGGCGCGCCCGGCGCGCGCCCCGTCAGGTGCCGCGCGTAGTTCTCGATGCCGTGACAATAGCCGATCTCCTTGATCATCTCGAGATCGAACATGGTCCGCTGGTGCAGGCGCTGGGCCTCGAGGAGCTTGCCCTCCGACTCGAGCTTCGAGCGATACCACCCGAGTTCTTCCTTGATGGTGTCGACGGCCAGCTTCGTCCGCTCGCGCGGCGCCACGAAGTGCGACTTCGGGAAGATCGCGATCTTGTCGTGCTTCCGGAGCGTCTTGCCGGTCAGCGGATCGAAGGAGACGATCTCCTCGATCTCGTCGCCGAACATCTCGAAGCGGACGCCCTGCTCCTCGTACGACGGATAGACGTCGATGACGTCGCCGCGGACGCGAAACGTGCCGCGCGTGAAGTCGTGATCGTTGCGCTCGTACTGAATCTCGACCAGCTTGCGCAGCACCTGCTCGCGGCCGATCTTCTGCCCGCGTTCGACGGGCAGCATCATGCCGTAGTACGCCTCGGGGGCGCCGAGGCCGTAAATGCACGACACGCTGGCGACGATGATGACGTCGCGGCGGAGGAAGAGCGACCGCGTGGCCGAGAGGCGCATGCGATCGATCTCGTCGTTGATCGTGGCTTCCTTCTCGATGTAGGAGTCGGTCGCCGGGACGTATGCCTCGGGCTGGTAGTAGTCGTAGTAGCTGACGAAGTACTCGACGGCGTTGTCGGGAAAGAACCGCCGGAATTCCTGATAGAGCTGCGCGGCCAGGGTCTTGTTGTGGACCATCACCAGCGTCGGCCGGTTCACGCGCGCAATGGTGTGCGCCATCGTGAACGTCTTGCCCGAGCCGGTAACGCCGAGCAGCACCTGCGCCTTGTCGCCGCGCTCCAACCCGTCGACGAGCTCGGAAATCGCGCGCGACTGATCGCCGGCCAGCTCGAAGTCGGAGACCAGGTGGAACGTGTCGTACAGCGATGGCATGAAACGGTGATCGTACCACACGGGATCCGGCGAATCCCAAATCCCCAATCCCGAATCCCTCTATAATCGCAGTTTGTGCGGTGTCTAGCCGTCTGTCAGGACGAGCTGGTCATCAGGATGCTCGACGAGATCCTGCTGCCCGGCTTCGAAGTCGAGTTCATCGTCGAAAGCAAGCCCGCGGCGCGGCGGCTCCACGACGCTGGCATCCACGTCGTCGCCGGCGATCCCCGGCGCACCGACACCTACCTGAAAGCCGATCTCACGCCCGGCACCTGCGTCATCATCGAAGACAACGGCAAGCGCAGCCTGAAGAAGATTCTCGAGTCGGTGCGCGACGCGGGTGGGACGCTGGTCTACGTCCTCGGCATCGGCCTCGGCGCCACGGCGACCCAACAGCACATCGAGGACCTGCGCGCGCAGTTCCCGGAGGTCGTGTACCTGTCGATGGCGGAGCTGTTCGGCGGACCGCTGCTGACCGAGTTCAGCCGGTCGCTGACGCGCGCGAGGGTGATCCAGTATCAGCGCTATCTGAGCGACGCCGAGCGCGTGCTGATCCTGCTGCACAACGATCCGGATCCCGACGCACTGGCGAGCGGCCTGGCCGTGCGCAACGTGCTGCACCGGACGAAGACGACGGCGATTATCGGGGCCATCCAGGGCGTCACGCGGCCGGAGAACCTGCGGATGGTCAACCTGCTCGACATCCACGTGGAGCCGGTCACGCCCGAAAGCATCAAGGAGTACGACCGCATCGTCATGGTGGACGTGCAGCCGCACTATTTCGGCGGATCGATCGACCGCGCCGACCTCATCATCGACCATCATCCCGAGCAGCCCGGCTACACGTCGGTGTTCAAGGACATCCGCCCGGACTACGGATCGACGTCGACGATTCTCACGGAGCACCTCCGCGCGGTCGACGTGAACATCTCCGAGCGGACGGCGACGGCGATGCTCTACGCCATCAAGTCCGACACGCTGTTTTTCAACCGGCAGACCAACCGCGTCGACATCGAAGCGTTCTCCTACCTCTATCCGCTCGCCGACCCGACGCTGATCAGGAAGATGGAAGGCGCGGAAATCACGAGCGAACGGCTCGACTACGTGGTCAAAGCCCATGCGACAGGCACGATGGCCGGCCAGGTGTTCTGCGCGTCGCTCGGCGAGTCGCCGCGCGAGGACTTCATTCCGTACGTCGCGGACTTCTTCCTGCAGCTCGAAGACGTCAGGTGGACCGTCATCGCCGGCATCGTCGGCGACACGATGGTGATTTCGGTGCGGAACCTCGGCTACTCGAAGAACGCCGGCGAGTTCGCGCGCCGGTACTTCTCGGACATCGGCAGCGCCGGCGGCCACCGGGCGATGGCCAAAGCGGTCATACCGCTGGCGGCTTTTCGCGAGAAGTTCGGCGATCTGAAGGACCGCGCGCTGAGCGCGCGTCTGCAGGAGCTGGTGTCGGACTTTCTGACTGATGGGACTCCGACGCCGGAAAAGAAGCGAGAAGCGATTAAGACACCCTAAATCCCACCCGGTCGCCGCTGGCGCCGACGACAGGCTCGATGAACTGGCGGTATGCGTCTTCGTAGCCGCGATTGAGCAGTTCGGGCAGCGGCTGCTGACGATCTGACCGGTCGTCGTACTCGCCGCCGAAATCGAAGGGCCCAATCGGGTTGTGTTCGGGCTGAATGGTGAAGACGCGCGGCAGGCGGACGGCAGCGAACTGAAGCGCGTCGCGGACCGCTGAGACTTCCGCAGCCATCAGGTACTCTCCGACACGCCCTTTGCCGTCCAGCCGTCCCGCGGCAAGCGCGTGCGGACCGTCGAGCGCCGCGGCGGCGGAGACGACAATCACCTGCTCGACGCCCAGCTCGGTCAGCTCGTCCAGAAGACGCGACAGCACGCCCGGCCGATCGCACAGCCTGTGCGTCTCGCCCCGCCAGTACGCATCGGGCGCAAACCTCATCGGATGCGCGTCGTTGACGACAGCGACGGAGAGCGCGGCGGCGACGGCGTCAGCCAGATGCGTGCGCCCCGCTCCGCTGAGATCGACGATTTCGGCCCGGCGCACATCGGCGTCGGCCGTGCTCGCGCGCCGGATCAGATCGCGCCGGCGCGGCTCCTCGACGAGCGCAAACACGAGGTCGCGTCTTGCATCGAGATCGTGCGCGGCAATCACGAGCTCGCGGAAGCCGGGCTGCCCCAGGTTTTCGGTGAGCAGATCGACGTAGCGCCCGGCGAGATCCGCCGATGACGGCTGCTTGATTTGCGCGCCGCCCTGCACGAGATCCCACATCGACATCCAGACGCGCCCGAGCACCTCGCGCGACGACAACGGGGCGCGAAGGCCGCGCCACCACACGCCCCCGCGTTCGCGGCGGCGGCCGGACGAGACGAGCGTCTCGATGGCCATCGTCAGCGCCGCCAGGCCGAGCACGATGACGACGAGGCGCGGCAGCCACGTCGGCAGCGCCGACGGCGCAAACAGGCGATCGGCAAACCGGGTGTAGGCGCCCGTCAATCCGCTCGCGCCGCCAAGCCCCAACATCCGGATGGCGAAATCGAACGGAAACACGATCGCGCCAAGCGCAACGGCGAGGAGCGGCGCGACGACAATCGCGAGCGAGGCCGCGAGCGCCCCTACCGCGAGCTTGATCGACGGCCGCCAGTCGTAGAGGCTCCTGATCGCGTCGGAATCCCAGAACGCGTTCTCTCCCCACAGCTTCTGCCCGCCGTCGATGGCCGCGAACATTGCCGCGAGCGCACCAATGCCGCGGCCGGCGACGAGGTCGATCTTGACGCCGGCTTCCTGCAGCGCGCGCAGGACACCCGCGTGGTAGGCGCCGGCCGTGCCCGCGCCGGAAAAAACGACAGCTGTTCGAAGTTGGGGGGAGTAAGGTTCGGGGTCGGTCAATCCCCGGCCTCGTCGTGAATGGTCAGGAGCTTGACGATTTCGAATTCGCGCGGGCCGCCGGGTGTCACGACTTTGACCGTGTCGCCGACTTCCTTGTTCAGAAACGCTTTTCCGATCGGCGACGTCGTCGAGATCAGGCCCTTCGTCGCGTCCGCGTCTTCCGGCATGACGAGCTGGTAGACCATCCGCTCGCCGTTGCTTTCGATGACGGTCAGCGTCGAGCCGAAGCCCGCGCGATCCGCGGGGATGCGGTCCACGTTAATGAGCGCGATTTCGGAGACGCGCTTCGTCAGCATGCTGATACGCGCCTCGACGAGACGCTGCCGCTCTTTGGCCGCCTGGTACTCCGCGTTTTCGCGGAGGTCGCCCAGCTCGCGGGCGCGCTTGATCTCCTTCGGCAGTTCGAGCTTGAGCTCGTGATTCAGCGTGGCGATCTCGTCTTCGAATTTCTTGATCAGTCGGTCCTTCATGGTCCTCGCGCGGGAATGGTACCATGCTTCCGACGTCCGGCTGAAGCCGGACGCTACA
>Ga0153915_10002235_pt1 | contig 17756 bp, 16 predicted proteins | sample Opewatmetagenome_2_FD_107003 | JGI IMG/M metagenome (GOLD analysis project Ga0153915, IMG submission 107003) | Freshwater wetland microbial communities from Ohio, USA - Open water 3 Core 3 Depth 3 metaG | ecosystem: Environmental > Aquatic > Freshwater > Wetlands | place: USA: Ohio, Lake Erie...
GAAAAAATCCATGCGCGGAGTGTGCAGGAAAGTGGACAGGACAATCTCCCTCCCCTTAAAAGAGATCCCCCGGCCCATGAGAACAAAAAAGACTGTGGAGAAAGTAATAATTCCCAAGCCCCCGACTTGAAAGAGAAAGATCGTGATCACCTGGCCGGAAAAGGAGAGGTCTTTCCCGATGTCGATACAGGCCAAGCCGGTCACACAAACGGCCGATGTAGAAGAGAAGAGAGCATCCACAAAGGTCAGGTGTCCTCTGGTGGCGGAAAAGGGAAACCAGAGAAGAAGGGCTCCTAACATGATTACCCCAGCGAATCCAAGGATGAAGATCCTCGGCGGGGTGAGGTGTCTGGAAAAAAAAGGTTTTATTCGAACAGGCTTCTTCATTGGCAGGGGTCCTTGAGTCTCTTCCCGGGCCAGCGACGCAGTGAATGGTTATCCCAAATGCAGCAGTATAATCCAAAACAGTCATTTTTGCCATCCCAAAAAGAAAAGGCTTTTAAAATATCTCCAAGAGTGTTATAAAAGAAGAAGCCTGGAGGTCTTAAGGATGGTGGTAAATTCCAGCCCTCAGGTTTTTTTGTTTTTAAGCCAGATCCTGGGGAAAAAAATCATTGATCTGACGGGTCGCCGCTGGGGCCGGGTCTCAGACCTGGTGGTCACCACCGGCGATTTATACCCCTCCGTCACGGGAGTCCTCTTTATCCCCACCGGGAGAAAAACCCCTTCCCGTTTCCCCTGGCATAGAATCACCGAAGTTGGGGATAGACTGGTGGTCCATCCTTTGGCTCCAGAAGATCAGGCCGAAGCCACCATTGTTGAGGGTGAGCTTTTGCTCAAAGATTCACTCCTGGACAAACAGATTGTCGATACCCACGGGGCAAAAATTCTGCGGGTGAATGACCTGCACCTCCTGAATGTCAACCACCACCTGCGGTTGGTGCACGTGGATGTGGGCCTGCGCGGTCTTATGCGGCGGCTAGGTCTACAAAGGGCCATGGACAAATTTTTCCAGTGGTTCCTCGACTACCATCTTTCCGATCATTTAATCCCCTGGAGGTTCGTCCAGCCTCTTTCTTCCTCTGACTTTCTGCGTCTGAAGATCACCCAGAACCGCCTGGCCCAGCTCCATCCCGCAGATTTAGCGGACATCATCGAGGAGCTGGATGTAAACAAGCGCTCCGAGGTTTTTCAATCCTTGGACGTCGAGACCGCCGCAGAGGCCCTTGAGGAGACAGACCCGAAGATTCAAGTCCGCCTGATTGAAAACTTGAACCCTGCTCGGGCCTCGGACATCATCGAGGAGATGTCCCCCAGCGAGGCAGCCGACCTCCTGGGGGACCTCCCCAAGGAAAAAGCCGAGGGCATCCTCAAAGAGATGGAAAAAGAGATGGCCGAGGACGTCAAGGAGCTTCTGATCCATCCCGAGGAAAAAGCGGGAGGACTGATGACCAGCTCTTTCCCCACCCTGCCGCCGCAGGCAACCGTCAAGGAGTCCTTGGAGTTGCTCCGGCAGCAGGCGGAGAACCTGGATTTGATCTATTACCTCTACGTAGCCGATGAGGAAGGTCACCTGTTGGGGGTGACCAGTCTGAGGGGGCTTTTGGCGGCCAACCCCCAGGCGAGTCTTTCCGAATTGATGGATTCGCGCGTCATCAGCGTGGGCCTCGAGGAAGAAAAAGAAGAGATTGCCACCCGCTTTGCCAAATACGCTTTCAAGGCCATCCCAGTGGTGGATGAAGCAAACCGGATAAAAGGAGTGATCACTTTCAAGAACCTTCTGGAGGTGGTCGCGCCCCAATTGGGGAAATGATCGCCATGGAAGAAGGGGATAGACAACCTTGCCCGAAAACCGCTCTGAGACGAATACATCCATGGGTGCCGAGAAGGTCTCCCGCAAGGGGTTCTGGAAAACCCTGGGTATTTTTTTTGCTCTCATCGGTCCGGGCATCATCACCTCCAACGTGGATAACGATGCCGGTGGCATCACGACCTATTCTCTGGCCGGTTCCGAATTTGGCCTGACCCTCCTCTGGACTTTAATTCCTATCACCCTGGCTTTAATCATCATTCAGGAGATGTGCGCCCGCATGGGGGTGGTCTCGGGGAAAGGGCTCTCTGACCTCATCCGCGAGCGTTTTGGCGCCAAGGCCACCTTCTACTTGATGATCGCCCTTTTCTTTACCAACTTGGGCAACACCATATCGGAGTTTGCCGGTGTGGCGGCGAGCCTGGAGATCTTCGGGGTTAGCAAATACCTTTCCGTCCCCGTGAGTGCCTTCTTCGTTTGGTGGCTGGTGGTCAAGGGAAGCTATAAATCCGTGGAAAAAGCCTTCCTGGTGGCTTGCCTTTTTTATATCTCCTACATCATCTCAGGTTTTCTGGTCAAACCCGACTGGGTGCAGATCAAGTCCGAATTTCTCACCCCTACCCTGCATTTTGACCCCAGATTCCTGACCATGGCCGTCGGCGTGGTGGGTACTACCATTGCACCTTGGATGCAGTTCTACCTGCAATCCTCCGTTGTGGACAAAGGCCTGAAAGCTGAGGATTACCAATACGCCCGCATGGATGTAATCTTCGGCTCCATCATTGTAAACGTCGTGGCCTTCTTCATCATCATGCTTTGCGCCGTTACGATTTTTCAGTCCGGGATAAAGATCGAGACCGCCAAGGACGCCGCCCTAGCCCTGGCGCCTTTGGCCGGAAAATATTGCACCTGGTTATTTGCCTTCGGCCTGCTCAATGCTTCCCTGTTCGCGGCTTCCATCTTACCGCTTTCTACGGCCTACACTATCTGCGAGGCTTTTGGCTGGGAGTCCAGCGTCAATCGCAAGTTTGGGGAGGCCCCACAGTTCTACGGCCTCTATTCCCTGATGATCTTCCTGGGAATGGGGATCATCCTCTTCCCGGACATTCCTCTAATCTCCATTATGTTCTACTCCCAGGTAATCAACGGCGCCCTCCTCCCCTTCATTCTCATCTTTATGCTCATCCTGGTGAATGACCGAAGAATCATGGGAAACTATGTCAACGGATGGATCCTGAACCTCATTTCCTTCCTGACAATCATCGTGCTCATCTTCCTTTCAGGGGCGATGGTCTACACTTCCCTAAGATGATCATGCTTTTTGTCTTGAAAGGGCCTCTCCACAGCATATGTATTTAATAATTGGTTCAAACCATGAATCTTCATTGGGCAATCCATGAAGGGGAGCAAAAAGAGGAAAATTATCTCTGCGCCTAAGAAAAAACGCCATTTCTTCTTTCTTTTCACCGGCCTTTCGGGGATTATTTTTGTCCTACTCATCTTGCCTGACTTTTTCTTGTTTACTCCCCCGGATAAACCCCAGCCGGTCAAAATCCTGATGCCTCCCCCTCTTCCTCCCGGAAGGGTGATTTCGGGCAAGATCTCCAAGGGCGCCACCCTTTCCTCAGCACTCCGCTCCCAGAGCCTCCCCTCCGATTTAATTGAAGCGATCTGTGGCCATCTGAAGCCCGTAGTCAATCTGCGCAGAGTGAAGCCCGGGGATTCTTTCGAGTTGACTTTTACCTCCGAGGGCAAGTTCCTTAGTTTTTCCTACCGGGCGAGCCCCATGGATATCTATCAGGTATCCGTCAGCCCGGCAGGGGGGTGGATAGCCCAGAAGAAGGAAATCCTTGTGGAGAAATACTGGGCCCGGGTTTCTGGAGAGATCTCTTCCAGCCTCTTTGAGGCCATGGATACGCTGGGAGAACGGGAGCAGTTAGTCCTCGACTTTGCCGAGATCTTTTCCTGGGAGATCGACTTCAACTCCGAACCACAGCCGGGAGATCGCTTTCAAATAGTGGTGGAGAAATATTACGGGGAGGAGACTTTTTTCAAGTATGGGCGGATTCTTTACGCTGAATACCAAAGTACCTCCGGGCTCCATCAAGCAATTTATTTTCAACCTTCCGGGGGTCGCGGAGATTACTACAACCCTGGGGGGCAATCTCTCCGGAAAGCTTTTCTGCGATCCCCCCTCCAGTTTAGTCGTATTTCTTCCCGTTACGCCAAATCGCGCCGCCATCCCGTTCTCGGAGGTTCCCGTCCCCACTATGGAGTCGATTATGCGGCCCCTGTGGGGAGCCCGGTCTGGGCCATCGCGGATGGAACGGTATCCTTCTGCGGGTGGAACGAGGGATACGGAAATCAGGTAATCATAAAACATGCAAAAGGTTATCAATCCATGTACGGCCACCTCGGCCGGTTTGCCCCGGGGATGAAAAGAGGAAAGCCCGTCCACCAGAAGCAAACCATCGGGTACGTCGGTTCCACGGGTCTTTCCACCGGCCCACATTTGGATTTTCGCCTTTTGAAAAATAACACTTTTCGTAACCCTTTGCGGGAGATCTCTCCCCGGGCGGCACCTTTGACCCAAGAGCAGATTCCTCAGTTTAAGGAGGCCACAGATCCGGTCATCCGTTGGGTCAAGGACGACCCTGCGAATCGCAAATATCAGAAGGTGGCATCTTTGACTCCGAAAGACCTGGAACAGCAAAAATCAAAGTAACAAAGCCAGTCGGAGGTAGGTTCAAACATGCGGGCAGTGATTCAGAGGGTCAGCCGCGCCCAAGTTCGAATCGAAGGTCAGACCAAGGGCGAAATTGGCAAAGGTCTCCTCATCCTCCTCGGAATCGGCAAGGGGGATACAAATAGAGAGGCCAATAACCTCTTGGAAAAGGTCATCCACCTGCGCATCTTCGAGGATGCGGGAGGAAAGATGAACCTCTCGCTGCTGGATGTCTCCGGCGATTTGATGGTCATCTCCCAGTTCACCCTCTATGCTGACTGCCGGAGGGGGCGCAGGCCGTCTTTTACCGATGCCGGATCTCCGGAGGAGGCCAAGGCTCTTTACGATTACTTCATCAACCAGGCCAAGAGCCGGGGAATGAAGGTGGCCTCGGGTATTTTTCAGGCCGTCATGGAGGTGGATTTAGTCAATTTCGGTCCGGTAACAATCCTGCTGGACAGCGCAAAAGATTTCTGATAAAAGGATGGAGAAAATTAAAAAAACTGAAGGAGGATTCCCCAGATGGTTGATTTCAGCCTGAGCGACGAACAAAAAGCCTTACAGAAATTGGCCCGCGATTTTTCCCGGAAGGAGATCGCTCCTGTAGCCTTGCAGTACGACAAAGAGCCAGCCTTTCCCGGAGAAATCATAAAAAAAGCTCACGCGGCTGGCCTGATGAACCTTACCTGCCCGAAAGAATACGCAGGACAGGGCCTGGGGTTGGTCAATGCCGCTCTGGTCACGGAAGAGATGACCGCGGCCTGCATCGCGATTGCCGGGATGATCGGGATCAACTCTCTCGCCTGTGGTCCCATTGTTGTCGGGGGCTCTCATGAGCAGAAGAAAAAATTCCTGACTCCGTTGAATCAGTCGGGCAAAACCGCCTCTTTCGGTTTGACCGAAAGAGAAGCGGGGTCCGACGCGGGAGGCCTGAAGACGCGGGTTAAACTCGAGGGCGACCATTACGTCCTGAATGGGCAGAAATGCTTTATCACCAACGCCAGTTATGCGGCTCTCTACACCATCTTTGCCACCATCGATCCTTCTAAAAGCACTAAGGGAATTTGCGCCTTTGTCGTTCCCCGGGAATCTCCCGGCCTCTCTATCGGCAAAGTTGAGGACAAGATGGGCCAGCGCTCGTTAAACGTGGCCGAGGTCATCCTGGAGAACGTGGCCGTTCCGCGGGAGAACCGTCTGGGTAACGAGGGCGAAGGTTTTAAATTTGCCATGGAGTCACTGGATGAAGGACGGGTAAATATTGCCATGTGCGGCGTCGGGTTGGCCCGCGCGGCATTTGAGATCGCTCTTGCTTACGCGAAGACGAGAGTTCAATTTGGGAAACCCATTGGCACTTTCCAGGCCTTGAACTTCATGCTGGCCGATATGGCTGCCGCCGTAGATTCTGCCCGTTTGCTGGCCTGGTATGCCGGGTCCTTGGCCGATCAGGGAAAACGGTACACCCGGGAAGCAGCCCAGGCTAAATTTTATGCCACGGACGTGGCCATGCGCGTGACCACGGACGCTGTGCAAGTCCACGGCGGGTATGGATATACCAAGGACTATATGGTGGAAAAGTTAATGCGCGATGCCAAGCTTACGCAGATTTATGAAGGCACCAATCAGGTCAACCGCATGGTTGCCGGCGGCGCCCTAATGAGGGGATAGGAGGTTAGGGAATCGAGGGGAGAATGAAGAAACCCAATCAATACATCGAAAGTCTGAGAAGGCTGAACCTGGAGGTCTATCTCCTCGGGGAGCGGGTAAAAAACCCTGTGGACCATCCCATCATCCACCCCTCCCTTAATTCCGTGGCCATGACTTTCCAATTGGCCCAGGAGGACGAGCACAACCATTTGATGACGACCTCCTCGCATTTGACCGGCAAAACCATCAACCGCTTCACGGCCATCCACCAGAGCGCCCAAGATTTGGTCAACAAAGTAAAGATGCAGCGCCTCCTGGGGCAGAAGACGGCCTCCTGCTTCCAGCGCTGTGTGGGCATGGATGCCATGAACGCGCTTTATAGCACTACCTTTGAAGCGGACGAGATGCATAAAACCTCCTACCACACGCGGTTCAGAGAATTCTTACAGCGCGTCCAGGAGGAAGATTTGGTGGTGGACGGAGCTATGACCGATGTCAAGGGAGATCGCAGCCTGCGCCCGGGGCAACAGGCCGACCCAGACCTTTACCTGCGGGTAGTGGATCGAAAGAAGGATGGGATCGTCGTCCGCGGGGCCAAGGCCCATCAGACCGGCATGGTCAACTCCCATGAGGTCATCGTCATGCCCACCATGGCCCTACGGGAGGAGGAGAGAGATTACGCGGTCTCCTTTGCTGTACCTACGGACGCGAAGGGGTTATTTTTTATCTACGGCAGGCAATCCTGCGACACCCGGAAGTTGGAGGGAAGTTCCATCGATGTGGGCAACCATCAATACGGGGGACACGAGGTCCTGGCCATCTTTGATGATGTCTTCGTTCCCTGGGAACGGGTCTTTCTATGCGGGGAGACCGATTTCGTCGGTCCTCTCGTGGAACGTTTCGCCGGCTATCATCGGCAAAGTTACGGAGGGTGCAAAGTGGGCGTCGGGGATGTGCTCATCGGGGCGGCCTCGCTGGCGGCGGATTTTAACGGGACGGCCAAAGCTTCGCACGTCGGCGATAAGATCATCGAGATGGTCCACCTGAACGAGACCCTTTATTCCTGCGGTCTGGCCTGCTCTTCTGAGGGCCACCCCACCAAGGCGGGGAATTACGAAATCGACATGCTCTTAGCGAATGTTTGTAAACAGAATGTGACCCGGTTCCCTTACGAGATCGCCCGGTTGGCCGAGGATATTGCCGGAGGCCTGATGGTCACCATGCCATCGGAGAAAGATCTGCTTAACGAACGCACGGGTCCTTACATCCAGAAATACCTCAAGGGGGTGGCCTCCGTCCCCACCGAGCACCGGATGCGCATCCTGCGCCTGATCGAGAACATCACTCTGGGCACGGCCGCTGTAGGCTACCGCACCGAGTCCATGCACGGAGCGGGGCCCCCACAGGCGCAGCGCATCATGATCCGCCGACAAGCCGATTTGGAAGCCAAAAAGAACCTGGCCAAAAATATCGCCGGGATAAAGTAAAAAAGACCATTCCTTCCCTTTGGCGGGTCAGAATCAATCGCGACCGATCATGGACCGAGCGGGAAGGGATGGAGGTCCGGAGGATGAGGCGATGGAAATGACTCTGGGCTATTCTGTAGTACGGAATGCCCGGAAATACCCGCATAAAAAAGCAGTCCTTTGCGGAGAACGTCAGCGAACCTACCGCGAGCTGAACGAGCGTTCTAACCGGATGGCCAGAGCTCTATTGGCCCTCGGCCTGCGCCGGGGTGATCACATTGCTACCCTTTCTCTTAACTCCATCGAGCTCATGGAAACGTACATCGCCCACTTGAAGATCGGGGCCATTACGGTCCCGCTCAACGCCTGGGGTATGGATAAAGACATTCAGCACCAGGCCGATTTCACCGGTTGCCGATTCTTTGTTTTCCATCAAGATTTCCTGCAGCGGGTGGAGCGAATTCGCCCCTCCCTTCCCCAAGTTAAAGATTGGATATTTGTCGGAACCCCCCTGGCCTCTTTTGCCAAATCTTATGAAGAATTGATGACTCAAAATTCTCCGGAGGACTTTCCCATCGAAGCTAAGGAAGAAGACGAGGCCTTCATCCTCTTCACTGGCGGCACCACGGGCGTTCCCAAAGGCGCAGTCCTCACCCATAAATCCCTGCTCTGGAACATCATTTCCGTGACCACGGAGAACCAGAGTCCAACGCCCGAGGATATCGTCTACTACCCAATGCCCCTGTTTCATACTGCCGCCCTGAGCAGGTTTCTGGCCTACATGTATGCCGGGGGAACCTTCATCGTCAGCCGGGAGTTCGACGCCCAAAAATGCCTGGAGATCATCCAGCGCGAACGCGTCACCGCCATGACCGCTAATCCTACGATCTGGGCAATGCTCCTCAAGGAAATGAATAAAGGGAATTATGACACCCACTCCATGCGCATGTACCTTTCCTCCCAGGGATTTCTGCACCCCCATATGCAACAAGCGATCGAGACCCGGCTCTTTCCAAATGCCCGGACCTTTGTCAGCTATGCCCTAACCGAAGCTTCTCCCGGAGTGACCATTTTGAAACCCGGCGATCGGCCCCAAGAGGCGGCGAGCGTCGGCAAGCCTTACATGTGCACGGAGGTGCGCATCGTGGATGACGAAGACCGGGACCTCCCAGCGGGAGAGGTGGGGGAGATCATTATCAAAGGCCCCACCGTGATGAAGGAGTATTATAAAAATCCCGAGGAGACGGCTAAGACCCTGCGCGGGGGATGGCTGCACACAGGGGACCTGGGAAAGGTTGACGCGGAAGGATTCCTCTACTTCGTGGACCGGAAAAAAGACATGATCAAGAGTGGGGGCTTAAACATTTACTCCAAGGAAGTGGAAGAGGTTCTGGCTAAGCATCCCAAGATTGCGGAGGCTGTGGTCGTTGGTGTGCCCGACGAAAAATGGGAGGAAACCGTCAAGGCCGTGGTGGTGGTCAAAACGGGAGAATCCCTCTCCGAGGAGGAAGTCATCGATCATTGCAAACAATATTTGGCCAGTTACAAAAAACCAACCTCCGTCGCTTTCCTGGACGCCCTCCCCAAAACCCAAACTGGAAATAAGGTTCTGAAGCGGGAACTTCGCGAACGTTTCTCCAAAAAAACTTGAAAGTATAAAGATTTTGGGGACGCAGACATTAAATAGGGGCTCGGCTGCCCTACGAAGAAATAACCCTCCTGCGGGTATAGGCGAAATTTGCGTCCTCCATAAAATGGCTTAGAAAAGGAGCTTAAAGCATGAAGCATCCCATGTTCACCGAAGAGCACGAGTTGTTCCGGGATACGGTGCGCAAATTCGTGGAAAAAGAGTTGGTCCCCCATGCCGAGGAATGGGAGGAAGCGGGCGAGTTTCCTAACAGCGTCTTCATCCGCATGGGAGAATTGGGCTTTCTGGGTCTGCGTTACCCGGAAGAATACGGCGGCCAGAATTGTGACTTCCTCTTCTCCGTCATTCTGGCGGAAGAGCTGGGACGCTGCGGCATGGGATCGATCGGTATGGCCGTAGCCGTGCAAAGCGAGATGGCCACTCCGCCCATCTTTAAGTTCGGCACCGAAGAACAAAAGGCCAAGTATCTCACCCCGGCGAATCAGGGAAAGAAGATTGCTTGCCTGGGAATTACGGAACCCAATGCGGGGTCAGACGTGGCCGCAATCCAGACCACGGCCAAAAGAGACGGCGATCATTGGGTCATTAATGGCCGAAAAATCTTCATCACCAACGGCGCAAGGGCTGACTTCATCACGCTCGTAGCCAGAACCGGAGAAAAGAAAGGCTACAAGGGATTCTCCATTTTTCTGGTGGACAAAGGGGCTCCCGGATTTACCCTGACTCGAAAACTGGATAAAGTAGGCATGCGCTCTTCCGACACGGCCGAGCTTCTCTTTGAGGACTGCCGGGTGCCGGCTCATGCCCTTCTGGGCGAAGAAGGAAAGGGTTTTTATCACATCATGTGGGAGCTACAAGGAGAACGGATCATGGCCGCAGCCAATGCCGTGGCCAGGGCCCAAATGGCCATGGATCTGGCTCTGAAATATTCCCAGGAGAGAGTCCAATTTGGCAAGCCCCTGGCGCATTTCCAGGTTACCCGCCATCGCCTTGCCGACATGGCCACGGAGATCGAAGCCGCCAGGCATCTGACCTATTACTGTGCCTGGCTCTTCCAGAACGGGGATTACCCGGTCAAAGAAATCTCCATGGCCAAGCTCTTCGCTGCTCAGATGGGCAATCGCGTGGCCGACACAGCGCTGCAAATCCATGGGGGCTATGGGTATATGATGGAATATCCGATCCAGCGGTACTGGCGGGACATCCGGTTGAGTCGCATCGGCGGAGGTACGGACGAGATCATGAAGGAGATCATCGCCAACGAACTCCTGGGAAAGGTCAAGGAATAAAGGGGCCAGGCAGTGAATTGCCCCTCCAGCAAGGGATTCAATTTTTGGGTTTGTCCACTTTATAGATCTGGTAATACTTGGCAAACGGCTCGGTAACCTTTTGGGCGTAGGAATAGGGGTCCTTCTTGCGGGCCACGACCTGTTCGATCACTTCGTCGAAAGATAGATCGTATTTGAGCATTTTGTGAATGTATCTGGAGATTTCCTGCTCAATCAGGTTAATAATCTCCCCCCTGGCCCGTTCATTTCTCTTATTCAACAACCCTTTCCCGCTCTGGAGAAATTGCCGGTGTTCCAAGATCTTTTCGGTGAGCTCTGCAATCCCTTCGCCCATGGTAGCCACAGTCTTGATGATGGGAGCCCTCCAAGGGCTCGTAGAAGGGCTCAGGTCGAGCATCAGGCTCAGCTCCGTGACCAGCCGATCCGCCCCTTTGCGGTCTGCCTTATTGACCACAAAGATGTCCCCGATCTCCATGATCCCGGCTTTCAGGGCCTGGATTTCGTCCCCCAGCCCGGGTACAGAAATGAGCAGGGTGCTGTCTGCCGTCTTAACGATGTCCACCTCATCCTGTCCCACACCCACGGTCTCGATGAGAATAAAATCTTTCCCGAAGGCGTCCAGGATCTTGATCGTATCGGCGGTCGCCTTGGAAAGCCCCCCGAGGGTTCCACGGGTAGCCATAGAACGAACGAAGACTCCCTCATCTCCAGTGATGTCCTGCATGCGTAGCCGGTCCCCGAGAAGGGCTCCTCCGGTGAAGGGGCTGGTGGGGTCCACGGCGACAATCCCCACGGTGTAATTTTTCTTCCGCAGTTCCTTGGTGACCTTATCCGTCAAGGTACTCTTGCCCGAACCAGGGGGCCCCGTAATCCCAATGATATAGGCATGCCCGGTTTGGGGGTACAACTGCTGCAAGGCCTCTACGGCTCCGGGCATCTCGTTCTCAACCATCGTGATTAGCTTGGCCAGGGCTCGCACGGACCCGGAGAGGGCTTCCCTCACCAAATCGTTTGTACTGGCCATCATCGCTCTCCTCGCCCTATGATTTTCCATGATCTTCGAGCACGACCAAGGCATCGACGGCCACGGGCCTATTCCCCGAGATGATCAAAGGGTTAACGTCCACTTCTTTCACGGCTTCGAGTTCCAAGCCCAGTTTGCCGGCGTTGATCAACATGGAAACCAGCAAGTCCATATCGATAGGGGCCATTCCCCGGAAAGCTCCCAACACGGGAGCTCCTTTGATTTCCTTAGCCATCTCCAGAGCGTCCCGTCGCTCCAAGGGGGCGATTCGGAAAGAGACATCCTTAAGGACCTCCGTGAAGATTCCCCCCAATCCGAACATCACGCAGGGACCGAACTGAGCGTCCCGAATCATGCCGATGACCAGTTCTCGCGAACCTTTGACCATCTCTTGAACGAGGATTCCATCCAGAGGGGTGCTCCCCACCCGCTCCATGATGCCATCGTAGGCTCGCTGCACTTCTTTTAAAGTTCGCAGGTCCACTTCGATTAATTTCTTTTCCGTCTTGTGCGCGATCTCCGCGGAGCATCCTTTGAGGACCACTGGAAGCCCGATCGCCTTGGCTGCCTTTACAGCTCCGGCCCGGCTGTCGACTAGTTCTTCCCGGACCACTGGAAATCCATATGCCTTGAGCAGTTTTTTGGATTCATATTCTGAAAGCGTTTTCTGCCCCTTTTTCAATGCCTCTTGGATAATTTTCATTCCCACCTCCGAGTCTGGCCGCGGTTTAACGGCTCCATTTTTCCTCCGTTATACAAATTAATTTTCTAACAACCTTCGGGCGATTTGTCAAGAAATTCATCCAGGTTTATTTGCACCCCGTTGGCTGGCATTCTTCTTCTCCAGGAAATCCTCATATTCCAGCGGGCTGAGCAAATCCTCCATCTGATTGGGATCATCGATCTCCACCGTCACCAGCCAACCCTTTCCGTAGGGATCGTCATTGATCAAGGAAGGTTCTTCCTCTAAGTCCCTGTTGATCAAAACGATTTCCCCGCTGACGGGGGCGTGCAAATCCGCCACCGTCTTCGACGATTCCAGCGTGCCAAAGACTTCGTCTAGTTCGATGGGGGAATTTTCGTCAGGAAGGTCCAAAAAGACGATTTCCCCCATTTCCTGCTGGGCGTAATCGGTGATCCCGATTCTCCCCCGATTCCCCATAATCTTCAACCACATGTGTTCCCGGCTGTAGTAGAGGTCTTCCGGAAAGTCCATGATTGTCTCCTCTTTTTCCCGTCTAGCCTTCGAATGAAGGCCCAATCATCGCCGGTTCAATCCTTCATTTGACGCGGGTGATGTATTCGCGAGTGCGGGTGTCGATGCGCACGATATCGCCTACCTCAACAAAAAGGGGAACCTGAATGACCGCCCCGGATTCCAGGGTAGCGGGTTTGGTGGCTCCGGTAGCTGTATCCCCTCGGACGCCGGGCTCGGATTGGACTACCTTCAGTTCTACAAACATGGGCGTTTCGATGCCGAGGGGGCGTTTGTTGTGGAAAAGAGCCTTGATTACCAGGTTCTCCTTCAAGTAATCTTTCTTTTCTCCTAACTGGTCGGCGGTCAAGAAGAGCTGCTCAAACGTCTGAGTGTCCATAAAGTGGAACTCTCCACCGGTCTCGTAAAGGAACTGCATTCCCCGTTCCTCCAAGTCGGGTTTATCAACCCGATCCCCGGATCGGAAGGTCTGATCGATGACATTCCCGCTTACCAGGCTTTTCAGCCGGGTGCGCACGAAGGCGCCCCCTTTCCCAGGTTTAACATGCTGGAAATCGACGATGATATAGGGTTCTCCCTCAATCTCAATTTTGAGTCCCTTGCGAAAGTCCGTCGTCGAATACATAACAGCTCCCTCTAAAAAGAGTGTCCCGTTCCCTGGAGGCTTAGAGAGAAAACCCGGAAGGGTGCCCCTCACGATTTATCGGGCATAGATGTTCTCTTTCAGGTCCTTGGATAGAACCGTTAAAACTTCGCACCCCCGGGCGGTGACCAAAATCATATCTTCCAAACGCACCCCTCCCCATCCGGGAATATAAATTCCCGGCTCTACAGTAAAGACCATTCCTTCTTCCACAAGCCCCCGGCCTCTGGGAGAGATGGTGGGCTCTTCATGAACGGCCAAGCCTACCCCATGCCCGGTTCCGTGGCCGAAAAATTTTCCATATCCCTCCCGGGCAATGATTTCCCGGGCCGCGACGTCAATATGCCGGACGCCCACCCCCGGCCGGATGGCTTTCATCGCTTTCTCTTGAGCCCGGCGGACCGTATCATAGATCCTCCGCTGCTCGGCATCCGGCTTTCCCAGGATCAGGGTCTTGGTTTCATCAGAGTGGTAGCCCTGAAAACGTACGCCGAAATCTACCACCACCGTCTCCTTTTCCTGCATCCGCTTATCTGTGGCCTTCCCATGGGGGAGCGCGGCCCTTGGGCCCGAAGCCACGATGGTGTCGAATGCCGGTTTTTCACCTCCCCGACGCCTCATCCGCATTTCCAAAAAATCGGCGGCCACCCGTTCCTTAACTCCTGGTCTAACACGCCGGGAGGCATCGAAAAAACTATCGGTGGCAATCTGGATGGCCCGGCGAATCTTATTCAGCTCTTCCGGGTCTTTGCGGGTGCGCAGCCATCGAATTTCTTCCGCCAGGGGAACCAGAGACGTACGCGATAATTTTTCTTTCAATTTTTGGTAGCTCTCGTAAGGAACAGCCGAGGATTCGAACCCCAGGCGCTTCACCCGCAACGATTGCAGGAGTCGGGCTACCCCTTCCACTTTTTGCTTGTATTTCTGAAAGTGCGCATCCCGGATCTCTCCCTGCGCTTGCTCTTCATACCTGGAATCGGACATAAAGGTGCGTTCGTGGGCCGAAACGATCAACACCCCATCGCTTCCCGTAAATCCACAGAGATAACGAATGTTTTCCAGATTCCAAAAAAGGATGGCGTCGACCTTTGATCGGCGCATCACGTTATCCATGAGCTGCTTGGCTGTGCCCATTCAAAAAACCTTCCCCAAAAGTTTGGAGCCTTAGAAGCACGGGAAAACCAAATCAGGAACGGGTCGAATCGTCCTTCGACGAGACCGCGGCCAACCATTGCTCCAGATGGTGAAGGGCTTTCTTCGCCGAGGCTACCTTTTCCTCTTCTTCAACTCGGTCCTTCAGCGCTTCGTACTTTTCACGAACAGCGTTATTTTCCGGTTCCCGGGACAAGATTTCTTGATAGACGGAGAGGGCTCGATCCGGGTGGCCCTGCTTGACGTAGATCTCGGCCAGGGTATCCGTCTGGATGGCGGCTGGAACTGGTTTCTCCACCTCGGGGGTCTTTTCCGTTTCCGAAGGGGTGGCCCGCAGATCTGCTCGGGGGGTCGCTAAGGGAAGATTCGGCCCTTGATGAAACAAACTCATCTCCGGAGGGACTACCCCTTTCTTCGGAGCTTCTTCAAGGGATGGGAGATATAATGATTTCTTCAGGGTCTCCAGGGCTTTGTCCACGTTCTGCTCGTGAAGATAAACTTGGCTCAGCAGCTTATAAACTGAAAAGCACTCTTCGATTCCCGCGGCCACTTTCTCCAATTCTTCCCTAGCCTCTGGAATCATGCCTTTCTCCAAATAACACTTCCCCAGAACCAATCGCCCCGGGAGGGAATCGGGCGTTCTTGCCAAACCCTTTTGGCAGGTCTCGACGGCTTCCTCATAGCGCCCCTCCGATCGATAGGCTTCTGCCAGCCGGATGAAGGCGTTTGAATTGAACACCGAGGCCGAATTTTCTTCAGACCCTTCGAATTCTCTTTCTATCTTCTTTTCGGATTCTCTTTCCATCATCATCGCCGATTCTCGGAAGTCCTCAGTTCGGGTTTTTCGATCCTTCTCAATCTGCTGGCTTTTCTACAGTAGTTTACGAATCCGAGACAGGTTTAATAAATCATCCCCCGGACTCCTCTTGGGGGTCTCCAGGATCATCGGAACCCTCCGCAAGGAGGGATGGTTGAGCAAGTTCCGAAATCCTGCCAATCCGATCTTTCCCTTTCCGATATGTTCGTGTCGGTCCAGGTGGCTCCCTAAAGGGCTTGCACAGTCATTGAGATGGAGGAGGGCCAGTTTTTTCCGCCCAATGGTCTGATCTATCTCCTTCACCAAGGCATCTGTCTTTTCTGCAGAACGGAAATCATATCCGGCGGCGTATCCATGACAGGAATCGAAGCACACCCCCAGTCGTTCATTCCTTCCTACCCGTTCGATAATTTCCTGTATTTCTTCAAAAAGCGTCCCCATCGAATTTCCTGCCCCGGCACTGTTTTCCAGCAACACAGAAACTGTAGAGTCCTGATCCAATACGGTTTTCAGAGCCTTGACCACCTGATTCATCGCCAAAGCCTTGCCTCTTTCCTGGGCACTACCCAGGTGGGTGACCACATACCGGGCCCCCAGTTGTTCGCCCCTCTTTATATCCTGGCCCAAACCCTGGATGGACCGTCGATACAGGTCCTCATCGGCCGAAGCAAGATTGAGCAGGTAGGGCGTATGGACAACGATCGGGTCGATCTCCCCCCTCTCCGCGGCCTCGCGAACAGCACCAATCGACCGCGAAGAAAGGGGTAAGGCCTTCCACCTCCTGGGGTTCCGGGAGAAAATCTGCATGGCCGAGCAGCCCAAATTCCGTGCTCGCCAAACGGCCTCCTCGAACCCTCCCGCTATGGAGACATGGACTCCCAACCGAAGGGGAAATTCCGGCACGCCCTTTCTTCCCAGCTAAAATTCAAGTAATTGAATATGAATATAATGAAGCCGTTTCCCCCCTGTCAAGGCTAAAATGAGGGTTGCCCGCCCCCGTTTTCCGATTTTCGATGGGTTCCCAGGCTCAGGAGGAGCGAATCGCCATCGGCTGGAAATCGATTTTCTTAAAGATCAGGCTTTTCTTGACTTATGATTTCGGACTGCGGATTCTTTTAGCTGCATTTCGCAAGCCACATTTTTGAATTTCATTTATAGGTTCCACCAGATCCTGTTGAAAAATCAAGATTTTATTATAATTCGGGAGGCTCTCTTGCGGGTAAGCCAGCACAAGGATGGAAAAAGAAACAAAGCCAAGGGATCCACGACAAATGCTTTCCTCTTCCCCTCTTCAGGCAAGCATATTTTATATTTCCTTTTTTAATTGAAAAACATTCTAGGCGGGGTGTTTCTTCCCGTCTAATCCACAGAGAATCCACCGCCTCAGGAGGTCAATCCCGCGGGATTGGTCCCGCGGGCCGGGGATCGTACTTCAATTTCGGCAACTAAACAGCGTAAATCTACTTCACCAAACCCAATGGGCATCCTTTCCCCTGCCCTCCAGTATCAAGCATTGCCAATTGGGATGCGAAAAGCTTCACGAATCTGTAATCCTTAACGATAGCAGGTGTGGCTTGGGGCATCTTGATCACGGAGGATGTGGCGCATCCCATCAAAACAAGCGAGGGTAAAGCCGCCAAGGCGACCTGGAATAAAAACCCCATCTTTGGATTGAAGAAATGGAGTCTAAATATCCATCTCGATGATCTCTTACCCGCACCTCCACGACTCTCTTGGGTTGCAGGTTAATGAACGAGTGCTCGGACTAGGAGCCTATCCTCTAAGCGAATCGAATTTTATGAAAATGATAATAGGATGTCAACATCAGATCGGGACCATGGTTTTCGTGGTAGGCTTGAAAAAGACAGGATCATGTGGTAATTTTGAAAAAGATAAGGGAATTTATTTAATTCACTGGGAGATCGGATGAAGATCACGAAAGAGGAAGTGGACCATGTGGCATTGTTGGCCCGGCTGAAATTTAGCGAAAGCGAGAAAGAGCGCTTCACGACCCAATTGAATAGTATCCTGGGATATATGGAGAAGCTCGGAGAACTGGACACGACCCACGTCGTGCCTACCTTTCATGCTGTCTCCCGGACCAACGTCTTTCGGGAGGACTCGGTCCAGCCTTCAATTCCTCAGGATCTCTCCCTCAGCAACGCCCCGGACGGCGATCGCGGATTCTTCCGCGTCCCGAAGATCATTGAATAGGACGCAGATAAAAGCGGATTTGCCGGATTAATATTTGGAATAGAGAAGGCAGAACCTAGGAACCTGAAGAACGAATTGTGCACTTCTATTTTGAATTCTTTATTTTGA
>Ga0153915_10002236_pt1 | contig 17755 bp, 17 predicted proteins | sample Opewatmetagenome_2_FD_107003 | JGI IMG/M metagenome (GOLD analysis project Ga0153915, IMG submission 107003) | Freshwater wetland microbial communities from Ohio, USA - Open water 3 Core 3 Depth 3 metaG | ecosystem: Environmental > Aquatic > Freshwater > Wetlands | place: USA: Ohio, Lake Erie...
ATCTTAGCATTGGGATAGGCAAAAATAAAACGCGGGTCGTAAGCCTTGCCGCACATTGCATAGTTGCCGGCACCAAAACTGTTTCCCACTATAATTGTAATTTTAGGGACCACAGAATTAGCGACTGCATTTACCATCTTCGCCCCGTCTTTTATTATCCCTCCCTGCTCAGCTCTGCTGCCGACCATGAATCCCGTAACATCCTGAAGGAAAACAAGCGGAATTCTCTTCTGGTTACAGTTGAGTATAAAGCGGGTTGCCTTATCTGATGAGTCGGAGTAAATTACTCCGCCTACCTGCATTTCGCCTGTTTCAGTCTTCACTACCTCACGCTGGTTGGCAACTATACCAACAGCCCAGCCGTCGATTCTTGCATAACCCGTGATAATCGTTTTCCCGTAACCGGCTTTGTATTCATCAAGTAATGAATCATCAGCTATCCTGGCAATCAGATCATACATATTATAAGGTTTGATCGGATCCTCAGGCAGCAATCCGTAAATTTCTTTTGGGAAAAACTGAGGCGGCTTACTTTCAGTTCTATTGTAACGGGCTTTTGAAGATGGACCGTGTTTTTCAACTATACTTCTGATTTGTTTAATACACTCTTCATCGTTTTTCATAATATAGTCGGTAACACCGGAAATATTCGACTGCACCCTGGCACCTCCCAGACTCTCATTATCAATTACCTCGCCGATTGCAGCTTTAACAAGATGAGCCCCCGCAAGAAAAACCGAACCCTCGCCTTCAACTATTAAAGCCTCATCACTCATAATAGGGAGGTAAGCTCCACCCGCAACACATGGTCCCATAATTGCAGAAATTTGTGGAATTCCCATCGCAGACATTACTGCATTATTTCTGAATATTCTCCCGAAATGTTCCTTATCCGGGAATATTTCCTCCTGGAGGGGGAGAAACACACCGGCACTATCAACCAGGTAAATCACCGGCAGTCTGTTTTCAATCGCGATTTCCTGAGCCCGTAGGTTCTTTTTAGCAGTTATCGGAAACCACGCACCTGCTTTTACCGTAGCATCATTTGCAACGATAACGTGAAGTTTACCGTTAATTTTTCCCAAACCGTAAACAGTTCCCGATGAAGGAGCCCCGCCATATTCTTCGTACATTCCATATGCGGCAAACGTATTCAGCTCGAAAAACTCTTTGGGATTATCTACAAGAAGACTAATCCTTTCTCTGGCAGTAAGTTTTCCCTTTGCTTTATGTTTCTCAATTGCTTTTTTACCTCCCCCCAGCAGAATTTTTTCCTTCTCAGCCTGAAGTTTGCGGATCAGGTTTTTATAATAATCTTCTCTTTTTAAATAAGAACCGTTCTCAGAAATTGCTTTACCGATGCTTTTCATTTGAGCTTATTCATTATTAGATAAAAGTTCTCTGGAAATTACTATTCTCTGGATCTCAGAAGTCCCCTCGCCGATAGTAAGTAGTTTTACATCACGATATAATTTTTCTACCGGGTAATCTTTAATAAAACCATAACCTCCGTGAATCTGTACAGCCTGGTTTGCTGCCTTCTCAGCCATTTCACTTGCAAAGAGTTTTGCCATTGCCGCTTCCTTCTGATTGGGCAGTCCTTTGTCCTTCATGATGGCTGCACGGTATGTAAGCAGTCTTGCCGCATCAATGTTTACTGCCATATCTGCAAGTTTGAACTGCGTAGCCTGAAACTCACTTAAATGCTTATCAAATTGCTTTCTTTCAGTACTGTATTTCAGAGAAGCTTCAAGAGCACCCTGTGCCAGACCAATACTTAAAGCGGCGATTGAAATTCTTCCCCCTTCAAGAATTTTCATCGCTTGTATAAACCCTTCACCTTCTTCACCTATCAGGTTTTCGGCAGGCACGTTGCAATTTTCAAAAATTAATTGTGTAGTATCGCTTGCACGCATTCCAAGCTTATTTTCTTTTTTACCAACCACGAAACCTTTCATCCCTTTCTCAAGGATAAACGCCGATATTCCTTTTTTACCTTTCGTTTTATCCGTCACTGCCATCACCACTGCTGTTTCACCTACAGTTCCGTGTGTAATAAAAGTTTTTCCTCCATTCAGTATATAATACCCGTCCTTTTTCTCTGCAGAAGATTTCATTGCCGCAGCATCACTCCCCGAAGCTGATTCCGTCAATCCCCAGGCGGCCACTTTCTTCCCGGATATTAAATCAGGCAGATATTTTTTCTTCTGTTCTTCATTCCCAAACCGGAATATATGGTTTGTACCTAACCCGTTGTGTGCTGCAACGGAAAGGGAAATTGAGGGATCTACACGACCAAGTTCCTCAACTACTATAACAAATTCTATATATCCAAGACCGGCTCCGCCGTACTCTTCAGGAAAAATTACTCCCATAAATCCAAGTTCTCCAAGCTGCCGGATTATATCCATGGGAAATTCCTGCGATTCGTCATACTTCATCACCACGGGACGAATATTTTTTTCGGCAAAATCACGAACCGTCTTTTTGATCATTAACTGATTCTCATTCAATTCAGCCAAAAAAGGATTTTCCAAAACTTCCATCTTTTATACTCCGAAAATTTTTACTTATCGTGATTTTTATAATTACTTATAATCTCTTCCGCAATATGATATGGGGAGAGATTACCTAGAACAACTTTATTAATGGACGAATTTAATGATTTTTCCCCAGTTCCGCTCCATAATTCCTCTCTTATTTTTTCCTCAACAATATTCCGGATTCTTACCTTGGTTCTTTCTTCTCTTCTCTTAAGGAATTTATTTTTTTTGAGTAAATGATCTTTATGTTTTTCTATTTCTTCGGCGATTTCATTAATTCCTTTATTTTCTATTGCAACTGCCCTGATTATAGTCGGCATCCAGGTATTTTCATCGTGAGCTTTCAGCCCCAGTATGGTTTTCAATGCTGAAATCGCTTGCTGGGAACCGGGACGGTCGCTCTTGTTCAAAACAAAGAAATCGGCTATCTCCATTAACCCTGCCTTCATTGCCTGGACCGCATCACCTGATTCAGGTACAAGAACTACGATGGTTGTGTCTGCTGCATTTGCTATATCAAGTTCCGACTGACCAACTCCAACAGTTTCAAGTATGATAAAATCAAATCCCGCACTGTCAAGAACATCAGCTGCATCAATTGCTTTTTTACTTAATCCTCCGAGACTCCCTCTCGTAGCCATACTCCTGATAAATACTCCCGGATCCTGTCCGATTTCCGACATTCTGACACGGTCGCCTAATAAGGCTCCACCGGTGAAAGGACTGGTCGGATCTACAGCGATTATCCCTACTTTTTTGCCAAGCGATCTGTAATATTTTGTCAATTGATTTGTAATAGTGCTTTTACCCGCACCTGGGGGACCGGTAACGCCAATCCTGTAAGCCCTTCCCGTATCCGGATATATTTTTTTTAAGAATTCTGCCGATTCTGAATTGCCGGATTCAACAATCGAAATTGCCCGGGCAATGCTTCTTTTATCGCCTTCCTGTAACTTTTCTTTCACCGTTTCTGAGAACATTTATATTCAATTCCCCTTAAAGAAATCAACAGTAATTTTTAATCCTTCCTCTAATTTAGTGGAAGGAGCCCAGCCGAACTTTCGCTTTAATTTTTCAGAAATAATTACACTTCTTAATTGCTCCCCGGGTTTTGCAGGGCCATGTTTTTCAACCATTTTTTTCCCTGTCATATTATTCATTACATTAAATAATTCATTTACACTGGTTTCTTTTCCTGTTCCTACATTATAAATATCTGATAATTCATCTTTTAAAGTCAGAATATTTGCTTTTACTACATCATTCACAAAGGTGTAATCCCTGGTTTGCTTTCCGTCACCATTTATAACCGGCTGTTCGCCGTTTAAAATCTTACTCGAAAAAATTGCTACTACCCCTGCTTCACCAAAAGGATTCTGCCTTGGTCCGTAAATATTGGCGTACCTGAGGATCGTATATTTTAAGTCGTACTGTGCATTGTAATAGAATAAATATTTTTCTACTGCCAGCTTCGAAATTCCGTATGGCGAGAGCGGGGAAGTAGGATGTTTTTCATCGGCAGGGAAGTATTCCTGCTCGCCGTATATTGCCCCGCCTGTCGATGCAAACATAAATTTCTTTATCCCGTACTTTATGGAATTCTGCAGAAGATTAATAGTACCGATTATGTTGGTATCAGCATCAAAAGCAGGATCAGCTACCGACCGCCTTACATCCATTTGCGCGGCGTGATGATTTACAATATCGAATTTTTCTTTCTTAAATAATTCAGAGAGGTTTCTATCTCTTATGTCTGCCTTTATGAATACGGCTTCAGTATTAATATTCTTTTCGAACCCGGATGATAAATTATCCAGTACGAATACCGAATGTCCTTCTTTAATTAAGGCATCCGTTATGTTGGAGGCGATAAATCCTGCGCCCCCGGTTACCAGGATCTTCAAATTTATTCCTTATATAAATTTAATTTATAAATATATTTTAATACTTTTTGTGGAACAAGGAAGTTGATGGGTAAACCCTTTTTTATCCGATCCCTGATTAAAGTGCTGCTTATGTCGATTTCCGGTGTTTCCAGGAAAACCGCAGTTTCTAAGATATGGTTTCCGGTTTCTTTATCAATCTTTATGTCCCTTCTTAATACAAGCAGAGTTGCAAGTTTCAGGATCTTTTCAAAAGACTTCCACAAATGAAAAGTCCGGAAATTATCCTCCCCGATTATAAGTTCAATAACTTCATAATATTTTTTCATCTCGCATAGCGTATCAATCGTATAAGAAACTCCCTCTTTTTTAATTTCAAAATCCGACCAGTCGAAATACGGCACACCTTCAATTGCAAGCTGCAGCATCTTTACACGGTGCTTTTCGGCAGCTGAAGGTAATACTTCTTTTAAAGGAGAAATATTGGCAGGAATGAAAATAATTTTATCGAGATTTCTTAACTCCTTCACAGCCTGTGCAGTGATCAAATGTCCAAAATGAACAGGATCGAATGTTCCGCCGAAAATTCCAACCCTGCTCATTTAAGAAGCTCCTTGTATTCTATGAACAAATGAGTAAATTTTTCGTGAATAGTCTGACTGCAGTACTGAAGACTTTCTTTCTTTGACAGCTCATTGTATAATTTAATAAAATCTTCTCTGGTCTCGATCAGCATATAATTATTCAGTGTATGAACGAAATTTTCCTCTTTACCTGCTTTTATCAACATTTCATTATAATGATTTCTGTCTTCCTTTATATTTCCGAAGAGATCTTCATTGTATGAATTGAATCCGAGCAGTGAAATTCTTTCGTCATTTCCTCTTCCTATAAATACAGATTCATCCTCAATCTCAAGCAGTGAAAAGATCTTTTTAATATCGGCAGGCGAGATTCCGATTGAATGAGAAAATATCATCAGGTTATTATGGTACAACTTGAAGTGCCTGTCATTTAAATTTTTAATTTCGTTGTTTAGAGAATCGGTATTTATCCAGGAGATTTCCGGTATGCTTTCTTTTATGTAATCCGGTTTATTATCTTTATCATTTTCATCCATGAGATAGACGATGGTACAGTCTTCTTTAATTTCATTGAAGACCTCCCTGTAGTTTTCATATAACGCTGAAAAAAGTAATGAGGAATCCTCGTGCGTCATTTGTTCAAACGAGGGAACTTTCGACTTATTGTAAAAAGGGAACAGGGGCAACAGGAAAATACAAGAGTTTGATTTAGTCATTTTAAATTAACTAAGCATTTGAAAGTAATTCACGGATAAAATTCCGGTAATGTGCAATATCCTGCTCATAATAATTTTTACTTACTCCGCTGGAATTACGTGCCTGCATTTTTCTAAAAGCCAGCGTAGTGGCAGCTCTAATATATAATTTACGGATGCTTTCATCAATCCAGCCGGGCTTATTTCTTTTATTGGAATTCAGGAATAGAAGATGCTCCCGGGGAATAAGACCGGCTTCGGTTTCTGCCAGCAGCTCCCTGAAGATGATTTTTCTTTCTCCGAGCAGAGAAATCGAAAAAACAGTGATAAACACGGCAATCGTGAAGATTATAAATAAGAATCCAGGAATCGTCGTCGATTCAAAGCTTACGGAAAAATTCCATAGGAAATGTATGAATATTGCAATTCCGAGTCCATAAAACGGGAATGTTATTTTTATGAATTGAGATTTGAATTTCGAATAGCCGAGAAATGCTCCAAGCGTTCCTGTAGAAACGCAGTGCATTACACCGGAGAAGAGAGTCCTGATTATAACTATCCCCAGCCAGTCGGCAAACGTATGCCCGTAACCTACGAAATAGAAAAAATTCTCAGTCATACCGAATCCCAAACCAATCGCCCCACCGTATACAATTCCATCCGTCATATTGTCAAATTTCCTCCCGGATACCATCAGGAAGAGGAAAAATCCTTTCGTTATCTCTTCGACTACCGGTGCAACAAGAATTGTATCAATCCGGTCGATAGTCTGTTTGTTGGATATTAAAAAAGAAATTACAGTCGAAATAAATCCGCTTCCCGCTACGGCGATTATTATCGCTCCCACGGCACCGTAGAAATAATTGATTAATACAAGACTAAGGGGCTCGCGGTCGTACCTGTCGGTCCGCCATATTATCAGTAAATACGTTATCATCGGAATAATTGCAGCAAGGAATGAAGCCGTTATAAGCATGTTTCCTCTTTAATCCGGAACCTGAAGGGGATAAATAGTACTATAGATCATTTCTCCCATATCCACGAAATAAGTTCTTTTAATCCTGGTTTTTTACCGTAGGAAAGTATTCCGATCCTGAAAATTTTTGAAGCAGCGATTATTGTAATATAAATCGATAGAATCATTATCCCGACAGTCGTAATTATCTCCGGGGTTGGGACATCTATTACGTTAATCTTTAAAAGCATTATGGCAGGTAATGTAAACGGAATATATGATAGAACCTGGACCAGAACAGAATCGGGATTGGAAATGGCGGAAGCTGAAATTGCAATCGGCAGAACCAGCATAAGACTGAGGTAGCTCGTTATCTGCTGGGCTTCCTGTTCCGTTGTAACGATTGAACCTATTCCCACAAATAAAGCCGTATAAAACAAAAATCCGAGAATAAAATAAACAAGCATAATTGCAGCATTGCTGAATGCCGATGAAGGGATCATTGCACTTCCCGCAAGTGCTATCCCGATGGATGCCCATATTAACCTCTGGAATAAACCCAGCGCGCTTAATCCCAATATTTTACCCGCCAGTAATTCTTCGGGGGAACAGCTGGACACAAGTATTTCTATAAGCCGGTTTGATTTTTCTTCGACAAGACTCCGCACCAGCATCTGTCCCGAATAAATAATCATCATCAGAAGCAGCATAATGAAAATTATTGAAGAAAGGAATTCTGTAATGAAATCAGCCTTATGCGCCTTACTTCCTTCTTTGATGGTGATTTCGCTTATATTTATTTTTTTCAGAGATGATTTTAATAAATCGGGATTTACTCCGAGTTTGCTTAAGCTAAGGTCGATCCTTACTTCTTCTATAGCATCTTCTACTCTCTGTACATCCTTAAAGTTACCGACACTCTTGCTGCGGTACTCCACAGAAATGGAATCGGGACTGAATTTTTGTATCAGAACATAGCCGGAAAGCTTATTCTCAATTACTTCGCTATCTGCATCTTTGATATTCTGTTCAAGACTGTTGGTAGTCTGGTTAAGATTCAAAACAATATACGCCGGTTTCCCTTTTTCGATCGTATAATTTTGCAAATTCTGTAAAAGCGGGTAGTAATAACTCATTGAAGGGTCCAGTATTCCGATCATTTTTGTGGATTCCTCTTCCGTAGAAGATATTAGAGTCCCCCCGATTGAAATCAGGATCACGAGTGCCGGAGTAATGATAAGGGACAGAATAAATGCCTTTGTCCTTACCTTTTCAAGGAACTCCCATTTTGATATTTCAAAAATCTTTTTCATACATTAATTACTCTGCTTTATCATATCGATGAAAATTTTGTTAAGAGTAGGTTCAATAATTCTGAAATGGTTAACCTTCATCTTATTGGCGACATCTCTTAAAAAAACATATGGCTCAATCGAATCGTTAAGCTGAATTTCGGCGTAATTATTATAATTATCTATTGACTTCACGTACGACAAATTTTTTATTGCATCGATATTACCTTCAAAACCAAGCTCTACCATATTTGCCCCAAAATTCTTTTTTAATTGGGAAAGGGAACCACTGACGACTTCCTTTCCTTTATTTAATAGAAGTATATCTGAGCACATCCTCTCGGCGATATCCATCATATGGGTCGAAAGAATAATAAGTTTACCTTCATTAACAAATGAAAGAATAGTCTCACGAATGATTTGCTGATTGATCGGATCAAAACCGCTGAAAGGCTCATCAAGGATCAGCAGCCTGGGATTATGTATAATAGAAATAATGAATTGTACCTTTTGCTGATTCCCTTTGGACAATTCTTCAATGCGGCGATCTTTATACTGTTTAATTTCAAGTTTATTCAGCCAGTAGTCGGATTGTTTCCGTGCTTTGGTATGCGGCATATTTTTCAATGAAGCAAAATACAAAATTATCTCATTGACACGGCTTTTTTTATACAATCCTCTGTCTTCCGGCAGGTACCCTATCTCATTTAAAAAATTTCTGGTTATCGATTGATCAAAAAAACTTATTTCACCGGAGGTAGGTTTAATAATATTTAAAACTGTCCTGATTGTTGTAGTTTTACCTGCCCCGTTAGGTCCCAAAAGACCAAAAATTTTCCCTTCATTTACTGTGAAGCTTAAGTCATTTACAGCAGTAACATTTTTGTATATCTTAGTTAATTTTTTAACTACGAGCATCAAAGCCCCGCAAATTTCATAAAAATTAAAATAATAATTTAAGATTTATAATTCTTATATACCACAGAGTAAATGATATAGCCATCCATTTTCCGATAAGCATAAATCAGATTATAAAGATCCGGTGAAAAAATCAGAGTCACTCAGCGATTTAAATAATTATTCCTTTGATTTACTGCAATTTATTGTAGCTATCTCTGAGTCTCCCCCAAGTCTCCTCCAAGTCTATAACAAGTCTTTAGGTAAAAACGAGACGTAATTTTAACGTCTGAAATCAGACGTGAAATTCCCGTCTTAATTGAGACGTGATTTCCCCGTCTGAAAATAGACTGTGTTTTTCTTTTCCATTTTAGTTACAATTATCCAACTGCTAAAAAACTGATCGGAATCTTGGATAATTCTTTCAGACCTTCTACTTCCGATTTCTGACATTTGACTTCTCAGAAAAAGTTCTTCAGACTGACTTTTCCTGATCTCCCCTTCTCGTTGTCACTGGATCTCCATCTGCCTGCTAAGATTATTATGATCCTTATATATTTTATTGACTCTATAATTAAGTATGGCTATATTTCTAACCGTTTTTTTGTAAAGATTGTGAGAATTTACGATGAAAATCAAGATTTCGGGTCTGAGTGAAGGAATACATCATTTCAGATTTTCAGAATCCGTAAGTTTGGTTGGACTGGAAACACCATTTATAGATAATGTCGATGTTGAAGTTGAGTTGAAGAAATCTCATAATCAGATAGTCCTTGATTCTGTTATCTTTGTTAATACTGAATTTGAGTGCGATAGGTGTACCGTTCATTTTCATAAGCTTCTTCGCGCTGATTATAAAATGGTTTATCTCCAGGGAGTTAAACCGGTTGAAAGTAAATCCGATTCAATAGTCTATCTGTCGCCTGAAGCTGATGTTATTAATATTTCAAATGATGTGCGCGACTTTTCAATGCTCTCTGTACCAATGAAAAAACTCTGCAGTGAGGATTGTAAGGGTCTCTGCTATAAGTGCGGAAAAAATTTGAATGAGGGAGAATGTACTTGCGATAAAAATGATACTGACGCAAGATGGCTTCCTCTTATGGAATTAAAAAATAAACTAAATACTAATTAGAAACGGTAAATTTAAATGCCAAATCCGAAACGTAGATGGTCAAAGAGCAGAAGAGATAAGAGAAGAACACATTATAAAGCTACTCCTCCCTCACTTGGAGTGTGTTCCAATTGCGGTGAATTGAAAATGACCCACCGTGCTTGTCCTTCCTGCGGGTATTATAATGAAAAGTCAATGTTTATACCCAGAAGCTAATATCTAAATATCTATCTTTTTAATGAACAGTTCTGAACCTGACAGAAGTAAATGCAGAGTAATTATTGATGCTATGGGGGGCGATTTTGCCCCCCTTAATAATGTATTGGGTGCCTTGCAGGCTGTCAATGAAGTTAAAGATATTGATCTCTTCCTGGTCGGTAATTCTGATGGAATAAACCGGGTACTATCGGAAAGGAATGTATCATTTAAAAAGGAAAATATAATTCACGCCGACCGGGTAATTGAAATGGGTGAAAATCCCACCCAGGCTCTTAAGTCAAAACCGGATTCTTCTTTGATGATCGGCGCAGGACTGGTAAGAGACCATAAAGCCGATGCTTTACTAAGCGCAGGTAATACCGGCGCTATGATGGCTGCATCTACTTTGATGCTTGGACGGATTCCCGGAGTGGGACGTCCTACTATCGGCGCAGAGATGCCTAACGTAAATGGTACTTGCTATCTTTACGATGTCGGTGCCGGTAAGGATTCACGCCCGCAGCACCTCTTTGAATACGCGGTTATGGGTTCTTTGTATGCAAGAGAAATAGGCGGAATCGATAATCCATCAGTTGGTGTATTAAGCATGGGGGAGGAGGAAGGGAAAGGAAATGAAACATCGGAGGCTGCATCAAAATTGCTCCGTCAGTCCTCACTTAATTTTATAGGGAATGTTGAAGGCAGGGATATCCTGACAGGTAAGGTCGATGTCGTCGTATGCGATGGTTTTGTGGGTAATATAATCCTTAAATTTGGTGAGGCGGTTCCCCGGCTGCTGAAATATTTGTTGTCGGAGACTGCTAAAGAAAATTTCACTGATAAACTCAAGATCTGGCTTACACGCGGTACATTGAGAAAAGCACTTAAGAGACTGGATTACCAGGAATATGGCGGCGTTCCCCTGCTTGGAGTCCGGGGAATCAGTATTATTGGTCATGGTTCAAGTACGCCTAAAGCTATTAAAAATATGGTGCTGAGGGCAAAAGAAATGTACGATAAAGATCTATTAGGAAAAATTGAGAATTCATTAAGCCAATATTCAGAAAAAAAGGGACTGGTTTAGATGGTAGAGAAAAAATACAATGCAGTTATAACAGCAATAGGGATGTATGTCCCCGAGAAAGTTTTGGATAACGCCTTCTTCGAGAAAATAGTTGATACCTCCGATGAATGGATAACCACACGGACAGGCATTAAGGAAAGAAGGATGCTGGAAAACGGCGCAACAAGTGATCTTGCTACAGGTGCTGCAAAGGATTTACTTGATCGATATAATGTTTCGCCGGATGAAATAGATTGTATTATCGTCGCTACGGTGACTCCCGATATGTTTTTCCCTGCAACTGCGTGTATTGTTCAGGATAATATAAAGGCTAAAAATGCCTGGGGATTTGATCTGTCCGCCGCCTGCTCCGGCTTCCTGTTTGCTTTTCAAACGGCTTGCTCACTTGTGGAAAGCGGCACCTATAAAAAAATTCTCCTTATCGGCGCCGATAAAATGACTGCAATTACCGACTATACTGACAGGAATAATTGCATCCTTTTCGGCGACGCAGGCGCAGCAGTATTGGTTGAACCTACGGAAGATAAGAGCGTTGGTTTAATTGATTCTATATTGAGGATTGACGGTTCGGGCAAGGAAAGTCTCTATATGAAAGGCGGCGGGAGTCTTAATCCTCCGTCGCACGAAACAGTTGATAAGAAAATGCATTATATCTATCAGGACGGTAAAACAGTCTTTAAATTTGCCGTAAAGGGTATGGCGGATATTTCCTTTGAGATTATGAAAAAAAATAATCTGACTTCCGAAGATGTTGCCTACCTTGTTCCTCATCAGGCAAATCTCAGGATCATAGCTGCCACTGCTGAGAGGATGGGAATCGGTCAGGAAAAAGTGATGGTAAATATCGATAAATACGGCAACACAACAGCAGCTACTATTCCGCTATGCCTGGTTGATTATTACCGGGCCGGTAAATTGAAGAAAGGTGATAAGCTTATATTTTCTGCTTTTGGTGCAGGCTATACCTGGGGTGCGATCTATGTGGTTTGGGGCATGGATTAATTTTAATTATTGTTTTAAATAAGGTAGAATGAGTAAAAAAGCTTTTTTATTTCCCGGACAGGGATCGCAATACGTTGGTATGGCGAGAGATCTCTTTGATAATTCTATTGAAGCTAAGGAAATGATTATAACTGCCGATGACGCACTCGGCATTAACCTTTCATATGTAATGTTTAATGGTCCTGAAGATCAATTAAAACAGACTGAATTTACACAACCGGCAATATTCCTTCACAGTGTTATTCTTGCAAGCCTTATCCGGACTCTTCATCCCGATGCAGTTGCCGGTCATTCTCTCGGCGAATATTCTGCTCTGGTCTGCGCAAATGCTATGCAGTTTTATGATGCGGTTCAGCTGGTACGGATAAGAGGAAAAGCAATGCAGCAGGCAGGTGAAGCACATAAAGGCACAATGGCTGCCGTGATGGGGCTTAATTCCGATGTAGTAGAAGAATGCTGCAGTACAGCATCTTCAGCAGGAATCGTTCAGTGCGCAAATTTTAATGCACCCGGACAGGTGGTCATCTCCGGTTCCGTTGACGGAGTCAGGATGGGAATGGAATTGTGTCGGCAAAAAGGAGCAAAGGTTAAAGAACTGGTTGTTAGCGGAGCATTTCATTCTCCATTAATGATTTCTGCAAAGGAAAAATTGAAGAGCACTCTCGATAGAACAGAGATATACAGCGGGAGAATTCCTGTTTACGTTAATGTTACCGCAAAACCGGTGTTCCACAGTGAAGAAATAAAGAAATTCCTGGTTGAACAGGTCACATCTCCCGTAAGATGGACTGAAATTATTCAGAATATGATAAAGGACGGTATAGAAGAATTTTATGAGATTGGTCCCGGGAAAGTACTCCAGGGATTAGTTAAGAGAATAAATCAGGACGTAGGATGTTTTGGTATTGATAAATATTCTGAGATGGTGAAATATATCTGATGCATACAAAATATAGAAAAGTAATAAATGGAATAAAAATAGATCCGAAAATTTTTACATTCAGCTTTAGCTGCAAGTGCAGCGGGGAATGCTGTTACTATGGTGTATATACAGATTTGAAAGAATATGAAACTATAATGAAGCTTAAAGAAAAACTCATTCAAATGTTCGATGATTCACAGACTCCTAATGTAAAAAAGTGGTTTGAACCTCCAGAAAAGGATGAAGATTTTGATTCGGGAGTAGCAGTAGGAACTCAAATAAATAATGGTAAATGTACATTTCTTGATAAAAACGGGCTCTGTAGTCTTCAAAAACTTGCTCTCCGGGAAGGGGAATACCAGTGGAAATACAAACCCCTTTATTGTATATTATTTCCATTAACAATTTATGAAAATGAACTCACAATCGACGATGAACATATTGATAGATTAAAATCCTGCAATGTTCATCCGGCTGAACAAAAAACTGTATTTGAATTCTGTAAAGAGGAATTGAGACATTTCTTTGGAGAGAAAGGATTTCAGGAACTGTTAAAATTTAAAAACGAATATCTGCAAGGAATAAAGGCAGGAGAACTCTAAATGAATGGCAAATCCAAAAGAGCAATTGTTACCGGCGGTTCAAGAGGTATCGGAAGAGCTATAGTAAAGGAACTCGCTGCAAAGGTTTGCAGCGGAGTTTTGCTTTCCGATATTGCATTTATCAATGACAATAGTGAAGAATGTGCTGAAGAGCTTGAAAAAGAGATCGGAAGCCCTGATACAAAAATATATGCCTTTAGGGCTGATGTTACGTCATCCGAAGATGCACAGAAAACCATCGACGAAGCTGTAAAGTGGATGGGAGGAGTTGATATATTGGTAAATAATGCCGGGATAACAAAGGATAACCTTCTGCTGAGAATGACTGAAAAAGATTTTGACGACGTCATTTCGGTAAATTTGAAAAGCGTTTTTAATTATACTAAAGCTATTTTGAAACCAATGATTCAGCAGAAATACGGACGGATTGTAAATATCGCTTCAGTTGTTGGTTTGATAGGGAATGCCGGACAGGCAAATTATGTCGCTTCAAAAGCAGGAGTGATCGGCTTTACTAAAGCCATGGCAAGAGAATTGGCCTCCAGAAATATTACGGTAAATGCCGTAGCACCCGGATTTATCGAGACCAGCATGACAAAAAAGCTTGATGATAAACAAAGAGAAGCTCTCACTAAAAATATTCCGCTTGCCCGGATGGGTACACCCGAGGATGTAGCTAAGGTAGTGGTATTCCTTTGCAGCCCGGAAGCTGATTATGTTACCGGCCAGGTAATCGCCGTAGACGGCGGAATGACAATGTAAAAATTTTATATATTTTAATCATTTTATTATTAACTTACATAACGTATTAAAAACATAGGAGTTATACACATGGATGTCGAAGCTAAAGTTAAAGAAATCATTATAGATAAATTGGGTGTTGAGGAATCCCAGATTACACCCGAAGCATCTTTTACTAATGATCTCGGTGCTGATTCTCTGGATATTGTTGAATTGGTTATGGGATTCGAAAGTGCTTTCCAGGTATCTATTCCTGATGAGGATGCAGAAAAAATAAATACAGTTGGTGATGCTACCCGATATTTGAAAGAAAAGTTAGGTTGAAAATCACCGGATCGTTCCGGCTTCATTCCAATATGTTTCTCAATACAAAAAGTTTATTCCTGAGCTATTATTCTTTAGGAGTAATTTATGAATAAAAGAAGAGTAGTCGTGACCGGAATGGGTGCGGTTACTCCTATCGGCCTTGGTGTCGATGAATTCTGGAAAGGTCTGCTCCAGGGGAAAAATGGGGTCGGCCTGATCACAAAATTTGACACAACCAGGTTCGATACCAGATTTGCTGCAGAAGTAAAAGACTTCAATCCTGAAGATTTCCTCGATAAGAAAGAGATAAAACGGCTGGATCCTTTTAACCAGTTTGCAGTAGCCACTGCCTTGATGGCAATGCAGGACTCCGGAATAAATGAAAACGGAACTGATAAGGAAAAATTTGGGGTCATTTATGGCAGCGGAATAGGCGGCATGATGACGCTTGAAAAACAACATTGGGTTTATTTTGAGGAGAAAAATCCTCATAAGATAAGCCCTTTTTTTGTACCTATGATGATTTCGGATATGGCAGCCGGTCAGATCTCAATAAGATTCGGGTTGAAAGGTCCTAACTATGCAACTACGTCTGCCTGCGCTACTTCATCTCATGCAATCGCAGATGCATTTATTTTAATACAAAGGGGCAGTGCCGATATTATGATGTGTGGCGGTTCGGAAGCTGCAATTACTGAAATGTCTATAGGCGGATTTAATGCTATGCGGGCATTGTCGACGTGGAATGACAGGTATCGGGAAGCTTCAAGACCTTTTGATAAAGACCGGAACGGGTTTGTAATGGGCGAAGGAGCTGCAACACTGATCGTTGAGGAGTACGAACACGCTAAGGCAAGAGGCGCAAAAATCTATGCTGAAATTGTGGGTATCGGGTTAACGGGAGATGCCTATCATATTACTGCACCATCTCCATCCGGAGAAGGTGCCTCGCGCTCAATGCAAGCCGCTATCGAAGATGCCGGGATCAGACCCGACCAGGTGGATTATATAAATGCACACGGTACCAGTACTCCTTATAATGATCTTACTGAATCAATAGCCATCAAAAATACTTTCGGAGAACATGCATTTAAACTTGTGATTAGTTCTACTAAATCTATGACCGGACATTTACTGGGGGCAGCTGGAGGCGTGGAGGCAATCGCAACCATTCTTTCAATAATGAATGATAAAATTCCTCCAACCATTAACCTGGATAATCCTGACCCGGAATGCGACTTAAACTACAGCGCAAAAATAGTTACTGAGAAAAAAATTAATTATGCAATTAGCAATACGTTCGGTTTCGGTGGACATAATGCCTCAATTTTATTTAAGAAGGCAGGAGACTAGTTTTGGGGAAATTAATAAACTGGCTGCTTGAAAAATTAAAACAACGGCAGGCCAGGGAGCATGAGAAATATGTTTCGAGATTACTTACTTATCGCAAATTTGCAGAACTCGAAACACTCATAGGTGTTCCGATTAAAAACAAATCACATTATATCCAGGCTTTGATGCACCGCTCCTTTTTGGAACAGAATCCTGATTTTGCTGTTTCAAATGAACGCCTTGAGTTCCTTGGCGACTCTGTTTTAGGTCTTACTGTCGCGGAATATTTATTTGAGGTTTACCCGGATGAGGATGAAGGTTTCCTCACTAAAGTAAGAGCCAAACTGGTAAACCGTATAACACTAGCCGAAGCTGCCGAGAAGATAAAGCTTTCACGCTTCCTTCTTGTGAGTAAAAACTTATCATCATCATTTACATATGGTTCCCGTACTGTTCTGGCTGATGCGCTTGAAGCACTGATCGGTGCAATTTATATTGATAATAGTCTTGAAGGAGCCAAGAGCTTTATTCATAAAAATATAATAGAGCCGAATGCAAAAGGGGGCGGTCATTTAATAGATGAAAATTATAAGAGTCAGCTTCTCGAGTATGCTCAGGCTCATAAGCTGGAAAATCCGTTGTATAATGTAATTAAAGAAGAGGGACCTCAGCACAACAGGATGTTTACTGTTAGAGTCGAAATCGAAGGAACCACATACGGTGAAGGCAAAGGTCGGAATAAAAAAACAGCCGAACAAAATGCAGCCCAGGCAGCGATAGATAAAATTCAAATGAGCAGAGCCAGGTAGCCTTTACAGTAGAAACGTGGTCATTCACAATCATTCAATTGTTATTCGTTGTCATTTGAAGTCAATAGCTTTGATATGCGGTAGTATCGAGTAAGCTATACTGCGGTCATTAGTGGCTGAACGAGCATTACCGTTGGCTTCAAGCTGAGGGCAATTTCCCTTCGCTTACCTTACACTTGTAAATATCCATACCAGGAGTAGTCTTCTTTCTGGCCGCCTTTTAACATTTTATAGATACAAAACATTCACTATTTTTGTAAATATAAATATTTATTGATTAATCTTTTTAAAGAGAATTTTAATATGAATAATCTTGAACACCCCGATAAATTCGTCAATAGACATATAGGGCCAAATGATGAAGAAATCATGGAAATGCTGAAGACGATCGGCGTAAATACCTTAGATGAGTTAATTGATCAGACTGTCCCTTCACAAATAAGATTGAATAAAAAACTTCAGCTTGGGGATCCCCTTCCGGAATACAAATTCATTGAATATTTACGTGAGATTGCCCGGAAAAATAAATTGTATAAGTCATATATTGGTATGGGCTACAACCCGACGATCACTCCTTATGTAATTCAAAGAAATATATTGGAAAACCCCGGTTGGTACACTCAGTATACTCCTTACCAGGCTGAAATAGCACAGGGAAGGCTTGAGGCTTTAATGATTTTCCAGACTGCTGTAATAGATCTTACTGGTCTACCTATAGCAAATGCTTCTTTATTGGATGAAGGTACTGCAGCAGCAGAAGCTATGAGTATGTTTCATTCGATAAGACGGAATAAAA
>Ga0153915_10002237_pt1 | contig 17747 bp, 15 predicted proteins | sample Opewatmetagenome_2_FD_107003 | JGI IMG/M metagenome (GOLD analysis project Ga0153915, IMG submission 107003) | Freshwater wetland microbial communities from Ohio, USA - Open water 3 Core 3 Depth 3 metaG | ecosystem: Environmental > Aquatic > Freshwater > Wetlands | place: USA: Ohio, Lake Erie...
AATCCACCGCTCCCAACTCCAGCGCACGCAGCGTAACTTCCGCCCCGCGCGCCGTGAGCGAAGAAACCATCACGACCGGCAGCGGCCTGACCCGCATCAAGCGCTCCAGGAACTCCAGGCCGCTCATCTTTGGCATTTCGACGTCCAGCGTGATCACGTCCGGGACTGAGGTGTGGAGCCGGTTCATCGCGATGATCGGGTCACTCGCCAGCCCCGAGACCGCCATGTCGGGCTGAGCGCCGATGATGCGGCTCAGCAGCGCACGCATCAGTGCGGAGTCGTCCACCACCAGCACGCGGATGCGGCTCATTGGCCCTCGGGGTCGATGGTGCGCCGTCCATGCCGCGCCGGGCGGAACACCTCAATCCCGCCGTCCCCGGCCGCCCGCAGCAGACGATTGCGATATTCCAGCTCGCGCTGTAGCACGGTACCGTTGTGCATTTGAAGGCGCTTCACCAGCGCCTTCCCGGTCGAGGGAAAGTAAAACAGCTTGCGCGAATGCCAGTCGGCGAGATCGCTGGCGATGACGCGAATGCCCTCGGCTTTCAAAAAGTCAAGAGCGAAGGCGGCGTTCCTGTGGCCGACATTGGCTTGGGCAAGTTCTGGCAGCACGTTTCCGCCGCCGAAGAGCTTCGCTTCCAGGTGCTCGCGTCGGGCGCCCAGCTTGAGCAGGTGGTCGATAAGTACCTCCATCGCAAAGACGCCGTAGCGTGCGGCCGTCGAAGACGGCCCGCCCGCGTCCGGGTCGGACAGCATGAAATGGTTCATGCCGCCGATTCCGAGCCGCGCGTCGCGGATGCAGGCGGCGACGCACGAGCCGAGCACCGTCACCAGGAGCATGTCGCGCGTGGCGACGTAATACTCGCCCGGAAGCAGCTTCGCTGCGTCCAAGCCGCGCGTGCGATCGTAGTAGACGTTGCGCGCGAAGCACCCGGGCGCCGGGGAGCTGGCCGCCGCGTCGCTGGCGCTCCAGCGCGGAAGAGCGGAAGAAAAATCCGGCCTCATCCGGCAAGACCGGGCTTGGCGACTTCGTAGACGGTCTTGCCGCACGGTCGAAACAAGCGGGAAGCGTGGTGCAGACTTTCCGAATGGCCGGCAAACATGAGTCCGTCGGGACGCAGCAGCGGCGCGAAGCGCTCCAGGATGGCGAGCTGCGTCGAACGATCGAAGTAGATCATCACGTTGCGACAGAAGATCGCGTCCAGGGGTCCGCGCAATGGCCAGCGGGGCTCCAGCAGGTTGATGCGCCGGAAGGTGACGAGGTTGCGAAGTTCGTCACGTACGCGCATCTGCCCCGCATAGGCTCCCCTGCCGCGCAGGAAAAAGCGCTTCAGCCGCTCCGGCGGTATGTTTTCAGCGTGCTCTTCCCAGTACATGCCTCCTTGCGCCGTGGCAAGGACGTTGGTGTCGACGTCACTTGCGAGAATGCGTACCGGAGGCGCGAAGCTGCCGAATGCCTCGACGGCAGTCATCGCGATCGAGTATGCCTCCTCGCCGGTGGAGCACGCCGCGCACCAGACCACGAGGGGCCGAGGAGCGCCGGGGCGCCTCAAGTGACCTGCCAGGATCGGAAAATGGTGCGGCTCGCGGAAGAACGCGGTCAGGTTCGTCGTCAGCGCATTCGTAAACGTTTCGATTTCGGCGCGATCCCGGGATTCGATCCGGTCGAGATAGCGCTCGAAGCTTCTTTCCCTGAGTTGGCGCAGGCGACGCGCGAGGCGGCCGTAGACCATGTTGCGCTTCTCTGGAGAGAGCGAAATTCCCGCCTCCTCGTAAATCAGCCGGCGCGCCCGCTCGAAGTCGCGGTCGGTGAAATCGAATTCGCGGGTGCTCGCCGGGTCCGCTGACGCATCGGCACAGGCCGCCGCTGGGGCGCCTCTGGGAAGCGGCGCATTTGCAAGCTCAGTACCAAGCATCATTGGCGCTGCTGCAGCAAGCATCCCACGCCAGCCGGCGACTCGGCCGAGCCTTCCGCCCACGCGGTCGTGCGGCCGTTCATGTTTCCGGCGATCGTCCGCGCCCGGGTTCTGCGCAGGAGCGTCCGTCGGCTGGGTCGCCCGCGCTTCGGGCTCGATTCCGGCGATGTCATCGTCGTCCATGTCTTCCGTCCCGTCCCAGACTGCCCCAAAGGCGCGTCCGCGCTTTGCTGCGGACCCACGCCCCGGAGGGGGACGCCCGGGCCCACGCCGGGGAACGCAATGCGCCTCGATCAGTACTCTCCCCACTCTCCCGAGCCGCCGCCCGGTTTCGCGTGCGCGACCAGCTTCGGCTTGGGCGAGTGCGGATCATTGGCTGATCCCGGCGTCGCGATCGCTTCGGCGCCCGCGTGCTTCTCCGGCGCTGTGGCACGCGTGGGCTTTAGTGCAACACCCGCGAGGTGCTTCACTGGCGCCGGAGCGAGATGCCTTACTGGCGCCGGTGAAGCGGCCCTGGCCGCGAAGCCTTGCGTTTCCTGCTCCAGCTTGAACGCGGCCACGGCCTGCATCAGCGCATGTGCCTGTTCCTCCATGCTCTCCGCGGCGGCGGCAGATTCCTCCACCAGCGACGCGTTCTGCTGCGTCACCTCGTCCATCTGCGTAATTGCGGTGTTCACCTGCTCTATCCCGGCGCTCTGCTGCTGGGAAGCAGCGGCGATCTCCGCCATGATGTGGGTCACCCGCGTCACCGATGCCACGACCTCCTCCATTGTCTTGCCGGCGGTCTCCGCGAGCTTTGCGCCGGTGCCGATTTTGTCGACCGAATCCCCGATCAGCTTCTTGATCTCCTTGGCGGCCGCGGCGCTGCGCTGCGCGAGGTTGCGCACCTCGCTCGCCACCACCGCGAAGCCGCGGCCCTGCTCGCCTGCCCTGGCCGCTTCCACCGCGGCGTTAAGGGCGAGGATGTTGGTCTGGAAAGCGATGCCGTCGATCGTGCCGATGATGTCGACGATCTTCTTCGATGACTCCGAGATCCCGTTCATTGTGTTGACCACCTGGCCCACCACCTCGCCGCCCTTGGTCGCAACGTCGGTGGCCGCGGCGGCAAGCTGGTTCGCCTGCCGCGCGTTCTCGGCGTTCTGCTTGACCGTGCTGGTCAGCTCTTCCATCGAAGAGGCGGTCTCCTCCAGGCTCGAGGCCTGCTCTTCAGTGCGCTGCGACAGATCGGCGTTGCCCGCGGCCATCTGTTCCGAGGCCGTGAAGATCGCGTTGGTTCCGCCCCTCACTTCGCCGACGATCTTCCCCAGGTTATCGTTCATGTCTTTCAACGCCTGCATCAGCATGCCGAACTCGGTCTTGGTCTTTACCTCCACCACGCTGGTGAGGTCCCCCGCGGCCACGCGTTGCGCTACGCTCACTGCCATCTTCAGCGGCCGCAGAATCGAGCGCGCAAGGAGCCATACGATCAACGCCGTCAACAGCAGCACGACTACGCTCATCGAGATGAGAATGGTCCGCGCCCGGCTCAGTTCCTCAACGGCCTCGCGCTCCTGAGACGCGGCAAGTTTTTCCTGCGTTTGGATCAGCTTAGTCAAGGCATCCACCGTTTGCGCGCCTGCCGGTGTCAATGTTTCAGCACGCAACTTCGCTGCCTCCTCCGTTTTTCCGCTGCTGTAGAGCTCAAACCACCTGGCCCGGGTATCAAAATACAGCTTGAACGCCTTGCCCAGCTCTTCGTAAATCGCAGTTTCTTCCTTCGTTGACGAGGTGCTGGCATCATAAATTTTCAGACCGTCTTCGAATTGCTGCCGATACTGTGCTTGACTGTCGACGATCTGCTTTCGCGCACCGTCATCCGTTACCGCAATGAATTGCGCGACACCCCAGCGCAGCGCCCAGACCGCGCTTTGCGCTTTCGAAAGTGCAGTCGTTTTCTCGTTTCTCTCCGAAGCCGAGTGACTGATGGAGATTGCCTGGGTCATGTTCTCCACGCCGACGCTGCAGATCACCACAAGCGCCAGCAGCACGAACGCGAAACCGGTCCCCAGCCGTGCACCGATCTTCATTTTCAAAAACATTGTTACCCCTTTGAAGTGTGCTCCGGTTTAAGACGCGATAATGCGTTTGCGGCATTCATTGCAGCGTTGCCTGTTCCATGAGCGCCATGTCGGCCCCGGTCATGAGCTTCTCAATGTCGACGAGGATCAGCATCCGCTGATCCACCGTGCCAAGGCCGTTGATGTACTGCGTGTCAAAGGTTGATGAGAAGTCCGGTGCAGGACGGATCTGATCGGGCCCCAGGGTGAGCACATCCGACACTGCGTCCACGACGATGCCGATGGTGCGCCCGGCGACGTTCAAAATGATCACCACCGTGAACTGGTCGTATTCCGCCTTGCCGAGGTTGAACTTGATGCGCATGTCCACGATCGGCACGATGATGCCGCGCAGGTTGATCACGCCCTTGATGAAAGCGGGGGCATTGGCGATCGTGGTCGGCTCCTCCCAGTTTCGGATCTCCTGGACTTTCAGGATCTCCATGCCGTACTCCTCCTTGCCGAGCCGGAAACCGAGGAATTCGTTGCCCCCCTCGGAGACTGCGGCTGCCGGGGCCTCCGTGGCCTTCTGTGTAGGTGGCTGAAGCATCGTCGCGTATCTCCTTATTGGGAACGCCGGTCTGTTTATGCCGCCTGCTTCAGGCGGCTATTCTTGCGGCCGACGATATGGGTGACATCCAGAATCATCGCGACGCGACCGTCACCCATGATCGTCGCGCCCGAAATGCCAGGCACCCTGCGGTAATTGACTTCGAAGCTCTTGATGACCACCTGCTGCTGCCCGACCAACTCGTCCACCGGGAGCGCGGCCTTGCCCCCTTCGGCCTCCAGGATCACTAGGATGCCGTCTTCGAAGCTCTGCTGGCCGCCGCGCATGCCGTACGCCTCGCTGAGCGAGACTACGGGCACGTACTCGCCACGCACTGAGATCACCTGCCCGCGACCGCAGATCGTGCTCACCGAGCCGGCCTTAGGCTGCAGCGACTCGGAAACGTAGCAGAGCGGAATGATGAAGATCTCCTTGCCGACGCGCACCGACATGCCGTCGAGGATCGCGAGCGTGAGCGGCAACTTGATCGAGATGCGCGTGCCGACGCCGGGCGTGCTCTCGATCTCGACGCGCCCGCCCATCTCCCGAATGTTCCTTCGCACCACGTCCAAGCCGACGCCGCGGCCGGACACGTCGGTGACCACCGCGGCAGTGGAAAAGCCGGCCTCGAATATGAGCTGCCACAGTTCCTGATCGGACATCGTGTCCGCCACTGCCATCCCGCGCTCGCGCGCCTTGGCTAGAATCTTTTCCCGGTTCAGCCCGGCGCCATCGTCGGCGACTTCGATGATGATATTGCCGCCATGGTGAAACGCCCGCAGGGTGATCGTGCCCTTAGCCGGCTTGCCGGCGGCAACACGCGCCTCCGGCGCTTCGACGCCGTGATCGAGGCTGTTGCGCACCAGATGCGTGAGCGGATCGGTAATTTTTTCGATGAGTGCCTTGTCGAGTTCGGTACCCTCGCCGACGGTTTTCAATTCAACCTGCTTGCCGAGCTTGCCGGCAAGTTCGCGCACCACGCGCGGGAAGCGCCTAAACACTAACGACATCGCCCTCATGCGGATCGACATCGCCGCCTCCTGCAAGTCGCGCGTATTGCGGTCGAGCTGTGCCACGCCGTTCATCAGCTTTTCGTGCAGCACCGGATCGAGCGTAGAGGCCGTCTGCGCCAGCATCGCCTGGATGATCACCAGCTCGCCCACCAGATTGATCAGCTGGTCGACCTTCCGCACGGCGACCCGGATAGTGTTGGAGTCCGAGGCTGCAGGCGCAGCCGCTGTCTGCTCCGGGCCGCTCGCGCCGGGCGCCGTGCGCACCGGCCGCCTCTTGTCCGGAGCTGAAAACAGCTCGAATTCGGAATGCCCTGGAGGCGCGGATTTGTGCTCGGCATTCCGTGCGCGCCATGCGGCAGGATCGACGAACAACTCATCGACCGCTGCGCTCGACCGGGTGCCGACCTTCGACGGAAGCTCGGTTCCGGGGGCCGGCGCGCCAGCCTCGACAGCGCCTTGCCCGGCGTCCTGCGCATCACAGCGCCTTACATCTATCAGAGCGGCCGGGAGTATCAGCGTAAGAACGCTCCTGAGATCCGCCTCCGATCCAGCCAGCGTGACGCTAAATGCCACATGCCCGCCTTCGACGTTGTTGATCTCGCCGCGCTCCACCTTGCCCAGCTGCTCGAATCCTTCGAATACCGTCTGCAATTCGCCGGCCTCTATGGGTCCCACGAGGGGTCCGAGCTGCACCGAGAAACTCCGCAGCGACGGGACTCCGGCAACCCCGTGCTTCGCCGCGCTCAGCTCGCGAATTTCCGCCTCTAGAGCGCTGGCATCCGGCGCCTCCGGCTGCAACCCCTTGCGGAATTCGATCTTTGTCTTCGCCAAGTCTCCCGCCCGGAGGAGCACATCCACATCGCGGTTGGTGAGCGGCCTGTCTCCCTGGCGAAGAAGATCCAGTAAGTTCTCCAGCTCATGCATGAGCGCGGTGATGTCCGCGAACCCGAGCATCCCGCTGCTGCCTTTAATGGAATGGACCGCGCGGAAAATCGCGTTGAGGTCCTCCGCGGAGAGTTCGGCGTTTTCGGCGCGCAGCAGCGCTGCTTCTATGACGGCCAGGTGCTCGTCGGCCTCCTCGAAGAAGATCGACTGGAAGACGGACAGGTCGCCCAGGCCATTGGGCTTGAAATCGGCTGTGCTCATGGAGTTCGCGTGCGAACCGGTTCTCTGGCGCTAAATGAACTGCCCGACGATGTCGAGCATTTTTGCGGGGTCGAACGGCTTGGTCATCCAGCCGGTTGCTCCGGCGTCGCGGCCCTGCGCCTTGAGTTCGGCCCCGGCTTCCGTTGACAGGATGATCAGGGCGACATCGTCATATTGCGGCAACCCGCGCAGGGAACGCACCAGCGAGACGCCGTTCATCCGGGGCATGTTGTGATCGGTTACGACGAGATCGAATTTGCGGCCCTTCGCCTTTTCCAAAGCCTCCAAGCCGTCGGCGGCTTCCGACACCTGGTAGCCCGCGCCCTCGAGCACAGAAGCGACCATTTTTCGCATCGATCGCGAATCGTCGACTATCAATATTTCTTTGGCCATTTGCTCTCCCGCTGTGCTTACTCACAGTCTCGCCGGAACGGTCTGTGGCAGGAATTTCGCGATGACCTCCAGCAGCCGGTTTTCATCTACCGGCTTCGTCAGGTACTCGTCGCAGCCCGCCAGCGAGCCCCGTATTTTGTCGAACGTGGACGTCCGCCCGGTAAGCATCACGACCGCGGTACGCTTGACCGCCTGCTTGTTGGACTTGATGAGCTTGCACACTTGATACCCATCAATGCCCGGAAGAATGACGTCGAGGAATATGCAGGTATATTCCTTCGCACCCGTCATACCGACCGCTTCCTCGCCCGTTTCCGCGAAGTCCACGCCGAACCCGTACGGCGCGAGCTTCGCCTCCATGAATGTGCGCACCGTGGCGTTGTCGTCGACCACGAGAACCGAGTCGGTGATCTGCTTCGTGCGTACCGCAGGCGCCGGGCGGGCCTCTGGCCCGGGCCGCTGCGTCCGCGACACCGGCGGTGAAGTGCGTGGTGCCGAAGTCGTCGTTCGTCGCAGAACGAGCGTCTTGTCGTTGTCGGCAGGCACATTCGACCCTGGAGAACGTTCGCCCTGCTGCAGCTCGCCAAGCACGGACGCCTCGAACGCCTGGAGGAGGCGTGCCCATTGCATCGGCCGGGCGAGCAGCGGCAGTCCGGTGCCGTGGGCCGAGACGCCGACCAGCACCGCGGGGGCGGCGTTGCGCGCGTGCACCAGTTGAAATGCCTTCATCGCGGCCTCGTTGTCCGACTCGACGAGATAAACATCCACAGGCTCTCCCGATTCGGGATCGCGCTGGCGGAAGCTCGGGTCGCGGCGTGCCGCCAGGCCGAAAATGCTCGAAAGAAGCAGGCGCTCCGTTTCGTTGAATCCGATGACGTCTACCAGGTAGTTGTGATCCGCGTCTGGCATGGCTTGAATGGGGTTCGCTCCGACAGAAGAACCATACGTTGTCCGGCGAGCAGAAAAGTCCAGCTTGGTGATGACATTGTCAAGAAATGCAATGCCGAGCGGTCCATCGCACAGTTACATGAGGCTGCTGTTGTGAAGGGCCTGGATCGTCCACACCCTGTCGATTTCGGACAAGACCGCAGCGCTGTCGGGAAAGCGTTCTTCGGGCCGCTTGGCCAGCATGCTGTCGATCAGCCGCTGGAACTCCGACAGTTCCGCGGGCAGCCGGGGGACCGGCGCTGTCAAGTGCTGCGCCACGATTTCGGATATGGTCTCGCCCTCATATGGCCGGCTGCCGGTAAGCATTTCGTAGAAGATTACTCCGAGGCTGTACAGGTCCGTGGCAGGCGAGATGTGCCCGCCATGCGCCTGCTCGGGGGAAAGATAATAAGGAGTGCCCAGAATTTCCCCGTACACCGTGTTGCCGATGTGGTTCAGACGCTTGGCGACTCCGAAATCGGTCAATACGAGAACGCCTTCGGATCGCAGCATCAGGTTCGCGGGCTTGATGTCGCGGTGCACGATCCCGTGCTGGTGAATTTCCGCCAATCCACTGGCCGCCTGGGAAAGCAGCGACAACGCCTGCCTGCGCGAGACCCCCTTGTCAATTACCTCGCGCAGCGTGCCGCCCGCTAGGTATTCCATCGCGATGTACGCCATCTCGTCTCCAAAACCCTGGTCGTAGATGCGCACCACGTGCTTGTGATCGATCCCCGAGAGGATGGCGCATTCCTGGAAAAATCTTCTCCACAGACTCTCGTCGTCCTCGCGGCGCACCTTTACCACTTTGAGAACCGCCTTGCGCTGGTGGCTTTCCTGCACTGCGAGATATGCAGTCGACATGCCTCCCTCGCCTATCTTCGCCAGCACCCGGTAGCCGCGAACGACTAGCTCGCTGGGACGGTCCGCGATGCCGTTCTCGAGTCCATCGCCGATCGCCTGACGCGTCTGGTCGAGGGCCCCGGAAAAGAGCACCGTCTGCTGCACCAGGCGGCCCGTCGTCTCGCTCACCCGCGCGCCCGCGGGCCCCGACACGTGCGGTTGGTCGTCCCTGCCCGATCTGCTGCGATAGATGTCGAGGAGCTGCTCCTGGGGAGAAAACGCGGTCTCCGCCACCAACTGGGTGAGCCGCCGATGCTTGTCGAGCGCCTGCATCACTGCCGCGATCAGCTCCTCTCTGTCGAGCGGCTTGGAAAGGTAATCGTCGGCCCCCAGCCGCAATCCGCGGCGCACGCTTTCCCGGTCCTCGGCCGATGTAACGACGACGAAGGGCAAGTGCGCCGTTGCTGCATCGTTGCGCAGCAATTCGAGCAGCCCGAAGCCGTTGACTCCCGGCATGCTGAGGTCGCATACCACGACATCGGGTTTCGCCGCTTTGATTTTTGCCAGCCCCTCGGCACCCTCCGAGGCCACATGAACCTCGAATCCGGCGTGCGAAAGCATCCGCGACATCAGCGACCTCGCCACCGGGTCGTCGTCTATCGCCAATACGCTTATAGCGTTCATTGTGCCGGCTGGGGCCTCTTCAGGCGAGACAGGTCGCTGATGAATGAATCCGCAGAGGGATAGCGTTGCTCGCGATCCTTGGCCATCAGGCGATTGATGAACGGCTGCAGCACAGCATAGGGCGGCGGGAGAACCGGCACGGGAGCCGCGGCATGCAGGTCCAGCAGCTCATCCACAGTGCCCGCACGGTAGGGCTTCGAGCCAGTGAGCATCTCGTACAGGATCACGCCCAGACTGTACAAATCGCATCGCTGATCAACAGGCGCTCCCTGCACTTGCTCGGGGCTGAGGTAATAGGGCGTGCCCACGATTTCGCCGCGCGCCGTGTCGGTCATGAGCAACTTCACATGTTTTGCGATCCCGAAGTCGCCCAGCGCCATCGTTCCGTTTTCCCGGATCATCAGGTTGTCCGGCTTGAGGTCACGGTGCACGATTCCCACGCGGTGAATCGCACCCAGCGCCGAGGCGATTTGCATCGAATACGCGAGCGCCAATTCCGGCCGGATGCCGGAGCGGATCAGGCCGCGCAGATCCCCCCGCACAAAGTACTCCATCGCGATGTAAGCATGACCCGCGGAAAACCCCTGGCGGTGAATCTTCGCGATGTGCGGGTGTCGGATCTGCGCCAGCAGCGCGAACTCCTGCATGAAGCGTTGCAGCGCGTCCGAGCCTCCTGATCCGCCGATCCGCATCACCTTCAGAACCTGCGGCACGGACTGATCCTGCGCCTCGGCAAGAAAAATGGATGCCATCCCCCCCTCGCCGATTTTGCGAAGAATGCGGTAACCGGCGATCGCGAACGGTACCGCCGGGTTCGCTTTAAGGTGCGTAGTGGTGTTCCCGATCTCGCGGGGCCGTTCGAGCATTCGCTGGTTCAGGACGAGCGCGTCGCGCACCGCCTGATAGGCTTCGGCACCGCTTCGTGAATCGCTCCGCGGGACGAAGCCGGTCACCTCCGCAATGTCGATAAACGTGTCGTCCGGAAGAACCATCGACCCGATCCTCCCGCATTCGATCCGCTCGCCCGCCGCGCGAAGCGTCGCGCGCGAGGCCGCGACGCTCCAGTACAGATCCACCGCGGTGCTTTGCAGGACACGGGCGACTTCGGTTGCCTCGCCGCTCACGTTCAAGCCGCCGCCTGGGCGGGGAACCAGACTAATGTCGATGTTTCCGAGATGCGCGCCGGCCGTCACTACCGGCTGCAGATGCTCTCCGCTTTGCAGCGTGGACGTTGCATCCGCACACTGAGTGACATCATGTACGGCGACCGCTGCCGCCAGCAGCGCCCGCCACGCGCTATCCGGTCTCGCGCCCGGCTCGTCAGTGAACGCCGCGAGCACCGACTCAGGCCGTACGTGGACAATCGTGCCGCCTTGGCGCGTCACAACGGCCTCCACCCGAGTGCGGAATTCCTTCAGCGCCGCCGCGGCATGCTGCGGATCCAGCTTCGCCAGGGCCGCCGCATTTGCCACGCGCACGTACAGGACGGTCGCGATGCCTTCCATAGGCGTTAATTTTTCGCGCGGGAGGTGCTTTGCGGACTCAGGCTAGCGATTCATCCGGTCGAAACGACCCGCGTAGAGTGCGATGCTCTTCGTAGCTCATTTTTTTTCCTGGCGCGCATTTGCTGAGTCCAAATCTATTCGCTTCACTCGCCAAGAACTCGAAGAGCTGTCATGGCAATGTGAGGAATTGTCATGCTCCCATCCGCGCTTCGCCAGTGTGTTGCAATCGTCAGCGCGCTCGGTTTCATTCTTTGTAGTTCAATGACAAAACGTGACATTCGTGCGGAGTTGCATCTGTAATATTTCAAGTTCACCTCTTTCGAAGGCAGCGGACGAATGGAGCCCAGGGTCACAGGCAAGGCCGTGCCATGAGTCGCGAGTCTGATTACCTCGATCTCGACTTCACTGAGGCGTTCCCAAGCGGGAGGACGGCACAATCGGTACCGCGATTCCTTCCGCCCGCGTCAATGCCGGAAAGCGACCTGGATCTCGACTTCACAAAGTCGACCCCGGGTGGGGGAACGGGACGAGCGGTATCGCCATGCCTTGCGGCCGCGCCAATGCCGGACAGCGCCAGGTCCACGTCCGAGCATGCAGAAAGGATGGCCAAGGTTCTGCGCAAAACCGGGGTATTTCTCACGTTCCCGCGCAACACACGAGATTACGGTTGCGCAATGCCGGGTGATGTCGGACTTGTGGCTGTGCGAAGCGGGGAGACCGGAGACCTGGTGTCCCGGCTCGTCGGCTCATCGGGATTCGCCCCGCGTCGCGTGACCAACCCGAGCGACATTGCCAAGGCCTTGACGACTCCGCCGGCGCCAAGGCTGATAATCCTCGACATAGAGCTGCCCGAAGCTTCCGGCTTGTGCGTGCTTGCGGCGATCCGCCGCTCGCCGGAGACAGCTTCCATACCCGTGATCATGTTTGCCTCGCACATCGACGCCGCGGATCTCGCGAGCGGAATCATGCTCGGCGCGGACGCCTTTTTGGCGAAGCCGATCAGTTTGCGCGCCCTCAGCATGGTGCTTCACGCCATCGCTCCATTGTAGTAAGGAGAAGGTCCCAGTGCAGAATGTCGTCCTGTCTCTGGCGCCCCTTGCTACGGCCATCGCTCTCGCCGTTATCTTGCTATGCATGCGAATCATCCACCGCGACTCCCGGCGGAGCGCGGAACTGCAGCGAAGCCGCGTGGATTTGGCCGAGGCCTTGGCCGCAGCCCGGCAAGCCGCTGAAGCGCGAACCGCGTTTCTAGCCCTCATGAGTCACGAAATACGGACCCCGCTGAACTCGGTCATCGGCGCATCCCAGCTGATGCTGGGCACGCAGCTCGATGCCGAGCAGCGCGATTACGCCCATACCATCCTGAACGGCGGTGACACGTTACTTTCGCTCGTCAACAATATTCTGGATCTCACCAAGATCGACGCCGGCAAGATGGACGTGGAACCGGAGGACGTCGATGTCGGCTCGGTCATCGAGGACGTGCTGGACGTGGTGGCGTTCCGAGCCCGGGAGAAGCGACTCGAGTTGACCTACCACATTGACCCCAGCGTCCCCGATCTGATCCGCACCGACCGGAACCGGCTCAGGCAGATATTGGTCAACCTGGCCGGCAATAGCGTCAAGTTCACCGAATCGGGTTTCGTCAGCGTATCTGTCTCGTGCACGCCGGCGCCAATGGAAAGCTTTCACCTCGAGTTCCGCGTTTCGGACACAGGGCCGGGCATCAAAGCTGACGCCCAGGCGCAGCTGTTCGAGCCGTTCTCGCGGACCACGTCGTCCGTCCAAGGTCACGCTGGCACAGGGCTGGGGCTTTCTATCAGTCGCAAACTTGCCGAACTGCTGGGCGGAAGCATCTGGCTCGAGCAGCGCTCCGGCGCGGGAGCAACGTTCGCATTCAGGATACCGCTCGAGGCGGCAGAAGAGCAGCCGCCCGCTCCGGGAGCCGCTCAGGCCACGATCCTGGTCGTAGCCTCGAGCGCAGATCTGCGGTCGCTGATACAGAACAGACTGCCGCGGTTTGGCTTCGCTGTGGCAGCAGAACCGAGCGCCTCGGAAGCGATGCATCGCCTTTCCGATCCAGCGGTGAAGATCGCCGCCGTCGCAATCGACGTTTCTTCGGCAGAGCTGGACGGTATCGAGCTGGCCAGGCAGATTCGCGCGCTCCGCGGGTGCTCGGTGCTGCCGCTGCTGGCGCTGTCCTATACGTCACGCGCCCAAATGGAGTCACCCGACGCCGCGCTCTTTTCAGCGCACATGCTCAAGCCGGTGCGCGTCCGTGCGCTGTACCGGACAATCAAGTACATGCTTCAGTATGAAAAATCCGAAGACACGCAGCCATGGGTGGATTTCACCTGCAGAGATAGCTCCGCCGCGCCCATAGGAAGCCGGGTTTTGGTCGCGGAGGACAACGACGCCAACCGCAATCTCACACTGAAGATGCTTCGCTTGCTGGGGATACACGCCGATGGCGCGACCAACGGCATGGACGTGATTCAGGAACTGGATCGGCGGGATTACGACGTCATCTTCATGGACGTAAATATGCCGCGCATGGACGGCATCGAGGCGACTCGCCGTATCCGCAGGCGCAATCCTTCCCGGCAGCCATGGATCGCAGCCCTTACGGCGAATGCGACGTATTCCGAGCGCGAACGCTGCCTTGTCGCCGGCATGGATTACTTCATCACCAAGCCCATAGTCTTACGCGATCTCGAGATTGCTTTGAAGCGATCACCTTGCTGGCCCAAGGACGAATTGCCCAGTCCCACCACGGCGCAACCCCAGGATGGGGCAACTCATCAGATCAAAGTCCTGCTCGACGATAAAGTCGTTCAGTCAATAAGGCAGATGTACGCGGACGATCCCCGCGAACTGCAACGGATCGTCGACGTGTTCTTCCACCAGACGCGAATGACGCTGGCCGACCTGGAGCACGCCGTTCAGCGCGGTGATGCCGCCGCGGTGGCGAAGCTCGCGCATCGGGTCAAAGGAGGAGCCGCTAGCTTCGGAGCGCGCATGCTGCATGGAATTACGGCGGAGCTGGAAGCCGACGCGGCCGCCGGCGCCTTGCATGAAGGCGACCGCTTGCTGCAAATGTTTCGTGAGTGCTCCGCCGTCACCGAGCGGTACCTGCGACCGGCTCTTCTGTCGGGAAACGAACGTCATACCTCGGCTAAGCTGTTTCCCGCGCAGATCACCCCCCCGTGATCTACCTGCCTTGCATCTTCGCCGACCGCCGGAAGATCCAACCGGTATCCGAAGTGATATACCGACACGATCCTGCTACCCTCCTCGGACTGAAGCATGAGCTTGCGGCGGACCAGGCTTACGTGGGTATCGACCGTCCGCGCGGTAACGTGCGCCGCACTCGGGCCCCATACTGCGTCCAGGATGTGGCCCCGGGAAAACAACCTGCCAGGCTCGCGGAAAAAAAGCAGCGCGAGATCGAACTCCTTCTGCGTGAGATCCACCCTTTCTCCGTGGACATACGCCAAGCGCCCATGTGGGACCAGGCGAACACCGCCGTGCTCGATCGGATCTTCCGGCTTGCAGCGGCAGCGCGCCCTGCGGAGCAGCGCTTCCACCCGGGCCAATGCCTCGAGCCGGCGCAACGGCTTGACGAGATAGTCGTCGGCGCCCATGGTCAGTGCATGCGCTATGTCCTCCTCGCTGCCCCGGCACGTGGAGAATATAACCGGCAGCGGGTCGGAAATATGCTCTCTCAACCATACCAGCACCTTGTCCCCCGCTATATCGGGCAACCGCCAGTCGAGTATGCATAGATCAAAGGATTCACGCGTCGAATGCTGCATCAGCGCCTTGCCGCGCTCGTAAACCAGGCATCGATGTCCGGCATCCTCCAGCCAGCGCTTCAGTTGCTCTGCTTGCGGAGCCTCGTCTTCAAGGATGGCAATTCGAGCCATATGCATTCTCTTAAATGAAAGCGCCGCGACATGCGGTGAACGTCGCATAAAGGGCTTGACGCGGATAAGTCGCCTCGCTGAATCCCGAAACAAACGCTGGAGCTTCACACTTGGCTGCATTGAGCGCGCGTTGCACTTTGGCGACGAGCTGTCGCAGGTCGAGCTTGGAAATCACCGCGGCCACATTGAGGTCGCGCACGGCCTCGCGAAGCTCTGACTCGACGAATTCCGCGCAGAACAATGCCGGGGTGGCAGCCGTTTCGGGCGGGGCCCGCAACTGCCTCAAAACGTCAAGTCCGCTGCGTTGGGATAGCCGCGCATCCAGCACGATTACGTCGGGTTGGAGTTCGGCCGCCTGCTTGAGGGTATTTGCATTGTCGTCGATCGCACAGACCTCATGCCTGCCCAGACGTTCGAGTGCGCGCTTTACCAGATCTCTGAAAATGCAGTCGTCGTCCGCGTACAAGACGCGAGCGGCACATTCGCCGCTCGGCGGTGCGGTGTTCATTGGCGTATGCGGATCAAGCAAGGGCATTTTGAGCGATTGGCAAATCGAGGTGGAATGCAGTGGTGCCTTCCGCGGTGTTGCTGCTGGTGAGGTCACCGTCGGCCAGCCGCGCCATGCCGCGCGCGATAGTAAGACCGAGGCCGCTTGCCTTGGCTCCTCCAAGCTCGAACGGATCGAAGATCTTTCGGCGCAGACCTTCATCGATGGCCGCCGCTTCGGTGCCGACGGTCCAGCGGAACTTGGGGCCGATGCACGCCAGGCGCACGCAGATCGTCCCGCCGGGACTGGACGCATCCAGCGCGTGCGTGAGCAATTCCTTCATAACCCGAGAGAAGCATCGCGGATCGACTTTGACGTGTCCCCGCAAGTCGACAGATTCGCAGTCACTTTGCAGGGCGACGTCACGGGCCGACGCGGCGGGCGCCAATTCGTCCATGGTGCTCGCCGTTAATTCTCTGACTGCAATAGTGATCGGCGAGTAACGGAAAATCCGCGCCTCCAGTCGCAGGTACAGGGCGAGATCGTCCACCAGGATCTCAAGCAAGGCCACCCTGCGGTTCGCTTCCTTCAGAACGCGAACCGTGTCGGGCGGCAGCTTTTCGCCGCCGAGATCATCCAGCGTCATGTCCACGCAAGCCCTGATGGAAGCGAGAGACGTTCGAAATTGGTGCCCCAAGCGCGCCGGGAACTCAGTCACCGTCCATCCCGCATTCGACGCCAAACTCTCCGATGGAGCTATTTCGATTCTCAATTCCGTTTCCTTGGCGTCCCGTTGACGACTGTACTGTGCGCGGAAATGCCGCAAAGTGGATTGGATGTTAGGCGCGCCCGGCGCGCACGACAAAATCAGAGGACGAATGGCGGTTTTGCGGGAATAAGCGGCGTCCCAGAACAGATATAGTGAAATTTGTCACGCTTTGGGGACGGGCATTCGATGCCCCAACTCATTCCCGGAATGGGAAAAGCAGGCCTCTCACCGCCTGTAGGATGGTCTGGAAGCGCACTTCAGGACAAGGTTACGTATTCTGATAAGATAGTGGATCCATCCACTACATCTTCAGTTCTTGCAAACGGTGAGCCCCAGGAATTCAAAACAGCAATTACTAGCTTTCTGTGTGTCCCAATACGAGGCAATCCGTTTTAGAGACTCAGACGGCAAGCATATTGCTAAGGGAATCATACTTGCACGGGACATCATTGAAAGAGCCACAGTGCAAGGAAGTGCAGCTGAGTACCTAGAGAATCTGAAATATTCGTTGCTTGCGGAGAAGGAGCTAATCCGTGGCTCCGAGGATGACGATAAATATGGCTGGGTACTCGGAGGGGTTCAATCAGTGCTAAACGAAGTGGAAAAGGAGATTGGGAATCTCGGATAAAAGTCTTAATGATCTAGTCCATGAAGGGTGTACGTTTATGGGGTGAAAGGCCCCTGTGGGAGGACTCGATGTCATCAGGATAGGCACTAGCCGAGGGCAAGGGCAGCTCCGCGAGGACTTGTCTGAAGTAAGCCCAAGCGCAAAGGTGCGAGCCGATGGAAAGAAATCCCATAGAAGGCTCGGTCTGCGGGCGAGTTGGCACCACGTAACAAAGCCCAAGGGAACGAGCGGACAGAGTAAATGCGGCGGTTGTGCACCGAAAGCTCGTTTTGGAAAACCGGGGTCTGCGTCTCAGTGCTCAAAACCATTGGCCTCTAGTGTCAGATTCGCCGCGCCCACAGTGGGCCAGGAGTCATCCGCGCCGCGCCGAGGTGAATGCACGCCTCAACAACCAGAACAAGCGAATCAACGAGGAGCGCAGGGAAGGCGATCTCACCAGGGGACAGGCAGCAAACCTGCACAAGGAAGACCGCCAGATCCGCAAGGAGGAGCGCGCCATGGCGAGCCAGAACGGCGGCCACATCAGCCGTCAGGAACAGCGCACGCTGAATCGGCAGGAAAACGCCGTGAGCTGGCAGATAGGCAAGTAACCTCCAGCTACGCCGGCTGCCGCCGCGGCAATCGGCTGCAGCCGGCGTTGCTTTCGATCAGAACAGCGCCGCAGTCAATACTGCTCGATGCGGTCGAATCCCGCCGAAGCGCGGGATTGTTTTGCCTGGACCCAGGTTAAGCATCGCGGCTGCGGCTAGAATACGGGCCTGCTTTTTGCCCGTTCCATTCATTCCAGGAATTTCAGATGAGCATTTCGATGTATCAGGTGAGCGTTCCGCGTTTTGTCAACATGCTCGGCAATCTCTCAAACAT
>Ga0153915_10002238_pt1 | contig 17745 bp, 11 predicted proteins | sample Opewatmetagenome_2_FD_107003 | JGI IMG/M metagenome (GOLD analysis project Ga0153915, IMG submission 107003) | Freshwater wetland microbial communities from Ohio, USA - Open water 3 Core 3 Depth 3 metaG | ecosystem: Environmental > Aquatic > Freshwater > Wetlands | place: USA: Ohio, Lake Erie...
CAGGGCCACCACGAAATGCACGATCTGGGGATGGAAGTACGCGATGTTGGGCATGGTCCGATCCGATCAGGTCCGTTCCGATTCAGGGGTGAGGTGCTCGGTATTGCGCCAGCCGACCCTGCAAGGCATCCACCAGTGCGTCGTTTCCGGTCCGCTCCGCGGCGGAGACGGCCTGCTGCCAGAACTGGGTTGCGCGCCGCCGGGACCCTGCCGCGGCCAATCCGGAGGCGATGGCGGCAAGCGTCTCCGCATCGCCGTTGCGGGCCCCGCCCTCGGCCCGGGCCAGCAGATCCAGGGCCTGTCTTGGATTACGGATGGCGGGATCGGGATGTTGCGCCACCACCAGCGCCAGGACCGCCAGGGCGTAGGGTTCGTGCGGCTCAAGCTGGAGGGCGATCCGGGCGTGCGCCAGGGCCTGGGTGAAGTCGCCCGAGGCGGCGAGCGCGCTGGCCAGGGCCGCGTGCACGCGCGCATCGGAGCGGTTGTTCAAGGCCGTGCCGAGGTGCGCCAAGGCCGAGTCGTACTCACCCCGCAGGGCCAGCAGGTTGCCCAGGGCCACCTCCCGCTCGGCGAACCAGACCTCGTCCTGGGACTGATACTTCCACGCCAGGCTGCGCTCCAGGGTTCGGCGATCCCGCGGCGTGCGGGCTACGACCTGGACAATCAGGTCCCCCATTTCATCGGTGGAGTTGGGACCGTAGGTGACGCGCCGGGGCGGTCGGTTGGGGTTGCGGGGGTTGGCGGCGGAGTTGTCGTAGACGTAGCGCATCGTGATGACCGAGCCCGTGGGCAGGGAGATGGGCTGGGCATATTGATACGCGTCCTGCCAGTTGAAGTCCCAGCGCGGGATGCGCAGCAAGCCCCGCCTGGTGCCGTCCGGCAGCCGCGCCCACGCCTCCATCACGGTGGCGAGGTAGTGCGCGTGGGGATACACGCTCAACGCCTCAACGTCTACGGGAAGGGCGAAGGAGTCGGTCACCACATAGTCCCGTTTGCCCGGGGGAATGTCCATCATTTTCCAGTTGAACATGATGAGCGACGGTATCCGGGCCGGCGGTCGGCTGGCGAAATAGAGCCCCACCTGGGGGCGAACCACTTCCGGATCGGCCCGGGGCGGCAGGTGCACCTGCAGGACCAGGTCGGTCCCGGGGCGCAGGAGCCAGGCCATGTCTTCGGGGCCCCGGGTCGGGACCTTGCCAGGCGTCCAGCCCACGAAGAAGCCGTCAGGAATCTGCGCATTGGTCCGGACACCCATCCCGCCCGGGTCCATGCCTGGGAACCCCGGCTCGGCGTCCTCGGCGTCTTTGGCGCGCGAGGATGACGTGGTGTCCACCATCAGGCGCGCGTGATGGACGGCGCCGCCGCGGTCGAATCGCAGCTCGACGCCGGAAACGAACCGCTCCTCGGTGAGGGGGATCGGAGCCACCAGGTTGCGGTAGATGTCCGTCTGATGCGCCGGGGCCTGGTAGTCGGGCAGCGCCACCACCAGGTCCGGTCGGCCGAGCTGCCAACCGTCGGGGAAGGTGGGCGCCGGCGGCAGGTCGGCGGCCTCTCCCTCCGGTGCCCCACCCGCGGCCCAGCCCTGGATCAGCGCGAGCTGTTCGCTGGTCAGCCGCCGTTCGGCGGCGAAGGGGACGTAATCAGGATCCGGCAGCCACGGTGGCATGCGCCGGGCGGCGGTCGCCGCGGCGATCAGAACCGCACGGTCGCGCGCGTCAGCGTAGGTGAGCAAGCTGAACGGGGCGGAACCGCCCGGGCGGTGGCACGTCGCGCATTGCTGGAACAGAATGGGAGCGATGTCCCGGGTGAACGTCGGGATGCCACCCGCCGGGCGTGGAATCCGCCTGGATCCCGCCCCGGTCCCGAGGTCCACAGGCGGTCGGGAGACGCTGGCCCAACCGAGGGCGGCGACCAGGAGCAGGGCGCTGGAGGGGCGCACCCCAGAACCTACGGCACCGAGCAACGTGCCTCAAGACCGGCTTCACAATTGCGTCGCCGGTTCGCCCCAGACAACTTCTCCCGCCCCCTGGGGAGACAACCATGCGATCAATACTCCGCGCGCTCAGCGCCTTCGCGGCGCTATCGGCCATCGGTCCCGGGTCACCGGCGGCCCTGGCGCAGACCCGGGTCACCGCTCCCGGCCTCGAGCGGCCGGTCGAGGTCCTGCAGGATCGCTGGGGCATCTCGCACATCTACGCCCAGACGGAGCACGATCTGTTCTTCGCCCAGGGATACAGCGCCGCTCGCGACCGGCTGTTCCAGTTGGAGCTGTGGCGCCGGCAAGCAACCGGAACCGTGGCCGAGATCCTGGGGCCCCGAGCCCTCAAGCGGGACATCGGCACCCGGCTGTTCATGGTCCGCCAGGACCTGAATCAAGAGCTTTCCTATTATCACCCCCGGGGGCCGGCTATCGTCGGCGCCTTTGTGGATGGAATCAACGCCTATATCGACCAGGCCAACCGGACGCCGGACCGCCTGCCCCTGGAGTTCAAGCTGTTGGGTATCCGGCCGCAGCATTGGACGCCGGCCGTCGTGATCTCCCGGCACCAGGGACTGCTGGGCAACCTCACGGAGGAAGTGGAGACGGCCCGCGCCGTGGCGGCTCTGGGCGCGGAACGGGTCAAGTGGCTGGACGGCTTCGGGCCGGGCGACCCCAACCTGACGTTCGACCCCAGCATGGACCCCAAGTTGCTCCCGGTGGACGTGCTGGAGCTGTACAACGCGTTCCGCACGCCCCTTCAGTTCCGGCCCGAGGACATCGCGCCGGCGTACCGCAGGGGAGAAGGGGCGGGAGAGACCGAGGGGGGAGAAGGGGCTAGTGACAGTGCTGCCGGTTCTGCCCTTCCTGCCCCTTCTGCCGGGTGGGCTGGAAGGGGAGAGGAGGCAGGCAGCAACAACTGGGTGGTCGGGGGCGAGCGAAGCGAAAGCCGCTATCCCATGATGGCCAACGATCCTCACCGGGCCCAGTCGGTGCCCTCGCTCCGATACTGGGTCCACCTAGTGGGGCCGGGGTGGAACGTGATCGGAGGTGGCGAGCCCTCGCTTCCCGGCGTGTCCATCGGACACAACGAATACGGCGCCTGGGGCCTGACCGTGTTTGCCACCGACGGCGAAGACCTCTACGGGTACGACACCAACCCGCAAGATCCCAACCAGTACCGCTATGAGGGCCAATGGGAAAGCATGACGGTGCTGCGGGAGCAGATCCGGGTGCGCGGTGAAGGAGATCAAACCGTCGAACTGAGATACACCCGACACGGTCCGGTCGTTTTCGAAGACCGGGAGCACCACAAGGCCTACGCGGTGCGGGCTGCCTGGCGGGAGGTGGGCGGGTCGCCCTACCTGGCGAGCCTGCGGATTGACCAGGCGAAGACCTGGGACGAATTCCGCGAGGCCTGCAATTACTCCAACATCCCGGGCGAGAACATGGTGTGGGCGGGGCGGGATGGGACCATCGGCTGGCAGGCGGTGGGCATCGCGCCCATTCGCCGCCATTTCAGCGGTCTCATTCCGGTGCCCGGTGACGGCCGCTACGAGTGGGACGGGTTTCTCCCCATCAAGGCCAAGCCCCACGTGGTGAACCCGGCAGCAGGCTACTTCGCTACCGCCAACAACGACTTGATCCCGCGGGACTACCCCTACATGGACGCGATCGGGTACTCCTGGTCCGACCCGTACCGCTGGGCGCGCATCAGCGAGGTGCTGGCCGGCGGGCGGCGCCTGTCGGTGGCGGACATGGAGCGCCTCCAGACCGACGAGCTGTCGCTTCCGGCCCGGCAGCTGGTCCCCCTGCTCCGCGACCTGCCGGCGGCGGACCCGCGAGTGGAGCGGGCGCGCCTGAGATTGCTGGCGTGGGACGACGTCCTCGATACGGAGTCGGTGGAAGCCGGCATCTACGTCGCCTGGGAGAATGCGCTGCGGGCCGCCCTGACCGAGCGGCTGGTTCCGGCCGAGGCGCGACGGCTAGTCAGCATCCCGCTCAACAACCTGGTGGCCTGGCTGGTGGCTCCCCCCGGCGAGCTGGGCCCCGATCCCACCGCCGCACGGGACTCGCTGCTGCTGTCGGCGCTGGGCACCGCGGCGCAGCGCCTCACCGAGAAGCTGGGCGCGGACATGGAGCAGTGGCGCTGGGGCCAGGAGAAACACCACCACGCCCTGATCCACCATCCGCTGGGGAGCGCCGTCAACGAGGAGACCCGGCGGCTGCTGGAGGCCGGCCCCCTGCCCCGCGGCGGCTATGGCGCCACGCCCAACGCCACCGGCAACGGCGACAACCAGACCGCGGGGGCGTCGTTCCGCATCATCGTGGACACGGGTGATTGGGACCGCACGGTGGGCACCAACACGCCCGGCCAGAGCGGCGATCCCGGCAGCACCCATTACCGGGACCTGTTCACCATGTGGGCCAACGACCGGTATTTCCCCGCGTTCTATTCGCGGGGCCGGGTGGAGCAGGTGACGGAGAGCAGGCTGCTGCTGCAGCCGGAGACGGGCAGCCCGCGGTGACCACCGGCCTGATCATCTTCGCTGCGACCTACCTGCTGATCGCGGTCCAGCGGCTGCCGTTCATCCACCTCAACCGCCCTACCGCTAGCCTGTTGGGCGCCGTGGCCATGGTGGTCTTTGGCGTGCTCACGATGCAGCAAGCCTACGCGGCGGTGGACTTCGACGTGCTGGTCTTCCTGCTGGGGCTCATGTTGATCGTGGGCTACCTGGAGGTCGGTAAGTTCTTCGAATGGGCTGCCGAGTGGGTGCTGGAGCGCGCGGTCACCCCGGCGGGATTGCTGTTCGCCGTGGTCGTAGGTGGGGGCGTGTTGTCGGCCTTCTTCGTCAATGACACGGTGTGCCTGGTGGTGACGCCCATCCTGCTGGCCGCGCTGGAGCGGCTGCGGGTGAGGCCGCAGCCCTATCTGCTGGGCCTGGCCATGGGCGCCAACGTGGGCTCCGTGGTCTCGGTCACCGGCAACCCCCAGAACATGCTGGTGGGGATCTGGAGCGGAGCGTCGTTCGGCGGATTCCTGTGGCGCATGCTGCCGGTGGCCGTGGGCGGCCTGGCCATCACCTACGCCTACCTGCGCTGGGCGTTCCGGAAGCCCCTGGCTCAGCCGTTCCCGCAGCGCCTGGATCCGGCGCCCATCAACCCCGATGTCCCCCTGGTCGCCAAGGGCCTCACGATGTTCGGCGTGGCGGTGATCGGCTGGCTCGCGGGCGGCTCGCTCCCCCTGGTGGCGATCACCTGCGGCGCCCTGATGGTGGCCATCGCCCAGCGGGATCCCGCCTTTGCCGTCGAGCGGGTGGACTGGGACCTGCTGTTGCTGTTCTCGGGGCTCTTTGTGGTGATGCGAGGCCTGGAGGCGACCGGTGCCGTTGCCTGGATAGACCAGCGCGCCTTCGCCTTCGCCCAGGGCGGCTCGGAGGGCCTGACGGGAGGCGTGGTGAGCGGGGTGATGGTCCTGCTGTCCAATCTGATCTCCAACGTGCCCGCCGTCATGCTGTGGCGAGACGTGGTGCCCCACCTGCCCCATGCCGAGCTGATGTGGCGCATGGTGGCCATGAGCTCGACTTTCGCCGGGAACCTGCTGCTCATCGGGTCCGTGGCGAACTTGATCGTGGCCGAGCGGGCCGAGTCACGCGGCATCAGGATCGGCTTCGGCGAGTACGCTCGAGTGGGCGTGCCGGTGACCCTGCTTACCGTGGTCTGGGGCACGGCGGTGCTGCTGCTGGGCTAGGGCCGCGCGGGGGACGCGGACCGCGAATACCCTCTGATCTGATCGTACTTCTTGATTTGTTGGTCGGTCAGCACCTTTCGCAGCTCCAGGTGGGCCGCCAGATGCAGGTACCGCAGGTCTCCCTCCATCCGCGCGATCTCGCGGGTCATCTCCCGGAGCCGCGGTTCGGTGATGGTGTGGCGGGCGAACGCCTGGTCCAGCTCCCGTTCCTTCGCGATGATCGCCGCTCCCAGCTCTTGGGCTTTGGGCCGGTGGGCATCCACCAGGGCCTGAACCTCCTTTTCCTGCTTCGTGGTCAGATCCAGCTGCGTCGCCATGTCCAGCACGTGCCGGGGACCGGGGTAGTGGTTCAGCTCAGCGGCGAGGGCCAGGCTCATGCCCTCGCCATCCCGGAGCTGCTGAACCTGCGAATCCGACAGGGCCTTGATCTGGCGGTTCTCGAGACCCATGTAGGGGGAGTGCTGATGCTGGTGCTGCTGCGCCGCGGCCGGCCCGCCCGCGCCCAGCGCGGCCAGGGCTATGATCCAGGACTTCATGCTGGAGAGCTCCCGGGATTGGGGTGGTGGTCTTCTCGCTAAAGATGCCTATCTCCCGCCCCTGGTCGCGACCCTCGCGCCCCGCCTTACCCTCCTCCATCTTATCCGCCCCTCAACCCCCACGTTGCCAGGAGCCGCATCATGAACCGGCCACCGATCGTCGCCCTGTCGCTCGTGCTCCTCGCCTGCGGCGCGGAGCCACCCCGGTCCGCCGGCGTGAAGCCGGGCTGGCAATGGACCACGGACTCGGTGTTCCAGGTGGTCAACGCGGTACGGGCCGGCAAGAGCCTGCAGCCTCAGCGCTGGCCCAATAATGCTCGCGTGGCGGTGCTGCTGTCGTTCGACGTGGACAACGAGACGGTTTCGATCCGCTTCGGCGAACCCACCGTAGGCGCCCTCTCCCAGGGCGAGTACGGCGCCCGCGTAGGCCTCAACCGGATCCTGAGTTTGCTGGACAAGTACCAGATCCCCGCCACGTTCTTCATTCCGGCCATGAGCCTCAAGATCACGCCGGATATCGTGGGCCGCATTCAGCGCTCCGGCCGGCACGAGTTCGGGGTGCATGGCTGGGTTCACGAGATGAACGTGAGCCTCCCCGGCGACGTGGAACGGCGCCTGGTGCAGATGGCGCTCGATACCCTGACCCGCCTCACCGGGACACGACCGGTGGGTTACCGGGCGCCCTCCTGGAACTTCAGCGCCAACACGCTCACGATCATCCGTGATCTGGGCTTCACCTACGAAAGCTCTCTGATGGCGGACGACCGCCCCTACGAGTTGATGCAGAACGGCCAGGCCACAGGCATCGTGGAGCTGCCGGTGGAGTGGATTCTGGATGACGCGCCGCTGTACGATCCCCGGGGCAATGCCTACAGCGCGCCCCGGGACGTGGCGCAGGTGTGGATGGATGAATTCGACAAGGCCTATGACGAGGGCACGATGTTCCTGCTGACCAACCATCCGCACATCAGCGGGCACCGTTCGAGGATCGCGGCACTAGAGATGCTGATCCAGCATATCCGCTCCAAGTCAGGCGTGTGGTGGGCGACCCACCGGCAGGCGGCGGAGTACGTGCGGCAGCAGGCGGGAATGGGGACAGGGCGGTGAGCCGGTAAGGCGGTAAAGGCGGTAAAGGCGGTAACCGACATACCGCCTCTACCGCCTCTACCCACCCTATTGCTCTTCGAAGAACCCGAACCCTCCGCCCGCTCCTGCCATCTTTTCGACCCGCAGCACCTGGCTCATGGTCTTGCCGCCGACCGTGATGCTCACCAGGTAGTCGCCGGTTTCGGCGACCGGCGCCTGCGGCCGAGTTAGGAACGGGAGGTTCTGCAGGAACCCGAACCCGCCACCGCCGCCACCCGCGCCAGCCGGACGCAGCAGCGGGATGATCTGCTGGAGCATGCCGGGATCCGGCGCCGCTCCCTCGCCACCTCCCTCACCTCCGGCGCCCGCACCGCCGCCGAACCCGCGCCCACCGGCCGACTCGGCCGGCCGTTCCGCGAACCGCCCGGCTCCCGCTCCACCGAACCCACCGCCACCACCACCAAATCCGCCAAAGAGACTCCGGACGTTGCCGCTCTTGACGGCATCCCGGAGCCGGTTCAGGAAGGGTGCGGGCATGCCGGCCTTGGTGAGCGAATCCACCACGACATCTACCCGCTGCATGAACCGGATGCTGTCCCGCTTGGCCGCCGGGCCCAGCGCCACTGCCGCCGGCTGTCGGCCGCGGAAGTCCCAGTAGACCCGGTGCAGGCCGGGGCCACCGGAGCCCTGGAGCGTCTGGAGCGTGTCACCCTTGACGTTGGTGATCACGACCTGGGTCCGGGAACGTGGCTCGCCCGCAGTGAGGCGGTAGACAATTTCCGCCCCGTACTGCGCGGTCGGGGCCTGGAACGCCTTCTGACCCTGCACGTCTCCCGGCGCGGGCGCATCGCCGTAGGCGTACGCGGTCTTGGGCGCAAACAGGTGCGGGCCCTCGGCCAGCACCTGATCGGTCATCTGCTCCAGCGGCGCGATGTCCACGATCCAGATAGCCCGGCCGTGGGTCCCCGCGATCAGCTCGCGGTCCCGCGGATGGATCTTGAGATCGAATACGGGCACGGTGGGCAGGCCGGTCATGAACCTTTGCCAGGACGCCCCGCGATCCCGCGAGACGTACGCCCCCACGTCGGTGCCCACGAAGAGCAAGTCGCGGTTGTAGGGGTCCTCACGGATCACGTGCACGAAATCGGGACCGCCCTTCGGCAGGTTGTTCACGACGGACCGGAACGTCTTGCCGAAGTCGGTGGTGACGAAGAGATACGGCGTGAAGTCGTTCTCGCGATGATTGTCGTACGACACGTAGAAAGTAGCCGAGTCGAAATGGGACGGCTCGATCCGGCTGACCCAGGTCTTGGGCGGCACGCCCGGCGTGCGACCGGTGAGGTTCTCCCAGCTCCCGCCGTCGTTGTGTGACAGCCAGAGGTTCCCGTCGTCCGTGCCCGCGTACAGCAGGCCGGGCCGCATCGGCGACTCGGCCAGCGCCACGATGGTGCTGTGGGTTTCCGCGCCCGTCACATCCGGCGTGATGCCGCCCGTCGCCTTGGTGCTCACCCGGATGCGCATGGTGTCCCGGGTGGTGAGGTCGGGCGAAATGGGGAAGACGTGATCGCCCCGATCGATCGACTTCAGCACCTTGTTGGCGCCGATGTACAGCGTGGCCGCCGAGTGGGGCGAAAGGAAGAAGGGCGTCTCCCAGTTGAAGCGCATGTCCCCATCGGCGGAATCCGCCACCTGGCGGGCCCGGAGATCCGCCTGACGCCGCTGTTGATCGCGCGTCATCGGCGCCGTGGTATCCGGCCGGTTGATGACGATGGAGTCCTCGAACAGCTGGTACCGGGGGCGGTACGACGGTTTGATCAACGGGGTGCGCTCGCCGGTGGACACGTTGAGCCGGCCGATGTTCCCGCCCTGTGACTCCGCGTAGACGATGTTGGGATCGGTGGGATCCTGCGCCGTGTAGAAGCCGTCGCCGCCGCCCACCACGAACCACATGGGGTTGGTGATGGTGCCGCGCGCCCGGCGGCTGGGACCGCACCAGGACCCGTTGTCCTGCAGCCCGCCGCACACGCGGTAGGGCACGGCGAAGTCGTAGCTCACGTCGTAGAACTGCCCGATGGCAAACACGTTCAGCACGTCGTAGTTGCCGCCCTTGTCCCAGGTCTGGGCGATGCCGCCGTCGTTGCCGATCACGAAGTGCGCCGGGTCGTTGGGATCGATCCACATGGCGTGGTCGTCCACGTGCACCGCGCCCGCGGCGTTGCGGACGGTCTTGCCGCCGTCGTCCGAGTAGTTGAGCGGGGTGGAGGACCAGTAGACGCGGTCCGGATTCTTGGGATCCACGCGGACCTGCGAGTAGTAGAAGGGGCGGACGTCGTTGTTGTTCATCTTCTGCCAGGTGGCGCCGCCGTCATTGGAACGATATAGGCCCGAGGGACGCTCTTTCGTTCCCTTGGCGGTATCGGCCTCCACCAGCGCGTACACCACCTGCGGGTTGCTGGGCGCGATGGCGATCCCGATGCGACCCTTCATGGTCTCAGGGAATCCCCCGCTCTTCACTTCGGTCCAGGTGGCGCCGCCGTCGGTCGTTTTCCACAGGGCGCTCCCGGGGCCGCCGCTTCTCAGGAAATAGGGACCGCGGACCCGCTCCCAGCTGGAGGCGAACAACACGTTGGGATTACTGGGGTCCATCGCGATATCCACGAACCCCGCCTTGTCGCTGATGAACTTGATGAGCTTCCAGGTCTGGCCGCCGTCGGTGGTCTGATACAGGCCGCGCTCGGGATTGGCGCCCCACGCGTGCCCCAGCGCCGCCACGTAGACGATGTTGGGGTTGGTGGGGTGGATGACGATCCGCCCGATCTGCTGCGTCTCGGTGAGCCCCATCAGCTTCCAGGTCATCCCGCCGTCGGTGGACTTGTAGATCCCACCGCCGGGAGAAATGGAATTGCGGGAGTCTTCCTCCCCGGTGCCGGCCCAGACGACGTTGGTGTCGCTGGGAGCGATGGCGAGGTCCCCCATCGAGATGACGCGCTCGTTATCGAATACCGGCCGGAAGGTGGTGCCGGCATTGGTGGTCTTCCAGATGCCGCCCGTGGCCGCGGCCACGAAAAAGGTCCGCGATGGGCTGGGGATGCCCTCGATGTCCGTGACCCGCCCCATCATGGTGGCCGGGCCGATGTTGCGCCAACGGAAGCCGGCGAGCAGGACGGAATCCAGTGAGGACGATTGGGCGAACAGGGGAGCGCTGAAGCCTGCGGTGACGAGGAGGGCGATGGTGAACCGTTGCATTCTCATGGCAGCTCGAAGTGTGAGAGTGGACGGCGGCAAAAGTACATACCAGTCGGTATACGCACGAGGGTGGCCCGTTGTTGCACCGCTGTCTTCGCAACGCCTCGCGGCGGCGGACCGCGCGGGTTATCATGGGCCATGCGATACGATTGCTTCCCCGGGCCTGCCAGGGCCGCGGTTCGCCTGCTCATGCTCCTGGTGCCGGGCGTGGCGCTCGATGCGGAAGCGCAAACCGACACCGCAACCACCAAGCGCGACTCGCTCCCCGTGCATGAGCTGAGCGAGATCGTGATCCACGGCGTCCACGCTGTCCCCGCGCCCCTGCCGTATACCATCCTGGACGTCGAGCCCAAGACCGTGCGTCAGCTGGACGCCCTGGCCGTGGCGGACATCGCCCGGGTGGTACCGGCGGCCCGCATCCAGACCAACTCCCGTGGCGAGACCCTGGTGTACCTGCGGAACGCGGGCGAGCGGCAGGTCGCGGCGTTCCTGGACGGCGCTCTGCTCAACATTCCCTGGGACAACCGGGTAGACCTGAGCCTGGTGCCCGCATCCATGATCGCCGGAGTATCCGTGGTGCAGGGCGTGCCGCCGGTCGAATACGGCACCAACGTGCTGGGCGGCGCCGTCAACCTGACGTCACCCGCGTGGGGGGATCCAGGAACGCGGGTAGACATAGCGCTGGCGGGCGGGACAGAAAACCAGATGCAAGGCACCGTCGCCGCCCAGGGCACCGTCGGCTCCTGGCTCTATGGCATCTCGCTGGGCCGCGCCGCGCGAGACGGCCTGCCCCTGCCCGCTGACGCCGGCCTCGCTTTCAGCCAGCCCGATCCCGGCCTGCGCACCAATACGGACTCGCGCATCACCAACGCCGCCGGACGGGCGGTATACCAGTTCGCCGGCGGCACCGAGGTGGGGCTATCGCTCTTCCACCTGGATGCGGAAAAGGGCGTGGCGCCTGAGGGACACAAAGACCCCGCCGTCTCCAACGTGCGGTTCTGGCGCTATCCGGACTGGCGCAACACGATGGGGATCCTGAGCGCGCACGGGCCGCTCGGCACCCAGACGGTCTGGAAGGGCGCGGCCTGGGTCAACCGGTTTGACCAGAACATCGATTCGTACACCTCGGTCAGCTACGACAGCCTGCAAGCTCGCGAGGAGGACTTCGACTTCACCGTGGGCGGGCGCCTGGTGGGCCAGCGCGGTATCGGGAGCAGCGCCCTCAAGCTGGCGGTGAACGCCCTCACCTCCACGCACAAGCAGCGGGACGTGGCCCTCGAGCCGGGCGGGCAGCCGGTGGCGGGCCAGACGTTCCCCCGGCTGGTCTACCAGCAGGTGCTGCTCAGCACCGGCGTCGAGTACGAGGTGGACCCGATCGACCGGCTGGATCTCACGCTGGGCGCGAGCTTCGACGCGATGTATGCCCCCCAAACCGGCGACAAGCCGCCGCTCGATGGGTTCACCGACTACAGCGTGACTGTGGGGACGGGCTTTCGGGTTGACGGGGGCTGGCTGCTGCGCGCGGGCGCGGGACGGAAGAGCCGCTTCCCTACCCTGCGGGAGTTGTTCGGCGAGGCGCTGAACCGCTTCTTGCTGAATCCCGATCTCAAGCCCGAATCCTCGATCCTCACCGAGATCGGGCTGGGCCTCAAGAAACCCTCCTTCCAGTTCGAGGTCGTCCCCTTCGGGGCGTTCACCTCCAACACCATCGATCAGCGATCGGTCCTGGTGGCGGGCGAAACCCGACCGCGGCGGCAGCGCGTCAACCTGAAGGGCAGCCGGGTGCTCGGCGTGGAGCTCAGCGGGAGCATCCTTCCCCAACGTGATGTGACCGTCAGCGGCCACTTCACGCTGAGCCAGGTGCGCCGGCTCCAGGAGAGCCCAACCGATCCCATCTACCTGTCGGAGAAACCGGCGACCCTGGGCCGGCTGGCGGCCGGCTACACGCCCTCCGCAGGGCCCACCGGGGGCATCGAAGCGGTGTACACCGGCCGGGCATACTCGCTGGACGATAACAATCAATTCGTCGCGCTGCCCACGTCGCTGACGCTGAACGTCCGGGCGGGCTACCGCTTCGCCCTGCCAGAAGACCGCGAGCTGGAGGTGTACCTGCGCGTGGACAACGCGACCGACGCATTGGTGGTCCCGCAGCTGGGCTTACCGGACCCAGGCCGCAGCGCCCAGGGGGGAGTCAAGGCGAGTTTCTGACGTACCCGCACCCGTGACCATTCTCGCATTTACCGGACTACTCGCCGCCGGCTCTCTGCTGGCCGGATTCCTGGGCGCGCTCACCGGCCTGGGCGGCGGGGTGGTCATCGTGCCGCTGCTGACGCTGGCCCTGGGCGTGGACATCCATTACGCCGTGGGCGCGTCGCTGGTGTCCGTGATCGCGACCTCGTCCGGGGCGGCGGCGGCCTACGTGCGGGAGGGGTTCACCAACTTGCGCGTCGGCATGCTGCTGGAGATCGCGACCACGCTGGGGGCCCTGGCAGGCGCGGCGCTGGCTGCGGTCCTGGCGCCCTCCGTCATCGCCGTGGTCTTCGGCCTGGTGTTGCTGCATTCGGCCTGGGTCTCCCGCCAACGGGCTGACCCGCTCCCCGACGGCGCCGCCCCCGACCCGCTGGCGACCCGGCTTCGACTGGACGGCTCGTATCCCTCGCCCCATGGCATGCAGCGCTACCAGGTGCGTCACGTTCCCGCCGGAGCCGCCCTCATGGCGGTGGCCGGCGTGCTGTCCGGATTGCTGGGCATCGGATCCGGGGCGGTAAAGGTGCTGGCGATGGATCGCGCGATGCGGCTGCCGTTCAAGGTGTCGACCACCACCAGCAACTTCATGATCGGGGTCACCGCCGCCGCCGGCGCCGGCGTGTACCTCTGGCGCGGATACATTGACCCCGGGCTGGCGATGCCGGTGATGCTCGGCGTGCTGGCGGGCTCGCTCCTGGGAGCCCGGGTGCTGGCTGCCGCCCCGTCGCAGCATCTGCGGCTGGTCTTTACCATTGTCATCGCTTTGCTGGGTGCCGAGATGATCCTCAACGGCCTGACAGGACGCTTGTGACGAGCGCGGGCGCCGGCTGGAGCGACGAACGCCTGGCGCGCTGGATCGGGAACCTGCTCCGCGTGGGCGTGGGGACCGCGGCGGCGGTGGTGCTCCTGGGCGGCGTCCTGTACCTGGCGCGGCACGGCGGGGAGATGCCGTCGTACCGGGTGTTCCACGGCGAGCCGTCCCAGCTCCGGTCCGTGGGCGGCATACTCCGGTCCGCCCCTCAGCTGGGTGGCCGGGGGATCATTCAGCTGGGATTGCTGCTGCTGATCGCGACCCCGATCGCCCGGGTGGCGTTCGCGGTCCTGGGCTTCGCGATGGAGCGGGATCGTACCTACGTGCTGGTGTCATTGATCGTGCTGGCCACGCTGCTGTTCAGTCTGGCGGGCGGCCCTCGCTGAGGTCGAGACGGGTGATCCGCCCGCCCGGCCCAACCATCCATCCGCACCGTCCCGCCGCCCCCACCGCCCAGTAGCCCTGGGTGGACAGGGCGGTCCAGCTGCGACCGTCGTCACCCGAGATCGCAGCACCCCCGGGACCCACTGCCACCAGGGCCGGGCTGCCGGGCAGGTACGAGGAGCCGAATACGGCACCCGCGAAGGGGGGCCGGCCGCCCGGCGTCCAGGTACGGCCGCCGTCGTCGGTGCGAGCCACGTTATCGCGGTGAGCGTCCGGAGCACCCAGGTCCCCGCCCAGCGCCTCTCCCTGCAGGGAATCGCGAAACGCCAGGGTCATGGCTCCCGCCGTCTGGGATCCGGGCGTCAGAGGCAGCACCACCACCGACCAGTGCCGGCCTCGATCGGCGGAGCGGTACACCTTCCCCAGTCCCTGCGACCCGGTGGTGATCCAGACATATCCCGGCCGCGCCGTCACGAGGCAGGTGCCGCTGGCCGCGAATCCGCCCTCGCCCGGCTCGGCCTGGGGAACGGCCTCTCGCGGGAGCGGAACCCAGGTGGCGCCGGCGTCGGCCGTCGTGATCACCACCAGCCGGCCGTCCACCGCGTCGCTCAGCGCCATGCCGTGCGCGGCATCCCAGAAGTCGAAGCAGTCGTAGAACGCGCTGGAGTCGCGGTTCAGAAACTGGAGCCGCCAGGTGACGCCGCCGTCCACGGTCTGGTAGATGCGCGAGCGCGCGCCCGGGCCAGCGCTCAGCACGTAGGCGGAGTCCCGGCTCACCCCGTACACGTCCCGGAACTCGAGCGAATCGCCACCAGGCGCGCCCAGCCTCGCCCAGGTCCGCCCGCCGTCCACCGTGCGCAAGAGGGCGCCCCGGTGCCCGCCCACCCAGACAACCGACTCATTGACCGGGCTCACCGCTTGCAGCGTCACGGTGACGCCGGATCCCTGCTCGGTGAGGCGTGGCAGCTGCGCCAGAGCCCACTGGGGGCCCAACGCCAGCAGCATGCCCACGACGACGGGCGCGCCGCCCGCCACAACGCCCTGGTTCCCGCGTCCGCCCCGTGACAACGACATTCCGATACATTTCGACCCACGCGGCGCCTCGTCAAGGCGCTGCCTACCCACAGGAGTCTGACTCATGATCGCTCGGCTGCTGGTTGCCTGCTCCCTCGCCGCCCTGGCCCTCATCAGGTCCGCTCCCGCGGCGGCGCAAGCCGCTCCGGCCTCGGCACCGCAACGGGTGATTCGCCGCGACATCCCGCTCACCGACATGATCCGGCGCGCCTACGCCGCCGGCACGCGGGACTCGACCGGCCGGCCCGGGCGCACCTACTGGCAGCCCTGGATGGACTACACCATCGAGGCGCGGCTCGACCCCACCACGGCGACCATCACCGGGAAGGAGTCCGCCGTCATCCATAACACCAGCGACACGGTGATGTCGAGCATTCAGCTGCGCCTCGATCAGAATCTGTTCGCGCCCAACGCGGTCCGGCTGGAGCCGGTCACGGAGGTCACGGACGGCATGCGGGTCACGCGCCTCGCCTTCAACGGCGAGGCGGTGGACCTGAACCCGCCCCGGCCACGGTTCCGGCCCGGCGGCCCGCCTCCCGACGTCCGGCTCGCTGCATACGGGCTCAACACGACCAGCGCGCGGATCACGCTGCCCACGCCGATCCCCCCGCACGGGAGCGCCACACTCGAGGCCGAGTGGAACTTCCGGGTGCCCCGCGCCGACAGCGGCCGCAGCGAGCGGATGGGCCGCTGGGCGGACTCGCTCTACCAGGTGGCGCAGTGGTATCCCCGCGTGGCGGTGTTCGACGACCTGCGGGACGGCGGGTGGGACACTGACCCCTATCTTGGCCCATCGGAGTTCTACAACAACTTCGGGCGTTTCGACGTGACGATCGACGTTCCCGCGGGCTGGATCGTGGGGGCCACGGGCGTGCTGCAAAACCCGGATCAGGTGCTCACCGCGGCGGCTCGCCAGCGGTTGTCACATGTCCTGGACTCGGACTCGGTCCAGACCATCGTGGGCGCGGACGAAGGGGGGCCGGGACGGGCCACCGCCTCGGGGGACCGGCTCCGCTGGCGGTTCGTGGCCGACACCGCGGGCGACGTCGCGTGGGCCGCCTCCAGCCGCTACCTGTGGGACGCCACCCGCGCGGTCATTCCGGGCGGCGATACCGTACCGGTGCACATCCTCTACCTGCCGGGCGACGCCCAGCGATACGCCCGTGCCGGGCTGACCGTGCGTCACGCCCTGCAGTTCTACTCGCAGCTGTGGATGCCGTACGCTTTCCCTCAGCTCACCATCGTGGACGGCCCCGAAGGGGGGATGGAGTACCCCATGTTCATCATGTCCGGCGTGGGAGCGGCGGACCACGAGACCGGACACGAGTGGTGGCCCATGATGGTGGGCGTAAACGAAACCTGGTACGGCTTCATGGACGAGGGATTCAACCAGTACATGAACATCCTCTCGGACGCCGACCTGGACGGCAGGCCCGGCACGCTGGACGGCGTGGGCCAGTCCTACGGCCGGGTGAGCGGCAACGAGCAGGAAGCGCCCCTCATGTGGGACGCCAACTACGGCGGGCCCATGTATGGATTCCAGGCCTACGTCAAGGCGCCCATGATGCTTTCCATGCTGGGCGGGGTGGTGGGCGACACGGCGGTCTGGCGCGCCATGAGCGAATACGCCAGGACCTGGCGCTTCAAGCATCCGTCCCCGTGGGACTACGCCTTCTTCATGAACCACGCCCTGCGCCAGGACCTCGGCTGGTTCTGGTATTCCTGGCTCTTCACCACGGACGCGGTGAACGGCTCGATTCAGCGGGTCACCACCACAGGTCCGGTGACCAGCGTGACCGTGCGGCAGGACGGCCAGATGCCCTCGCCCGTGGTGCTCCAGGTGACGTTCGCGCCGCGCGGCCCCCGGATCGCACACGTGCCCAATGCCACGATGACCGACAGCGTGACGGCGGTCGTGACCTACCCCGTAGACGTGTGGTTCAACGGGAGCCGCACCTTCCAGGCGGAGCTGCGTTTCGGGACCAGGAAGATCGAGAAGATCGTCCTGGATCCGCACTGCCGTTTCCCCGACCGCGACCCCACGGACAACGTCTGGCCGCGGGACACGACCCTGGTGGCCGCCACGGGAAGCATGTTCGGTCCGGCGGCCTGCTACCCGCACAAGGCCCCGTGACGGCCCCGGCTTAGGGGTTTTTCAGGTCGAGGTCGTCCGCCAGCACGCCCTGGCGCACCAGGCCGCTGACCGACGCGTCATCGTGGCTCACCACCACGGCTACGTGCTGCGCGGCGAGACCGTGGAGCCATGCCACCTGCGGGGCGATCAGCGCGCGGTCCTCGTGCAAGCGCTGGCTCACCGTCTCCGGCTTCTGGCGGTTGGCCTCGACCCCCGCCATGGCCCAGGCCACGTCGCCGGCCAGCACCATTTCCCGCCCCTGCGCCGTGCGGACGTAGACCATCTGCGAGCCGGGGGTGTGGCCGGGGGCCCTGATCAGCACCACCCCCGGCGCGATGGGGAGCAGCCCGTCATAGTCTACGACCAGGTAGCGGGCGGCATCGGCGCTATCCAGCCTGATGTTGCCCGGATTGGAGCCCGTCATCAGGGTCTGGACCTGCGCCCGAGTCAGCATGGTCTTGGGCTGGAGCAGCGCCAGGTAGGGCGACCGCAGCACGC
>Ga0153915_10002239_pt1 | contig 17738 bp, 15 predicted proteins | sample Opewatmetagenome_2_FD_107003 | JGI IMG/M metagenome (GOLD analysis project Ga0153915, IMG submission 107003) | Freshwater wetland microbial communities from Ohio, USA - Open water 3 Core 3 Depth 3 metaG | ecosystem: Environmental > Aquatic > Freshwater > Wetlands | place: USA: Ohio, Lake Erie...
CCCACCCGGCTCCGCCGCCGACATCCCCGCGATCACGGCGGCCCGCACGTGCTTGATCCGGCCCCGCAGGGCATCCTGCGAGTCGCGAATCGAGTCCGGGAGCATCAGCGCGCGCGGGGCGCCGGTTCCGTCGGCGAACCCTACCGCCTCCTGCCCGCCCGGCAGCGTCACCACGTGCCTGCCGTCGCGCCGCACGACGCGGCTGGCATGGATGTTTTCACCGATGACGATGAACCGCCCGGCGGCGTGCGACGCGCTCATGGCGCCCCCTCCGGCGCGGCGGCCTCGAAGGACACGGAGTGGATGAACCGGCGAGTGAATCCGGAGCTGCCCGAGAGCTCCACGTACCGCGCTCTGCGGGCCATGTGCTCCGCCCTGCGGCGGCGCTCGATCGAGACCAGCATCTGCCGCGCGCCCAGCCCCGCGGCGTTCCCGACCTGGTGGAACCGCTCGACGGGCAGCGGGGGGAACATCCCGATCGCGATCGCGCTGCGGACGTCGAGGTAGGTGCCGAAGGCCCCGGCCAGGAAGACGTTCTGGATCTCGTCCCGCGCGACTCCGCCGAGGTCGAGCATGGTATCGATGCCCGTCCTTACCGCCGCCTTGGCGAGCTGGATCTCGTTCACGTCCCGCCGGGTGATGACGATCTCGCGCTCCTGCCCCGGCGACCCTCCCGGCACCAGGAGGAATTCAGCCTGCCCGTTCCTCACCCGCACCCCCGCTGCGTTCCGGAGCAGCGCGCCCCGCCGGTTGAGCACGCCGGCCCTCACCATCTCCGCCACCGCGTCCAGGATGCCGGAGCCGCAGATTCCCCTCGGCCGCACCGCGCCGATCGTGGAGTGGAGCACCTGGCCGTTCACTATTCGGACTCGCTCGATGGCGCCTGGGGCGGCCCGCATTCCCGCCGAGATGTGCGCTCCTTCGAACGCCGGGCCGGACGGGCAGGAGCAGCTGAGCAGCTGTCCGAGCCGGAGCACGCTGACCTCGGTATTGGTCCCGATATCGACGATCAGCCGGACGTCGGCCGCTTCATCGGCGCCGCTCGCGAGGAGGGTCGCGACGTGGTCTCCACCCACGTACCCGGCGATGTTCGGCGGCAGGTAGATCGTCGCTTCGGGCGCGAGCGAGAGGTGCAGCTCCGTTGCACTGAGCACCAGCGGCTCGCAGAGCGCGGGCCGATACGGTGCAACGCCGAGCTGCGCGACCTCCAGCCCCGCGAAGAGGTGGTGCATGACCGTGTTCCCGACGGCCACCGCTTCGACGACGTCGCCGGCGCGGACCCCGACGCCGAGGCACAGCTCGTTCACCAGGTTGTTCAGCGCGTCGATAAGACGGGTCTGCAGCAGGCGGCGCCGGCTCCGGTCCCGCCCGGCCCAGGCGATCCGGCTGATGATGTCCTCGCCGTACGCGATCTGCGGATTCATGACGCCGCCCATCGCCAGAGTGCGGCCAGACGGAAGATCAACCAGATAGGCCGCCACCTTCGTCGTCCCCAGATCGATCGCGAGGCCGAGCCCCTGCCGCGCTGCCTCACCGACGCCGGTAAGGACCTCCGGCCCCAGGGCTCCACCCCGGGCCTCCACCTGCAGTCGCTGCGGTGCTGTCAACGAGTCCGGCGGCACGTCAACCCGCAGATCGCCCAGCGGCCGCGCCTGACAGGCGAGGCGACAGCCGTCGCTCAAGTCCTCGGCGCTGAGCTCCGCCAGCTCCAGCGAGGTGGGCGGCGACAGCTCGCCGGACATCCGGCGCACGAGGCAGGTGCCGCAGATCCCCGCTCCGCCGCAGATCGCCTGCAGCCCCACCCCGGCTGACTGGGCCGCGTCAAGCAGGGTCTCCTCCGGCCCGGTGGTGATCCGCCGGCCGAGCGGCTCGAAATCGATAACGAACCAGGTGGCGGATGGAGACATCGGATTCGGTGGGTCAGCGGGCTGGACGAAGCCTGCAGCGGTCGCGAAGGCTGCAGCAGTCGCACACTCTACCGCCGGTTGTCACGTCCTGCCCGAGGCCCATGATCATGGAGAGCGACTTCCGCGGAAGCATGACACTATCCGCCGTCAGGCGGAGATGCCCGCCGGCCTCTCCGAGCAGGTCCAGGATCTGACGCTGGCCTTCGGCGACCGCCCAGCCAATCATGCCGGGGCTCATCGGCAGGGTGGCGTTCAGTCCGCGGCCAGCCGCCTCCGTCATGACCTCGGCACCGGCGGCGACTGCCAGCGCCTCCGTTGCCGCCGACCCGAAGCCGTTCAGCGCGAGCCCGAACCCGGGCTCCTGTGGCAGCACCTCCGACACCCGATCGTCCAGGCCCGCGCCGATGGTCACGACGAGGGCCACGACTTCGGTGGCGCCGGCCAGCCGGTGCGATACCAGCGGTCCGTTCAGCGCACCGCCTCCCTCGAGGCAGACCCGGCGGCGGCGGATCGCCTCGATGGCCCGCGCTACGCGGGCGACGCACGGCTCGATCAACGCGTTCCCCTCGATCACCGCCCGCTCCGCCAGCGCGACCAGCACCGGGCTCCGCTCCCGCACGGCGCCGGGATCGGCTCCCTGGGCACGCAGCACCATGTCCGCATCGACGAACGGGCGCGAGGATCGCGATCGTCCGAACGGCCGGAACCGGGCCGGGGCCTCGGCTGCAAATGCCGGCGGCATCTAGAGCCCCGGCAGCCGATCGAGCCCCGAGCGTCGGGCCTCGGGCTCGATGACCTGAAGGAGGGCCGCCTCGCGCCCGGTCCCGAGAGCGGGTCGCTCGTAGGATGCCAGCAGCTGCGCCACCCGCGCGCCGGCCCGCGCCGCGGTGTCGCGGCCCCCCTGTTCCTGCCAGGCGCGCAGCGTTGAGCGGTCGATCACGGAGGACGGCAGGTGCTGCTCGGTACGGAACAGCTGGCGGGTCTCCCGGAGCTTGAGGAACTCGCCGTTCAGTCCGGTCTGGGCGAACATCGCCGCGGCCAGGGAATCCGTGCTCGCCGTCACCCCGCGCCGCAGCCGCAGCGCGGCGCCGATCGCCTCGGCATCCACCACGAGCTTTTCGGCACTCTGGCTGGCCAGGAAATCGAGCATGCCGGCGCCCGAGATCATGTTGATCCCCGAGAGCGCTCCGACGAGTGCGGCCATGCCGGCTTCCATCCCCGCCTGTGCGTCGATGCACTTGGCGTCGCTCCCGCAGAGATAGCCGTGGGTGGGGAGTTCGAGCGACTTGCCGACCTGGGCGCAGGCGGCGCCGAGCAGCGCCGTTTCGATGGCGCCCATGGCGGTTGTCCCGGTACGCATGTCGAAGATCGCCGGCGCGCCACCCCATACGACCGGCGCGCCCGGGCCGGCCAACTGGTGAATGGTGATCCCGCTCAGGCATTCGGCCGCGTGCTGGACCACGGCGCCGGCCAGGGTCACCGGCGCCGTTGCCCCGGCCATCGGCACCGAGACGATCTCGGCCGGGACGCCAGCCCGGGCAAGATCCATGAGATTCTCGGCGGCGAACTCTGACCAGTGGAGTGGCGGTGACGGGCACACGTCGAACACCGCCCTCGGACGCGCGACGAGCGCATCCCTTCCCCCACTGTCCGCCGCGAGGAGATCGATCATCAGGCGGGTGCCGGAGGCGGTGAAGGCGCCGGTGACGATCGGCTTGTCCGAGTGCCAGAGCACCAGGAAGAGTCGATACAGATCACCGATCTCCTGGGGCACGTCGCAGCAGACCACGGCGGTGGACTGCGCCGCATACACGGGCAGCATTTCGGCCACCTGCACCAGTCGCACAAGATCCGCCGCGCACGACGGGCGATGCTCGCCGCGCTCGGCATCGAAGATCTGCACGCCCGAGGAACCGGGATCGAACTGCACCGTGTCGCCGCCATACCGTACGGTGGGTCGGCCATCGCGGGCGTGGAGGTGGAATTCCCGCGGCGCCGTGGCGAGTGCCTGGCGCACCAGCGGCTCGGGGATGCGAACGACCTCTCCCCGGGCCGTCGCGCCATTGGCGGTGAGCAGCTCGACCGCCCGCGGCGCCTGCACCCGGACCCCCGGCTCATCCAGGAGTCCGAACGCTTCTTCCAGTATTCGTGGAATCAGCGCCCGCTCGAGCACTTCCAGCCTGGGCGTCACGGGGCCGCCCCTTTCCCGACCATCAGTGTCCTGGCGAGCGTGACCGCGGCCATGGCATCCTCCCCGTAGCCGTCGGCCCCGATCTCCACGGCCCATTCGCGGGTCACTGGGGCGCCGCCGACCATGACTCTTACCCTCGGCCGCAGTCCCTCGCGCTCCAGCGCCTGGACCACGAGCCGCTGGGCCGGCATGGTCGTCGTGAGCAGGGCCGACAGCCCCACGATGTCCGCGTCGACCTCCCGCGCCCTTGCCACGAAGGTTTCGGCCGGCACGTCCACTCCGAGATCGTGCACCAGGAATCCGGTGGCGGTGAGCATCGTCTGCACCAAAGTCTTGCCGATCTCGTGGATGTCGCCTTTCACGGTGCCGAGCACCACCGTGCCGAGACTCGCCCGCCGGGAGCCGCGCCGGGTCATCTCGGGCTCCAGCACGGCGACCGCCGCCTTCATGGCCTCGCCGCCCATGACGAGGTCGGGTAGGAACATCTCCCCGAGCCCGAACTGCTCACCCACGTAGTTCACGCCCCGGACGAAGCCCAGGTTAATGGCGTCGAGCGGATCGACCCCCAGGTCGAGCGACTGCTGGGCGAGCTGCCGGACCCGGTCGGTATCACCGTCGATGACGCTCTGCCGCATGGCGGCGAACAGCTCCTCGTGCATCGTCATGCTCCCGGCTCAGGTTCGGACGCCGCGACCCGCGGTGGATTGGTCCACGAGCCCCGGCGAATCGTTCGCTCGCGCCCGGATCGTGCGCAACCGGTCGATGATTGCGGGGGCCAGCGGCTCCGGCTCGTGGCTGGCCAGGATTTCGGAAACCTGGCGCGAAGCCCGCTTCCCCAGTGACCCGCCGCCGCGATCTCCGTCCACCCGTGCCCCGGCATGCCGCAGCATGGCGAGCGCCTCCGCGTCCAGCAGGCGGACACCCGTGCGCTCGAGGATCTGGAGATTCGCCTCGTGCACCTTCCGGCAATCAGCGTGCGTCCACCGCGCGAATGTCGGACTCGCGCCACCCCGGCCCGGGTCGGCCTCGGCCATCACAAGCCTCCTCAACCCTGCTGATACTCGTGAGGCGGATTGATCGGGTGCCCTTCCGCGAACCGCGTTGGGCTGAATGCGCTGATATCGACGGTGGTACCGGCTCCGTCGAGCAGCAGCTCCGCCAGCACCAGCCCGACCGCCGGGGCGATCTTGAAGCCCATCCCCGAGAACCCGGCGGCCACGTGGAGGCCGCGGCAGGCGGGGAGCTCGCCCAGGAGAGGTCTCGAGTCCGGCGTCATGTCATAGAGCCCGGTTATACCATGGGCCACGCCGGCTTCGGCCATGGCCGGGATGCGCCGCGCGATCGACATTGCCATCTCCGCCAGCGACCCGGACGACGCCACGTCGCCGTACAGATCGGGATCTGCGCCCCGCGGACCGCTCAGTCCGCCGACCAGGGTGAGGCCGCCGATCTCGGGGCGGAAGTAGATCCCCAGCGTCGAATCGATGCAGGCGCAGCCGGTGGTGGACAGGCGAGGGGGATTCCGGAGCACCGCGATTTCGTGGTACTCGGTCTCGATCGGCAGTTCGATCCCGAGCGGCTGCAGCAGCCGCCGGGTCCAGGGCCCGGTCGCGGCGACCACGACCGGCGCCTCGATCGGCCCTCTCGTCGTCCGGGCGCCCCGGACCCGTCCCGCCTCCGCAATGAGCTCCACCACGCGGGTGTCCGCCCGGTAATCGACCCCCATCGTCCGGGCGCTGGTGAGCAGATCGGTCGCCGCGCCGGCGCTGTCTGCGTAGCCCGAATCGGGCTCGTACGCCGCCGCGATGATATCTCTCCCTTCCCATCCCGGCACAATCTCCCGGAGATCGTCGCACGAGACCAGCCGGGTGTTGACCCCGACCTCCCGCTGCATCGCGACGTTCGCGCGGAGACGATCCGTCTCATCCGGTCCGACGATCCTGATGAAGCCGGTCGACCTGAAATCTCCGGGGCCGCCGACGATCTCCATCCAGTTCCGGAAAATCTCGAGGCTCCTTGCGGCCAGCTGCACCTCGGGCCGGAAGCTGTAGTGCGTCCGGATCAGGCCGGCGGAGCGGCCGCTCCCGCCGAACCCGACGCTCTCCTGGTCAAGCACCGTCACCCGGCCGGCTCGGCGCCGAGCCAGGTGGAAGGCGAGCGAGGCGCCCGTCACCCCGGCGCCGATGACCAGGATGTCCGCCCTCGAATCGGCGCGCATCATGGGAGCCGGCGCGTGATTTGACTCACGGTCATATGTTGTGATCGTTGGGGACCGACGCGAGCTGACTTCCGTCAAGCTAGGACCGGCTTTCGAAAGATCCGGTGAGGACAGCGTGAATGCGACCATGGCCGCCGGTCATTTCGTGTCCCAGCTACCCAAGCAGGCGCGCGCCGATGCCAAGCGCGGCCGGATCCTCGAGGCCGCCGTGCGGCAATTCGCCGAGCGAGGGTACGTCGGACTGCGCATCGGAGACCCGCCGCCGAGCTCCGGATCGCCAAGAGCTCGGTCTTCCAGCACTTCGGCAGCAAGCAGGCTCTGTTCCTGGCGGCCTCCCGTAAGGCGGTCACCTCGCTGCCGGGAACTACGGGACCGATCTCGGGCTGCGACGCGAGATCAACCGCTTTCTCGCCCGGGAGGACCCCTACGGCACCCGGCGGTTCGTGCAGCTCCGCCTGGATTCCGGGGAGCTCTGCACCGATCTCGATATCGAGATGATCGTCTCCATCCTCGACTGGACGATGGACCGCTTCCAGGACGCGCTCCTGACCGAGGAGCTCGATCCGGGGCTGTTCCGGCGGCAGGGTGCTCAGCCGGATCGGGTGAAGGCGCGGGTGGAGGAATTCCTCAAGGTCCTCAGGGGCGCCATCGGCGCGGACACTCCGGGCCGGGGAGCTGAGCCGGAATCAGAGGGGTCCGATCGCCATGGACCGTAGCCCTGTGCGTCCGGCGTCCGGGGCGACGTCCCCTCCCATCATGCGACAAGCCGCTTGTCATGTCCCTGGGGTGGAGGCCTGATGTTCCGCCTCGGGATCCGTCCGACCCGGAACCTGCTGCAGCTGACCGAGTGCGTCCTGGCGAGCGGCGTCTTTCACATCACGCTGCTGGTCACCGTGATCATCGCCACCAGCGAAGCGAACGGTCTTCCCGAACTCGGCCGCTCGATCGTCCCGCTCTTCGTCGTGCCGCCCAAGCGGACGCCCGAAGTCCCGAGCGAAAGCAGGCTTCCGATCGTGGTTCCGTTCGGAAACGAGTTCGGCTCCGGCAACGCCCTGGTCACCGCCGGAAAGGGCGAGTCCAGCCTCTATCCTGGCGGGGCGGCGGGGCACCAGATCGGCCGCGGCGGCGACCCGGGGCTCCGGCTGCCGGGACGGGACGCCGCCAACCTGGACTCGGTCTACAGCGTCGTGGCGGTCGATTCCGCCGTCGCGTTCTACCCCGAGAGCGCGGCGCCGGTCTATCCGCAGGAGCTGCTCGAGCAGGGTGTCGAAGGAGAGGTGTTCGCCGAATTCGTGGTGGACACTACCGGCTCCATCGATCGGGGCACCATCCGGATCGTCAACTTCACCCATCCCGAGTTCATGTCCGCGGTCACCGAGGCGCTGCCGCGCATGCTTTTCCGCCCGGCGATCCGTAATCAGCGTCGCGTCCGCCAGCTGGTCCAGCAGCACTTCCGCTTCCAGATACAGCGACCGGCAGTCTCGGTCAGTTGAGCGCCTTTGCCGATCGCAAACGCGCGGCTCCTGCGGCACGGCCATAATTCCGACTCTCGTGCTCCCGTACTTCGAGGCACCTTGAATCCATGACCCCGAATCGCCCACTGTGGGCTTCCTACAGTATCAAGATCTGAGGAACCGGCCATGACCAGACGATCACCAGGATTTCGCCTCGCCCTTGGAGTGCTTTCGATCTTCGCGCTATCTGCCGTGCTGAGCTGCAGCAGCTCGACGGCGCCGGTGACCGGCCTTCCGCCTCACGATGTGGCGATCGTACAGGGCGCCGCCACCATGGCCAGCAACGCATTCTCCCCCAATCCCTTCACCGTCAAGCTGTCGAGCGGGGGCAAGGTGACCTGGGCGAACGGCGACTTCACCGGCGACGCTTACGGCGGCACCGGAGTCACCCACCACATCGTCTCGGACTCTCCCTTATTCGACTCCGGCTTGCTGGCGCCCTTCGCGACCTTCCAGTTCACCTTCACGGCCGCCGGCAGCTACCCGTACCACTGCATGATCCACCCGTCCATGGTCGGTACCATCGTGGTGAACTAGCAGCATCAGTTTCGTGACCGGGGCATCTGCGGGTCGAAACCGTGCCGAACGCGACGGGCCGGGGATCTCTCCCGGCCCGCTGTTCCTGCCCCACTCTCGTAGTTTCCCCCCAGCCGAAGGCCGGATCACCCATGACCATTCGGCATCCGCGCCGGCTCCGAGCGCGGCCTGTCGTGGCCAGGTCGAGATTGCAGGTCTTGGGGAAGCATCCGGAAAGGGCCGATACGTCATGGAGCGCGAGTTCTACCGATATCTGCTGATCGCATGGCTCGGCGTGGGCGCCTGCGCGTTCATCTCGCTGCAGTTCCTCGCCGCGCCCTACGGCAGGTACAGCCGGTCGGGCTGGGGGCCGACCATCCATCGCACCGCGGGCTGGGTGATCATGGAGTGCCCGGCAGTGATCGTCTTCCTGACCTTCTATCTCGTGTCGGACCGCCGGACGGAGCCGGTGGCGCTGGCGTTCCTTCTGCTCTGGCTGCTGCACTACGTGAATCGCGCGCTGATCTACCCCTTCCGCCTGCAGGGCGGCCAGCTGCGCATGCCCATGAGCGTGATGGCGATGGGATTCCTCTTCAACGTGGTGAACGGCTACCTGCAGGGTCGCGGTCTCTTCACACTGGGTGCCGCGCGGGGGGTGGAATGGTTCGAGGATCCGCGGTTCATCATCGGCGTGCTGCTGTTTCTCGGGGGCTACGCGCTCAACCGCCAGTCCGACGCCATCCTGCGGGGACTCCGTACGCCGGGCAATACCGGTTATCGGATCCCGAATGCCGGTGCGTTCTGTCTGGTGTCATGCCCCAACTATTTCGGCGAGCTCGTCGAGTGGCTGGGGTGGGCCGTGCTCACCTGGTCGCCCGCGGGATTCGCCTTCTTCCTGTGGAGCGCCGCGAACCTGATCCCGAGGGCACGGGCCCACCACCGCTGGTACCGGGAACGCTTTCCCGGCTACCCTCTCGAGCGGAAGGCCGTCATTCCGTTCCTTTACTAGCCCGGGCTTCCTGAGCCTCCTCCGTTCGACGGCCCGGGCAGGACGTTCAGCCTTTCCTCATTGCCGCTTCAGCTGCCTTTCAACCCCGCGCCCATAGGCTCCTCAGCACCCTCTCCGTCGTGCGGAGGCACCATGCCGATGACGCGCGCCCTCCAGATCGCCCTCGCCATCAGCATCGTCGGAGTGCTGTTCTCAGGCACTCTGGCTTACCGCGAGGTCTGCGGCAGCGGCACGCAGGGGTGCACTGTGGCAGGAGGGCCGGGAACGCTCTTCGGCCTCCCCGTCTGCGTGTACGGACTGGTGATGTACCTGCTGCTCACCGCAGTCGCCGCCTTCGGCCTGGCCAGCGGCGAGCCGAAGGGTTGAGCATTTCCCGGCCGGGATCGCTCCCGGCCCGGCTGGAAGTAGTGCACCTGCGGCGACTCTCCGATCGGCGGCCCTTCGCGCTTCGGCAATCGGCGGACCTTCATGCTCCGCCGCCGCAATCGCCGTGGTCAGGAGCACGGTCGCGTTCGGCGCTGGGGCCGGCGAGACTGCAGTCACCGCAGGCGCTGCCCTCCAACATGCAACTGCCGTACCCTCGATTGCTGGACGATCTTCCGGCGCACCCTGAGGGCGCCGTGGCGTTTATCGAGCTGGCCTCCCGCATATCCGGCTGAAGGGTGTCGAATGCATTCATCAACAGCGGGATCCGGTGCGCTGCGCAGGGGCGACAAGTCCGGCCCCACCCAATGGACACAGGACGGGCCGGGATCCCTCCCGGCCCGTCGGGACCACCTGCCCTGACTGACTCATGCCCGAGGCGAGAGTCGACCTCCGCCGGCGGGAATCTTAGGTAACACCACGAGTCCGGCCTTGATTCACCGGCCCTCCCGGCCGCGGCCCCTTCCGGCTGCGCCGCCGTTGGCGACGGTCGTCCGGGACTATCACCGGTGGGGGATCCTGCGGCCCTCGGCCCGCGCCGTGCTAAGCTCGGAGGTTGCGGCAAGGCTGCGCGCGGCGTCCCTGGTTGGCGGCGCGGTCATTCTGCCGATAAGTGGCCATCCAACCTGACCCCAAGTCAATTGCTCAGGAATTGGACCGTCACGACCAGCCGGCATTCCCCAGTTCCTCCTTCAGGGCACTCCCGGGTCGCACGCGCCTCCGAAAACCCGGATCTCATCATCGCTGCTCCTGATCGGCCCGCGGAAGCCCCGCTTCGGGATCCTTGCGAGGCCGGCGGGTTACTCCGCAGCTGATCGAGCAGCGTCGTCATCACCTCGGGCGTCAAGGGCATGCTCATGGCGACAACCTGCGCGCTGACCTCCATGGCGGCCCGTTGCTGCGCCGCCACCGGTCCCGCCGCGAGCGTGGCGCACTGGAACGCTACCCCGGCGGTGGCGATCCACGGAGAGGACCATCTCATGGGACCACCCGCTCGTACGGCTCGTCGGCGACAACGAGCCCGGTCAGCAAGGTGGATTCGCGATCGCAGAGGTCATCGCGAATGGATTCGAGCGTCCTGCGCCGGCGGACCACCGTCTGCAGACAGCGCAAGACGAGTGGGTCCACCGCGTCCGCCGAGGGCAGGTACATGCGCTCGAGTGCCTCGACGACCGAAGCCGCCGACCGATACGATCTGCTGGTGGTCATGGCATCGAACATCTCGGCCGCCGCGAGTACCCTCGCACCCCACGGGATCGCGTCGCCGGCAAGCCCGTCGGGATATCCCGATCCGTCCCACCGCTCATGGTGTCCCCGCACGTAGCTGGCGACCCGCTCCATGGTCGGATACGCGGCCAGTAGCTGGTACCCCAGGACCGGGTGCCGCTTGACCTCGGCAAATTCCTCGGCCGACAGCAACCCCGGTTTGGTAAGGATCCCGTCGCTGATCGCGATCATGCCGATGTCGTGCAGCCGTCCTGCCAACCGTACCTCCTCCACCTCCCACTCGAGCCGGCCCATATGGGTGGCGATAGAGGCGGCCAGCTCAGCCACACGAGAGGAGTGGCCGGCCATGTGGGGATCCTTGGCTTCCATCGCGTGGGCGAGCGCCTCCAGGGCTGCGGCCGCGAGCTGCTGAAACTGACGGGCTCCGGTCGCTTGATAAGTCGGCTGGGCAGCCACCGGGTCCGGTACCATCCCATTGATCCCTGCCGCTGCCGCGTTTGCCTCCGGTTCCCGGCCTCCGCTGGCGACTCGTATCGTCGGGGTTCGCGATGTCATGACTGCCTCCTCCCGCTTGCGGGATCACCGCAGCTACTCGCATGGGTGTGCTTTTCCGAGGCGGAAGCGCCGTCTGGTGCACTCGGGGTCTCGCGCCCCAACTTGCGGGCCAGGCACACGCGGATCTCCTCGATCGTGAACGGTTTGGTCAAGATGCCGGTCTCGTGCGGCAAGTCTTCCGGACTCAGGGTTTCCGGTGCGAACCCAGTCATCAGAATCGTCGGCAGCGATGGCCGCCGCAGTCGGAGTTCGCGCACCAGCGCTGGACCACGCATCCCGGGCAGCGCGATGTCGCTCAGGACCAGATCGACGCGGGTCTCCTGCATTGCGAGGGCGAGGGCGCGCGCGGCGTCGGCCGCAACGACCACCGTATAGCCGAGCATTGCCAGGTAGCGCGCCGTCACCTGACTGACGGCATCATCATCGTCTACCAGCAGCACCGTGCATCGCTCCTGAGCCGGACCCGCCGGAGGCTCTGTCGCACCTGCTGATGCCCGCCCGGCAGACAGGATGCCATTGTCCTCCGGAAGCGGGTGCCCGCTCCGCGAGGGTTCATCGGGCGCCGGTGCTCGCTCCGGAGATTCCCCATCGGGGCTCAGCGTATCATGCGACGGCGACATGGGCCACCTCCGGGGAGATGCCTGACCGCGGACGACCATGGGTACGAGCGACAGCGCTGGCAAGAAAGGCATCACAGATCGCCGGGTCGAAGTGCCGCCCCCGTTCGCGACGCAGATGATCGAGCACGCGCTGCCGCGGCCACGCCGGTCGGTACGGTCGATCGTGGGTCAGTGCATCGAAGACATCGGCCAATCCGACGATCCGGGCCTCGATCGGAATCGCTGCTCCGGCGAGGCCGTCGGGGTAGCCGGTGCCGTCCCAGCGTTCATGGTGATAGCGGGCGATCGACGCCGCGAGTTGCACGACGTCACAGTGACCATCGGCCAAGAGCCGGGAGCCGATGATGGTATGCCCCTTGATGACTTCGAATTCTTCCCGGGAGAGTTTGCCCGGCTTGAGGAGCACGGAATCCGGTATGCCGATCTTGCCGATGTCGTGCAGCGGCGCAGCCTGGCGGATCAGAGTGGCCCTGGACGCGGGGAGCCCGATGACCACGGCCAGATCGGCGGCCAGTTCCCCGACGCGCTGCGTGTGCTGGCCGGTCTCATCGTCCCGTGCCTCGCAGGTGGCTGCGAGGCGCTGCAGCATCTCTTCCTGGGCCTTGTCACGCTGGTACGTGCGCTGCCGGACTTGCACCTCCAGCGCCAGGTTCTGATTCGCCAGCCTCAGTTGCAGGACCCTGGTCTCCAGCAGGTGCCGGATCCGGAGGCTGACTTCGACTGCATCGAATGGCTTGTCGATGAAGTCGTGGGCACCCCGGGCCAGGGCGCGCCGCACGAACTCCATGGATGAATCCCCGGAGATGACCAGCACGGGAAGGTAGGAACCTTCGGGCATCACCCGCTTCAGCTGCTCCATGACCGCGAAGCCGTCGAGCTCGGGCATCCGAAGGTCGAGCACTACGAGGTCAGGATTGAATTGCAGGAACAGCTCCTTCGCGTGTCGGGGCCGCGTGGTGCTCGCGATCTGGGTGAATCCATCGCGAGCCAGGATCCGACGCAGGCTCCGGACAACGCCAGCATCGTCGTCCACGAGGAGGATTCGGCTATCGGTGATCTGGATCAAGGAACTCTCCCAGTGTCGGTGCCCCCTGGGGTCGGATGCCCTGGGGGCTCGCTGCAGCTGAGGAAGGCGAGCTCCGTGCCGGAATCGTCGGCGGACCATGCGTTCGTAAGTCATTTGGTGGGCAAGAGTTCGCCTCGCGGCCCCCCGGAGGGGGCGGCGGGCCGGGAAGCCAAACTGCCCCGCAGGCGGGGCAGTTTGGTTTCTCGGGCTTCCGTGGAGACTGAGCAAGGAATTACGCCGGCGGTACGCCGGTCTTCAGGCGAGCGGCTCCGACTGGGCGAGTGGAACTCGGGAATCTATGAGCCCGCGGTCCCGGTACTGCCGCAGCTTCCGAAAAAGCGTCCGGCGATCGATACCGAGAGTCGTCGCGGCCCGGGCGACATTCCCCTCCTTTTCCTTGAGGACTTCCAGAATGAACTCCCGCTCGAGGCGCTCCAGCGTCCACTGCTCACTGACCGCGAGGGCAACCGGCCCTGCATCGCTTCGCCACTGCGCGGCTTTCACGGGGATCGTCCGGCTTCCGCTGTACATGATGACTGCCCGCTCGATGAAATTCTCCAGTTCGCGGACGTTTCCCGGCCACTTGTAGGCGGTCATCTGCGTCAGCAGTTCCGGAGAGAGTTCTGGCGGGAGGACCCCGTTGCGCTCTGCGGCACGGGCGAGGAAGAACGAGGCCAGGAGCGGGATATCGACGCTCCGCTCCCGCAGCGGCGGCACCCTGATCGGAAAGACGTTGAGCCGGTAGAACAGGTCCTCTCTGAAGCGGCCCTCCGCGACCTCGGCGCCGAGATCGACATTGGTCGCGGCGATCAGGCGGAAGGCGACCGGAATCGGTTGGTTGGCTCCGACCCGCTGTACCCGTCGCTCCTGCAGGGTGCGGAGCAGTTTCACCTGGATCGCCGGACTGAGGGTGGCCACTTCGTCGAGGAACAGGGTCCCGTCTGCAGCCTCCTCGAACAACCCGCGCCGGGTCCCGATCGCCCCGGTGAAACTCCCCTTCATGTGACCAAACAGCTCCGACTCCAGCAATGACTCGGACAACGCCGAGCACTGGACGGTGACGAACGGCTTGAGGGCCCGCTCGGAGAGGGCATGGATGGTCTGGGCGACGATCTCCTTCCCCGTGCCGGTCTCCCCGATGATCAGTACCGTCGCCCGCGATGGCGCCACCCGCTCGATCAGGTCGCACATGCGCTTCATGGCCGGCGCCTGACCGATCAACGTGGGCATCCCCTCCTGCTCGACCCTGCGGCGCAGCCGGGCCACCTCCCGGCGACGGGCCCGTTCCTCGAGCGCCCGCCCGACCACCACCAGCAATTCCGGGATATGAAGGGGCTTGCGGAGGTAGTCGTAGGCCCCGAGGCGCATCGCCTCGATGGCGGTCTCCACCGACGCGTCGCCGGTTATCATGATGAGTTGTGCATCGGGCTGCTGGGCGGTGGCGGCGCTGAGCAGCGCCATCCCGTCGAGGCCGGGGAGATTCAGGTCGAAGAGCGCCAGATCATAGAGCTGAGCACCGAGGCATCGGAGGCCCTCCTCGCCGGTCGCCACTGCATCCACCTGGTAGGGCACCGATTCCAGTCCCCGCTGGAGCACCTTCCGGGAGGTCGGATCGTCCTCGACCAGGAGCACCCTGGGTCGCAGGACCGGATCGAGCGCCTCCCCGGCGGCGAGGGCGGCGGCGGTATCACGATCGCTCATCGGCCGGGCCATCCAGGAGGTTCCGCACGGTACCGAGCAGGACGTCGGGACTGACGGGCTTGGTGAGAAAGTGGAGGCCCGGGTCGAGAACCCCGCGATGGACGATCGCATCGTGGGAGTAGCCGGACATAAAGAGGACCTTGAGGCCGGGCAGGACATCAGTCAGCTCGTCGGCCAGCTCCCGCCCAGTTCCCCCGGCCATGACCACATCGGTCACAAGCAGGTGGATGTGACCCGCGTGTTCGCGCGCAAGCCGCAGGGCGATGGCCGGGCCGGAGGCGCCGAGGACGGTGTAGCCGTGGTCACCGAGTACCCGCTGGACGAGCCCCCGCACGCTGTCGTCGTCGTCCACCACGAGAATCGTCTCATGGCCGATCGCCGGCGCCGGCAGTTCGGTCACCCCGATCGGCTGGGGGGACTCGTCTACTCTGGGCAGATACACCTTGAAGGTGGTTCCCTCGTTGGGCTCGCTGTAGACGGTGATGTGCCCACCGCTCTGCTTCACGATGCCATAAACCGTTGCCAGGCCCAGACCCGTCCCCTCCCCGGCCTTCTTGGTGGTGAAGAACGGCTCGAAGAGATGGCTCAAGACTTCCGCGGACATGCCGAAGCCGGAGTCGCTCACCGAAAAGGAGACGTAGCGTCCGGCGCGTACGTACGGGTGGGTCGCCACGTAACTCTCGTCGAGGTCGACGTTCGCGGTGCCAATGTCGATATTGCCGCCGTCGGGCATGGCATCGCGGGCGTTGATCACCAGATTCATGATAACCTGCTCCAACTGGCCGGGATCGGCGCGAACGGTCCCCAGGTTGTCCGCGAGGTGCGTCCCGAGACTCACATTCTCGGTGATCAGCCGCTTCAGCATCTTTCCCAGGTCGGTGATGAGCGCGTTCAGGTCAAGGAGCTGCGGTACCAGGACCTGGCGTCGGCTGAACGCCAGTAGCTGCCGGGTGAGCACGACCGCGCGGTCTGCGGCCTTGCGGATCTCCTGGACATCCTCCACGAGGGCCGGGGCCGACTTGATCGCAGCCAGCAGGAAGTCGGTGTAGCCGATGATCGCCATCAGGATGTTGTTGAAATCGTGCGCGATGCCGCCGGTGAGCCGGCCCACCGCTTCCATCTTCTGGACCTGGCGAAACTGCGCCTCCATCAGGCGATGCTCGGTAATGTCCTCGCCGATGCTCAGCGTACCAATGGGCCGACCCTCCGGGTCCCGCACCACCGTGTTGTTCCAATTGATCAGCCGCTCCTGTCCCGCCCTGGTGACGATCGGATACTGGTAGTGGGGATGGAGGTCGCGCTCCTGCAGCTCGAGGAGGACCCGTCGCATCTCCGCCCGTTGCGCCCGGGGAAGAAAGCGCTCGACCCAGGGCTCACCCAGCACTTCCTCGCGGGTGTAGCCGGTAATCCGGAGAAAGAAGGGATTCACGTAGTCGACCCTGCCCTGCGAGTCGAGCCCCAGCACAATGAGGTCGACGGTGTCGAACAGCGTCCGGGCCCGCCGCTCGCTGGCGCTCAGCGCCTCCTCCGCCTGTTTGCGCTCCGTGACATCACTCCAGTTCACCACGATTCCCTGCACAGCGGCGTCGTCGATGAGGTTGACCGCGGTCCCCTCCATCCACCGCCAGGCCCCGGACGCGTCGCGAAAGCGGAACTGCCACGGGATCGGAACTCCCGGTCTTCGCAGGCCTTCCTCGAGCATGGTCTGCGCCAGCCCGAGGTCGGCGGGGTGAACCAGCTCGAAGACGGGCCTGCCCAGCCATTCCTCGACCGGAAAGTGCACCATCTGCTCGAAGGCGGGGCTCAGATAGATCGCGCTGGTGTCACCAGAGATGAGGCCGATGCCCTCCGCGGAATTCTCGATGAGCGACCGGAACCGCTTCTCCTGGGCGCGTAGCGTCGCGTCGGCGCGGGTGCGGTCGGTGATGTCGAGCAGGGTGCTCAGGGCGGCCCGGCGGCCCCGGTAGACCAGGGAGCGTCCGAACAGCTCCACGTCGCAACAGGTCCCATCCTTGCGCAACCCCTTGAAGAAGTGGTGCACGCTCTCCACTTCGCCCGTGAGCCTCTGGCGGAGGCTTTCCCGCATCATCGCGCGATCATCCTCATGGACCACGTCGACGGTGGTCAGGCCGATCATCTCTGCCGGTGTGTAACCGAACATTTCGGTAATACGGGGATTCACATAGACGAATCGGCCATCCTGAATCAGGGCAATGCCGGTCAATGACTGATCCGACAGGGCCCGGAACTGCGCTTCGCGCTCGGCGAGTTCCTCCTCCGCCTGCCGGCGCTCCGTCACATCCTGGCCGATCCCGATGATCTGGGCGACTTGTCCGCCGTCATCCCGCACCGGTTGCACGACCAGCTCCTGAACGTAGCGCGTCCCGTTCTTCCGGCGGTTGACGACTTCGCCTCGCCATTCGCGACCGGCGAGGATCGAGGCCCATAGTTTCTGGTAGAATGCCTCGTCCTGCTCCCCGGACTTGAGCAGTCGGGGAGTTGAACCCAGCGCCTCCTCTGGCGTATAGCCCGTGATCCTGGTGAAGGCCGGGTTGACGTACTGGATACGACCGCTCGCGTCAGTCAGGATGACCGTTACCGGCAGCTGCTCGACCGCGGCCCGCAGTAGTGTGGCTTCCGACGTTTGTTCCGAAACTGCCCGCTGACGCACCAGGGCTCTCAGGACCAGCGGAACGATCAGCAGCGAGAGCAGCGTGCCCTGCACCACTGCCGCACCCACCTTCCCCGCCGGAGGAAGCACTGGCTCGATCAGGAACTCGGCGGCGAGCTC
>Ga0153915_10002240_pt1 | contig 17728 bp, 13 predicted proteins | sample Opewatmetagenome_2_FD_107003 | JGI IMG/M metagenome (GOLD analysis project Ga0153915, IMG submission 107003) | Freshwater wetland microbial communities from Ohio, USA - Open water 3 Core 3 Depth 3 metaG | ecosystem: Environmental > Aquatic > Freshwater > Wetlands | place: USA: Ohio, Lake Erie...
GTCGTTGTTGTTGTCCAGGTTAATGTATAGTTTAAGGTATCGGTCCCGCTCAGGCCTATGCCCGATACGGTGATGGTCTTGTCCGTACCAGCGTTCTTGTCGCTGAAGGCGGCGGAGGTGTTGCTGATGGTGACTGTGTCGCCGCTTATGATCCCCAACGAACTCCCGGTCACCGTCGCCGCAGTTGTGCCGTCATATACCTTGTCCGTGCCGGTGTAGGATGCAGCGATAGACTTTGCCGTGATATCTGCCGTGGTAGTGGCAGTTGTGCCGGTTAAGCTATAGTTGGCCGCATCCGTCCCGCTTAATGCGATCCCGCTGACGCTTACAGTCTTGCCGGTCCCGGCGTTCTTGTCGCTGAATAACGCTGTCTCACTGAAGTCCACGTCATCCCCTGTTATGATGTCCGATGAACCGCCTGTCACCGTAGCCGTCAGGGTCCCGTCATATACCTTGTCCACGCCGATATACGATGCGGTAAGGGACTTCCTGTTGACGGTAAGCGCCCCGTTTACGAAGGTGATGGCATAATTGCCGGATGTAAGGCCGTAGGGCGTTATTGCGTATGTCCCTGCATTCACCGCCCCCTGGCTCGTGCCTTCATATGAGAGGGTCCCGGACAGGACGCTCTCTGTCTCGCTTCCTACAAACCCGCTGTAGGTCACACCGTTTCCGCCTGTGTAGGCGTTACCGTCATAGATCTTGGTGTAACCGGCAGCGGTTACGGTCAGGGATGCCTGATTGATGGTGGCGGTTGCAGCGGACTGATCGATTATGGTGTAGTTGCCCTTATCTGTCCCTGTATAGCTGCTCGAAAGCGTAACCGTCTTGCCCGTCCCGGCATTCTTGTCGGAGAATAGGCCTGTCGCAGATACCGTAAGGCTGTCCCCGGATATAAGTCCCGAATACACAGCAGAGCTTGTATCCACTGTGGCGGCAGTGGTCCCGTCATAGGTCTTGTTGGAGGCGGTTATCCCGGAGATGGTCAGGTTCTTGGGCGTTATTGTGAAACTCCCATTAGCCGTAGCTATGTCATAACCCTGCTGGTCCGAATAGAGCCCGCTGAGGCTAACTGCATATGTCCCCACATTCTTGCTTGCCGATGCGGCTGTATATGCTGCGGCCCCGTATATAAGTCCCGTGTCCACGCCTGATGACCATGTATATGACACGCCTGTCAGCGTTGCTGTGCCGTCATAGACCTTTGTGTATGAACCAACGGTAGCAGTTGCGGACTTGAGAAAACACCTGAGCAGGGGATAGGTGTACCCGTCGTATATCCGCCATATGCTGGATGTCCCGCCCTCGTCATCTATGCTCCATGCGCTGAAGGTTGACAGTGTCTGCATCTCCTCCGTGGTCTTGCCCGTGCCCCCGGATGATGACGTCTGGCCGGATGTCTCTTTGTCCCAGAAGCTGCCGGTAACAGCGCCGGAATCATTTTCCCCCACCAACCCTCCGACATAACTTAAGCCGGTCACCGAGCCGGTGCTGTAGGAGTTCGTTATGCTGCCGATAATATTATACCCCACCAGCCCGCCGACTTGCTCTTCTCCCGACACCAAACCGGTGCTATATGAGTTTGTTATGCTGCCGGAATAATTATACCCCACCAGCCCGCCTACAAAATTGCCGCCGGACACCGAGCCGGTGTTATATGAGTTTGTTATGCTGCCGGAATAATTATACCCCACCAGCCCGCCTACATGATAGGCGCCGGTAACACTGCCGCCAACCAAGCCGACATTCCGGATATACGCATTGTCTGCGTATCCGAAAAGGCCGACATAAGAGGTGCCGGAGCGGTTGATGGTCAGCCCGGTGATGGTGTGACCAAGTCCGTCAAAGATGCCGGTAAAATTTGTTGAACTGTTGCCGACAGGGGCAAAACCGGCGTTGCTGTTCCACGAGGAGGTGGCGGAGGCGACGATATCGCTGCCGAGCACGTAGTTGCGGGAGAGGTTGCCCTGCATCCCCTGGAGGTCGGTCCCGGTCGTGCTGCCTGCTGCGCCGAGAGAGGTGATGATGGTGTAGTTCTTCAGGGTGCCGCCTGTGCCCAGCTTCGTTGCGAAGGAGCCCGTCGAGGCGAGGTTTACCGGAGCTCTGATGCTGTAGGAGGCGGTGGTCCCGCTGATCACCCCGTCGCTCGCCCCCTGGCCGTAGTAGAGGGCCAGCCCTGCCGTGCCCGAGCCGTAAAGAGTGCTGTTGATCTCTATGTTGCGGTAGGCGTTGAGCGTCAGGGTGTTTTTTGTCCAGGTGATGGAGTCGTTGACGATGATGTCGCCGCTGCCTGTGCCAGAGCCTGTGGTATCGATAGTAATATTGGTGCTGCCGAGTCTTCCCGAGAGGGCCGCGCCGGTTTCATCGCCGCCGGTGGCGGCGATGGTGTAGCTTGTGGGATCGATGAGCCAGGTGCCGGTCTGGCCCGCCGGGGCGGCGGTGGTGATCCGGGCGGAGTCACTGACCGTTACTTTGGCGGCGGAGGTCTCGATGAAGCCGCCGTTGCCGCCATTGGGGGCGGAAGCATCCAGGGTCCCGCCCACAACAGTCTCGCCCGTCTCCATGTCGGATAAAAGGAGTATCCTCCCTCCCACACTATTGAGGGTGCGGGCCTGGATCACCCCTTCATTGTTCACCACAGCGGAAGTAAGGTCGTCTGCCGCCTTGGCGGTCATGATCACTGTTCCGCCGTCTGCACGGATCAGCCCCTTATTTTCTACAAGGGCGTCAATTGCCTCCTCGTCCACCGTGTAGGAGACAAGGCCGTCCCTTGTGAAATCCAGGGATACCTTGTTGCCCGCCGCCATGAGCACGGTCCCGTTATCCGCTGTTATTGTCCCGCTGTTCTCTATAACGGGTGAGATAAAGGCCACATATCTGCCGTTTATGTCCCCGTTGTTTATGATGCTGCCGGTTGCGCCTTCAAAGGCATAGTTGCCGGAGAGGAAATCCTCATTGGACAGGTCAAGGGTGGATGCCACAAGCCCTCCCACGTCAACCGTAGCTGTAGACCCGAATATGATCCCGCTGGGGTTAATGAGAAAGATCTGACCGTTGGCAGTGAGGGAGCCCAGGATCTGCGATGCGCTCTCCCCCTGCACCCGGTTGAGCGCGATGCTGGATGTCCCCGGCTGCACAAAGACGACGGAGGCATCTGTACCTATGTTGAAGCTGGACCACTCGGCGACCATCTTGTCTGTCGCCTGGTTGACGATCATGCTGCTGCCGGACTGGGAGATGCTCCCTGTCCCGCCTGTTATGGTCCCGCCTGTGGGGAGGGCGCCGGAGTCAAGGGCAAAGGCCGGCAAGGCAAGGGCTATTGCCCATGCAAGGACAACGGACAGTATGAAAGACTGCCCCGGTTTGATGCTGCAACTGCCAACATGGACATGTGCTTGTGCTGTTGATAACCGCATGAGATATCTCCTTATAAAAGGGAAAATAGTCTTCAAACGGTTAATTATTCGGAATATCCTGTCGGTTGGTCAAGGAACTTGATCGTTAAATCCGGTTAAACCATGGGATAATTATTGGATATTACAGAGAATAGATTTTTTAAATCGATTTTTCAGGCTTAAAGATTTCCTCCCCCTGGCCCACTCCAAAGGGGGACAAGATGGGGGAAAACCTCTTCCAACCACCCCCTTTTAAAAAGACAAACTTCAGAAGTATAGAGGGTTAGAAATTTAGAGGTTTAGTATTGAAGACTTTAAGTATAGGGGTCGGATTATAATCAAATGGGGGTGATCCAGGATAATTTTGTAGAGCAAATAGTCAGGCCCTCCATAACTCGCGTCCATCCACAAATAAGGCTTTTATGGGTGGACACAGGTACATCTATATTATTGAACAGACCAGTCCATAGACCTTTTCAAAGTGTCTGTCTGATGTAATAAGTTCAGCACCCTGTTCCATTGCCTGTGCGGCGATCCATATGTCATTTGTAGGTATCGGGGTCCCCTGCTGTTTGAGCTGGTTTGCTATCCTTGAGTAGCGGTCGGCAGTGATCTTATTTATATCTATTAATCTGATTGACTCATGATCCAAAAAACTGTTTAAATCTTCCATATTTTTCTTAAATCTTGTCCCGTTTCTAAAACCGAACATCAGCTCTCCTAACACGACAGGCGAAAACAAGATGGTCTCCGCATTTAACACTATATCGACAATCTGCCTCCTGTTCAGCTTGAACCCGACATATGCGCTGGTATCCATGAGGATCTTCACTTCCACATCTCCTCGTCGATCTGTTCGCAAGCCTTTATGGATTTCGTGAATTCATCAGCATCCGCGATGCTCCATCCCCCGGCAAGTCTTGATAACGACTCTGTCTGCGGGTTTTTGCCTTTTCCTTTAATTCCAGCCTTAGCGGAGATCATTTCCAGGATGACATGATTTAGAGACTTACCGCTTTTTACGGCCTTTCTTCTGATCTCTTGTTCTGTCTCAGGGTCCATGCCCCTTAAAGTAATCTGCCCCATGATTCACCTCCTGACTTATTTTGACTCATAATATACCTCCAGGCCATGACTGTCAATGGCAGCCCTATACGGAAGACATATCAATTTCTGATCTTCTCACCTTCCGCCTTTCACCTGCTCACCCTCAGTCTCGACATGAGTATCTCAAGCCTGGTCCTCAGGGCGGAGGGTCTTTCGGCGTTCGCCAGGACAAAGTCGGCGGTCCTTATGATCCTGTGCCACTGGGGCTTTTGGGGGAAGGTCTCGACGGAGAGGTACCTGTCCAGGGTCTGGGTCCTCTCCCACCCGTCCAGGTTGGTGTAGACCTTCTACAGGCCGGACTGATGTGCAAGCTCTGCCTTTGTGAGCCCTGTCGCCTCGGTCCAGTGCCCCACGGCGCATGTCATGACCTCCAGGGCAAGACGCCTCCTGTTCTCGTAGTCCTCCTCTGCAAGGAATGCCTTGCCGGCATGGTCCAGGGCATCGTCTATAGCCTTCAACTCCCGGAGGAATTCCGGATGTTTCTCATCTATTACGGGCAGGAGGCCGTTGAGGGATGTCTTTATATTGGAAAGCCTCGACCGGTTCCTGTTTATGGCCTCTATTATCCCGAAACTCTGCTCTATCAGCCTGGCCGTCTTTCCGTCATGCCCATTTTCCACGGTCTCCTTTAAGATCATTACGCAAACGGACTCATCCTCCATATCAAGATGCGACAGGAGGGCCCGTACCCTGCAGGCGTCTCCGCCCGCCCGCCTAAGCGCCACTATGCCCATATCCGTGTTCCCCCCGGCGTTGATGCACCGGCGCACGGCATCCATCCTGTCATCCGGGAGGCTGTCTCCCCCGCTGTGATGCAATATCCTGTTAAATGGCATGCCCAGGATCTCCTGCATGCCCAGGCCCAGGAGTCCTTCACACCTCCGGTTGCAGAAGGTGATCTCCTCGTTGTCGTTTACGGCAAGGAGGGCATCTTCAACCGTATCGAGCATCCGGCTCAGGGTCTGCTGGACGCACCGAAGCTCCCTCTCCACCTGCCTCCGTTCCGAAAGCTCCTTTCTCAAGGCCATATTCTCCCGCAGGGTCAGATAGGAATCCTTCAGCATTAGCTGAGAGACTACCCTTGCCAGGAGTTCATCCCTTGAAAAGGGCTTTACTATGTAATCGTTGGCCCCCCGGCTAAAGCCCTCCACAAGGTCTCCTGTCCGGTCCTTTGCAGTCAGCATGATGACAGGCAGCTCCGACTTGGTATAACGCTGTCTCAACCACTTCACGACCTCGTACCCGGTCATCCTCGGCATCATGATGTCAAGGAGGACAAGATCGGGCATAAGCCCCTCTTCGATCTCCTTGACGGCCTGCATCCCGCTGGAGGCCGTTATGACCACAACATTCCTGAAGGCGAGGTGATTGGCGACCACCTGGAGATTGACAGGGTCATCGTCCACGGCAAGTATAACAATTCCTTTGTCGAACCCGGGAAGGTCATCGGCGGGTTCATGGGCAGCCGCCAATGGGACCGGCTTAGGGGTAATGGTTTCCGCTTCGGGCGCTGCAGAGACGGATGTCACAGGGAGTTCGTACCGTGCGATGGGGATGGTGAAGGTGAAGTCAGAGCCCGCGCCGGGCGCGGATTTAACATATATCCTGCCCCCGTGCAGCTCCACCAGCTGCCTGGTGATGGAAAGCCCCAGCCCTGCCCCGCTATAGGCGCGGTTGTCTGATGAGTCCGCCTGCACAAAGGGCTGAAAGATGCCGTCCTGCTTGTCTTCCGGGATGCCTGTACCTGTATCTGTTATGGAGACCTCCACAAGGTCGGTCTTTTGCACGGCAGAGACCCTGATCTCGCCCTGGTCGGTGAACTTGATCGCGTTGCCTATCAGGTTATAGAGGATCTGCTGGAGACGGTCTTCATCACCCCAGACAGGCGGCATGGCATCGGGGATATCATTACGGAACCGGATGGGTTTCCACAGAGGAAAAGGCCCTGGCAAATCGACTTGCCAGGGCAAAGGACTGGGCAAGGATCATGACGGCAATGCCGACAGATACAAGATAGACGCTGTCTATAAGCAGATACATATAGAGGATGTCGTTGACCCCTGTTGCCGCAAAGAATAAAAAACCTGTAAGCATCACGGCTGCGCCGCTCCTCCCGAGACGTGCGGCGCGGAAGAGCATCAGGATGGTATAGAGGACGACCGCCATGGTGATTGCCGAGTATGGCGTGGTTGTGAGGTCAAAATATGTCAAAGGGATAAAAAGTGCAAAGAGGAAGAATAAAATCCCCATGACCTGAAAAAAACGGACGGCCCGCAGAGAAAATTCTTCAGGGTACAGCTCCCTGAAAAACATGATGCCCAGGGGAACAATAGGTATCCATGTCAGGTCGGCCATGCGGTACAGAAGAAACCAGGGAAAATCTGGGATCAAAAGGGTGATAAACCTCCCGCTTGTAGCGCCGAAGGGTATCCCGGCGGCCCAGGATAGACAGAAGAACCCGAAGTACAAAAAGGAGCGTTCCCGGCGCCTCAGGAGGTAGAAGACGAGATGATATATGCCCATTATTCCAAGGATTGCAAAGAGCATGAGATCCAGGGCAAAGAGCGCCTCATGCCTTTTATTGATCGCAGCCTCTGTGCCTATGGCTATCTTGCTGCATGGTCCGCCGTGGGCCAGATCAAAGTTTGAGACAAGGAGGACGCACTCGAGGTCCTCTGCCCCTTCCGGGATGGCGGCCCTGCTGATCCTGAAATAGGGCCTTGATGTGCCTCGGTCAGGGCCTACCTGCCCGTTGGACATTATAAGGACGCCGTTCACCCAGAGCTGATAGGCGCTTGACTGGTCCTCGATCCTTAATGCAAGCTGTCTCTCCCCTGGCCTCACCTTGACCCTGAGCCTGAAGGTGGCGCAGCCGTAGCCTGAAAGGGGTTTGTCTGCGACTATGAAATCGTTCCAGTAACCAGGGATGGCGAAATATCCGGTCCTTTCAGGCGGGTCCGGCAGGTTAAGGTCTCCCGGTTTAAGGAGCCTGCCCCAGTAGAACTCCCAGTCACCGTCAAGATAACTGATCCCGTCTTGATCAAAGGACCATGAGGACAGGTCCAGACTGCCGTTCACGGCCCTGGGGCGGTTGTTTGTCGCAGCGCACCCGAAAAAGAGGAGCATAAATGTGAATAAAATAAATGTCTTTAAACTGATTCGATTCATATTCCTGTGTACTCAAGATCCTTAATAGTTGAATGTCCGCCTATCAGGAGGATGCTACTGAAAAATTTTATTATCTTTATGTAGGGTCCGTTCGCCTTATAGGCGATATTGCCTCAAGATCCATTCCATCTATAGTTCATAGAAAATAACACAAACCTATTAAAAAATGCAAAAAAAATGCCATAGCCCTCCATGTTAAATAGATTAAGAAACATTAATTCAATAATGCAAATACAATGAAGGAGACACAACAATCTTGGATTTGAAAGAACAGATGTAAACAGTTAGTCAAATATTTAGCTGATAACGGATGAATGGGGAAAGATATCTCTCAGGACAGGGCTTAAATAAAAAAGACAGGGCATGACTGCCCTGTCTTTCATATTCGGGATGCACCCCATACTTTAGGGGCATCTATCTTCATCTGAGTGCTATTGCTTCGCTGTATTATTTTGTTACGTTGATGGATTCGCGATAAACGGAAATCTCTACACGCCTGTTCTGTTCACGGCCATCCTTGGTCTTGTTATCGGCAATAGGATTGCCCTCGCCGTAAGAGGCGGTTACAATACGCGTCGGGTTGATATTCTTTGCAGTCACCAGATAACGGGTCACTGCCTCAGCCCTCTTTTGAGCCAATGCATAGTTATAATCTTCAGAACCTGAATTATCGGTGTAGCCTGCTACCAGGATGGTGACATTCTGATCATTTGCAAGATCACCTACAAATGCATCGATATCCTGTTTTGTCTTATCGGACAATTCAGATGAATTGAGCTTGAAAATGGCGCCGTCCTTTTTATCTGAGGCGAGGACGATCTTGCGTTCCACCTTCAGATTGTTAAGGCTTGCAAGGGCCTTCTCCGCCTTCGCGTCCGTCTTGGCGATACTGCCCTCAACACTGCTGATCTTGGCCTCATCAGCGGCAATCTTGCTTTCCAGTTGTTTTATCTGGCCTTCATTCGCGGTAATCTTGCCTTCAGCCGCTGTTACACGGTCAGCTACCGGTTGGATCTGCTGTCCGACATATTCCTTGGTTGCACATCCGGAGAAAACAAAAACTGTGACCAGAGCAAACATACCCGTCACACATAACATTTTAAAAATTCTTGATCCTTTCATACAGCCTCCTAATTATAATTTTTCCACTTGAATTAATATTTATAAAAATTAATAAGAATTTTTTTGATTGTGGATTATATAGAGACAAATACTATATGTCAAGATTAAATAAGTTATACAAAGATAACCATAGAGTTAGACTTAATATAATTTATTCAATCTCAAAATTTCATTCACTCCTTTTCAACTTCAATATTTCTTGAAAGCGTCAATGCCTTGCTCTCTGTCTTCAGGGTCACATCATTGACATTATCAAAATATGTCTCCTGCCTGACATCCCTTGATGAGGCGCCCAGGATCAGCCTGTATCTGCCTTTCTCCGCTACCCATGATGAAGTGGCGGCATCAAAGGAGGCCATGCTCCTTTGGCTGATCACAAAGGTTACCGCCTCTTTCTCGCCGGGGGCCAGGAGTTTTGTCTTATAGAAACCTTTCAGTTCCTTCTCAGGCTTCTCCAGCTTCCCGGAGGGGGCGCCTATGTAGAGCTGGACCACTTCCCTTCCCGCTGTATCGCCTGTATTTGTAACATCCACCGAGAGTGCCGGTTTCCGGGAGGCGTCTATGCCCAGCCGGATGTTGCCGTATTCAAAGGTTGTGTAGGAAAGGCCGTATCCGAACTCATAGCTTGGCGCTACCTTGAAGGAGTCATAATAGCGATAACCCACATAGATGCCTTCCTTATATACGATCTCTGAAGGCTTGGATGGCGGAGGGCCGGCGGTTGTTGCCGCCTGAATATTGCCTGCATCTTCAGCCGCTGTATCGAGAACAACACCCGGGAAATTTCCTGAAGACGGCACATCTTCATACTTAATCGGGAATGTCGAGGCGAGCTTTCCTGACGGATTCACCTTTCCGCTTATTATATCCGCTATGCAGTTGCCTGTCTCCTGGCCTGCCTGCCATGCCAGCAGGATCGCGTCAGGGATGTCTCTCCAGCTTGCGGTCTCAATGACGCCGCCTATATTGAGTATCACAATGCTCTTCTTCCCTGCCTTGTGAAAGGCATCCGTCACTGTGCTGATCATTTTCTTTTCAGCCGCTGTCAGCGTGAAATCCCCTTCCCCGCTGCTGCGGTCATTTCCTTCCCCTGAATTCCTGCCTATGGTTATCAGGGCATAATCGGATGCGCGGGCCATCTTACCGGCAACGGCGCCGGTCACATCCATCTCAGGGACGGTCTTGGGCGTCTCAAAAAAGCCGGTTGCCGGGAGGTTCTTTTTCCCCTCTGTTATATATGCATCGTATATCTTAATCAGGTCTTCATTAACCGTATATCCTGCATTCTTAAGCCCGTCCACAAGGGACACGCTGTAGGCCTCGTTTACATTGCCGCTGCCCGTGCCTCCTGTGATTATATCATAAGAGGTGTTTCCAAAGGCCGCAATCGTCTTGGTTCCCTCTTTAAAGGGCAGCGCCTTTTCCGAATTCTTCAGGAGGACCATGCCGTCGACCGCCGCCTTTCTCGCCACATCCGCATGCGCCTTCATGTCCGGTTTATTGGAATATGCGTACCCTTTGAACCTCGGCGTCTTCTGCTGCACATTGAGTATCCTCGCCACATTATTGTCCAGTACCTTCTCATCCAGGGTTCCATCCTTTACAGCGGCGATTATCTTATCGGACTGGGTTGTATTGCCCGGCATCAGGAGGTCATTTCCCGCCTTCATCTGGGCAACTGGGTCGCTGCCTCCCATCCAGTCGGTCATGACAAGGCCCTTGAACCCCCAGTCGTCCCTTAACACCTTTGTGAGGAGGTCATAGCTCTCGGATGTATAGGTCCCGTTTATCTTGTTATAAGAGGACATCACGGCCCAGGGCTGGGCCTCCTCCACTGCGATCCTGTAGCCCTCCAGGTATATCTCCCTCAAGGCCCTCTCCGAGACATAGGTATCAAGGTTCATCCTGTTTGTCTCCGCGTTATTGGCCGCGAAATGTTTTATGGTTGCCCCTACTCCCTGAGACTGGATGCCCTTCACCATGGACGCTGTTATCTTTCCCGTGACAAGGGGGTCCTCGGAATAGTATTCAAAGTTCCTGCCGCACAGGGGGTTCCTGTGGATATTCATGCCGGGACCAAGTAAAAAGTCCACACCGTATTCAAGGACCTCGTTGCCCATGGCCTCTCCTACCTTTAAGACCAGTTCGGTATCCCAGGTGGATGCCAGCAGGGTTCCCACTGGAAAGGCGGTGGCGTAATATGTGTTTGTGTCCCCGGTCCTGGTTGGGTTTATCCTGAGCCCCGCGGGCCCGTCCGCAAGGACCATCGCGGTTATTCCAAGACGCGGAACAGAATAGGTTGTGCCCGCAGCGCCGCTGACCAGTTCCTTTATCTCAGCCGCAACAGGAGTCGCAGCATCCCCTGATTTTTCAGCAACGTCTGTAGTGCCTGAAAAACCGGCAGGCAGAATCATCCCTGTGCCCACCACAAGGGCAGCCTTTTCCTCCAGGGTCATGGCGGCAATGACTTTATTTGGATCTGTCTTGCCGAGCATAGGCGGTGTCTTTTCGCATTGTGTCAGGGTCATGATGCCTGCGCACGCCATTAAAAAGGTAAATAGTACCGCGAGGGTTTTTCCTGATTTCTTCATTTGCACGCTCCTGTTTTATGGATATGCATATATTAATCTGAAATCATATACTCAAGTATATGATGTTATGTCAAGGATGAACTAAACGGCACTAATCCGGACAAAACTGAAATACAATAACCATAGTGTTTATTCCTCATCTTCCTGTTCCTGGTCTACCAGATCCGTTGCCCTATATCCTTCCAAGGTGAGGCTTCCCTTCTCCGGCCCGATCAAACTGACTACCTGAATGTCGCTGCCGAAAAATCCCAGGTCGTGTCCTGTGCCGTTGACGCCCTTCTTTATGCCGAACAGGGTTGATTCTATTGCATCTATAATCCAGGATGATGTATCAGCCGATGCGGGATTGATCACAAGGGTCCCGTCGTCATAAGCGATTTCATAGTTGTCCGAGGATAGCCCTGTGGCATTGATCGCATATGTCCCCACATCCTTGCTTGCCGATGCGGCTGTATATGCTGCGGCCCCGTATATAAGTCCCGTGTCCACGCCTGATGACCATGTATATGACACGCCTGTCAGCGTCGCTGTGCCGTCATAGACCTTTGTGGATGCCCCCGCGGTGTATGAGACGAAAGCTGTTCCGATTGGGTTGAAGCCTGCCCCGCTGTTCCAACCGGATGTGGAGGTGGCGTCGATATCCGCGCCCAGGACATAATAGCCGTCAAGATCGCCGCTTATGCCCTGAAGGTCTGATAAAACAAAAACATAACCTCCCCCTGCGCCCCTCCGGCGCGGGACAAAAGACATCACCTTCAGCGGAGTATGTCCGAATTAATAAGGAGGCAGACTGTCCCCCTTTGGAGGGGCTCACAACTTTAGCGCCCCCTGATTTTTAGTTGCCTAATAGAGTGAGTGCCGATATATTCGGAGCGTCTGACCGTAAAATATGTAATATATTTTTATAAGGAGTTGATCGTTATGAGCGATATTACAAAAGATTTGCCCCTTGAACAGCGTCTCGCCCGTGTTGAGGCATACATAGAGATCCAGAATGTAATATCCAATTACGCATACTTTCATACCGCCAACAGGCACCAGGAAGCTGCTGAACTCTTTGCGCTGGATACCGAGGATGCATGGTCAGAGATGACATGGGGGCGTTACTGCGGGAGAGACGGCATCTTGAAGCTTTATACCGGCTTTCATGTTTTTACTGACGGAGACGGCATGGGCAAGATGCATGTCCATACCCTTTGCCAGCCGATGATCGAGGTCGCCGCTGACTGCAAGACGGCCAGAGGCATATGGGTGTCTCCAGGCCATGAAACAGGTTCCTTTGTGAGACCCGGCGCGCTTGAAGCCTTCTGGTGCTGGATGAAATATGATTGTGATTTTATTCTCGAGAACGGCCGCTGGAAGATCTGGCACATGCGCACGCCGGGGATGTTGATGACCCCTTATGAGACGCCATGGACAAAGCCGGTATTTGAGACCGGGGTCGCAGGACCTCCCATGCCTGAAGAATATTATCCTGACGAGCCTCCTGTCGGACAGAACTGGGAATACGCCCCTGACAGGGTTTATCCTCATAATGATCCGGAGCCCCCTGTCCCCTATAAGACATGGTCTGAACTGAAGCCGGCCAACAGGGATAATTCCAAAAGCACGCCGATTACGCCGCTGTCGAAGAAGAAGCAACCAGCTTCTTGAAATATTCCGGGACCTCCGTTTCAAAGAAGCATTCCTTGCCGCTCATGGGATGTTTAAAGGAGATGGATAGGGCATGAAGGGCGATGCGTTTATGATCGTCGTCTGCCTTTCCATATTTCCTGTCGCCTACAATGGGATTTCCATTGTCGGCCAGATGCACCCGGATCTGGTGCTTCCTGCCTGTAAGCAGGTCAACCTCCAGCAAGCTGAAGTCTTCAGTCTCCTTGAGCACCCTGTAGGCGGTACGGGATAATTTGCCCTTTTCCTTGTCGTGGGTGGAATAAACAACGTATGCCTTGTTCTCCGCCAGATACGATGAAATAGTCCCGGATTGATTTTCAAACCTGCCGTGAACTACCGCAAGATATTTCTTATTTGTTTCGTTCCAATGATCCTGGAGATAGAATTTCGCCTTCTCGGTCTTGGCAAAAATAACTATCCCGGACGTCTCCCTGTCCAGCCTGTGAACGATAAAAATGCGTTTGGAGGACTTCGCCTGGCCCTTCCGGACATAGTCTGTAATGGCGAAGTAGGCAGTCCGTTCCTTCTCTTTCTCCGTACCCATAGTCAACATGCCCGGAGGCTTATCCACGACAATAACCGCGCTGTCCTCATGAATAACAATAAGACCCTTTGGAAGATGACTGTAATTCGGTTTGGAACGTCCGCTCATAGCACCCCAGCCTGTCAGGCGGTATAAACCACCGGATGAAAATTATTTCATTATTCTCTCAATAAAAATATCCGTCACCCCATCCAGCAACTGGAATGACTTAATCCTGATGGAAAAGATATCGGCGTCCGGGTCATTCAGAAAATCCGTCAGATGGGGGTGCTGTTTAAGAAATCTTGAACGGATAGATTCTTTTTTAAATGAATCTGTTATATTTTGGAATTCTCCTGTTACTGTCAAGGCGCTAACAGCGTTCCGTTTCTGTCCGCTTACATCTTCCCTTGTGTCAATAAGAAGGCTGACATTTGGATTTTGCAGGAGATTTGAATATTTTTTGGTTCCCTTTTGGGAAACCATATATATCTCATGTCCTTCCTCGTCTGATAAATAGGACATGAGCGAACAATGGGGCTTCCCTTCAGAGACCGTGGCCAAGACGCAGAGATCATTTCTTTTGATGATGTCTTTGATCTTTTGAATCATTTTTTCGCCTCTTCTTATTATTCTATTTTGATCTTCCCTTATTTATTATATTATATTTTGCAAAGGAGAATGCAATGGAAAAGATCAGACTGGGAATCAGCGCCTGCCTGCTCGGTGAAAATGTGCGTTATGACGGAGGCAACACCCATGACCGTTTTCTAACCGATACTCTGGGCAAATATGTGGAGTACGTCCCTATATGCCCCGAGGTCGAATGCGGACTCCCTGTCCCCAGGGAGGCCATGCGCCTGGAAGGAGACCTTGTTTCTCCACGTCTCATTAGGACACATACAAGAGAGGATATGACGGATCGTTTTATGAAATGGTCTGAAACACGGGCCGCTGAGCTGGATGAAGAGGACCTCTGCGGCTTTATATTCAAGAGCAGATCGCCCAGCTGCGGGATTGAACGGGTTAAGGTTTATGACGAAAGAGGCGTGCCTGCCAAAAAGGGCACGGGGATGTTTGCAAAGGCCTTCATAAAAAGATTTCCCCTGATCCCCGTGGAAAACGAAGACCGCATCTATGACCCTGAGCTTTGGGAGAATTTCATTGAGAGGATCTTCACATTGAGGAGATGGCGGGATGCTGCTGCAAAGGGGAAAACACGCGGGGATTTAGTAGCCTTTCATACAATTCATAAACTCCAGGTACTTTCCCACAGCACGAAACATTACCGCTTAATGGGAAGCCTGGTTGCAAAGGCAAATGAACTTCCAATAAAAGAACTCTATCGGCAATATCAAATTCTTCTCATGGAGGTCGTCCAGTTAAAAGCCACCCCCAAAAAGAATACCAACGTCCTCATGCATATGATGGGATATTTCAAGAAAGAATTAACATCAGGAGAGAAACAGGAATTACTGGAGGTTATTGATAATTACCGGATGGGTTACATCCCTTTGATTATGCCCGTTACACTGATAAACCATTACGCAAGGAAATATGACCGGCCCTATCTTAAAGGACAGATATATCTTAATCCCCACCCCATGGAACTTCAATTGCGGAATCATGTATGATTTTTATATGGACATCTGTTAAAGGATAAGAGAAAATCCATGTTTCAAAAAATGATTTTAACAACTTTTACACAAGGATTTTAAATGGAAAAGGAACTGTTGTTTATTACGGTTATCGGGCAGGACAGGAAGGGGATTGTCGCCAAGATATCCGATTATCTGTATAAGAACGATATCAATATTGAGGATATCAGCCAGAAGATTATAGGGACATATTTTGTCATGATGATGCTTGTTGACATGAAGGAATCAGGCAGGGAGATAGATGAGGTTCGAAAGGCCCTTGAAGAGATCGCAATGGATCTCGGCATGCAGATACAGATCCAGCATGAAGATATCTTCAAGATGATGCACAGGGTGTAGGCCATGACTCTATCGGTTGAAGAAATCTTTGAAACGGCAAGCATGATCCTTCACCAGAACCTGGATATAAGGACAACCACCCTGGGCATCAACTTAAAGGATTGCATCCATTCCGATTTCAGTATCTTTACTGCCAATGTTTACAACAAGATCCACGGCAATGCCGTCAGACTGATCAGTGAGGCAAAGAGGCTTGAACAGAAATACGGCATCCCCATCGTCAACAAAAGGGTGTCCATTACCCCTATAAGCCTTATCATGGAGACCCATGCAGAGCCGGAAAAATTCATAGAGATGGCCAGGACTCTGGACGGGGCGGCCAGGGAGGCGGGCATTGATTTTATCGGCGGATTCGGCGCAAGCGTCCAGAAGGGGATGACCAGGTCGGACAGGGTCCTTATCGAGTCTCTCCCCGATGTATTTGCCGCGACGGAAAGGATATGCTCATTTTTAAATGTGGGCACTAATGTAGCCGGCATGAATTTGGATGCCGTAAACCTGATAGGCGGCATGCTTAAAAAGACGGCGCTAAAAACAAAGGATGCCATAGGCTGCGCGAAATTCGTTGTGTTCGTGAACGCGCCTGAGGACAATCCCTTTATGGCGGGCGCCTATCATGGCGTGGGCGAGGGAGACATGTCCCTCAATGTGGGGATCAGCGGACCGGGCGTTGTAAGGAGCGTCGTTGAACAGAACAGGGAATGTGATCTTACCCAGCTTTCAGAGATAATAAAGCGCACTGTCTTCAAGGTTACGCGAAGCGGAGAGCTTGTAGGCAGGGAACTCGCAAAAAACCTGGACGTCCAGTTCGGCATCGTGGATATCTCCCTTGCGCCTACAACGACAAGGGGTGATTCCGTTGCGGGCATTATAGAGGCCTTCGGAATCGAATCCATCGGCGCGCATGGGTCAACGCTTGCAGTGGCCCTCCTGATGGACGCCGTCAAAAAGGGCGGCGCCATGGCAAGCGGCAATGTGGGCGGGCTCAGCGGGACGTTCATCCCAATAAGCGAAGACAAAAACATGATCGACGCGGTAAAGAGGGGCTCCCTTTCTCTCGACAAGCTGGAAGGGCTTTCTGCCGTATGCTCTGTGGGTCTCGACATGTTCGCTATCCCGGGGGACACCCCTGAAGAGACCATAAACGCCATAATTGCCGATGAGCTTGCAATAGGCATAATCAACAACAAGACTACCGCAGTAAGGGTGATACCTGTTCCGGGCATGAAGGCGGGAGAATCCGTTGATTACGGCGGACTGCTTGGCGAGGCGCCGATCATGGAGGTGAACAGCTTTTCTGCAAAGGCATTTCTGAAGAGGGGCGGCAGGCTCCCTGCGCCTATAACGAGCATGAGAAATTAAGCAGCTAAATTTGCATTTGATATATAAGATTTCCAATAGGTGTTAATTAGATATAGAAAGGAGGATGCAATGAAACTGATTCAATCGCTTATGGGAAGGCGGCAATTCCTGATTGCCGCAGGTGTGACTTCAACTTCGGCGCTAGCCTGTAAAAAGTTGTCGGGGGTTGTTGATCCGTTTTTTCAAACTAATGCCGCAATGGCATCCGAGAGGTCCGGGGCTTCTGTGACGAATGAGGCAAGTGACAGGTACAGCCATATCCTTTCACCCCTTAAAATCGGAAATGTGGTTTTAAAGAACAGGTTGTTGTGCCCCCCGTCTACCCCGTATTTTCTGCAGGGCCCTGAAAATTTCCCCTCTGAGGAGATGAGGTCCTATTATATCAACCTGGCAAAAAACGGCGCCGCTATGATCTCCGTTCGCATAATACAGAATCAGGTGAGGAAAGAGCAGAAAGGTATGGGCGCGCATATGCTGATGTATGACCTGGAGGACGCCGGAGTCCAGAATTATCTCGACCAGATGGTGGAAGGCATACACATTCATGGCTCCAAGGCATGTACCGACCTGCAGGTGGGAATGGGCATGCCAGGGGCGCCGGGTTCCCAATCGCAAAATTCCGCCGAGAATATCCAGAAAATGATTGAAACCGCCGTAACGCAGGCAAAGTTCTATCAATCTCACGGCTTTGACGCACTGCAGTGCAGCATCAGGGGCAATAAAAGTTTAACTATTGAGCTGTGCAGGGCGGTCAAAAAGGCAGTGCCGGATATGTTGATAATTATGGAA
>Ga0153915_10002241_pt1 | contig 17725 bp, 15 predicted proteins | sample Opewatmetagenome_2_FD_107003 | JGI IMG/M metagenome (GOLD analysis project Ga0153915, IMG submission 107003) | Freshwater wetland microbial communities from Ohio, USA - Open water 3 Core 3 Depth 3 metaG | ecosystem: Environmental > Aquatic > Freshwater > Wetlands | place: USA: Ohio, Lake Erie...
GATCAGGCTTGGCCTGATGAGCCAGTTCAACGTGCCTGCGCTGGGCCACAACAGCCTGGCTTACCTCCACCGCTTCGCCGAGGCGACGAAACACGCGTTCTGGTGCCGGCTCGCCTATGCCGGCGATCCCGAGGTCAGTCCTCCGCCGTTGACGAAGCTTCTGTCTGCGGTCTACTGGAAAGAAGAGGCGGCCAAGCTCGACCTGAACAAAGCCGAGCTTTTCGTTCCTCCTGGCTTGGCGCCGGATAAGATCTCCCACACCACCCATTTCGTAGTCGCCGATAGGTGGGGAAACCTGGTCAGCGCGACCCAAACCCTGGGCAATGTTTTCGGCAGCCGGATCATGCCGGAGGGGACCGGCATTTGGCTCAACAACTCCCTGGCTTACTGCACCTTTGAGCCCAAAGGGAATCCGATGGACGCCCACGCCGGGCACCACAAGCTTTCCGGTGACTGCCCGACCATCATCTTCAAAGAGGGGAAGCCCTGGGCGGCGTTGGGCACTCCGGGCGGCCACACCATCGGTCAGACCGTTCCCCAGATGGTCATGAACATCATCGACTTTGGAATGAACATCCAGGAGGCCATCGCCTCACCCCTGATCAGCTTCTTCGAACCCGATTGGCTCCTCGTCGAGAAGAGAATTCCCCAGGGAGTGCAAGATGAGCTGGTCAAGATGGGACATAAGGTCCGGGCGGTCGGCGGCCTGACCAACGCCCACGGGATCACCGTAGAATACGATTCCCAGGGGAGGCCCGCTCGCTTCAGCGGCGGGTCCGACCCGCGGGGAGAAGGGCTGGCCGCCGGATACTAGAGATCAGGAGCAGCGGTTCCAGCCGCAATTCGGGCAGACCGGGCACTTTTCGTCGGGGAGGGTCGCCCCGCAGATCTTGCAGATCGTCTGGTAGATGTCCTTGGAATTTCCCTGCACGGTCCCCAGGTGCCGCTCCAGGATCTTGGCGATGGCATCCGGTATGGATTGCACCAGCCCGCCGTCGGTGAAGATCGGCTCCGACCCGCCGATCCCCTTGAGCTGGCTGATAACCTCCTTAACGTCCACGTCGCTCCGCAGGGCCAGCGAGATCAGCCGGCCGAGCGCTTCGGCGTCGGCCATCGTCGTGTAGCCGCTCTTGCCGATCGAGGTGAACACCTCGAACGGCTTCTGGTTATAGAAGGAGATCGTTACGTAGAGGTTGCCGAACCCCGTCTTGATCTTGTCCGTCACCGAGGGAAGTGTAATCGGCCGGTCCTTGGGGTGGAGCTTGGCCTCCGGCGACGGCTTGTAGAGCACCTGCTCGGCCCGGCTCCCGTCGCGGTAGATGGTGATTCCCTTGGTATCGAGTTCATAGGCGAGCAGGTAAGCCTTCTCGACGTCCTTGACGTCCGCTTTGTTGGGAAAGTTGATTGTCTTGGAGACCGAATTGTCCACGAATTTCTGGAAGGCGGCCTGGGTCCGAACGTGCCATTCGGGCCTGATCTCGTGCGCGGTGCGGAAATAATCGGGGAGGGGATCCTTGGGGTGAGCTTTCTTCCATTCCTCGTAGATGGGATGCACGTCCTTGATCTCGCCGTCGATGATCTTGGAGGTGAACTCGAAGGCGAAGACGGGCTCGATGGAGGAGGAACAGCCGGCGATCCGCGAGATCGTCCCTGTCGGGGCGATGGTCAGCGTGGTCGCGTTGCGCATCTTTTTTCCCTTGTAGACCGACTTGTCGATGTTGGGAAAACTGCCGCGTTCCTCGCCCAGCCGGGCTGACGCGGCAACGGATTCCCTGCGCATGAAGGCCATGACCTTCTCGGCCAGCCTGGTCGCCGCCGGGCTGTCATAGCGGATTTGCATCCGGAGCAGCAGGTCCGCCCAGCCCATGATGCCGAGCCCGATCCGGCGGTTGGCCCGCGTCATCTGCTCGATCTGGGGGAGGGGATACTTGTTGACATCAATGACATCATCAAGGAAGCGCACGGCCAGGGCGATCGTCCGGCCGAAGCCCTCCCAGTCAAAGAGGTCCTTGGAGCCCGGGCTGAAATAGTGTCCCAGGTTGATCGAGCCCAGGTTGCAGGACTCGAATTCGTGGAGCGGCTGTTCGCCGCAGGGGTTGGTGGAACGGATGGGGCCGAGACCGTGGGTCGGGTTGCGGGCGTTGATGCGGTCGATGAAGATCAGCCCGGGGTCGCCCACGGCCCAGGCCGACTCGACGATCAGGTCGAAAACGGGCCGGGCCTTCTTCTGGGCGACGACCTTCTTGTGGTAAGGGTCGACGATGTCATAGGAGCCGTCCGCCTTGACCGCTTCCATGAAGACGTCGGTCGCGGCTACAGAGATGTTGAAATTGTTGACGCTCTTGCCGTCGATCTTCATCCGGATGAACTCTTCGATATCGGGATGATCGGCGCGCAGGATGCCCATGTTGGCGCCGCGGCGGGTGCCGCCCTGTTTGACAGCCTCGGTGGCGGAGTCGATGACGCGCAGGAATGAGACCGGGCCCGAGGCGATCCCCTGGGTCCTCTTGACGAAGCTCCCTTTGGGCCGGAGGAGGCTGAAGTCGAACCCCGTCCCGCCGCCCTCCTTGTGGACGAGGGCCGCGTTCTTGACCGTCTCGAAGATGGAGTCGAGGGAGTCTTCGATGGGCAGGACGAAACAGGCGCTCAGGCACATATCCCGGCCGGCGCCGGTCAGAGTGGGACTGTTGGGCAGGAAATCCCGGGCCATCATGGCGTCGAAAAATTTCCCGGCCCACTTCACCTGGTCCTTCTTCGTCTTCTCGGCGGAAGCGATGTATTGGGCGACCCGGCGGAAGAGGTCGGCCGGCTCCTTATCCAGGAATTCCCCCTTTTCGTTGCGCATGAGATAGCGCGCCCGGAGAATCTTGAGGGCGTTTTCGGTGAAGGGTTGATACTCCGCCATCGGTCCGCTCCTATCCAATTTATCGGGGTTATAAATTCGCTCGAATCGCTATCCTTAGTATATACGAAAGGTTGCCCCCCATCAATAGGGCTGCGCTCGACGACGAGCGACTTGCGGATCAGCTTTTCCCGACGGCCTTTTTTTTCGAGGCGATCGTCGCTTCCTTGTCCAGCCGGTGGTCCACCCGGAGGTCGATGTGGATCCGCCGGGCGCCCAGCTTCAGGATGGCGGCGTGGGCGTCCTCGATGACCCGGAAGAGCGACTTCAGATCCGGCGCCTCGAGGGTCGTGGACATCCCCCCTGTCTCGGCGCGCAGGCCCGAAGCCTCGATGACCCGGATGGCCTCCTTGACGAAGCGGCTGACCGAAGAGCCCTCGCTCGTCGGGAAAATGGCCAGCTCGGCTATGATCACGTTCTTTCTCCCTGCTTAATGGTCTATAATCATTATATATGAAGGAGGCGAAAATGCCGAGCGAACTGCCGGAAATGGGCAAGATCTCAGCCGAAGTCTTTGACGAACTCATCTACCCCCGCCTCGGCCGGCGGCGCAGGTCTGTCCTCGTCGGGCCGAAACATGGGGTGGACATCGGTGTCGTCGACGTCGGCGGCGGCAAGGTCATGGCTATGACCACCGACCCTGTGTTTATTGTCCCCGAGTACGGGTTCGAGCGGGCCGCCTGGTTCGCCATCCACATCCTCTGCTCGGACGCGGTCACCTCGGCCCTGCAGCCGACCTATCTGTCCATCGACCTCAACCTGCCGCTGGAGATGACCAGGGAGCAGCTGGAGACGGTCTGGAAGACGATCGACGTCGAATGCAAGAAGATGGGTCTGGCCATCGTCTGCGGTCACACCGCCCGCTACGACGGCTGCCATTACCCGATGGTCGGGGGCGCCACCGTGATCAGCATCGGCGAGGAATCACGCTACGTCACTCCCCAGATGGCCCAGCGCGGGGACTTGGTCGTCATCACCAAGGGGGCGGCCATCGAGGCGACGGGCATTTTTGCGCTGGCCTTCAGGGACAGGATCAGGGAGCGCTTCGGCGAAGCCTTCAGCCGGCGGGCTGAAGGCATCTTCTACCAGATGTCGGTGGTCGAGGACGCGCTCACGGCGGCCTCTGTCGGGACACGGGAGAAGGGCGTGACGGCCATGCACGACGCCACCGAGTGTGGGATCTGGGGAGGGCTCTACGAAGTGGCCAAGGCCTCGCGGGTCGGGATGAGGATCGAGAAGCAGAAGATCATCGTCCTCGACGAGGTCGAAAAAATCTGCGCCCAGTTCGGGATGGATCCGTATTCGTCGATCTCGGAAGGCACTCTCATCATCACCTGCAAAAGGAATAGGGTGGACCTCCTGCTGAAGAAACTGGCCGGGAAAAATATCCCCGCCGCCGTGGTCGGCGAAGTGATCCCGGAGAACAAGGGGATCATTCTGGTCGAAGAAGGGAAAGAGCGGCCGCTCGAACACCCCCGCGTCGACCCCTTCTGGCCGGCCTTTGCCCGGGCACTTGAGGAACATAAAAAAAGGGGGAAGCGGTGAAAAAGCGCGTCCTCTTTATCTGCACCTCGAACAGCGCCAGGTCGCAAATGGCCGAGGCCCTGGTGCACCACGACCTGGGCGACCGCTTTGAGGCATATTCGGCCGGCACAGACCCAAAGCCGCCCCATCCCCTGGCCATCCGAGTTCTCCAGGAGATCGGCGTCGACCACAGCACAGCCCGCAGCAAGAGCATGGATGAATTCGCCGGCCAGGCGTTCGATTTCGTGATCACGCTCTGCGACTCCGCCAACGAGTCCTGTCCGCTTTTCTTCGGCGGAGTTCAGCGGGCTCATCTTGGGTTTGACGACCCGGCAAGGGCGGAAGGCATAGAGGAGGAAAAGCTGGTTGTTTTCCGCCGGGTCAGGGACGAGATCCGCACCCAGGTCGAAGCCTTCCTGACTCAGGGAAAATCGTGATCATGAACGGTTGACAGGACTAGGAATTTTGGCTAATATATGAAAACATGTTCATATAATGGTTTAGAATGAGAGACGCGATCAAGATACTCAAGGCCATGGCCGATCCGACCCGCCTGCGAATTCTCTGCCTGCTTCTCCACAGGGACCTTTGTGTCTGCGAGCTCATGTTCATCCTGAAAATGGAGCAATCGCGGATTTCGCACCAATTGCGAATCTTAAGAGATGCCGATCTGGTCGAAGACAAAAGAGAGGGGCAGTGGATGACTTACCGGATCTCGGATAAGGCCCGCCCGAACCTAAAATTGATGCTGGACCAGCTGCTGGGAAAACAACTCAGAGAGTCGGAAGAAGCGCTTGGCGATCTCGGAAACCTCGAGCTATGTCTCCGGGAAGATATCCGCAGGAGGCACTCTTCATCCGCCCAACAATCCAGCGAAGAAAGTTGAGATCGGTCCAGACCGCGAGGGAGTCAGAGTGGAGATCGGAAGCTATCTTCTGAAGCTGTTGCAGGGCGGGCTGGGCAATCTGGCTGCCTACCTTGCCGCCCACGTGCTCTTGTGCTTGGTCCCCGCATTTTTTATCGCCGGAGCTATGACGGCCTTGATCCCCAAAGAATCCGTCACCCGCTTCTTAGGGCGGAATGCCCCAAAGGTTGTTTCCTATCCCGCGGCTGCGATGGCGGGCTCGGTGTTGTCGGTCTGCTCTTGTACGGTGGTGCCGCTTTTTGCGGGCATTTACAGGAAGGGCGCCGGGCTCGGTCCGGCGATCACCTTCCTGTTCTTTGCTCCAGCCGCAAATATTTTGGCCCTTGTCTATACGGGCGGGGTGATAGGCGCGGACCTTGCCTTTGCCCGTCTCTTCCTTTCACTCGCCTTCGGCATCGGGATCGGCATGATCATGGCCCTTATCTTCCGCCGTGCCGACATGGCTCACGACGAAAACACGGATGCGCTCTTCGCCGGAAAAGCCGGTGTGCGCCGGGCGGCGCTGGCCTTTCTCTTCATCCTGGTCGCGCTCCTTTTATCCGGGACACTCAAGATCGGGCTCCTGACTAATTCCTATGGCCGGCTGACTCTGCCCATATCCGGGTTGGAGCGTTTTCAGGCATTTTTGTTCCGGCTTGTTCCCTTCGACGCCAGCAAAGGGCAGGAAGGCGTTACTGTTCAGGGTGCGATCCTGATCGGACTCCTTTTCTTGGTCGCTTTTGTCTCCTGGCGAGGACTGGGGAAGATTTTCGAGGGCTTCAGCCGTTGGACGTGGGCTTCCGTCGGTCTGATCGTGCTTACTCTTTTTGTTGCTTCAGTCGGGATGAAACCGCATGCCGGGGGACTGGACATCCTGTTCACAGGAAAGATGTTCGGTGTGATCCTGTCGATGATTCTCCTGGGGTATATCGCTTACAAGCGCCTGTCGCAAGATGAGGTGAGGGATTTCCTGTGGGAATCCTGGCGGTTTATCAAGCAGATCTTTCCCTTGCTGGTGGTCGGCGTGTTTTTTGTCGGCGTTATGCGAGTGATCATCCGGCCGGAATGGATCAAAGCGCTGGCCGGAGAGAATACTCTTCTAGGGAACATGGCGGGTGTCCTCTTTGGAGTTTTCATGTACTTCCCGACATTGGTCGAAGTGCCGATCGCTCAGATGTTCCTAAGCCTGGGAATGCACCGAGGCCCGCTCCTGGCTTATCTGATGGCCGATCCGGAGCTGAGTCTGCAGAGCATCCTCATGATCTCAGCCATCATCGGGCGGACCAAGGCCTGGGTCTATGTGGCTTGGGTCGCTCTGTTCAGCACCTTGGCCGGATTGATTTATGGCGCTTTGGAGGATGGAGCCAGCATCTGGCTGATGGCGTTCTACCTGCTGGCTTTCTTGTCCCTGCTGGCGGCGGGACTGTGGTGGATGAATAGACGCCGGGCCATGCGGCCTGCAACGACGCCGGAAGGGTCGACGGGACAGTGAAATAATCAGCCGGAGGAACGAAGCGGATGTTTCTCGATGAAATAAGGATCGCGGAGATCATGCCCTGTCTGGCAGACCCGGAGAAGATCCGGTTCATTGCCTATCTCGATAAAGACATCTCAGAGGTCTTCCCCTATCTCAATGCTGTCCTAAAAAACGCCATCTACAATCACGAAGGAAAGACAATGACCCTGAAGAAAGAGGGCCGGCTCATTTCTCTCCATGCGGGAAAGATCGCGGCCGGAAAGGTCATCGATGAGCAGGACGCCCGGGACGTGTTAGAGTGGCTCAAAAAGGAGATCAACTACTGTCATGAGAACAAAGGCGCCTTGACGCCCAGCTTTGAACGCCGGCAGAAGCTCACGGCGCTGGACATATTCAAGCTGCTTCCCGGGACGAACTGCCGAAGATGCGGAGACCTGACCTGCCTGGCCTTCGCCGTGAGGCTCTCCGCCGAGGAGGCGAACATCATGGGTTGCCAGGAGATTTTCGCCGCCCCTTTTGTCGAGAAAAAGAAATTGCTCCTGAGTCTGTTGGCGGCCTCAGGATATATTGTCCCGAGCGCCTTTGTTCCGGCAGAAATCATCAACAAGGAGGACTGAAATGGAAATCAGAATCTTAGGTCCGGGTTGCCCGCGCTGCCACGAAGTTGAGAGAAGGACGATCAACGTACTGGCTGAGCTTAACCTGGGAGCCGACGTCCAGAAGATCTCGGACATCAAGAAAATTATGGAGTACAGCATCATTGGAACTCCCGGCTTGGTGATTAACGGAAAGGTGAGATGCTCCGGTCGAATTCCTTCCCAGGAGGAAATCAAGCATTGGATTCAGGAAGAGTTGTAGCTTTATGAGGATGCGATGAGCCTGGGAAATAGGCAGGTCCTCCTAGCTCTCCGGTTATGAAGATAATCCAGGAGGAGAGAGAACGATGAACAAATTGGATTCGGCCTCGTGTTCTTTTATTTTTTTCCTGCTCATAATTCTTATCCTGATGTCCGGAGCATCCCTTTCCAGCCAATCCAGGTCAGCGGCATCTTCCCCGCCCGGTGAGGTCCTGGTGACGAACAATCTGGACCTGGATTTCTCCAAGCATCAGGTCACCTTCATTGAACTCGGTGCCGACCGGTGCATTCCCTGCAAGGCCATGCAGCCGATCATGAAGGAGATCGCCAAAGAATATGCCGGGAAGATCCAGGTCGTCTTCTATGATGTTTGGAAAGACTCAGCCCCCGCCCGCAAGTACGGGATCCAGCTCATCCCGACCCAGGTCTTCATAGACGGGAACGGAAAGGAGATCTTCCGGCATGTCGGTCTCTTTCCCAAGGACGAAATTCTGAAAATGCTCAAGGAGAAGGGGCTCCTTTAGGGGGGAAAATCCCATGTCCGGCTTGTTTGGCGACATCCCCCAGCTCATCCAGCACAATCCTTGGATGGCCGTCCTGGCGGTTTTCATCGGAGGTGCGACCACCGCCTCGAATCCGTGCGTCCTCGCCATGATCCCCCTGCTCATGGGCATTGTGGCCGGCGGGGAGGCCACGAGCATCAAGAAGTCGCTCGGCTTCTCTGCCCTTTTTGTGCTCGGGCTTTCCATCACTTTCGCCATCCTGGGTTTGATTTCCGCTTTGATGGGTCGAATGCTGGGAGATATCGGCGCCTTCTGGAAATATTTCGTGGTTGCCATCTGCCTGGTCATGGGTCTTCACCTTCTGGGTCTCCTTAAATTCAACTTCAACCTTCCGAGGCCTGTAAACGTAAGGAAAGGAGGTCCTCTGGGAGCTTTCCTTTTAGGCTTGCTGTTCGGTGTTGTTTCCACGCCCTGCGCCGTCCCGATTCTCGCCGTGCTCCTGGCCTATGTCGGCAGCCAGGGGAATGTCATCACCGGTGGATTCCTGCTCCTGATCTATGCGCTGGGTCATTCGGCTCTCATCCTGGTCGCAGGAACTTCAATGGGGGCGGCCAAAAGATTGATCGAGTCAAAGGGTTTGCGCAGGACGAATTGGGTTCTCCAGAAAATCGCCGGAGTCATCATCTTGTTGGTCGGCGCTTATTTTCTATTCCGACTCTAGGTCGATATCGATCGAAGGCGATAATAGATAACTTGAATAAACACGAAAGGAAAGGCAAATGACACCGGGAAAAACAAGGCTCAAGTTCCTCGACAGATACTTGACGCTCTGGATTTTCCTGGCCATGGCCCTCGGCGTCGGGCTCGGCTATCTCGTCCCGGTCGTCGTCGGTTTCATCAATAAATTCCAGGTGGGCACGACCAATATCCCGATTGCGATCGGATTGATCCTGATGATGTACCCGCCCCTGGCCAAGGTGAAATACGAGGAGTTAGGCGACGTCTTCAAGAACGTTAAGATCCTCTCACTGTCACTCGTCCAGAACTGGGTCATCGGCCCGCTTCTGATGTTCGCGCTGGCCGTCATCTTCCTGCGCGACAAGCCCGAATATATGTACGGTTTGATCATGATCGGCCTGGCCCGCTGCATCGCCATGGTCATTGTCTGGAATGACCTGGCCCAGGGGGACCGGGAGTACGCGGCCGGTCTGGTCGCCTTCAACTCGATCTTCCAGGTGCTGTTCTTCTCGGTCTATGCCTATGTCTTCATCACCGTCTTCCCGACCTGGCTGGGGCTCAAGGGTACGGCCGTCAACGTCACGATGCGCCAGATCGCCGAAAGCGTCTTCATCTACCTGGGCATTCCCTTTATCGCCGGCGTCGTGACGCGCTTCAGCCTGCTCAAGCTCAAGGGCCGGGCTTGGTACGAGACGAAATTCATCCCCCGCATCAGCCCGGTGACGCTCATCGCGCTCCTTTTCACCATCATCGTCATGTTCTCGCTCAAGGGCGAGTTCATCGTCAAGATCCCGCTCGACGTTTTGCGAATCGCCATCCCCCTGCTCATTTATTTTGTCGTCATGTTCCTCGTCTCTTTCTTTCTCAGCCGCAAAGCGGGAGCGGATTATCCCAAGGCGGCCACGCTTTCTTTCACCGCGGCGAGCAACAACTTCGAGCTGGCCATCGCCGTGGCCGTGGCCGTGTTCGGCATCAACTCGGGCGAAGCCTTCGCCGCCGTCATCGGCCCGCTCGTCGAGGTGCCGGTGATGATCGGCCTGGTGAATGTCGCCCTGAAATTCAGGAAGAAATATTTCACCCCTAAGGGCAACAATCTCAGATTGATAAGCAAGCCGCTTTAGTCCAGCCAGTTTTCGATTTTGAGCCCTTTGATCCGGGCCTTGTTCGCATAGGGCCCGAAGCTCGTTTATGTCGGGCCAATTCTGCTAGAATACCTCCATGTGGGCCCAGAAGCAGATGACCCCGCCCCAGCGGGAATTCGTCAAGGTCATCCTTCTGGCCGCACTCGTCCTGCTTTTCCTCAGCATCATTTTCAGGAACCGTTGGCCGGCGGAGGGGGATCTTCTGCCCGAAGTATTCCAGGAACCCGTCCAGGAACCAGGAGGGCTCCCTTCCCCCTTTGACGTTGCCCAGAAGGGCTTCACCTACACGGTCTATCCCCAATTCGACTACGAGCTCTGGGGGATGGTCGTCTCTTCCCACTATGCCGGGTCCTTCCTCGATTACGCCCACGAGATGTGGAAGGACTACCTCAACATCAAGGACCTCTGCGTTATCTGGGGGAAGAACCTGGAAACAGGCGCTTTCCGGGAGATCAAGTTCTGGAGCCGGGATTTCACCTGTTACTACTCCTGGTCCAACCCGGAGACGGGCAGACAGTTCTCCCAGGCCCACGTCTCGAACAACCATCTCATAACCGAGGACCCTTTTTTGCGCAAGCTGATCAAGAGCGTCAAGCGCGGCGACCAGGTCCACCTGCAAGGCTGGCTGGCCAAGTACGGACACAAGGGATCGCAGGTGGTGCGGGGGACGAGCACAACCCGCAAAGACACAGGCGGCCAGGCCTGCGAGACCGTCTATGTCACCGAGTTCGAGATCCTCAAGAGGGCCAACCCGGGGTGGCGGGCGGTCCTCCCTGCTTCCCTGGCGGTCAGCGGAAGTGGTCTCCTTCTTTTATTCCTGTTCTGATCATCCGAAACAGGGGCATTCTTTGGTCCGGGCTGGAGCCGGGTCTCACCGTCTCAGGAGCCGGCGGTTGTGCTATAATTCCCGCATGTTCATCGAGGGGAGACCATGAGAAAGAGAAACCGGACGCTTCAGCGCGGGCTTTATATCAGCCTGGTGTTTGCCTTCCTCTCTCCTTTGGTATCGGTAGCCCAGGAAGGCCTTATCCCGGGTTTTAAGATCGAGCGGGATGATCTGACCCTCGGGAGGCCGGCCCAGCCAGGCGCCTATTTCGACAAGGCCGGCCGAAGGTTCGCCATCCTCGGCTTGGAGAGCGGTCCGTTCGAGGCCTGGGCTTATCCTTTGAAGCTTCTCCGCAACTTTGAGTTTTCGTTCCTCTTGAAGAACAGCCCGCGGCCGATCGCGGCGAAAGATCTCGTCCGGTCCATCGAGGTGACGCCGGCGGCCACGACGCTGACCTATGTCTTCCAGTCAATGACGGTAAGGGCGATCTTTGTCACGGCCATCGAGGACCCCGGAGCCGTCATCTTGCTCGACGTGGATTCCACCGAGCCGCTGACCATCGTGGCCGGCTTCCTGCCGGTCCTGCAGCCGATGTGGCCGGCCGGGATCGGCGGACAATATGCCGCCTGGGACGATGAACTCAAAGCCTATCGCATCTCGGAGCCGACAGGGAAGAACCATGGCCTCATCGGTTCGCCCGCTGCCGAGGGGATATCCTACACTCCGGCGCACATGCTATCCGATACCCCGAACGAATTCACCATCGCCATCCCTGACCCCCGGGCGGCCGAGGGCAAGCTCATCCCTGTTGTCCTGGCCGGAGGCAAAGGCACGCGTGAGGACATAAGGAAAATCTATGAGAGGTTAACCGCCGATCCCGCTTCCATCTATCTCGCCGCCATCCAGCACTACCGCGACTTGCGGCAGAGGACTCTGAAGGTGCAGACGCCCGTCCAGAACCTGAACCTGGCCTTCGAATGGGCCAAGGTTTCTTACGATAACCTCCGGGTCAATAATCCTGACCTGGGCCGCGGCCTGGTGGCCGGCCTCGGCCTCTCGGGCAGCGGAGGCCGTCCCGGGTTCGGCTGGTTTTTCGGGACCGATGCCTACCTCAACTCCCTGAGCCTTTTGAGCTATGGTGATCTTGAGGCCGCCAAAGAAGCGCTCGCCTTTACCCAAAAATGGCAGCGGCAAGACGGCAAGATGGCCCATGAGCTCTCCCAGGCTGCCGGGTACATCGAGTGGTTCAGGGATTATCCCTACGGCTACATTCACGCGGACACGACACCTTACTATATTGCGGCCATGGACGAGTACTATGCGATGAGCGGCGACCTCGACTTCATCCGGCAGAGCTGGCCTTCCCTTGAAAGGGCTTTTGAGTGGTGCTTGACAATGGACGCCGACGGCGATGGCCTGATCGATAACTCCAAGGCTGGGCTGGGGGCCCTCGAGTTCGGCTCACTCACAGGGATCCAGACCGATATCTATCTTGCCGCGGTCTGGATACGCGCAGCCCAGGCGATGGAAAAACTGGCCCTGGCGACAGGTGAGCTAAAGCTGGCCAAAAATGCCGCTGCCGCCCATAAAGCGGCCCTGGCCGGATTCGAGGCCAGGTTCTGGGATAACGAGACCGGACATTATTCTTACGCCTTCAATGCCCAGGGCGAGCAAGTCAAGGAGCTCACCTCATGGTGCGCCGTGCCCCTGATGTGGGGCATCGGCCGGCCGGAACGGGCCGCCTGGACGCTGGAAAAGATGAATTCGGCCGATCTTACGACCTCCTGGGGAGTCAGAATTCTGACCCGCAAAAGTCCGCTTTACGAGCCGCTCAATTACAATTATGGGGCCGTCTGGCCTTTTCTGACGGGATACGTGGCCAGCGCTCTCTTCGAGCACGGCCAGGGGCTTCAGGGATACGGGCTTGTCCTAGCCAACGCGAGGCATCATTTCGACAACTCCTTGGGCTGCTCCACTGAGGTTTTCTCCGGCAGCCTGAATGTCTGGCCACAGGAGGCCGTCGCCCATCAGGGATTCTCTACGGGGGGCTTTGTCCTGCCCTTTGTCCGGGGGATGCTGGGACTTGGCGGGAATGCGGCCAGGAAAGAGATCGTCTTCCGGCCCCAGCTCCCGGCCGACTGGCCGGAAGTGACCATCGGGAAATTCCGTCTCGGCGGAGAGACGTTTGATTTTCATTACAAGCGGGCGGATACCAAGGTCTTATTCGAGGTTACCTCGCGTCCGGGGAATTCTTTCAAGCTCCATTTTTCTCCCGCCTTCGGCCTGGGAACAAGGATCCTGCGGATTCTCGTCAATGGTCAGGTGATGAAGCCGGCGGCAAGTCCGGATTTCCAGACTTTCCGGCAGTCAGAACAGCCCCTATTGCCGCCTTTCGGTCTTAGCGGGCGTGATGTCATTGAGTTCGAACTCGAGCCCACCGTCGAAATCCTTCCTCCGGTGATCGAATCCCAAGTCGGGGATTTTGACAAGGGGTTGAAGATCATCAAGTTAGAGCTCGCAGGTAAAGCCCTCAAAGCGGTCGTCGAGGGATTGGCCGGCGAGACCTATTGGCTGCGGATCACCCATGGAGAGCTTGTCCAGGATGTTGCCGGAGCTTCAGTCCTCGGCAACCGGGTCACCGTACAGCTCCCCGCGGGGAAGGAAGGCGAGTTCGTGCGCCGCGAGATCGTTCTGCGGCGGCAATAGGGGAAGACTCGTCTCCAGGGCTCCGATCGGCTCGCACCAGGCGGTTGTCAAGCGCAAACCTCTCCTATAATATAGAGCGCTGACAATGGACAAGAAGGCGCAACTCTCCGCCTCGATCGTTGCCGGGCTGGCGGCTTTTCTGGCGCCCTTTATGGGTTCAGCGGTCAATATCGCCCTGCCCTCGATCGGCCGGGAGTTCAAGGCCGATGCCGTGATGCTGGGCTGGGTCGCCTCCGCCTACATCCTGGCCGCCGCCGTCTTTCTCGTTCCCTTCGGCAAGCTGGCGGACATCCATGGCCGGAAGAAGATCTTTCTTTCCGGGATACTCGTCTACACGGCCGCTTCTCTGTTCTGCGCCGTGTCCACATCGGTTTCGGTCCTGATCGGATTCCGCATCCTGCAGGGAATCGGCGCCGCTCTGATTTTCGGGACGAGTGTCGCTATCTTGACTTCGGTCTTTCCGCCCGGCCAGAGAGGAAAGGCTTTGGGCATAAACACCGCTTCGACCTATCTCGGCCTCTCCCTGGGGCCCGTATTGGGCGGCCTGCTGACCCAACAGTTCGGCTGGCGCAGCATCTTCGTCCTCAACCTCCCTCTCGGGCTGATCATCATCGCTTTCGTCCTGGCCATGCTCAAGGGAGAGTGGGCCGAGGCGAAGGGCGAGCGGTTTGACCTCTTCGGAGCCGCGTTCTATGGGCTCACTCTGATCGGCATCATGCTCGGGTTTTCCCGCCTCCCGCAGAAGACCGGGTTTGTCCTCTTCGCCGCCGGTATCGTCCTGGCCGCCGGGTTCGTCCTGCGGGAGACGAAGACGGACAGCCCTCTCCTCAAGATCGAGCTTTTCCGGGAGAACAGGGTTTTTGCATTTTCCAACCTGGCCGCCCTGATCAACTACAGCGCCACCTTCGCCGTCGGTTTTTTCGTCAGCCTTTACCTCCAATACTTGAAAGGCATGAGCCCGCGGAGCGCCGGGCTCGTCCTGATCGCCCAGCCGGTCATGATGACGGTTTTTTCGCCGTTTGCCGGCCGCCTTTCGGACAAGGTCGAGCCTCGCATCGTGGCCTCGCTCGGAATGGCCATCTCCAGTTTCGGGCTCCTGCTCCTGGCTTTTCTGCGGGCCGACACCGCCCTGGCTTTTATCATCGCCAGCCTGGCCGTTCTCGGGTTCGGGTTCGCCCTCTTCTCCTCCCCCAACACGAATGCCGTGATGTGCTCGGTCGAGAAAAAACTCTATGGCGTCGCCTCGGCCACGCTGGGCACCATGCGGCTTGTCGGACAGATGTTCAGCATGGGGATGGCGATGATGATCTTTTCCGTTCTTGTCGGCCGGATCCAGATAACGGCCGCCAATCAGGGGAGTTTTCTCCAGGCGGTGAGAACGGGATTTGTCATCTTCGCCGTGCTCTGCTTCGCCGGCGTTTTTGCCAGCCTGGCCCGCGGCAAGCGGAAGTAAGCCCTTTCGTTGACAGCACGCGGGCGGAGTGATATACGTTCCCTCTTTCATCCCTCCATGAGAAACTTTCGGCCTGACACTTTCTGAAAAAGGGAGTGGCACGGCTCGAGGAAAGAAAAGGAGCGATCGCATGATCACCAGGCGCCATTTTCTGAAGATAGGAGGACTGACCGTCGCGGCCTCGGGATGGGTGATGAAGGCTCTTGGGGCCTCTGCCCGAAACCAGACGTCGCCTCTCTCGAACATGGTCGGGGACGTGAAACCTCTCACAGTTGAGGACTACGCGGCGCGCCTTGAGAAGGCCCGCCGGATCATGGGCGAGAACAAATTGGACGGGCTCTTTCTCGAGGGAGGAACGAACCTGCAGTACTTCACCAAGGTCAGCTGGTGGCGGAGTGAAAGGACCTTCGGTGCCGTCTTCAGCCAGAAGCGCGATCCGGTCTGGGTTTGCCCGGGCTTCGAGCGGAAACGGGCGGAAGAGATGGTCCCCAAGGAGCAGGAGATCCGGACCTGGGAGGAGCACGAGAGCCCTTATGCTCTGATCGCGGGAGTCATGAAGGACCTCGGCGCCGGCGGCGGACGTCTGGGGCTCGACCCTTCGATGAGACAATTCATCTATTACGGCCTCCGCCGGGATGCGGCTGACCTCGAGCTGGTCGATGGAGCGATCGTCACCGAAGGCTGCCGGGGGGTCAAGACGGCTAAAGAGATCGCCTACATGGACCTGGCAAACAAGATCACCAAGCTAGCCTATCGTGAGGCTTTCAACCAGCTCCGCGAAGGGATGAGCCCCCGCGACCTGGCATCGGCCATAGGCGCCGCCCTCCAGCAGATGGGAGTCTCCGGCGGCGGCGGACCCCAGTTCGGCCCGAACACGGCCTTTCCCCACGGCTCCATGGTCGTCCGCAACCTCCAGAAGGGCGACCCGGTGCTTGTCGATGGCGGCTGTTCCGTTGAAGGCTTTCGTTCGGATATCACCCGGACGGTCTTCTATGGCCAGCCAACCGACAGACAGCGCTGGGTCTGGGAAATCATCAGAAAGGCGGAGACCGCAGCCCTCGAGGCGGTGCGGCCCGGGGCGACATGCGAATCCATCGACCGGGCAGCCCGCCGGGTTATCGAAGACGCCGGTTTCGGTCCAGACTACAAGTACTTCACCCATCGCCTCGGCCACGGCATCGGGATGGAGGGCCACGAGTATCCCTATCTGGTACGCGGGAACACGCTCAAGCTCCAGCCGGGGATGACCTTCAGCAACGAGCCGGGCATTTACATCTATGGGGAATTCGGCGTCCGGATCGAGGACTGCATGGTTGTCACCGAGGACGGCGGCCGGACCCTCGGCGGCCTGGAAGCGACGGCCATCGACAGGCCCTTCGGTGATTAGATAGGGACACGATACCGAATTAAGAAATTCGGTTTACGTCCCCATTTTTCTTGAGGAGGTCGCTTCAATGCGTCACACGTATTGTCGGATCTGTGGATTCATCGTCATCGCTTTGGGGCTCAGCTTGGGATTTGCTTTTGCGGCTCCCCAGGAGATCGCGGATGTTAAGGACTCCAAGAACATCCTTCCCGAGAAGGACCGGGAGGAACTGATGAACGAGTGGCTGAAGTGGCGGCTCGACAACATCGTCCCGGAGCTCATGCGGCGCGAGAAGATCGACATGTGGCTGGTCATCAACCGCGAGTACAACGAGGATCCCGTTTACCTCAGCCTCGTGCCCCGGCCGACGATGTCCGCTCGCCGCACCTCGATCCTCATCTTCCACGACCTGGGCCCGGAGAAAGGGGTCGAAAGGCTCGCCGGGAGCTATTACGGCATGGAGGGATGGTACAAGGGCACCTGGGTCGACAAGAAAAAGAAACAATTCGAAAGCCTGGCCGAAGTCATCAAGGCCAGAAATCCGAAAAAGATCGGGATTGACACGTCCGCGGACTGGGCCTTCGGTGACGGTCTGACGGCCTCCCTTAAGGCCAAGCTGGAAAAAGCGCTGGGCCCCGAGCTCTCCTCCCGGTTCGCCTCCGCCGAAAACCTGTGCGTGGGCTGGCTGGAGACGCGAAGCCCCCAGGAGATGAGCGTCTACCGGCACATCTGCGGGATCGCCCATGACCTCATCGGCGAGTTCTTCTCCAACCGGGTGATCACCCCGGATGTCACGACCACCGAAGACGTGAACTGGTGGTTCCGGCAAAGAGTCACCGACCTGGGACTCGAGACCTGGTTCCAGCCGTCAATCTCCATCCAGCGAAACAAAAAGGAGGCGGCCCAGTCCTCTGACAAGAGAGTGATCCGCCGCGGTGATATCCTCCACTGCGATGTCGGGATCACCTATCTCGGGTTGTGCACCGACATGCAGCTCCAAGCCTATGTCTGCCGCATCGGGGAGACCGACGCGCCCGAAGGGCTGAAGGAGGCGCTCCGCCGGGCCAATCGCCTGGCCGATGTCTTCATGGGCGAGTTCGTCCAGGGCCGGAGCGGGACGGACATCGTCACCGCGGCGATGAAAAGAGGCGAGGCCGAAGGTCTGCGGCCTCTGATCTATATGCACCCGATCGGGATCAACGGCCACGGGGCGGGGTGCGTCGCCGACGCCCGCCCGCCGGAATCCGCGCCCGAGGACAATCCGGAAAGAGGGAAGTACCCGCTCTTCCTGAACACGGCCTATGCCATCGAGTTCAGTAGCACCACC
>Ga0153915_10002242_pt1 | contig 17719 bp, 19 predicted proteins | sample Opewatmetagenome_2_FD_107003 | JGI IMG/M metagenome (GOLD analysis project Ga0153915, IMG submission 107003) | Freshwater wetland microbial communities from Ohio, USA - Open water 3 Core 3 Depth 3 metaG | ecosystem: Environmental > Aquatic > Freshwater > Wetlands | place: USA: Ohio, Lake Erie...
ATGGATTGAACAAGGGTGCTTTTACCGGTCTGACGGGCTCCATTTACCAGCACTACGGGCGTATCGGCAAGGGCATCAAGCAGATTTTGGGTTATGTTTCTTTAAATCATTGTTGAATTATAACCAATTAGTGGTTGAATATCAACCTTTTATAAAAAGACTTGGTGGCAAATCTTCATCCTTTACGGATCGATTATTCCATCACTTATCGGCTTGCAGTATTGGTGGTTGTTAGTGTAACTCTAATCAAGGCCTTTAGTTACGTCCTTTAACAGTTCAGAAATAGCTGACCTCTGCAGGTCCCTTTTCAAGATGTCAAAATCTTTAAAGGCAGAAATCTTTTATTTCATCTCTTTTATTTTTCAGAATATCCTCTAGATTCATTATAAAAGTTTCCTTTCTCAGGTATGGTCGAATAGTGAATCAGGGCCGAGACAGCTATTTATCAGTTGCTTTATCTGGTCTCCGAATTGTTCATAGATATCCTTGCGATGGCCCACATAGTGAATCTGAATCAATTTCTCTTCATGCAATATTTTATAAATGACCCTAAAGCGTTTGGAGCGAATTGAAAAATACCCGGAAAGCTCCCTTTCAAGAGGTTTCCCTGAATATGACTCTTCCCTGATTTGTTCTATCTTTGATTTGATGACAGGTTTGAGGAGGGGATGCAGTTTCTTAATCTTATCTCGTGACGTTTGCGAGTAGATCAGTTTAAATCTCCCGGACATCAGTCTGCCCATACCTCCTTATGAGAATAGACTTTTCCTGCCTTGAAATCTCCCTCTGAGGCATCAAGAGCCTTACGAACTGCAGGATTGGAAAGCGCTTCGATAGTCTCTAATAGGCCGACATATCGGTCCGGCGTTATGATAATGCAGACAGCCACCCCATTTTTCGTCACGGTAACAGTAGAATCTTCCTCAGTTATATCCTTAATGACATCAAGAAAATTCTTTTTAACTGCTGCAACAGACATTATTTTTTGGATATCATCTATTGCCTAAATCCTTGAAAATTATTATGGTTATAATAATTTCATTATACTGAAATGCAAATAGGACGCCTATAAATGGTTGAACAGTTGACGCGTCGACTAGTGATTCGATAATTGGTCAAATGGATGACTGATCGGTAAAAGCATGAGGCCATGAGGTGCAACGGGGTCCTAAATTGCCCCCATTAACTATTCCCCATTTTATATTTGATTTGTCACCCTCTGTCCTGATAATTGCGCTCGATCCACTTCCTATAATCGCCGCTCCTTACGGAATTGACCCAATCCATATGAAAAAAATTTGTTAAACTGTTGATTAGTGAACTGGTTGATTGGTCATCATCAATCAAACATACCCGTTTTTCTTTTAAGGTATTTTAAATCCTCCATGTCTTTAGGCCTATCAAGTGATTCTTTATTTTTTATAAGTTGGTTCAGCCCTATAAAATACACAGAAACAGTTTGTGCTTTCAATGTAACAACTTCCGAAACTTTATCTTCCCATGCCTCCTTGAAAAAAACGTTTTCTATTTTATTAATCAGGTCAATTCGATTTGGCGGGACACCAAACTGGATGATTATACCCGGTTCAAGTAATTCTTCCAGACGTCTTAGTCCCGGTATCTCTCCTTCCCAGAACACAGCAAGCGCCTCATATAACTTTCCAGCATTCTCGACAGATGATTCATAAAAAATATCTATATCCCCTGTCAGGCGAGCATGGCCATAAAAAATAACAGCTTCACCTCCCACAATTACGTATTTAACCTGGTGTTTGAACAGGAGATATAAAAATTCCTGTATATCTGCTGAAAAATGAGACGATTTCATCTGCCTTTCTTTGATTCCTTCACATCGATAGTTTTCTGACCATATACGCGTTCGCGAAGCGCCTTTGCCACATCCTGTCTTTCTTCAGAAGTCATACGCATTTGTTGAAGGATATCCCATTCTTCTGCATCCTTAAAATCTTTCGCCTTATGATAAACGCGTTTCATGTTTTTCTCCATCTTGCTTAATATTGAATAGAGGATTGACAAATAATTATCTGTCCTGATAATTGCGTTCAATCCACTTCCGGTAGTCGCCGCTCCTTACGGAATTGACCCAATCCATATTTCCAATATACCAGTCAACCGTGGATACGATTGCATCTTCAAAGGTATGCCCCGGCTTCCAGCCCAGTTGATCCTTGATCTTTGATGCATCTATGGCATAACGCCTGTCATGACCGGGCCTGTCGGCTACAAATTTAATGAGGGACCTGCTCGAATTATCACCTTTCCTGTTAAGCCTGTCATCCAGGATATCGCATAAAAGATGAACGATCTGTATGTTTTCCCTTTCGGAATTTCCCCCTATATTGTAGGTCTCACCAGGAACCCCTTTTTCAAGGACCCTGATAATTGCCTCGCAATGGTCTGTCACATAAAGCCAGTCCCTGACATTTTTTCCGTCGCCATATACAGGAAGGGGTTTCTGTTCAATGATATTAAGGATCATTAATGGGATAAGCTTTTCAGGGAACTGATAAGGCCCATAGTTATTTGAACAGTTTGTGATAAGCGCTGGAAGACCATATGTGCGATGATACGCCTTCACGAAATGATCCGATGAAGCCTTTGAAGCGGAATAGGGGCTGGATGGATCATAGGGTGTATCCTCAGTAAAATATCCCTCAGGCCCAAGGCTGCCATAGACCTCATCTGTGGAGACATGCAGGAAACGGAAGGCATGAGGCCTGCCTGTCCTCTCCCAATACCTTTTAGCTGCCTCAAGCAAACGGAATGTCCCGACAACGTTTGTTTCAACAAATGCATCAGGGCCAAGTATGGATCTATCCACATGGGACTCAGCAGCAAAATGGACAACACGATCAACCTCTTCCTCATTAAACAATTTCTCCAGGAACGCGGTATCCCTTATATCACCATGCAAGAACCTGTATCTTTCTTCAAATTCAGGAGACAGGTCATTGAAATTCCCGGGATTGCCCGCGTAGGTCAAGGCATCAAGATTCAGGATCTTCCAGTCCGGCCTAATGGAAAGTGTGTGACGTATAAAATTGCTGCCGATAAAACCGGCTCCACCTGTTATGAGTATTTTCATGGGTTATCTCGCATGTAGTTCAATGGTTAAGACACAAGAGGTCAGAAATACCGTAGCTAACTAAAAAAACTTCGAATTTTTTGTATTACTTCTAACAAGTTTGGGATGTGGGTCTTACAAATATCATAAACGATTTCATGATCAACATATTCATAATGATGAGAAACGAGATCCCTAAATTTACTGATTTTATTCCATTCTATTTCAGGATGTTTATTTAAAAATGAAGGGTCTAATTTTTGAATCTGTTTTACTGATTCGCCGATGACTTGCAATCTCATTGAAATTGCATCCAGAATGGTGACGCCCTCAGATGATACAACAAAATCATCAGGTTTTTTTATTTTTAAAAATCTACCTTGAATCAACCTGATAGATTGCGCCATGAAATCGAGGTGGTCGATAATCTCATCTTTAGACATAGCGAATATCTTTCTCTATTCGACTCAAAAATCGGTCACTTAAGCTTTTCCTTTTTCGAATCACCTCCACGGTCCTTCCTAATTTGTCTTCAAGATATATCTGCAATCCTGCCAGGGAATCGAAGCTTGGCTCATTTAACTCTACGAATATATCAATATCACTCTGGGGTTTGTGGGTTCCTTTTGCAAAGGAGCCAAAAAGTCCAATAGAAGATAAACCAAAATTTTTACATAAATACGGTTTCTCCTCACGTAAAATTTCTAATATTTGTTTGCTTTCCATTATTGTTATCTTACTGAAAAATTTCATCATGATTTTAGAATTTTAACAGCAAATAGTCAATTGGTGATCATATGAGTTATGACTAACCCTCAGGCAACAGAGCCTCCAACATACATGAAAGGCTATCCTCCCAGTGAGGAGGGCATATATTGAATTCCTGGCCCAGAGATGAACAATCCATCACTGAATTTGAGGGACGTGTCGCTGCGGTAGGATACTCACTTGTCTTTATGGGGATCACCTTTTTTACTTTAAATTCCTCATAGGTCCCGGCTGTCTCGAATATCTTTGAGGCAAAGCCGAACCACGTCGTACTCCCTGTGCCACAGTAATGATATGTGCCCCAGGAATTTCTTTGCCCGTTATCAATCTTTGATGCAATAGTGAGGAGGGCGCCTGCTAGGTCAGCGGCAAAGGTAGGGCAGCCATACTGATCAGCTACAACCCTTATCTCCTCTCTTTCCCTTCCCAGTTTGAGCATGGTCTTGACGAAATTATTGCCATGAACCCCGCAGAGCCATGCGGTCCGGACGATAATATGCTCCCTCAGGATATGTCTTACCCTCTCTTCACCTTCAGACTTGCTCTTGCCGTAGATCCCGATCGGACACACCTGATCAGTATTATCATAAGGCCCGTCCTTGCATCCATCAAAGACATAATCGGTGGAGATGTGAATAAGGGGTATCTTCTTTTCATTGCAGGCTGAAGCAATGTAGTAAGGCCCGTCACTGTTGACAGAAAAGGCCATCTCCTGATCGGACTCCGCCTTATCAACCGCCGTATATGCCGCCGCATTTATGACCAGATCAGGGCCTGCTTCTAAAAAAACCTTCCTTACGGAAGCTTCATCGGTAATATCAAATTCCGGGATATCCAGAGGAACGGTGGAAAAGCCTCTGTCTTTTCCCTGTCTGCAAAGTTCCCAGCCAAGCTGGCCGTTGCTTCCTGTTATAAGTAGTTTCATTTTAGTCTATTAATTATTGGTCAAATGGTCAATTGGAGAATTCGTTGAATAGTTAATTAGTTGAATTGGTTATTCGTCAAATTGTTAAATCAAAGCTTAAAAGATAGTCAACTAATTGCATTCTTTTCTGCCCTTGAGATATTTAATATACCCGTTAAGGATATGGATGGTCGTTTTAATTTCATCAACTAACGCGTTAGCCTGACTATCTTTGATATAGCAACATTCTACTGACATAAGAATATGATCAATCAATTCATAAAGAGACCCCTTGATTGCCTACAGAATTGAATATTTTCCTGATAATGATATCTACCATATCCTTCCGCAATACAAGCTGTTGCAGATCTCGAAGCGCGAATTATCTGATCTGTTAACCTATATTTTTCGTCGACAGGAAAAGTCTTGCACAAGTCCCATACAATTATCCTGATTTTCCTGCATCGCTGTCAAATCTCCAGATCACGAAAATCGCCCTGTTTTATTTCATTCATCTTGTCTGTTGATTTCTTAAAGAGTCCCCCTGTTAACTCATCATATTATGAAGGATTCATCATTTTTTACGATTTACCATTTGACCAATCTGCTATTTGGTTAATCGATAAAAACCGGCAGTCTTTCCCTATGAATATCCTTCAGGCATGTATATCTTCCATCCTTGTTTGACAGAAGCGGCTCTTTAACAGGCCAATCAATATTAAGATCGGGGTCTGACCAGAGGATGCCGCCCTCACAGTCAGGTGCATATAGGTCATCACACTTGTATGAAAAGATTGCCGTATCGCTCAGGACACAAAAACCGTGCGCAAATCCCCTGGGGAGATAGAACTGTTTTTTGTTTTCAGACGATAATGTGACCCCTTCCCATTGGCCGAAGGTGGGAGAGCCGACACGTATATCTACAGCCACATCAAATACCTCACCCGAAAGGACCTGCACCAGCTTGGCCTGTACATGAGGATTTTGATAATGCAGGCCTCTTAATGTATTCTTCACAGAATAGGAAAGATTGTCCTGCACGAATTCATTACTTATTCCATATTGCCCGTATCTTTCCTTGTGATAGCTCTCAAAAAAAAAGCCCCTCCCATCGGCAAATATGCGAGGTTCGATAATAAGAAGGCCTGGGAGATTGGTATGTGTTATTTTCATCTTATTGAATTAGCCAAGTAGGTAACCAATCAACCCTGACGCAACAGATCCATAAGATATCTGCCGTATCCGTTTTTCATAAGCGGATCAGCGAGCTTCTTAAGCTGGACTGCGTCGATAAAACCCATGCGATATGCTATCTCCTCAATACATGAAACCTTCAGGCCCTGCCTCTCTTCAACAATGCGGATAAAATCTCCTGCCTGCATAAGGCTTTCATGTGTCCCTGTATCAAGCCATGCAACACCTCGGCCTATCTTTTCTACAAAAAGCTCCCCCATATCCATATAGGCGCGATTGACATCTGTAATCTCCAGTTCACCCCTTGTTGAGGGCTTGAGGTTCGCAGCTATGTCAACGACCCTGTTGTCATAGAAATAAAGGCCTGTTACAGCCCAATTGGATTTTGGTTTTACGGGTTTTTCTTCAATGCTGACCGCCTTCCCTTTTTCATCCAATTCCACTACACCATAACGTTCAGGGTCCTTTACCCAGTACCCAAATACAGTGGCGCCATCCTTCCCTGACGCCGCCCTCCTCAATTTCTCAGGCAGGCCATGGCCGTAGAATATATTATCTCCCAGTATCAGGCAGACGCTGTCTCCCCCTATAAAATCCCTGCCGATTATGAATGCCTGTGCCAGTCCCTCAGGCCTGGGCTGCTCGGCATAGGAAAAACTCAGGCCCCATTGTGATCCATCTCCCATTAATTCCTTGTATAGTGGCAGGTCATGGGGCGTAGATATAATAAGGATCTCCCTCAGGCCTGCCAGCATCAGGATAGATAAGGGATAATAAATCATCGGTTTGTCATAAACCGGTAAAAGTTGCTTGCTTACGACCCTTGTAATTGGATGGAGCCGGGTGCCTGATCCGCCCGCCAGGATTATTGCCTTCATTTTTTTATCCTTTGCCCTGGAGAATGGTTAACTGGTTAATTAGTCAAATGGTTGATTGGTGGATTAGTCAGTGTCCATCCATAAATAAGACTTTTTATGGATGGAGCGTTCAGCCATCAGCGATCAGCAGTCAGCTAAATTGAAGATTTACAAGGTTTTGCTGAAAACTGAATGCTGAGTGCCGACAGCTTCCATCCGAACTTGTGGATTTATGGATGAAAACTAGTTAATTGGGTTAACAGACAACTGGAAGATCATCGGTGATGTTTCCCCGGAAATCTTACCTTAAACCGTTTAAAGAATCCTGTCATGTCGCCCTTTATCTCCTTCCATTTTGGGGCAGTCTCAGGGTCCTGGTCCATACGCTGTACAAACTCCATAAAAAATATAATAAATATCCCCAGAAAAAGGCCCACAACAAGGCTTAATACGATATTCAAAACAATCTTCGGTTTGACAGGTCTATCAGGCGGTGTTGCCCATTCAAGGATATTTATTGTAGGTATATCCTTGGCCTCATCAAGCTTTGCCTGTTCAAGCTGTGTTGTAAGCAGGGTGATTACGCCTGTCTTTGCCTTGACCTTTAAGAGAAGCTTGCCCTCATCAAAACTGAGTCCCGGAGCGCTGGTTAAAGGGATATAGAATTCCACCTTTCCCTTTTCCCTTTCAATGGGCACTGAACCATCACTGGAATAGGTAAGGATCTCTATATTCTTCTGAAGTGCATTTATCTGTGCGTCCAGCTGCTCTATCTCCAGGTGAGAGCTCTTATAAAACCTTTCCTTGGATTGTTTTTCCACCTCCAGCGCCACCCTCTGTGCCTCCATCTCCGCAAGTACCTTTAAAGTAGCCTCTGCCTGCTGGCTTACGGAGATGACGCTATACTTTTCCTGGAATTCACGCAATTCTATCTGGGCCAGATCCAGTTCCCTGTTCGCCTCATCCATGCGCTTCTCGACATATTGCCTGAGGCGACCTGCTGATGTAAATGAATTATTGAGATTATATTTATCAAGCTCTCTTACATAGGAGTTCGCCAATTCAGAGGCAAAAACAGGATCTTTGGATTGAATTTTTATTGAGATAGTGGGGTTTTTCTTTGAACTTGTTACAGTGAGTGATCCTGTTATGGATTTTATGCTATTATTCTCACCTCTGCTGTTTATTCCCATTATCGAAAAATAATCATATCGCTTAAGCACTTCTGCGGCCAGTTCATTGCTGTTAAGTACTGCCTCAAAGGAGGCAGATGAGGAGGAAGAAGAGCTCCCCAAATTTACAAGATCGCTAAGACCAGATTGACCCAATAAACTGGACGCAAGGCCGCTAAGACTGGTGCTGCTGTTATCTTCACTAACAGGAAGGATAACAGCAGTTGCTTCATATGTTTTAGAGGAAAAAATGCTAAATATACCTGCCGCCACTGCAACAATAAGGCAAAAACATATCAGAAATCTTCGCTTTTTATAGATCGGATAAATCAGGTCAATAAGATTAATCTCATCATCCGGCTCTTCCTGATAATTGGACATAGTACGGTTGTCTGCCTGTCTATTAATCTGGTTCTCTTGTTCCATAAAACACCTGTTAATTAGGAATATCTATTATCGATATGGCTTAATGTCGGGGGATTATTATTAGATTATTAACGGGTTGGGATTAATAAATCACTGATATAGGTATCATCAAGACCATAACTTCTATCTTCCCATTCAGGATTCCCCTCATCCACTGCCATGTATATCCCGTTAGCCCCTGCGGCATAAACAAGGTCCCTTCCGTCTGACAGCCGGGTTATCTTGATTTCCAGCGCTTTATATTTATCAGGAATGTCGTTATCGGTTTTTTCCCATTTTGCCCCGCCATCTGTTGATCTGTATATGCCTTCAGATGTCCCCAGATATATCCTCTCCGGTCTTAAGGGATTTACTGCTATTGAGAATACAAGGACGCCGTCCGGGAGCCCCTTATCCGACTTCTCCCAGGTGCTGCCCCTGTCAAGGCTTTTATAAAGTGATGGGATACTTGCAAACCTGCCTTTCTCATCCTGGTAGACACCTGCACCTGTATAAATGGTCTTCCCATCCGGGGCAGCGCCAATGGCAAGGATATTCCTGTTTTTGATGCCCTGGGATATATCCACCCATGTCCCTGAACCGTCATCGCATCTGAACAGGCCGTTGATTGTCCCGGCATAAACAACACCTGCGCCCTGATAAAGCATACTAACATCCCTGTAAGCAAGGCCCCTGTTAAAGTCCTCCCAGTTTGCCGCTCCTTCAGCAGCCTTATAAACACCGGTTTCTTTTTTACCGACAAGGATCTCAGACCCAGCCGTAATGCCATTGGCAGGTCTTCTGAATACTATACCCCTTATATCCTCATCCCGAAATTCACTTATGCTGTTTATGGCATCTTTGCCCATATCGACATAAAAAAGGCCTCCACCGGTTGTTGTAATAAAAAGCCTTTTTGAATCGGAACTCATGAATAATCTTTTGGAATAAAGATATATATCCTCCTGATCGCTCACCAGGGGATACCAGCTGATTCCGCCGTTATCGCTTTTATAGACCCCTTTATTGTATGCAGCGGCATAACAGGTAATATTATTCCCCAACATTGATGTATCTGACTTCCTGCAACCTGCCGCCGATAAAAAGACTGTTGCAACTAGAAGGATCATGAAGTTTATGATTGTTATTTTACGGATCATAGAAGTTTATCTCTCTTATTCAATAAGGGAAACTGCAAAACATGGAGCAACTGACTTGAGGCAATCTGATTCCCATAGAAGATTTTCTTTGTCAATAACTTTTAGAAAAGGCACTGGGCATGAATACACCTCCGGCCCTTGAATTACAATCTTAACCTATTCATAATGCGGCAACCGGTTAATATATTGAATGGTTACCAATTTTCAGATTCACGCTGTCAGCCGTTAAGATTTAACTCTCATCAAAACCCATACAAATCAATTAGCTGATTACTGACAGCTGAAAGCACAATCCATAAATACCCTATTATGGATGAAAACTATCTACCATAGAGTCACAACCTTGCCCCCGGGAATTTTTATCTCCGCAGTATCGGACATGACCTCCGGATTATCATCAAACAGCAAAACAATATCAAAACCACCGGTTTCGCTTCCTCCAAGCTCCCTTTGATCGGGACAACTTTTCACCAGTACAATATTAAGATTCTTTTCCTTTATAATCTGGCTGACAAGATCTTCCACGACAGGGGGGCCGATAAAGACCGCATGACTGATCCCTGGGCTTTCCACCCCCATCAATTTTTCAGTTATTCTTTCCCTGATTTCGTCATATTCTTTTATCTTACGGATTACAAATCTGACCGCCATCCTCGATTTGGCCTCGATGCCCTTAGGGGTTAAAAAATATACATAGCCGATCTTTTTTGGATTTTTGCGAAAGTTATCAACCTTTATAAGGCCCTTTTCGAGAAGACTTTTAATGATATAATTAACCTGGCCCAGGCTTATGCCGGAATGGTCCGCCAATTGGCGTTGAGAGGATATCTCCCTGCGGTCTAATGCATCTAATACCTGGAATGTTTTTTCCGACAATCTCATGTCTATTTGTCATCCAAAATATAGATAATAACGGCATGTTCAATTTTGAACGGAATTTTATGTCTCAGTCAGTATTATGTCAATAAAAAGTATATATGAAGATTAAAAAAGGTAAGAAACGGGAGGTCAGACTGGTCAGGCAGCCGGTTTTTCCTCTATGCTTACATGATCCTCATAGCCCAGCTCGTGAAGGTATACATTTATCGTTTCATCAGCCCCTATATTATATACACCGCCGATATAGTTTGCCATAATAGGCAGTTCCCTGTCTTTGTCGCCCCTGTCTACAAGTGTGGCCAGCTCTATCTTTCTGGGCCTGCCGAAGTCTATCAGTGCATCCATGGCCGCCCTCACTGTCCTTCCGGTAAAAAGCACATCATCAATCAGAATGACATCCATTTCATCAATGGAGAAGGGCAGGTCGGTCTTTCCAACCTTCGGGGCAGAGCTTATCCTTGTCCAATCGTCGCGGTATAATGTTATATCCAATGCCCCGGTCGGAGGTTTCGGGATATTCATGTGGCCTATAGCATCCTGAAGCCTTTTTGCAAGAAAGGCCCCGCAGGTCCTTATCCCTACAAGGACAACATCATCCATAGGGTCATGTTTTTTAACTATCTCTCCGGCTATTCTGACTATTACGTCTTCAATATCCTGCCTGTTAAAAATTACTTTCCTCGTCATCTCTTTCTCACAGTAAAAATGTTTCCCTGCCTCAATAAATATTTGATATCCATTTGCATAGTATCGGTATCAGGACCTTGCATGTTGATTACATTTGAGATATTAATATCATATGAAATTTAAAAAAGCAAAAAAGTTTAAGGGTATTTCCAGTGCGTTAGGTTAAATTCATATTTTTGCACATATCAATCATGAAGGACATAAATCTACTTTACAAAAAACTTGATTACACATTCAGGTCTCCGGATATCCTTGCAGAGGCCTTTAGGCACTCCTCTTATGTTAACGAGGTCAGGATGCCAGGGATGAGAGATAATGAAAGGCTTGAATTCCTTGGCGATGCAGTCCTGGACCTTGCAATAAGTCATATACTGATGGATGTCTTTAAGGAGGCAAAGGAAGGCGACCTCTCGAAATACAGGGCCGTTGCTGTAAATGAAAACTCACTGTGCCAGATCGCAAGGGAGCTTGGGATAGGAGAATTTCTGCTCCTGGGCAGGGGAGAAGAACTCACAAATGGAAGGAATAAACCGTCCATCCTTGCGAATACAATGGAGGCAATCCTGGGCGCCCTTTATCTGGATACCGGTTATCAGGAGACAAAAATGATAATCCGGAGGCTCTTTTTCCCGGTTATAAAACAGATAGAGGCCAACGAGATTAAATATGATTACAAGAGCATGCTCCAGGAATTCTCCCAGGAGACATACAAGCTCCTGCCGGAGTATCATCTGCTGGATGAAAACGGGCTTGCCCATGATAAGACCTTTACTGTGGCCCTGGTTTTAAACGGCAAGACAATCGCCGAGGGCAAGGGAAAGAGTAAAAAAGAGGCCGAGCAGAAGGCAGCAAGGGAGGCATTTAATTGCCTGTCATCAAAGAAGAAAGACATCTGATAGTACCGATATTCATCCCTCACCAGGGGTGTCCCTTTCAATGCATATACTGTCGGCAGGATAAGATCACCAATCAATCAACGCCGGTTTCAGCATCCTTTATAAAAAACACCATCGACACCTCCCTGAAGTCACCGCGATTTTTATCGGCAGATATCAGAGAGGTGGCCTTTTATGGCGGGACATTTACAAACCTGCCATTGGCTAAGATGGAGGAGGTCCTGGGGGCAGTTTCGCCATACCTTGAACAGGGGCTTTTTAACTCTATAAGGGTGTCCACCAGACCCGACAGTGTTGATATATACCGTCTTGAACTGATGAGGCATTACGGCGTGTCCACTGTTGAACTTGGCGTGCAATCTATGGATGACAAGGTACTGACGCTTTCAAAGAGGGGGCACACCGCCCGTGACGTCATCAATGCCGTATCTTTGCTGAGGCGGCACGGTTTCAAGATCGGAATCCAGCTTATGCCAGGCCTGCCCGGAGATACTGAATCGATATTCAATGATACCATTAATAAGGTCATAGAGCTTAACCCGGACATGGCAAGGCTCTATCCGGTCGTTGTAATCAATGGGACCGAACTGGCGTCAATGTATAATAAGGGCGTATTCAGGCCCTTGCGCCTTGATGAAGCTGTAAGGATCAGCGGCGAGAGCTGTATAAGACTGGAAGACAATCTTATACCCGTAATAAGGATCGGACTGATGTCGTCTCCCTCCCTCCTCCGTGAAGGTGAGATACTGGCAGGACCATGGCACAGTGCATTCGGTTTCCTGGTCCGTTCCTATATCCATCATAAAAAGATTCAACCTCTGCTTTCAGGATTCACAGGAACGGCAGAAATAGGCATAAGGGCGCCTATGAGTGAGATCCCCCTTGTAAGAGGATATAAAAATGAAGGTGTTCGTTTGCTGGAGAAAAAGTCAGGTATGAGAATAAGATATATTAAATCTGATAATTCTATCCCTAACGGCAGGATAGAGGTCGATAGAGTAAATCAGGACGCCGGGTATTTGCTTCAAGACACAGGGAGAAAATTTTAAAGATATGGTTAAATCCGATTCAAATGATAAAAATTTTTTATCAGGGTTTATTGCGATTGTCGGTCCGCCGAATGTCGGAAAATCCACCCTATTGAACCGAATACTCGGATCAAAGGTGGCAATTGTCAGCCCCAAACCCCAGACGACAAGGAATCGTCTCATGGGGATATATCACGGAGACGGTTATCAGATGGCATTCATGGATACGCCCGGGATACACAGCACAAAGACCCTCCTTCATAAGAGCATGGTCACTTCGGCCGTCGAATCAATATCCGAGGTGGACATCATCATGGTAGTGATAGAGATATCCAAACAGGATAATAATGATATATCAACAATATTTACCGCACTGAAGAAGGTTGTTAAAAAACCCGTCATCCTGGTGGTGAACAAAATCGATACCGTTTCAAGAGAAAACATCCTCAAGACCCTTGATCATTTCGGCAAAATAAATCTTTTTGATGCGATCATCCCTGTCTCAGCCCTAAAAGGGGACGGCATCCAGACACTGATTGAAGAGCTGAAAAAAAGGCTTAAAACGGGTCCGGAATTCTTCCCCAGGGATATGATTACGGACCAGTCAGAGACCTTCCTGGTTTCGGAGATAATAAGGGAAAAGATATATCTCCATACAAAACATGAACTGCCATATTCTGCAGCTGTTACTATCGATCAGATACAGGAGGTCCCAGACAGGGAGCTGTTAAGCATATCCGCTGTGATCCACATGGAATCTCAATCGCAAAAGGCCATAATTTTAGGACGAGGCGGTGCCAAGATAAAAGAGATAGGCACAGCCGCCCGATTGGAGCTGGAAAAGATATTCGGGACTAAGGTATTTCTCGACCTCTATGCCCGCGTGGAAAAAAACTGGAGCAGAGATACAAGGGCATTGAGAAGACTTGGCTATTAAAGGCGCCCCATAAAAAGAGAGAACCAGCCCGATCACGGTAGGCTGGTTCTCTTGTCTAGGAGGAAAAAGCTGAAAAAGCTTATTTCTATGTCTTAATTAATAGCAATATCAGTGCCAAAAGAGGAACGAGGGCAAAATATTTTACAACACTTTGAATTTGATCACATTTTTCATTTAACAAAATATCCTGCATCTCCCCCTATTGCCTTCTCAGGTAAAATATTTTGCACCAGATCTGCCCTGAAAAACATAAAAAACATTGCAACATCTTTAAATAACTGTATAATGCCTCGGTGAAAAATATTTCACCGCTAAATTTTGATATTGTACTTTCTCATCTTATGCTGAAAGAGATTTTTTGAGATGCCTATCATCTCCGCTGCATGGGATTGTACGTTGTTGCACTTCTTTAATGCCCTCAATATCAGCTTCTTTTCTATATGCTCCAGGGTCTCCTGAAGAGGTGCAGCCATGGGGATAAATCTTTCCACATCCAGTTCCTCTTTTCTCTCAAAAAGATGCTCAGGCAGGTCTTCAATCCCTATGACACCGGTTGAATTCAACACCACTGCCCTTTCAATAATGTTTTCCAGTTCCCTGATATTGCCCGGCCAGTTGTAATTATAAAGGGCCTTCCAGGCCTCTGTGCTGAGCTCTATCTTTTTATTCTCACTGTCCCTGTATTTATCGATAAAATGATCTACAAGCAGCCTGATATCCTCCCCCCGCTCCTTCAGGGACGGCACCTCCATGTGGATAACATTAAGCCTGTAAAAGAGGTCCTCTCTGAAAAAACCCTTTGCCACATCATCCCTGATATCCCTGTTTGATGCGGACAATATCCTCACATCCACCTTTATTGTCTTGGTCCCCCCTACCCTCTCGAACTCCATCTCCTGAAGGACCCTTAAAAGTTTGACCTGAAGGGGCGGAGGCATTTCTCCGACCTCATCAAGGAACAGCGTCCCTCCGTCGGCCAGTTCAAACCTCCCTTTCTTCATTGCAATTGCGCCTGTAAACGACCCTTTCTCATGACCGAAAAGCTCGCTCTCAAGGAGGGTCTCTGTGAGGGCTCCGCAGTTTATTGAGATAAAGGGACGGTCTTTTCTGGGGCTGTTATAATGAATCGCATTGGCAATAAGCTCCTTGCCGGTACCGGATGGGCCTGTAATCATAACTGAGGCCTTGGACCTTGACACCTTGCTGATAAGGTCATATATCTCCATCATGGACTTGCTCTTCCCGATGATATTCCCGAATCTGTATTTATCGGAAAGGGCCTCGCTTAACAGCCTGTTTTCCTTTACAAGCCTGTATTTTTCGAGTGCCTTTTTGACCGTAAGCTTCAGCTCTTCATTACTGAAAGGTTTTGTTATGTAATCGTATGCATTCTTCTTCATTGCATCAACAGCCATCTCGATAGTCCCGTAGGCCGTCATTACAATAACCGGCAAATCAAAATTTATCTTTTTAATCTCCTCCAGCAGTTCCATGCCTGTTATGCCCGGCATCTTCATGTCTGTAACAACCAGGTCCAGGTCCGGGTTTGATATATGCTCAAGGGCGTCTATAGACTTGTCTACAGTAATGACCTCATAACCTTCGGAAGTCAGGAGGGCCTCCAGGACAACCAGGTAGTTTTTTTCATCATCAACTATAAGGATTGTTTCCATGGCAATACCTCGATAAACACTATACTATCGTCCATCATAAACCCTAATTTACTGTTACGCCCTGGGCAGCTCTATAGTCACCCTTGTACCGGAGACCTCGGCGTTTTCAATTGTTATAGTACCGTCATGTCCTTCTATTATATTCCTTACAATTGAAAGACCCAGTCCGCTCCCCTTTTCCTTGGTGGTAAAAAAGGGATTAAATATCTTTGTCATATTTTCCTTGTCAATGCCCATCCCTGTATCTTCTATTATTATGCGATACCCGCCTTCCACCTCGTAAACACTTATGTTTATCTCACCTGCATCCTTTATGGCCTGCATGGAATTTATAATGAGATTTAAAAATACGCGGTAAAGACGTTCCGGGTCGGCCTGTATCAGGAGGCGCCTGCCCTCCAGATTATCCCTGACCTTTATCCCGTTTTTCTCCAATTCAGACGCCAGGAATGATATGTTTTTCCGGATAATCTCATCCAGTCTGCATTCCTGGATGTTCAATTCATGGGGCCGTGCAAAGTCCAGAAATTCAGATACGGTATTGTTCAACCTTATGGACTCTTCCTTGATAACAAGCGAGAGCCTCTTCTGCGTGTCGTCAGTCTGGCTCATCCCTGTTAACAGCTCGGCGGTGGACTGTATTATACCCAGGGGATTTTTTATCTCATGGGACACGCCGGCCACCATCTGGCCGAGGGCGGCAAGGCGTTCGGCCATGTGCAATTGTTCCTCAAGTCGCTTTTGCTCGTCGGCCCTCTTTAAAATAATCTCCTCTGCATTATGAACGATAAGAAGAAGGACAAAAAAGATCAGGGCTATTAAAAACAAAGATACGCCAAAGATAAAATACTGAAGCTTTAAAATGGAGTTGTATTGTTTTGTCATGTTCAGGATTACTTCAAAGACGCCTATGACAATGGCATTCTTTTTGTCCGGGTCAGAAGTAAGCCACTGGGTTATTGGGATAAATGCCTTGACCTTCTTTACGCCGCCGCCGAGGCCCCAAAAATCCATGCCTTCAGATATCATGACCGAGGAGGTCTCACCGTTGACAGCCTTTAGATATTCCGGGGTTTCAACGGCCTTTTCCTTGAAATATTTCTGGTCTGTGCTGTACACTACCATGCCGTCCACAATAGAGTAGATCTTGAGCAGCTCTATATTGGAACCTCTTATTGCAAATTTCATCTGGGTATCGAGCAGCTTCTGCTGATCTTCATTGCCGAGGTTAATCTGTCCGTAAACGCTGGCAACGGGCATGGCAAAATAATTCCAGAACTGATTGTTCAGGTTCTCACCGACCGTATTCCTGTAGTCTTCAAAGAAATCCTTTACTACTATATCCTTGGCGCCCTTGGAGATAAAGATAGCGAATGGGAAACTGATGACTATCAAGACCACGAAGCTGGCAATGGCGTAATATTTTGCCAGTCGGAACGGTTTGCCTTCAGGTTTGAAATTAAACGGATATCTTGGCGCCAATTTTGATCAGACCTTAGATAGATGCCTTAATAAAAAGGCCGGATTAGACATTCTTTCAACCCACTTTAAAAACTGATGGATCTGACTTATAACACATCTCCCCCAAATAGCAAATTCTTAGTTACCCCCGACTTTCCCTTGCCATCCGAGGACTCCGCATAGTTATGGCCCATCCATAAATCCATAACTTCGGGTGGAAGCTGTCAGCGCTCAGCCTTCAGTTTTCAGCAAAGACCCTGAAAATCTTTAACTTTGCTGACTGCTGATGGCTCTTGTGAGACTTCATTCGTTTTGACGGACCATAGCGCCATCGGTGCGATATATTAATAGCATATGAATTGCAATTTATTATATCAGCTCCGGAGGAGCGGCATAAAAAATGAAGGCATACCGGGTGTAATATTCAACATGCCGCTCCTCCGGAGCTGAAAATGCTGTCTCCTTTATGGCTATTAACATTTCGCTCCTTTGGAGCTGCATAATCCGTCTCCTTTAAAAACTAATGAACTACCCCGCAGCAAGCTACGGGGTATCGGAAAACAAATTCAAATTTACGAAGCAAGCTTCGGGGAATTAGACCCATAGAGATTAA
>Ga0153915_10002243_pt1 | contig 17718 bp, 33 predicted proteins | sample Opewatmetagenome_2_FD_107003 | JGI IMG/M metagenome (GOLD analysis project Ga0153915, IMG submission 107003) | Freshwater wetland microbial communities from Ohio, USA - Open water 3 Core 3 Depth 3 metaG | ecosystem: Environmental > Aquatic > Freshwater > Wetlands | place: USA: Ohio, Lake Erie...
CCCGCACATTGCCGGTCCAGTGACCGTTGCCCCATCCCCTGAGCGAATCCAACGCGACCAAGACGCGCGCCCGCGCCGCTGATCTGCTGAGACCGCTATTCTGCTGACGACTCTTGCCATCGCTCACGGTCAAGGCTCCTCGCACCGATCGCAGTTTTCTATATGCTCCCTCAACAAAGCCACCGCAAAGCGCGCATTGGCGACGCGCTCGATGGGTGAGAACGTAACGCCAAGCGGGTCGCTTGGCCGAAGCGACAAAATCAGCGCCTCAAGCGCCTCGATGGCCTCCACCTGGAGCCGAACACACTGCGTCGGCCCTCTCACCGAGGATCCCTTCTGTCGTTCTCCCGGTCGAGCGCCAGGACCAGCACCCAAAGGGAAACAATCGCCCACGGAAGGTTGTCTGTTGCGAGGGCGATCGCGCACACCACTCCGCTCGCGAATACGTAAAGCATCTTCCGTCCGATCCGGATCACCGGGGCACCACGATCAGCGGGGGCGCGCCGGACTCCTCACCCATGATGCACGCGTAATGGAGCGGCACGAGTACGGGCGAGAAGGGGAGCCCTGCCCGGGCAGCTTGGCGATTCCTGGGGTCAGCGCCGCAGCCGATCGGCACGTTTCCGTACCGGTCTCCCTTGCGAATCGGCTCAAGGCACGCGACGCAGGTGAGCACGGCGTCGGGCTGGTCCGCCGGCGGTTCCCAGATTGCGGGCGGGCTACAGCAAATGGTGAGAGGCGGCTGCTGGCCGTTCTGTGGTGGGACGAGTTTCATGTGTCGCACTCCGAGCCGAGGGTGTCACACGAACCAGCCGAGTGTACCGCTCCCCGCGCGCGTTGTCAACGTACAATTACCACGCGCGACCGCGTGACTCGGCCGCTTCGGTGGGTCTCCTGGAGGAAGTAGACGCCGGAGGCGAGCCCCCGGCCGGGCGGATCTCCCGGCCAGCGAACGCCGGCGAGCTCACCGCGGACCGTGAACACGCGAACGAAGACGATCGGATCCGTCTTCTCCGGTAGGACCTCCGCAGCTGTCACGGGCCCCACGTACACGACGGGCGATGCGCAGGATTCGTTGCCGGCGGTGTCCACCGCGGCGACCCAGAAGTGGGCTCCTGGCCCTTCGTCTACCTGGACGGAATCGGGGAGCCATTCGCGGCCTCGAACCGACTTCCCGGCCACGCGCTGGGCGATTCCTCCGGTCACGCTCCAGCGGTAGACGCGGATGCTGTCGACGTCCCGGGTGGAGTCTCCGCCCGAGCACTCGACGAACGTGACAGTGCTCTCGGGGTTAAACGGGTCGGGGGCGGTCCACCGCGCCTGATTGGTGCCGGGGACGGTGAACAGGAGCCACGCCAGAAGCCCGATCCCCGCCACGGGAGCGCCCTTCGGAGGTCAGCCGCCCGGGCCGACTTCGTAGATCGCGGGTCCCTGGCCCCACTCCCTCGCAGTGGCGTCTCCGACCGTCACGCGCACGGCGCAGGCGAAGCGGTGCGCGATCGCATCGGCCACGTCCGCCGCAAACCGATCGCTCGGATGGGTGACGACGATCGGCTGCTCCCACGCGCCGTTGAGCCTCATTTCGATCCGGAACACCGCTACGCTCCGGAGGCGGGCTCTAGGGTGAGGCTTGGATCGAGCCGGTACGTCAGGCCGTCGGCGGGATTTCCCACGACGAGCTCGGCCTCCGTACGCTCGATGAACGTCACGGACGCCGCGGAATTCTCGGCCTTCTCGTTCGTGACTGCGTAGCTCGGGAAGGTCACGACCGGCGTGTGTGCGCCCGGGGCTCGTACGTAGTGGCGAATCCTGCCGCCCTCCACGATCGACTCGAGCACGGTCACCGGCACGAGCACGAGCGTGCCGGGATTGGGAGTCCACGGATCGGCTTTCGGCATCATTCCCCTCCTGTCTGGTTCGCCCGGGTCCACGCCGCTCTCTGCCTCCTTTGCCACCGAAGCGGCCGCCGGCGGGTCCGGTTTGGAGGTCGGTGGAGAAACCGGCTGTCGCACCGGCGGCCGGATTTGGTGACGGCTCACTTGGCCACCACAGTAGCCCGCACGCGATCGACCACGATCGGCTGCGGCGGTTCCTTCGCGTCGAACGTGACGGCCACGGTCAGGAGGAGAGCGTCCGCCTGGACCACGACCGCATCGACTGCGAGGGAATCGCCCAGCTTCGCCGGCGCCGGCGGTGTCAATCGCACACCCAAGAGCGCGCCGCCCGTCGTGGGAAAATCCAGTTGAACGGTGCCGTCCTCGTGAAGCTCGTGAACGATCCCCGTGACCGCTACCACGCTGTCGACCGGTTCCAGGGCCGGCGCGGCGGCCGGCGTCGTTGCTCCGCTCATCTTACGCCCCCGCCCAGAGCTCGCAGTCCTGGATCCGCACGTTCGCCGGACCGAGGTTCCGCAACACGATCAGGTGAAAGGTCCCGAGAAACGATTGGAGCACGGCCGTGCCCTCTCCATAGTTTTGCACGTTCGCTCCGTTCGCTCCGTACGGGAAGGGGCCGAGCGTGACCGTCTGCCAACTGAATACTCGGGAGAAAGGCACGTCGAAGAGCTGGAGCTGCATCGCCGACACTCCGCCCCCGTCGTCCGTGATGCGCCACTTGAACCGGTAACGGCGAAAGCCCACGAGCGGGATCCGGTTCGACTGCCTGGCGCTGTTCGGAATGATGAGCGTTCCGGTCACGATCCCCAGCTCGTTTGCGTCCCACAGCTGGGTGAGCGCGACCGAAGCCTCCGGACGGTCCGTCCTCTCGAGGACGCGCGTCACGCATCGCCGCCCCGGTCACTGAGCCCACAGCTCGATTTCGTAGCTCGCATTGGTCGCACCGTTGTTCTTGAGCCGAAGCACGAAGAACGGCCCCATGAAATTCTGGAGGATCGCCGTCCCTTCCCCGAAGTTGAACACCGTCCGCGCCCCCACGAGCGGCGTGCCGAGTGCCACGGTTTCCCACGCGTTGGCGATCACCCTCGAGAAGGGGATGTCCAGGATCGACACGTCCGTGCTCGTGTCCCCGCCACTCTGGACCACCTTGAGCCGGTAGCGGCGGTACCCCGTGAGCTCGATCACGTTCGAGTCGCGCGTCACACCGGGGCCGAGTGCCCCCGACTGCCCGAGCTCTATGGCGTCGAGCATTTGGCAGCGGGGGACCAGCGATTCGGGATTCGGAGGCCGTTCGTGGATAGGTCGCGCCATCGCCTAGCCCTCGTTCACCACTTCGAGCACGGCCGTGCTAGTGGTGCCGGGAAGCGTGCCGAGCGGAGTGTTGAGCAGGCGGAATTGGCAGCGACGCCCCGGACACTGCCACTTGACCGGCTTGTAGCTGTTCCCACCGTCACTCGGCACGTAGATGGTCACGGGGTTAAGCTGCGCCCCGCTGTCGTGTAACTCGAAGATGTCGAGTCTCATGCCGACCGTGCTCGTGATCATCACGTACACGTGGAACTGGGGCGAGGCGACGCGAATGAGCGCGGCCCCACCGACTTCCACCTGCGTGTACGGCCAGCCGTCGCTCACGCAGTCGAAGATCGGCGTGGTGATCGATGCGCCCGCACCGAGGGCAGCCTCGAACCGGAAGACCGCCTGCGACCGCAGCCGCACCGGCTTCACGCGCTCGACGACTCCGCTTCCGATGTTGGGAGTCGTCATATCTCGAGCGCCCCCGGATCTGTGCTAAGCCAGACACCCAGTCCCCACTCCGTCGCGTCCACGCTCCCCGCGTTCGTCAGGCTCACCCAAAGGAAGTTGCTGCGCAACCGGCCGATGTACTTCCGCCACTCGTACCGTAGTCCCGTGTTCCCTCCGCTCGAGAACCCCGGGGGAGCTGTCGGCACGGTGAGCGGGCTCCAGTCTTCCCATTCCTGCCAGCCCTGTACGCTGGCTCCCGCTGGAGGCACGCCGCCATTGGTCACCCAATCGCCCAAGTCACTGCGAGTCGGGTTTGCTACGGCGGTCGGTCCAACGGCTCCGTTCACCACCGCCGGAGGCCAGAGGTCGTTGGTCTGGATGTGAATGACGCCAGGAAGATCCACATTGGCCAAGCTGCGAAGGTGCGCGCTCAGATGCAGGTAGAGGGTCTGTGTATCGGCCACGTCCGCGATCACTCGCGTCGGCTCTAGCACGACGGGCGAAGTGAAGCCACGCGAAAAAACAGAGGCTCCACCGAGGATCGCGTTGGCGATCTGAAACGTGTGTGCGAATAGTGTCTGCCCGGGGTTGAGCATCGGGAACCCGCCGTGAGATTCGCCCGTTGGACCGCCGTTGTTGTTGAGAGAACCAGTGGTCAGACCGAACAACCACGGCACCACCCTGGTCCGGATGTGTACGTTCGGCTTGGCCACGTCAGCGTCCCGATGTCTCCACGTAGTCCCAGAACCAGGCGACCACGCGCACGTGAACTTCGTAGGGGAAAAAAACATTTGCATTTGAGACAGCCACTTGCAGGAGCTGCTGTCTGTCGAATTCCACGTACACCTGATCCGGCTCATCGATCGTGCCAATGGGAGCCGGCACGTTCTGGTAGTTGTGGACCGGCGCGTTGGACCGGAGCACGGAGAACGTGATGGACGGTAGCGCCGCCACGTCGGACGGATCGACCGAGAGCCGCCTCAGCACCCCCTGCCTCCACTCCGGCACCTGGTACTGAAACGCGATCACGGTGTTGGGAGCTCCGGGGATTCCGGGGCCGATTACCGGTGCGACGGTCTGGTCCAGGTAGAACGCGTTACGAGGCGGGAATTCCTGCGGCCGCAGGGTGACGCCCATATCCTCGAGCGACACCCGCTTCTCCCCGAGTGCGACGGCTTTCCGCAGTACGATCGCCATGGCGAGTAAGTGGGGGGCGGCCCCCGGCGGCTCTCGGCGCCTTAGCCTGTGTGGGACGTTCGGCGCCTCTCCGAGTGCCCTCCCCCCGATCCCTCCGTCAGTCCGCGGTTACCTATAGATCTTCACCCCGCCGAACGCAATGCGAATGTTGTACGCCACGAGCGGGTTGAGCGCGGTCAGCGTGAGGTTGATCGCGCTGCCGTGCTGGAACAGAATCGGCACCGCCAGGTGGTGCGGCAGCTGGGCCGTGCCGCACGCGAGCGTATTGATCAGCGGGTTCGACTGGTAGTTCCGGTCCGAGCTCGTGTTGCTCATCTCGATCGCGTAGCGGTTTCCCACCGCCACGCCCGGAGGCGCCTGCGTGAGTGAGGCGAGCAGATCGTCCTGATCGCTCCAGCCCATGAGCTCGAGCGCGAGAAAGTCGGCGCTCGCGTCCATGACGAGCTGCGGCGTCGCCGCCGGCCCGCCGATCGCAATGAGCTGATTGGGCGTGGCGAACCAGAACCAGCCCATCTTGCTGCCGATGTCTTCCCGAGCGAACTGCAGGAGCTGCATCGGCGTCGGCAGCCCCGAGTACGTGCTGGGCACTTGTCCCTCCTCTCCTGGAGCCGGACCGTGCCGGCGCCGTCTCAAAGACGGCGCCGGCTACGGAAGCGAAGCTCGCGGGATCCGTCCGCGTCGGCTTATTGCACCGCCCGCAGTTGGAGACCGAACAGCACGACGTAGACGCGCGTCGTCTTGGTGAGCCCGGCGAGCGCTACGGGAATGGTCAGGCGGATGTTGAAGTTCTCCGTCGGCTTGATCAGCTGGCCCGGCTTCAACTGGAACCGCCCGGACGGGTGAGCCACGCCCGAGTGGGCCGCCTCGATAGCGGCGCCGGCGCCCGCGGCCGCGTACCCGTCCACGCCGAGCCCGCCGGGGAACAGGTTGGACGGACCGCGCAGGTAGAACTTGTCGGAGATCACGAACGTGATTGTCGACTGCGCGACGATGAGCGAGGCGTCGAGCGTCGTGAGGATGCTCGCCGCCGCCACGGCCTGCGTCGGCCAGGGCACGACAGCGAGCTGCTGCGCGATGAACTGCCGGGGCTGGGAGAGCTGCCCCTGGAGCTCCATATTCGTGCGCAGGAGCCCCACCGTGCCGATCGTGTTGGCGTTGAAGTAGAGCGTGTCCCCGATCGTCGCCGCGGCAATGTCGTTCGAGTCGTAGAGCGGCTGGGAAAGCGTCTCCTTCGCCTTGCTCACGATCACCTGCATGGCCTGCTGGTAGGTGAGCGGAGTGTCTGGCATCTTTACGGACTCCCTCGTGGGGACACTAAACGGTCCCGCTTGGGAAACACTCACAGGCACGTCGATCGAGCCGCCGGCGCGGGGCGGTGGTCAGCGACCGCCCCGCACTCGGGTTACGACAGGTTCTCCTCCGCCATGAAAAACGAGCCCTCGTCGGCTCCGAGGTTACTGGCCGCCATGAACGGTGCGGGGAGCGCGCCGACTCCACCGCCCCCGAGCGTCGGCGTGTAGCCGCCGGGGAAGTAGTACTCGCCGAGCTGCGCGCCCATCGGAGTGAGCCGCAGCGCGTCGATTCCGGCGACGATCGTCGCACCCATGACGATCGGGCGGGCGAACTGCCTCATCCGGAGCATGTTGGCGGCGAACCCGAGCCCGATACCGATTCCCAGCGTGGCGAGCGGGTTCCAGAACCCGGTGGCCTGCGGGAAGAAGGTCCGGCCGATCCACTTCGAGCCGACTCCGCCCGCCACGCCCACCGCGGCGTCCATCAGGTTCGGGATCGGCAGTCCGCGCAGGAGCGCGGGATTCCTCCGGCGCCGAGCGCGGCGGCGGCCGGCGTGAGACCTGCGACGCATGTACACGGGGTTACTCCTGCGAGCGTAGCGGCGGCGGTGACGCCGCCGGCCAGGGTCCGGGTCGTTGCGACGACGCCGGTGAGCCCGCCGGCGGCGGAGAAAACGTCCACGAGCATCACGAGCGCGACGCATCTTTCGCCCTTTCCTCCGGGGCGGGTTCACGATCAGAGCGACGGCCACTTGGTCACCCCCTGATGTAGCCGAGCCTGCCCCGTGGGGCTCGACTGACACGAATGTGCGGCCCGAGAATGACGAGCGCGCCTCCGCCCGGCGGTGCCAGGAGCTGAGCGCCCGGCTTAAACTCGTGCCGGTATGGTGTGTTTCGCGGCCCACGCGCCACCGCGGGCCGGTAGTGGACTTCCAGAGCCGGCCCCAGGTGGACCAGCCGGTCCAGGTCCGGGATCCGCTGGAGCTTCGCGTTGTGCTCGCGCGCGCCGTGAAACTCCCGGTAGAGCCGTCTCGCGTCCTCGGCTCCGCCTCGCGGCGGGTTTCGCCGGCGCGCCTCGGACCGCTTCGCCGGGACGTGGAACTCCTCGATCACGGCTCCGTGGCGCGCGACGGCTGCGCGCACCGCGGCTCCGGCCCGCTCGACCGATTCCCTCGCACCACTCAGGCGGTTGAGCTCCCAGAGCTCGGGCAAGATGCCCCGGTCCAGCTTCTCCCGCAGCTGAGCGAGCGCGGCGGAGAGCTCAGTCTGCTGGCGTACGAGCGAGTCGATCGCGGCCATGGCGGCCGCCTGCGCACGCTCCTCCGCAGGGGCGTACGCTCGAGGGTCGGTATTCTCGCGCCGCTGCTTCGCACGAGACGGCTCGATCTCCCGTGGAGGGTTCCCGTGTCGGGCGTAGTGCGTCTTTTGAAAGCTCAGGGCCGCCGGGAGCGTCCAGTGCGCCTTACGGAAGCGGATCGCCTGCTCCACGTAGGCGCCGCGGGTGTGCTCGTCCTGTTCCGGGTCGGCCGGCTTGAGCGGTCCACCGACGAGGTAGACGCCCTTCACGCCCCGAAACCGCTTGGGACGGATCCTGGTAAACCGCCGGGGATCTCGCAAGCGGTAGCGCCACTCGTTCGGCGTCTCGTCCCAGCCGGTCGGAAGGTTCATCGCACGTCCCGCGCAAAGAAAGCGGACATCCATCCTCTCAGCCACCGCGCCCACCGTCCGAGCTCGAGCGGACGGATGGCCACGTAGGAGCCGCACCACGTTCGCACCGTCACCGTTCGCCTCCGATGGAGACGCCCAGCCGCTTTAAGAGCGGCGGTCCGAGAAACACGACGGCCAGCACGCCCACCGCAAGAGGCAGGATCCCGCCGAGCTGGTCGAACAGCCCGAATCCGGTGGTGTCCTTCGGCTTGTGTTTGGCCAGGCTGTCACTCACGTCCCGGATCTCGGCGGGGGAGAGGTGGTGCGTGTTCGCGTACTCCAGGATCTTCGCGCCCAGCCCGTCCGACTCCGCCTTACGGGCCTGGTAGGCGGCTCCGAACTGAAGCGCGCCGGCGACGACCAGGCCCACCACGCCGATCACCGCGATGATCGCGGCGAGCGGGAGCTGGCCCAGACCCACCGTTTTCAACGTCTGGCCGATCTGCTGGGAGAGCGCGCGAGCCTGCTCGATCGCGTCGAGCGTTCGCGCCTGGAGGCTCGTGCCCTGCCTCTGGAGCGCGGCGACCGCCGTCTCGTGACGCTGAATCGCGTCCAACAAGGCGCTCCGCGGCGCGTCGGCGGGGAACCGCGCGAGCTGGGCGCGCATGTCCAGAATCCGAGCCTGGAGCACCGGGATCTGCGCCTTGGTGGCATTGTACACGTCGATGGCGTAGTTGAGCGCCTGCTGGAGCCGGCCCCAGCTCCCGGCCGGATCCCTCGCCCAATCCTCCGCACTCGGCAGTGTCGGCTTAAAGGCCACGTTACCAGCTCACGGTGCGGCCGCGGGGCGGCCCGCCACGGTAGACGATCCAGATAAAGAGCGCGAGTCCCACGATCCCCAGCCACGGGCTCCCCAGCTGCCTCACGTTGCTCGCGGCGGGCCGGTCTCCGGCCTCGGCCTTCACTTCCTCGAGCGTGCGCTCACTGGCCTGGCCGAGTTGAGCTTCCGACGTGTACGCCATCTGCTAGGACCTTCCCCGGCCCGACGCGCTCGCCGCAACCGCCAGGCCGAGCCCCACGAGGAGCAGGATACCGACCGGCGTCCCGCCGGCGATGCCGGCCCGTTGAGCCGCCTGAGCCGCCGCCGGCTCGACCGGCGCGGGCGCCGGCGGAGGCTCGGCGGCCGCAGCTTCTCCTGCGCCCCCTGCCGGCTCGAGCTCGGTCAGCGCAGGAGTCGGCGCCGTCACAGCTGGGGCGGGCCCGAGTGCCGCGGCGGCTCCGGGGGCCGGCATCAGAACAGCCGGCGCGGTGGGCGTGCGCGGAGCTCCCGGAAGCGGCAGGTTGAACAACCCGCGTAAGGGCCGGGTGAGCGGTTCACGGGCCGGAACCGCCACGCGAGGCAGCGCCGTGACGTTCCGCCTCACGATCTGCGCGGGAAGATTCATCCACTTAGGCACGCGAACCGGAACCGGCGCCACGACTGCCGGGGACGCCTGGCGGATCGCGGCCGCGCGAGCGGCCAGCTTGCGAAAGAGAGTGGGTGTCGCCCCGAGCTGCGTGTCCGCAACGTACACGCCGCTACCTCTTCCGTCCCACGAGGGCGAGCAGCGCGACGCCGGCTAAGGCGAGCCCTCCGTAGATCAGCATCGGAGGGACCTCCACCTTGACCGGCGCGCTCGTGACCGACACCTCCGGGAGCTTCAGGAGCTTGGTTAAGTCGATGAGCGGACCGGTGGGCGTGGGCGTGGTGGCCACGACGGGCACCGTGCCCCCTTTGAGCTGAATCAGCCGCCTGGCGGCTTCCGCAGCTTCCCCGCCACGAGGGAGAATGGTCTGGAGGTCGCTGACGGACCAGTTGGCCCACTGACGCATGCGGTCCTGAATGTGCTCCTCGGTTCGCTTCGCCGCGCCGCCGGTGATCGCATCGAACGCGGCGGTGACGACGGGCACGGCGGCGGGAAGCGCCCCGAGCCCGGCCCGTTCGTCGATGTAGTAAGACACGGGATGCCTCCTCTACGCGTAGCGGCGCACGGGCCGAAAGGACGGGAGCGCGCGGCCGAACGGCGCCAAGCGGACACTCGGCTCAAGCGCCACCCACCGCGCGAGCCGGGGGATCCAGGTTTCCAGGTACACGTGATTGTAGGGACCGAGCGGATGAGTCGCGCTCACCACGAACCGCGAGGCGTAGCCCACGGACTCAAGCAGCGCGGCGAGCAGCAGGGTCTTGTCGTCGCAGTCGCCCTGGAGGCGCGCGAGCGTGGCGCTCGGCGTCTGTAGGGTGTCCACGCCGTTTACGTCCCGCACGTACCGCACGGCGTCGCGTACGAACTCAAAGAGCCGGCGCACTTCCCCGACTTCGTTCTGCGCGGGTGCGCCCTGGACGAGCTCCAGTGCGTGGTCGCGAACGGCGGTGAGCTCCGCGGCGTTTCCCTTCCACGCTCGCATCGCGGCGACGAAGGAGTCGACCGACGCGACGCCGGCGCCCAGCTGGACGAGGCTACTCGGCGAAGCGGGGGGCGCCGTCTGCGGAAGCAGGTACACGGTCCGGTCCCTCGGAGCGCTCGCGTTCGGCCTCGGCAGCGTCCTCTCGGAGCATCGCCAGGGTCAAACGGAGGAACTGCTGGACAGGCGGCCGGCTTAAGAACTCGGCGTGTGCGGCGAAGCGTTTGGGGAGCTCACCCAAGACGTCCGCCTCCTCGGAAGCGGTCAACCAGACCAACGCGTGCGGAGGGAGCCACGCCTCCAGTAACTCGCACAGGGTTTCCGGGCCGTCCCCCGCGCGCAGAGCCCGGTCGATCTCGGCCACGATCACGCGCTCCAGAAGATGGTCGCGCGGCTCGGGTGCGGCGAGCGCCGCGGCGGTGCCCGGTAACGGAGCGGCGGGACTGACTCCGCTGGCCGTTACCCCTTGGGGGGCGATCGAGCCCGCACGCGGCGCGCGCAACGCCTCGAGGATCCCCTGCGCGAGCCCCGCCCACGCGGAGCCGTCTCCCCCTCCGCCGGCCGGAGCGTGCGTCTCGAGGTAGAGGCGCGCGGCCTCAAGCCCCTGTTTAAAGGCGTCCGCGCGGTCCGCATTGGTCACCTGGAGGAGCCCGATCAACTCACGCAGCTCACCCATCGAAGACCTCGAGGGCTCGTGCGGCGGCTCCTTCGCGCGGGTCACGAGCGCGGTGACCACCGCGGTTAAGAGACTCCCGGCCGTGGCGATCGCCTGGACCTTCCAGTCCGTTCCCGGTGGAGGAGGCGGAGCCGCCGGCGGCGGAGGAGTGGCCGCGGCGAAGTCGCCGTCGCCGTCGGCTCCATTTCCGTTAAGGAGCCTGACGGTACGCGACCCGAGGTACTTCCCCGAGGTGTCGAGCTGGGTGAGCGTGTAGGTTCCCGCACCAAGCTCCCGCCAGAGAGTCGAACGAAGCGGCCGCGGAAACGGGTAGTAGAGGCGCAGGTAGCTCGGGCGCGCGGAATCACTGAGGCGCCCGCGACGCTGGACGCGCAGGGAGCCGATTGCGGGATCGGTGAGCGGCAGCCAGCCCCGCCGCGAGGAAGCGGCTAGAGGCGGCGAGCTCAGTGGATCGGAGGGTACGGCTGTGGACGGTGATTCGGAGGAGGGGTTGGTGCGAACGCCACCCAACTCCTCCTCCTCACCATCGTCCGGTTCCTCGTCCTCGCCGTCCGGATCACCCTCATCGAAGCCGTCGCCGTCGTCGAAGTCGTCGTCGTCGTCGGGGTCGCCTGGATCACGTGAGGCGTCCGGTGCTAAATTTCGAGGCATCCGTACCACTCCACCTACGGGTGAACCACTTACATCCGGAGCCGTCGGACGCCTGAAATATGTTGCAAAACGAAACATGAACCAGGCTGGATCCGGCCGTCAAGTGGTTTTTTTTTGGTTCTGGCACTCTCCACCCTAGAGTGCCAGTGTGGATAACTCGCACGGAACGCATTTGGGGGAGGTGAAGTCAAACTACCCCACCATCTTACGTGTGGCTAGGAATTGGCCAGTGTTTCTGTCAAGCTCTCGATTGTGTTGCGCCACAAGTGGATGGGGGATTGTGGATATGTGGATAACTCGCGCTTGTCTATACGGGGTCGTAGACGAGGAGGCGGCTGCGATCGTTCGGTCCGGCCGGCTGCTCGAGCTGCGTAGAGGCGGGCGGCGCCGACGTGCGCTGAGTGGCGCTCGTCGCCGCCCTACCTGGATAGGCGGCCCTGCGGGCCGGTGGAACGGACGCATAAGCGAAAGCGGGGGAGACCGCCTGGAGGGGAGTGGTAAAGAATTGACCGGGGGAGGTGGATGGGAGAGGAGGGGGAGGTCACCTTTTTGCCGTTCGGTCGCGCCGCGCGCCCTCTCGCGCGAGCCTAGTGGCCAATTATTTACCAGTCAGGTCGGGGAAATGGGATCCGGGGAAGTGGCGGTCCCCGGAAAGAGCGGCGCCGCGCGCTGACGAAGGTCACGAGCCGCCCCGCCCGACCTCCTGCGGGGCTCCAGAAACGACGAACGGGGACGCCCCCGTCCCCTCGGGAGCACCCCCGGCCGATCGCCTTCCTAGAGCCGGCGTTTTACAGTCTGCGCAGCTCGTCCAGCATGTCCTCTCGCACGTCCTCGAGAGCCCCCACGAATGGCCCTCCGCCCGTGCCATCGAGGTGGATCCTCGCGCTGTTACAGAGATCGATCGCCGCTCGCAGGGCATCCCGCCGGAGCTCCACGTCCGTCGGCCCCGGCTCCCGGCGTGGCGCCGCGAGCTGCGCGGCCAGCTCCGTCATCTTCTTTTGTTCGACCATCAGCTCGTTCATCAGCTCGTTTCTCCGAACGAGCGCGGCCACAATCAGCTCCAATTGCTCGCGTATCTCCTGCATCAGTCCCTCCGTTCGTTCTGGTCCCGCGGACCGTAGACCGCCCGCTCCTCACGGCGCAGCCGATCGAGCGCGGTGGCGTGCTCCCGCGTGTAGCGCGTCCACCATCCCCCCTTGTCCCGACCCTCTTCCCGCAGCCGCTTAAGCTTCCCCTCGAGAACCGCCACGAGCCGGCGGAGCCGGTCGAGCTCACTCATGGCGCCGTTGACGGGCCAGCCTCGCCCACTTCGGCTCGACGTCGATCCCCGTACAGTCGAATCCCGCGTCATAAAACGGGGCGAGGAGCGCCCCGGTCCCACAGAACGGATCCAGCACTCGCGGCCGCGAGAGCTCTGGCGGATCCGAGAGAAACCGGCTCCGCACCGACGCGGCGAGCCACGCTCCCACCGCCTCCGGCATCTCCGCGGGGTGGGCGGTAGCTCCCTGACGTTTCAGTTGCATCCCGTCCGCTACGAGGTAGTCGGGCTGGTCGCTCCGGCCCCCGAGCCGGCCGAACACGAGAACGAGAATCGTGTGCCAGTGCCAGGGCCCGGCAGCCCGAGACAGGGAGAACGGCTTGATCCACGTCAGGATCTTGGCGAAGGGAAGGACCGGCGCGACGGCTCCGACGATGCGGTCGACCGACCGGCCACTGGATCCGGAACACACGAGCATCATGCCCCGCTCGCGCACCTTCCGAGCGGCGGCGTAGAGCGCCGCGTCCACGCTTCCGCCCGCTCGCCACTCGGGGCGGTGCGAGCCGGCGGAATAGGGCGGATCGGTCACCACGAGGTCGACCGGGTCAATGCCGTCGAGTCGGACGAGCGCGTTTCCCTCTAGGATCCTCCACCGCTTCACCGAACCGCTCCAGCCATGGCGTCGGGCGACACAACTCGAACGGTCGTCCGGAGCTCCGTCCACACGTCGCTGGGAATTGTGTAGGGCACTGGCGACCCGTAGGGCAACTGGAGCGGGGTCAGGCCGTATCGTGCGTCAAAGGCGCGAAGGGGTAGGTCATCATCCTGGTAGTTGATCGAGTGGATTCTCCAGAACCGCCCCGTGCAGCGCGGACAGGGGCACAGAACCACGCTCCCGATCGGGAACAATCTACGGAGCCGCCGCTCCTCGTGCTCGTGTTCCGCACGCTGTGCGCGGACCATGAGCGGGCCTGCAATTCGGGCCACGAGACGCCAAAGCCTGAAGCTCATCCAGGAACCGGTGGAGAGAGCGACACGACCGGTGGGGGTGCGGCGCCCCACGACGGCACCTGGAGGTGGAGGTGCGGCACGATCGGCCGGGGCTTCGGATCCCGGCCGCGCGCAAGCGCCTTGGCCTGAGTCTCGTACCACGCCGCGTGGAGGCCCGGGACCGAAGAGTAGAGGAACACGGCGTTGATCCGGTCCTCGATCTGCTGCGCCGTCTCCTCGTTGAACATGCCGCGAGTCCGCAGGTCGCACCCGCGGCAGGGATCGACTTCGTGGACACTCCAGGGCGTCCCAGAGACGTGCGCCCGCTTCACGCTGGTCACCACCACATAGGGCGCCCACCCGCGATTGACGACGAGCGCCGCGGCGAAGTGGACGAGCACCTGGAGGCGGGGATCCGCACAGGAGAGCTCGGCGCGAAGCGCGTCCGCCTTGTACAGGATGATCGGAGTCACGTTCGGGATTGAGGCTCCGTCCACTTGTGGGTGTATTTCGACACATCCGAGGTGAGCCCCAGCACCTTGCCGAACGCGATGGTCAGGCGTTGACAGGCGTCAGCTGCGGCCCGCGTGTCGGCGTGTGCGTCAAATGCGATGCCGTACGGAAGCAGCGCATGGGCCTCCATCTGGGACCGGAACTCGCGGATGGCTTCCAGTAATTCGAGCTCGTCAGGATTCATAGACGACGTTCGTCGAGCAAACGCTCCACGCGGCGCGACGTTATCTCGGGGGACTGTTCTGACAGGTCCTCGAACGCCGCAACGCAGACGGCTGCCACTTGCACGAGCTCGCGCAACATTGCCGCGAGCTGTAGCTGTGGATCCTTGTCGCCGATCGGCTCAACCCCTGCTTTGTTTCCGCGCTCCGCCGCCTCGCCGAGCTCCTCGATTGCAATCGAAACCCATTCCGCCGGCGTATGATGTTGAACGCCCCATTTGCCGAGCTGCCTGTTCCGCTCGTCTCGGATCCGATCGATGATAAATTCACGCTGTGGATTGGTCACCGTGTAGCTCACGCCTCGATCTCCCGCGGACGGCGCGCGGCCAAGAGAAGCAGCACCGCCAGCGCGGCCGCGGCCACGAGCCCCCAGCGAAGCGTGCGCTTCCCCTTGACCGTGCGGAAGTAGTCGAGCCGCGCCTCGACCCAAGCGTCCCACCGGGGGAGCTCTTTTAGGACTCCCGCCGCGTAGGCCCGCGCCGCGGAGCCCGAGCCGTTCCACGCACGAATGGCCTCCGGCCAGGTGTGCCAGCGGAGAAAGAGGCGCGCGAGGTAACGGCTGGCCAGCTCCGCGCTCCGCGCGGCCCCGGCCGGGCCCTCGAGCGCCTCGAGCGGGCCGGTGTAGCCGAGCTCGGTGCGCAAGGTTTTAGGCAGGAGCTGAAACATGCCGACTTCCCCAGCCGCGCCGCGCGGAGGGGTGTCGTTGAAGGTGCTCTCTCGCTCGGCAATGGCGAACATGATCGGGTAGGGCACGCTCGGGTCCGTCCGTTCGGCGATCGCTTGAAGCGCCTGGCGCGAGGGTTCGGCCACGTCTAGGCCACCGGTCCGCGCGTACCGGGCGCGGGCTCATCAGTAGACGGCGACGGCCGCGACTGCGAGGGCTCGACATCGCCGAGCGGCCGACGCGTGCCGGGCAGGAACAGGCAGGCGATGCCGTACCCTCCGCGGACCGGCCCGTGCATCCGGTTTCCGACGACGAGCTCGTCCGGGTTCGCCTGGACCGCGCGCATCGCTTGGGTCAGGTTCTCCAGCGCGCGCTGCTGACTGCGAGCGATGGACACGAGAATCGCCGCGCGGAGGTCCGTGTCCTCCGCTCCGGGGAGCTTCCGACACAGAAACGACACGAAGTCCGTCCTCCAGATCGCCAGGGATCCGGACGCGCGCACTTCCCGCCCCAGCTTCCGACGGGCGTTACCCGCGGCCTCGTAGAGACTCCGCGGCCGGATCGTGCCCGCGGACGCCGGCAGTATCTCGTCCGTCATCCGTAACGCCACGTCGAGGTCCAGCTCGTCCTGCGTGAGTCCGTAGCGAGACGGATCCATGTTCTCCCTCTAACGCGGTACCGTCGTGATCGGCGTGACCGTGCCGTCCGCGTTTACCTGGACGGTCTGGACGGACGTGATGCCGGCGCGTGCGATTGCGGCGGCCGCCGCAGCTGCCGCCTTGGCGGGATCCTTCCGCAGCGCGGAGGGAGTGGTGGGGCTGTTGAGAATCCCGTCGACCATGAGCTGCAAGAGGGCTGCGACGTTCCCCAGCAGCTTCCCGTTCGACTTCGCCACCGCGAGCGTGAGCGCAGCGTCCGCGGTGTCCGCGATCGCCCGGCGCACGTGCTCGTCACGGATCTTCTTGGCGATGTACGGAGCGCCGAGCGTGATCACGAGCGGTGCCAGTACGTTCAGGATTCCCATGATCATCGTCTCCAGTAGCTTGCTGTCCATGACCTTCTCCCCCGTTCGAGTGTGTCCCGCGTGGGGAGCGTACAACAAGGGACGCGCCGGCCGCCAGCGGTCAGCGCGACGCGCCCCCTCGCGGGCATCCCTGCCCTGCCGAACACTTCGGACACTCGACTGAGCCAGTCCAGCCCGCAGCGTTCGCCGGGGCGTCCGTGCCCCGGGACAGCGCTAGCGTCCCTCCGTCAGTTACAGCCCGAACCGTCCACGTAACCGTACCCCGGCGGCAACGGTCCGATGAAGTTCATGGGATACACGCACCAACACACCACCGTAATCGTCCCCACGTCCACCCGCTGTAGGTTCACCCCTCGCGCGGACACCGACGGCATCGGTACCTTGGCCAGCACCACACCCGTCCCGTTCGGAAAGCGGTACAGGTCCCCGTGGTCCGTCCTGCGTTCGTAGACTCCGCCCGCCGAGAGCACGGCCGAGAGCGGGGAGCCGATGTGTATGCTGGCGACGGACGGTTGAACCTTGGGAGCCGTCGTCTGGTCTCTCCCGCACCCGAGAACCGACAGCGCCAGGAGCAGCGCGATCGTGAATAGCAATCGTGTCATCTGTCTCACCCCCCTTCCCGTTTCGACGTCTACTAAGTGCGCGGACGCTGGAGCCCAGCCTGGGAGTTTCGGATGTCGTCAGCGACAACGTGAAATTGTTCCAGAACGTCGGCCAGCTCACCAAAAGAATCGGTCGAGACTTCCAACGTCTCTGAGAGCGTCAAGGGCGCCGCGAGCCCCACCGGACCTCTCACCCTAACGGTTACTTCAATCGTGACCATCTGCCACCTCCTCTATTCTCATGGGGAAACGCCGACGTCCGCGCGACTGGGATGATTTTCCCGCACCCTGAACATTCCCACTGGTAGGCGCTGCTCGGATCGTGGGGAGCACCCATCGTCATCTGCCTACCGCATTTAGGGCACTTCATCTTTGCCCCTCCTTCTAGCGCCTCGTTGACCTACTCCGGCTTCAGCTGGGCGCGGTCACGGCTTGTACGTCCCATCCCCTGCATTGAGCGCTTCGTTGATGTGCGCGAAGCAGCGGCACCCCGGAGCGTGGTGGCATTGCTTCTCTCGTTCCGCGATCTCCGCCTCGCGAAGCTCGATCCAGTTGGCCCACTTGTTCAAGAGGCTGCCGAACACGATATAGCCATCCTTCGATTCCGCACGTTCCCACATCTCCCGCACGATCTCAGAGGGCGCGGTCATGCTTGACGCCTGAAATCTCCGACTCGGTATTGCCCGTGCCGGACCTTTTCCCCGACCTCGCGCAACACGCTTCGGATGATGTACCCACTGATGTCCGGGCCTCCTTGGTCCATGATCCGATTCCAGACTTCCCGCACATTGCCGGTCCAGTGACCGTTGCCCCATCCCCTGAGCGAATCCAACGCGACCAAGACGCGCGCCCGCGCCGCTGATCTGCTGAGACCGCTATTCTGCTGACGACTCTTGCCATCGC
>Ga0153915_10002244_pt1 | contig 17713 bp, 22 predicted proteins | sample Opewatmetagenome_2_FD_107003 | JGI IMG/M metagenome (GOLD analysis project Ga0153915, IMG submission 107003) | Freshwater wetland microbial communities from Ohio, USA - Open water 3 Core 3 Depth 3 metaG | ecosystem: Environmental > Aquatic > Freshwater > Wetlands | place: USA: Ohio, Lake Erie...
CCCACCCTATGGTGCCTCGCTCGCAAGCACTCCGATATCGCCATTGCCGCTGCCAACGGACAAGTCGCGCTGCTGCTCGGATTTCAGCATCCGGAGCCGCTGGGCGAGCGCGGCGAGCGGCTCCAGGCGTTCCGCCACTTTGGCGTGCGCATCATGCAGCTGACCTATAACAACCGGAGCCTCTTCGGGGACGGCTGCCTCGAGCCTGCGAACAGCGGCCTGAGCCGCGCAGGATCGAGCCTCGTCGAGCAGATGAATGCGCTCAAGATCGCGGTCGATCTCGGCCACGCCGGCATGCGCACGACGGCGGAGGCCATTGCGAACTCGACGGCACCCGTGCTCATCACTCACACGGGCTGCCGCGCACTGCACGAGCATCCACGCAACCAGACGGACGAGAACCTCAAAGCGCTGGCGGACCGCGGTGGCGTCGTCGGCGTCTATTTCATGCCGTATCTCGTCGCGAGCCCCACGGTGCCGACGGCCGAGCATGTGATCGCGCATCTTGCGCACGCGCTCGATGTCGCCGGCACGGATCACGTGGGAATCGGATCGGACGGCGCGATCGCCGGTGCGCCGATCAGCGACGAGGCGCGCAAGGCCATGGAGGCCGACATGGCCGACCGCAAGCGCAGCGGCATCGCCGCACCGGAGGAAGATCGGCTGCCGCTCGTGCCGGATCTCAACAACCCGACGCACATGGAGATCGTCGCCGGCAAATTGAAGGACCGCGGCTATTCAGCCGCGGTCGTCGACAAGGTGCTCGGCGGGAATTTCCATCGGGTCATCGGAGAAATCTGGGGGACGGCGTGATTGCAAGCCCCCTCACCCTGACCCTCTCCCCCTGAAGGGGGAGAGGGAACAGCTATCGCGACTCCCTCTCCCCCCGTCTTCGGGGGAGAGGGTTGGGGTGAGGGGGTGTTTCTCCCCTCACGCCAAGTTCGACTTTTCCTCATCGCTCCGCCATCCGCAGCGGCCGCGCAGCCCCGCGCGAAATTTCTCGCGCTCCTCGGGCGTCATCTGTTCCCAGCGTTCCCGCATTCGTGAGCGCCAGCGGCCGTGCATGTGGCCGCGTCCGCCAAATCCGCCAAACAGGATGCGCGTGAGAAGGAGGAGAGCCGCCGCCTGCCAGAAGCCGATCGTCTTCCAGCCGAAGAGCGCGGGTAGCAGCCAGTTCCAGAGCTGCATCACGATGAAGCCGAAGAGCGCCAGCGCGAGCACCGCTACCAACGCCAGGCAAAGACCTCGAACCATTCGATATACCATGGGTGCCAGACCTCAGTTTTCCGAAAATTCCTCGTGGATGGCAGCCAGCCGCTGCCGCAGATGGCGCACGGCGTAGTGCTTGCGCGCCAGCAAAGTGTTGACGTTTTCACCGGATTCCTGCGCCAAATCGCGAAAGCTGCGTCCGTCGAATTCATGGGCGATGAAGACCGCCCGCTGTTCTTTCGGCAGCTCTTCGAGTGCCGCCTCGATCTCATCGAGCAGAATGCTTCGGGCGAAGCTCGCCTCGGGACCGGCATTGGGGGCGGGTAGCAGATCTTCCCAGCGCTCGTCCCCGGTTCCGTCGTCCACCGGCACGACGTTCGTGGCGCCGGTCGTCCGCCGCCGGCGGAACAGATCCGTCATGCGATTGCGCGCGACCCGATAAAGCCAGGCGCCGACCTGCTCGATCGGGCGCATCAGGCGGTACGCCTCGATGAGCTCGACGAACACGTCCTGCAGCAGGTCCTCGGCGTCACGCGGATCGGGCACTCGCCGCCGGATGAAATTCGCGAGCCGCTCGCGCTCGCGCGCGATGGCCTCGGAGATCCGGCGGTTCTGCTCGACAGTCATGTGAGCCGAGGGGGTGATCGTGATATCGATGCCGTTCATGCGGTTCTGTAGACGCCGGACCGCGGCGAATATTGTAGAGCCGGGTGAAGTCGTCCGAGCGCCGGCGTTTCCGCCAGAATTTCAGGGACCTGCAGTGGCTGCCGCCGGCTTGCGCACCGCCCGCATGGCAAGCAGGAAGCTGCTCGCCGCGAGCAGCATTGCCGCAACGAATGGCGCGCCGGGGAAGTAGATCGGCGCGTCCGCGCCCGAAAAGATACTGAAGAGCCGCGTCATGGCGAGCGGCGCGATCACTGCAGCGACGCTGTTGAGACTCGCAATCGCGCCCTGCAGATCCCCCTGCGCATTGGCCGGCACCTGACTCGACATCAGGCCAGAGTATCCGGGCATCGCCATGAATCCGATCGCGGTGGGCACGATGGCTGCGACGACGATCCATGTGTGGGGGCCGAAGGCAAAGCCGAAGTAGCCAATGATCGTCGCGGCGAGCGCGAGATACACGGTTCCCACTGTGCCTAGCCGTGAATTGATATATCCCATGAGGCCGCCCTGAATGACGATGTTGAGCACGCCGTAGAGCGCGAGTGAGAGGCTCACGTCCGCCGGCGTCCAGCCGAATTTCTCCATCGTGAAATAGGGCCAGGTCGCGGGGAGCGACACGCCGATGAACTGCACGAGCAGCATGGCGCCCAGCAAGCCGAACACCATCCGATAACGGCGCATGTGAAGAAGGGCGCCCACGGGATTCGCTCGGCGCCACTCGAACGAGCGCCTTCGCGCCGGCGGCAAGGACTCCGGCAGCACGAAAAGTCCATAGGCAACGTTGCACAGAGCGAGAAACGCGGCGGCGAAGAACGGCATACGAATGCCGTAGACGCTTAGAAAGCCGCCGATGAGCGGGCCGAAGATGAGGCCCACTCCGAACGAGGCACCGATGATGCCGAAGTATCTTGCGCGCTCCTCGGGCTTGGTCACATCGGCAATGTAGGCGCCGGCCGTGCTGAAGGTCGCGCCGAAGGCGCCAGCCAGAGCCTGCGCCACAAAGAACCAACTGATGGTTGGTGCAAGGCCCATGAGCAGATATGCGATGCCAAAGGCGCAAAGCGAGGGCAGCAGCACGGGCCGGCGGCCGAAGCGATCACTCAGGTTGCCGAGAATCGGTGAGACGAAGAATTGAACGCTGGCAAACAGAGCCGTGAGCCAGCCTCCATAAACAGCCGCCCGCGAGAGGCCTTCGCCCGTCAGTTCCTCGATGAGCTTGGGCATGATGGGCGCCAGGATTCCAATGCCTATTGCGTCGATGGCAACCGTGCCGGCGATGAAAAGATGCGCCCGACGGCTCATGAAGTTTTTCTTATCGTCGGTTTGCATACTCGACCTGATGGCAACGCTCGCGACACACGCTGTGCATCTCCAAATTGCAGGGCGGAGCCCCGAGTTCTACTGGTGGGATGGGTCAGCGCGCAGAACGAGAATCCGCCGTCCAGTCCTGATCTCGCTCAAATGCGGACGGAGCCCGATGGCGGTCGCTTCCCGGACGATCTGCTCCGCATCGAGCCGTAACTTGGGATACGTGCTTTTGCTGGTTTGCCAGGCACCATTCGTCCATTCGTGGACAACGTCGGTGACCCAGACTCGGGTGGGCTCGTAATGCAGGACGCATTGCATGATCCGGTCGCGATCCGCGCGAGTCGTGAAGACGGCGTCCTTGCCCTTCATCTCTGTCGTCTGCTCGCGAAACTCGAGCACGAGAATCCCGTCGGGCGCAATGAGATCGCCCATGATTTCAATCAGCTCACGCACGTTCGCGTGATCCGGCAAATGTGGCAAGGTATCGCCCAGACAGAGGACGGCCTGGAATGGCCCGAACCGCTCGTACGACTTCCGATCGAGCAGATTCGCGTGCAGAGGAATGAGATCCGCGCTCGGGCACTCACGGCGCAGCTCATCCAGGCAGGTCTGGCTGACGTCGACCGCGACCACGCGGCATCCCCGCTCAGTGAGCACGCGCGCGTGATATCCCGGACCGCAGCCAAGGTCGAGAACCGCCTGGCCTGAAAGGTTCCTATCGAGGCCGGCCATGTCGAGGAGCCGGCGCGCGGCCGTCAAGCAGTTCTCGATGCCGCCCATCATCCAGGTGTAGCGCGCCGCGAGGAGTTGCTCGTAATGGCCCTCGATCATTTGACTCTCCTTTAGAAACGCTTCGGTCCTGCGGCCGCTTGCCGCCGCTCGCGGCGTGTACAGTAGACCATTCCCGACATCGAGGCATCGCGGCAATGAAGTTGTACTGCGGTCCCCTGAGCATGTTCGGCGACGTCCGCAAGCAGTCTTCGTTGACAGCGATTCGCATCGCACCGATGCTAATGCACGCGAATCGCCGCGTGCGCATCGAGAGGGGATAGGAAGTGACGACGCAGGACAAGCTCAAGCAGCTCGGCATCACGCTGCCGCCGGCCGGCAAACCGGCGGCGGCCTTCGTCATGGCGGCACAGGCGGGCAATCTGCTGTTCGTCTCCGGCCACATTGCGCGCAAGGACGGCAAACCCTGGGTCGGCCAGCTCGGCAAGAATATGACGACCAGCGAAGGGAAGACCGCGGCGCACAGCATCGCGCTCGACCTGATGGCAACGCTCGAGGACGCGCTCGGCAATCTCGATCGCGTGAAGCGGATCGTCAAAGCGCTGTGTCTCGTCAACTCCACAACCGACTTCACCGAGCAGCATCTTGTCGCGAACGGCTGCTCGGAGCTCCTGGTCGCCGTCTTCGGCGAGCGCGGCGCGCACGCCCGCAGTGCATTCGGCGTGGCGCAGCTGCCGATGGGCGCCTGCGTCGAGATCGAGCTCGTCGTCGAGGTATAAGGAGCGCCATCCCATGCTCAAATTCCTGCTCTGGCTGATTCTGCTGATCCTCTGCTGGCCGCTTGCGCTCCTGGCCCTCATCCTGTGGCCGATCGTCTGGCTGATTTCGCTCCCATTCCGGCTGCTCGGCATCGCCGTCGAGGGCGTGTTCGAGCTCCTGCGTGCAATCATTCTGCTGCCCGCACGTCTACTCGGAAGCAGGCCGTAACGCGCGAGGCGCGAGACTCAATGGAACAGAAGCGCAAGATCATTCCGCCCGTCTGGTTGCTGATCACCCTGATCGTCATGACCGGGCTGCACTTTCTCGTGCCGATCAGGCGGATCATTCCCGCGCCGTGGTCCTACATCGGTGCGGCGCTGATTGTCATCGGCATTGCGATGGCAGCCACCGGCTCCGCGCTCTTCAAGCGCGCCGGCACGCCGGTGATTCCGTTCGAGCCTTCGACAGCTCTCGTGACGAGCGGTCTCTACCGGTTCACGCGTAATCCCATGTACCTCGGCCTCGTCATCGCGCTCACCGGTGCTGCCGTTCTCTTCGGCACGCTGAGCCCCTTCTTCCCGATCCCGATCTTTGTCTGGATCATTGAGACGCAGTTCATCCGCGGCGAGGAGCGCTTCCTCGAAGGGATCTTCGGCGCCGAGTACCTCGCGTACAAGAGCCGCGTGCGCCGCTGGCTCTGATCCTACAGCCGATCGCGAATACCCGCGGGCAGCAGCGCCTTGAAGCGCCGGCTCAGGTTAAGTTCTGTGCCGTCGCGCAGAATCAATTGATAGTCGCCGTGAAACCACGGCCGGATCTCGCCGATGAAATCGATGCGCACGATATGCGAACGGTGCACGCGGAGAAAGCGCGCGGGATCGAGCTGCGCGGCGAGACTGCTCAAGGTCTCGCGCACGAGATGCTTGCGGGTCGGTGTGAAGACCTCGACGTAATTGTCCGCCGCCGCGATCCGCAGAATGTCGTCCGTCGGCACGAATATCGTTCGATCGGAGTCGCGCACCAGAAGCTGCGCGAGGGCCGGCGCGCGTTCGGGCAGGTTCGCGAGGAGGCGCCGCACGCGCTCCTCGACGTCCGCAACGTCGGACTGGCGTAGCGCCTCGCGCGTGCGCTCGATGCTCTGCATGAACCGATCGCGATCGAAGGGCTTCAGCAGGTAATCGAGCGCCTGCAGCTCGAACGCGCGCACGGCGTGCTCGGAGTAGGCAGTCGTGAAGACGACGAGCGGCGGATCCTCGAGCACCTCGCCCTTGAGGACGTCGAATCCGGACCGTGCGCCGAGCTGGATGTCGAGGTAGAGCACGGCAGGTCCGTGCTCGATGACCGCGGCCCGCGCGGATTCAACACTGTCCGCCTCGGCCGCGACCTCGAAATCCGACAGGTCGGCGAGGAATCGCTGGAGCTTCGTCCTTGCCGGCGGCTCGTCGTCGACGATGACAACCTTGTGTTTCACGTGCTGACCACCGGAAATGCGAGCCACACGCGTGTTCCGCCCGTCTCGGCGGGCGCGATCTGAAACTCGTGCTTCGCCGGAAAGAGAAGCTCGAGGCGGTGGCTCACGTTGCTGAGTCCCGTGCCCATGCGTACAGGTGCCGCAATGCCGACGCCGTCGTCGACGACAAGGCAGGTGAGCTGATCATCGCGGCGCCGCAGCTCGACGCGCAGGTTGCCGCGCCCCTCGGCGAGTCCGTGCTTGAGCGCATTCTCGACGAGCGGCTGAATGAGAAGGCGGGGCACGCGCAAGGATTCGAGACCGGGCTCGACGACGACCTCGATGTTGAGCTGGCCGCGAAAACGCTCGGCCATGAGCACGAGATAGCCGCGCAGCAGCTCGATTTCCCGGCCGAGCTCGACGAAGACGCTGGCATCGGTCTCATAGGCGGCCCGCATGAGATCCGCGAGCCGTGTGAGCATCCGGTCGGCGGCCTCGACGTCTTCGTGCATCCGGTTGGAGATGGCATTGAGCGCGTTGAAGACGAAGTGCGGATCGATCTGCGCGGTCAGCTGGCGCAGACGCGCGTCGCTCACACTGCGTGACAGCTCCGCGGCCAGCAGCTCCCCTTCGCGGCGGCGCTTGTACTGGCGGATGGTGAACGCGATCAGCAGCACGATCGTGTAAGTGATGACGTCTTTCTGGAACTCGAAGAGGAGCGTGAGCCAGGGGTTCCCATAGTCGTAGTGCAGGGACTTGAGCACGTAGATCAGCTCGCGCGCGCCGATCATGCCGACGACGTGCACGATCGAGAAGGCGCAGGCGCCGAGGAAATGGATTCCGACCGTTCGCCAGCGTCCAGGACTCTCGAGCGGGTGACGCCGCTCGAACCAGAAGATGAGCGGCACCAGCGCCATGATGACGACGACGCTCGTCGTCTCCCAGACGATCGGCTTCCAGTACTCGATCTCGCGATGCGCGTTGGCGCGGCCGATGAGCTCGTTCAACCCGAGGTACAGGCCGAAAAGCACGGGGAAGACGACGTAGAGAATCCTGCGCATGACTGAAGCGTACCGCACCCCGCGGGATGGGAGTTACGCCGCTCACCCCACGTCCGGTCCCGCTCGCCACAATGTGCGTGCCGGGCTCGAAAGGACCGGAAATACTCGCCGCCGGTCGAAGGACGGAGGACCGGAATATGTGCGAAATGTGTCAGAAGGCCATTTACCTGTTGCTCATCGGCGCGGTTGTCGTGCTCATCACGAGGCCGGTGCGCGCCGAGGACTGGCCGGCGTACGGCGGCGATGCGGGCGGGAGAAAGTATTCCAGCGCCGCCGAGATCACGGCCGACAACGTTTCGGGCCTCGAGACCGCCTGGACCTTTCACACCGGGGAGCTCGGCGAGAATCTCGCCCGCAGCGACAAGCTGACGTTCGAAGCGACGCCGATTCTCATCGGTCGGACGCTCTACTTCTCTACCGCCACCGCCATCGTACTCGCCGTCGACGCCGCGACCGGGCGCGAGCGCTGGCGCTACGACCCGAAGGTCAATCGCGGCGTTCGATACAGCGAAATGTCCTCCCGCGGCGTTTCGTACTGGTCCGACTCCGCGCGGAAGAATGAGGTCTGCGGCCAGAGGATCTTCATCGGCACGATCGATGCGCGACTCATTGCTCTCGACGCGAACACCGGCCGCCTCTGTGCCGATTTCGGGCAGGGCGGTTTCGTCGATCTCTCGCGCGGCGTGCGCCTGCAGGACAAGCCGGACTATCAGGTAACCTCGCCTCCCGCGATCGCCGGCGACACGATCATCGTGGGCTCATCGATCGGCGATAACCGTGCGACCAATCTCGAGCTCGGTGTCGTGCGCGCATTCGATGTGCGCACCGGGGCACTCCGCTGGCATTGGGATCCAATTCCTCGCACGGCCAGTATTCCAAAGGATGCGACGAATCCGGACTTCGAGGAGGTCGACGCGCAATCGGCGAGCTGGACCGGCGCGGCGAATGCCTGGAGCATTCTCTCGGTCGCGCCCGACAGGAATCTCGTGTTCGTGCCCACGGGGTCGGCAAGTCCCGACTTCTTCGGTGGCGAGCGGTTGGGCGACAACAAGTGGGCGAATTCGGTCGTCGCGCTCGATGTTGCGACCGGCCGGCTCGTCTGGGGCCAGCAGCTTATTCATCACGATCTCTGGGACTACGACGTTGCGTCGCAGCCTGTGATCGCGGAGCTCAATCGCGGCGGCACACGCACGCCGGTTGTGATTCAAGCGACCAAGAACGGCCAGATCTTCGTTTTCAATCGCGACACGGGACAGCCCGTCTACGCGGTCACGGAGAGGCCAGTGCCGCAGGGTACGGTGCCGGAGGAGCAGGCATCGCCGACGCAGCCCTTCTCATCGTTGCCGGCGCTCGTGCCCTGGGCTCCCGTCAAGGAGAAGGACGCGTGGGGCCTCACCTTCTACGACCGGGGCAAGTGCGCCGACAAGATCAAGGCGCTGCGCTCGGACGGCATTTTCACGCCGCCGAGCATCCGGGGGACGATCGAGCGGCCGGGGTATGCCGGTGGCGCGAACTGGGGCGGTCTTGCGTTCGATCCGCAACGCCAGTTCGCTATCGCCGTGGTGATGGATCTGCCGATGGTCGTCACGCTCGTGCCGCGCGCCGATCTCGGCTCGATGCGCAACTCCGGCAACTACGAGGGCTCGGAGTTCGCGTCGATGTGGAATACGCCCTATGGCATGCGCCGCGAGCTGCTCGTCTCGAACTTCGGCATTCCCTGCATCGCGCCGCCGTGGGGACTGCTCGTCGCAGTGGATCTGGCGAACGGCAAGATCGCCTGGCGAGTGCCGCTTGGTACCACGCGCGATATCGCGCCGTGGCCGTTCTGGTACTACCAGGGCGTGCCAGCCATCGGCGGACCGATCGTCACGAAGTCGGGTCTCGTGTTCGTCGGCGCCGCGGCCGATGACTACTTGCGGGCGTTCGACGTTCGCACCGGCGCGGAGCTATGGAAGGGGCGCCTGCCCGGCGGCGGGCAGGCGACGCCGATGACCTATGAGCTCGCCGGTCGCCAGTATGTCGTCATTGCCGCGGGCGGGTATGCCGGCCTTGGCACGACGCGGAACGACACGCTGGTCGCGTTCTCATTGCCGAAGCGCTAGAGGCGGAATGCAATCCCGACCAGCGCCTCGATCTGCCACAGGCCGCTGGCGCGGGCGTGGATGGTGCACGCGGCCCCCGCCGCATCGGACTTGCAGAAGATCGATCCTTTCGTGTCGACGAAAGTCACGTAGCCGCGACCCTCGAATCGCAGCAAGACTCTCGGCGTCAGCGGCACGCGCAGGCCGAGGCCGACGTTGAGCGAGGGCTCGTAGCGGTCGTCAAGGCCGGCGCCGGAAGGGTTGAAGTGCGTGACGCCGAGGCCGCCGACGACGTAGGGATCCGCGCCTTCGTGGCCGTTCTCGGAGAAGAAGTACGTTCCGCCGAATTGCACGTAGTCGACGGTGAGATCCACCGATCCCGGCGCTGCGGCCCCGCTGAGCGGCTCGATACTCGTGTTCTGGCGGGAATACGTGAGCTCCCACTGCGTATCCGGCGTCTTCAGGAGATCCAGCGCGAGACCAAAGCTCGAGTGCTCCTGGATGTCGCGATCCTGGTCGAGCGAGGCATCGTGCAGTTTGCCGCCGAATCGATAGCCGACGAGCGGCGTAATCTCGAAGTCCGTGGCATGCACGAGCGACGCCGGCGCCGCGAGCGCCGCCAGCGACAACAGGATCATTCGCATCGTCCGATGACCTGACATGAGTCCTCCTTCGGTCGCGGTCACGCCGCCGGTGGCGGTTGCCTTTCGCACTTCGGCAGATTCTCGTCCATGCACGCCCAGCTCGGCGCCTGCGAGGTCCAGATCGTCATGTCGGGCCTGGCGATTTCCGGATCGTCGAGCGATCCCGCTCGCACGAAGACGAGATGCGGCCGTGGCTCGGCCTCGCTGAAAAGGTGCGTGCCGCATTCCGGGCAGAACCGCCGGTGCATCACGCTGCCGCTGTCGGCGATGCTACGCACGTCGCGGGTGTCACCCTCGACGGTCAGGGCCTTGCTGGGGAAGCAGACATTCACGGTGGCGCTGCCGGCGCCCAGATACTGGCAGACGCGGCACCAGCAGACGCGTGTCACGATAGGTTCCGCCGTGACCCGGTAGCGCACGGCGCGGCACAAGCATCCGCCTTCAATGGTCATTCTGGCTGGCTCCCGCAGTAGAATCGCCCGGCTTGCCCGGGCGGGGCGTCGGCGCATCGTGGGGCCGGCCGGGGCGGGGCGCAAGAGCCCAGGGGCGCTACACTTCAGCAATGGCCAACAACTCCGGCTTTGTCGACATATTCCGCTACTTTCTGCTCTTCTGGAGCTATGTGCTGGTGCCCAAGACCCGGCGCCAGGTCAACGCGGAATTCCGCAAGACGCGGGGCTCGGCGCGCGGCTATATGATTTTCAACGCCCTCCTCGCCTTCTTCTTCGGCGCGATCGTACCGGGAGCATTGCTCGTGGTGGTGCTGCGATGAAGCGTGTATTCAGTGCGCCCACGCTGACGGACGCGACGCATTGGGCGAACGTGCTGGCGAGTCACGGCATCGAGGCACAGCTGCGCAATACGACGCTGAGCGGCGGCGCCGGCGAATTGCCCATCGTCGAAACCTGGGCGCAGGTCTGGGTGGCCGACGAGCAGGAGCAGCACGCGCAGCGCGTGCTGAAGGCGGTTGCAAGCGGCGCCGAGGCGTCGGCTGCTCCATGGCAATGCGAACGCTGCGGCGAATGGATCGACGGCCAGTTCGATGCTTGCTGGCGATGCGCCGGCGCAGGGGAATCGCCTTGAGCCAGCAGTTTGTCACCATCGCGCCGCGCTTCTGCGGGCCGCCGACGTCGGGCAACGGTGGCTACGTGGCCGGCATGCTGGCGCATTTTTCGCGCGACACGCTGCGCATCCGGTTGCACAAGCCGCCGCCGCTCAACACGCCGCTGCTCGTCGAGCGGGGTGAAGCCGGCGGCGTGTTCCTCAAGCTCCACAACGAGATCGTCGTTTCGGGGACGCCGGACAAACTCGAGCTGACCGTGCCGTCCGCGCCGAACTACCTCGAGGCGCTGCGCGCCACGCGCAATTTTTCCGGATTCAAGAATCACCCGATTCCCGGCTGCTTCGTGTGCGGGCCGCAGCGCGCCCGCGGCGATGGCCTGCGAATTTTTGCCAGCGAGATCGCGGAGCGCGGGCTCGTTGCCGCGCCCTGGACTCCGGATGAGTCGGTTTCTCCGTCCGGCAAGGTGCTGCCGGAATTCATGTGGGCTGCGCTCGACTGTCCCGGCTACTTCGCGATTGCGAGGGACGGCCGGCCGGCGCTGCTCGGGGAGTTTACGGCGCACGTCGATCGGTTGGTGCGAACCGGCGAGTCCTGTGTGGTCATCGGCTGGCAGGTGGGTGCCGAGGGCCGCAAGCACACGGTCGGCACTGCGCTCTTCGACGGCAATGGCGAGCTGTGTGCGCGGGCGTTGGCAACGTGGATTGAACTGAAGGCCCCCTCATGAAATACAAGGACTACTACAGCGCGCTCGGCGTCGAGCGAACCGCGAGCGAGGAGGAGATCAAGACCGCCTACCGCAAGCTCGCCCGCAAGTATCACCCGGACGTGTCGAAGGAGCCGGGCGCCGAGGAGAAGTTCAAGGAAGTGTCCGAGGCCTACAAGACGCTGAAGGATCCTGAGAAGCGCAAGGCCTATGACCAGCTCGGCAGCCACAAGCCGGGCGAGGAGTTCCGGCCGCCGCCGGATTGGGGCGCGCACTTCGGGGGCGGTGGGTTTTCGTTCGAGGATCTCGACTTGTCGGATCTCTTCGAGAGTCTTGCGATGGGCAGGCGCGGCGGTCCGCGCCAGCGCGACATGCGCATCCCGGGGCAGGACTACGAGGTCACGGCGCACATCACGCTGGAGGACGCCTTCACAGGCGCGATGCTCGATCTCAACCTCACGGTGCCGGAGCGCGACGAGCAGGGGCTGCTGCAACGAGTGCCGCGGACCTTCAAGGTCCGAATCCCGAAGGGCGCCACCGAGGGCCAGCGCATGCGCGTGCCCGGCAAGGGCGGAAAAGGCATCAACGGAGGGCGCGACGGCGATTTGTACCTCAACATCGCGCTGCATCCGCATCCGCTGTTCCGGTCGGAGGGCCACGATCTCTACCTTGATCTGCCGCTGACGCCGTGGGAAGCCGCGCTCGGCGCAACCGTCGAAGTGCCGACGCTCGCCGGGCCGGTGGCGCTCAAAGTGCCGCCGGGTACTCGCGCCGGTCAGAAGCTGAGGCTGACGGGTCGGGGATTGCCGAAGCCACACGAGGGAGCGGGCGACCTGTTCGCCGTCGCTCAGGTAGTCGTGCCGACAGTGCTGACGGATCGCGAGCGGGCGCTTTTCAAGGAGCTTGCCGACGCTTCGACGTTCAATCCGCGGGGGCACTTCGAGCGGGAGAAGAGCCATGCGCGTTGAGGTCACGGAAGTTGTCCGGATCGAGGAGCACCAGACGCTCTCGCTCGCCGAGCTCGCGGACCTGTCGCGCCTGAGCGAAGCGGACCTCCTCGAGCTGCTGGAATGCGGCGTGATTGCACCGACAGGCTCGGCCGCGGGCCGTGCGTCGTTCGGCGCCGAGTGCCTGATCGCGGCGCGCGCCGCTTCCCGGCTGAAGGACGAACTCGAGCTCGACGCGCACAGCATCGCCGTAGTGCTGACGCTCCTAGAGCGAATTCGGAGGCTAGAGGCGGAGTTGAAGGCGAAAGCCCCCTCACCCTAACCCTCTCCCCCGAGGACGGGGGAGAGGGAACAAGCTCTACTCCCTCTCCCCCTGAAGGGGGAGAGGGCCGGGGTGAGGGGACAAGAGAAGATCCCCCTCACCCTAACCCCCGCCTGCACACTGGGCAGAGGAACAATATCGGTTCCCGTTCCCCGACTTTTCGGGGGAGCGGGTAGGGTGAGGAGGCTCTCTTTTCTTCTAGTTATTCCTTCAAGCCGTCGAGGTACGCCTGAGCGACCGGCGACAGCTTCGTTCTCGCGTAGGCCAGCGCGCGGGGCGCGTCGACGATGGCTTCCAGGGGTCCTGAGACGAACACGGTGCGCACGTACGGATCGTCGTTCGCGGCCTCGGCCATCTTGTTCAGGACGTTGAAGCCCTGGTTGATCTTCTGCTTTGGAGCCCGGGCGGTTTCTATCGAGCGGGCGAGGTACTGGCCGAAGCGGGCGTAGAGCGACTGGTCGTCATCGCCCACTTGAAACTTCGCTTCGGCGTAGAAGTCGGGAAAATTTCGCTTAAGTAAACGGGAAAGCTTCGTGAGTCTGGGTTTGGCAGACTTGAGGTTTCTCATTTCGGTGCGAACACCCCCAAGAGGTCCGGAGAGCCATCGCTGGACCTCGCGAGCGGTACCACACCTCGCGAGGCGCGCGCATTACACGGCACGCAGACGCGCGATGCAATACTTTTGGAAAAATTTTTTCGCCGCGCGCGTGAAAAAAATTCGCGTCGCTCTTCAGCGACGCCACGCGTACGCGATCCAGAGCACGCCGCCGACGGTGAGAAGCGCTCCCGGCCAGAGCGGCGAGCGCCCGACGGCGAGCCAGATGAGCCCGCCGAGCAGCACGATTCCCGCGACGAACGTGTGATCGCGCTTCTTCTGCGACTCGCGGACGCTGTCGCGCAGCTCTTCGAGGCCCTTCGTCTCGACCTGCACGCGGAATTTCCCCTCGAGGGCTTGCTGGACGACGCCGTGCAGGAGCTGCGGAAGGTTGCGCGCCGTCGCACTGATCTCGGGCAGCTGCGAACGCAGGCGCTCGAAGAACGCCCGGCCGCTGATCTGCTCCCGCATCCACTCTCTGAGGATCGGGTGGGCCGTCTTCCAGAGGTCGAGCTCCGGATAGAGCTGGCGTCCCAGCCCCTCGATGTTGAAAAGCGTCTTTTGCAGGAGCAGCAGTTGCGGCTGCACCTGCATCTGGAAGCGCTCGGCCGTCTCGAAGAGCCTCAGGAGCACCTGGGCGAAGGAAATGTCCTTCAGCGCCTTGTTGAAGATCGGCTCGCAGACCGTGCGCACGGCCGATTCCAGCTCGTCGACCCGGGTGGCAGGTGGCACCCAGCCCGATTCGATGTGCAGTTTCGCGACCCGCCGATAGTCCCGGTCGAAGAAGGCCAGGAAGTTCTCGGCCAGGTACTGCTGGTCCCGCGGATCGAGCGTGCCAACAATGCCGAAATCGACGGCCGCGTAGCGCGGATTCGCCGGGTCGTCGGTCAGCACGAAGATGTTCCCGGGGTGCATGTCCGCGTGGAAGAAATTGTGGCGGAAGACCTGGGTGAAGAAGATCTCGACGCCGCTTTCGGCCAGCTTCCTGATGTCGGTGCCGCGCCGGCGCATCTCGGCCACATTGCTGACCGGCAGCCCGTGGATGCGCTCCATGACCATCACGTCGGGGCGGCAGTAGTCCCAGTAGACCTCCGGCACGTAGAGCAGCGTGGAGCCCGCGAAGTTGCGCTTGAGCTGGGCCGCATTGCCGGCCTCGCGCATCAGGTCGAGCTCATCGAGCACCGTTTTCTCGTACTCGCGCACGAGCTCGACGGGCCGCAGGCGTACGCTCTCCGTCCAGTAGCGCTCGGCCAGGCCAGCGACCGCGTACAGCACCTCGATATCCCGGGCGATGACCTCGCGCATCCCGGGGCGCAGGACCTTGACCACGACTTCCTTGTCGTCGCGCAACCGCGCGGTGTGAACCTGCGCGATCGAGGCCGCGGCGAGCGGCTCATCGTCGAAGCTGGCGAAGATCTCGCCGATCGGCCGGCCATAGGCGCGGGCAATGGACGCCTTGGCGACCTCGCTCGGAAAAGGAGGCACCTGATCCTGCAGCTTCGCGAGCTCGTCGGCGATATCGACCGGTAGCAGGTCGCGCCGGGTAGAGAGCGCCTGGCCGAATTTGACGAAGATCGGCCCGAGGTCCTGAAGCGCGAGCCGCAGGCGCTCGCCTCGCGAACCGCGCCGCCGGCGGAACCAGGTCCAGGGCGACAGATAGGTCAGGAACCTGAGCGGCCTATATAGATGAGTGGCCCGCACGAAGTCATCGAGTCCGTAGCGCGTGAGCACGCGCTGGATTTCGATCAGCCGCCCGATGACGCGGAGTCTCACGGTTGTGAAGAGCCCCTCACCCTGGGCCTCTCCCCCGAGGCGGGGGAGAGGGAACCGGACTTTCTCCCTCTCCCCCTTTAGCGGGAGAGGGCAGGGGTGAGGGTTCCACTCCCTCTCCCGCTTTAGCGGGAGAGGGCTGGGGTGAGGGCGCAAGTCCCTGCACGCGCGCCGCGAGGCGATCCAGCGCCTCGCGCAGCTTGTCGACTTCGCCGGCGAACTCCTCGAGCTCTACCTTCGGCACGACCGTCCGATTCTCTTCCTGCAGGAACTCCGCCATGTTCTCGCCGAAGGTAGCGATCGCCTTGCGCCCCCAGTCGAAGGCCGTGCGCGTGGCGCGGCCGATGTGATGCGCCGGCACGTCGCCGAGTCTCAGCGCGAGCTCCTCTTCGAGATCGGGCACCGCCAGCTTCAGCAGATCCCGAAACTGCTCGGCAACCTCCGCGTCGCCCTCGACGGTGACGTGCCCGACGCGCTGCTCGCCCTCGTGCCCGAGGATCATGCTGAAGAGCGAAAACAGCGTGCCCTTGATACGGGCGTCCGCCTCCTCCGAGCCTTCGCCATGAAGCAGCAGCTGGTTTTCAGCGGCGGTGACGGTGAGCGACAGCTTCGTGTCGAGCATCTCGACCACGAGCTTGCGGCCTGCGACGCGCGCGAGCGCCGTGCGCGCCGTCGACGACGCTTCGATGCCGCGATTGAGCGCGGCCTCGGCCGGGCGGAGCAGTTGAGTGAATGGGCTCATACCTTGTACCCCCGGTGCAGCGCCACGATCCCGCCAGTCAGGTTGTGATAACTCGCCTGCTTGAATCCTGCATCCCGCATCATCGCGAGCAGCGTCTCCTGATCGGGATGCTTGCGGATCGATTCGGCGAGGTACCGATAGCTTTCCTCGTCGTTCGCCACAAGCCTGCCAAGCAGCGGAAGCACGCGGAAAGAGTACGCATCGTAAAGGGGCTGCAATGGCGCGACGGTGGGCTTCGAGAACTCGAGCACGAGAAGCTGGCCGCCGGGCCGCAGCACGCGCCACATCGAGCGCAGTGCCGCCGGCTTGTCGGTGACGTTCCGGAGTCCAAATCCGATCGTCACGCAGTCGAAGAAATTGTCGTGAAAGGGGAGTTTCTCCGCGTTCGCGAGCACGCAGCTCACGTTGCCGCCGATTCCCCGGTCGAGCAGCCGATCGCGGCCGCGCGCGAGCATCGCCTCGTTGATGTCGGAGAGAATGACGAGGCCCTTCTCGCCAACTTGCCGCGCCATTCCGGCGGCGAGGTCTCCGGTGCCGCCGGCGACATCGAGCGCGTGGCCGCCGGGCTTGAGCCCCGTCTGGCTCAAGGTGAACGACTTCCACAGGCGGTGCACACCGACCGACATCAGGTCGTTCATGACGTCGTACTTGTCGGCGACCGAATCGAAGACGCCGCGCACGCGCCGGGCCTTTTCCGCCCAGGGCACTTCCTCGAAACCGAAATCGGTGGTCTTGGGGTCGCTCATCGCGGGTCGCCGTGCGTCAGATGGGCCGCTCTCCGATCACGGTCGTGCGCACCAGGTGCCGCCGCTCGTTCTCGTAGTCGTGAATTCCACAGTGCTGCAGGAAGCGATTATCCCAGACGATGAGCGTATCCGGCTTCCAGCGGACCCGCGTCTGGTACTGAATCCGGTAGGGCAGCTGCGCGAGGTGGTCGAGGAGCGGCTTGCTGTCCTCTTCGCTCCAGCCCTCGAAGCGCTTGAAATAGGCGTTCGTGACGTAGAGCGCCTTGCGCCCGGTGCGCGGGTGGCTGCGGACCACCGGGTGGGTGTTCTCGAGCTCATCTTCCCTGAATGAGTGACTCTCGCGCAGGCGCAGCTGCTTGTCCTTCTCCAGCTTGGCGTTCTTCGACCAGATGTCCTTGCCCGAGTACACGACCCTGAGGTGCGACAGGGCCTCCTTGAGGCCCGCCGACAGTCCTTCGTAGGCGAGGTACATGTTGGCGAACGCCGTATCGCCGCCGTATTTCGGCACATCGACCGCGCGCATGATCATGCAGAGCGGCGGACGCAGCAGGAACGGGCTGTCCGTGTGAAAACGCGTGAACGGCACGACGCTCACGGGCTCGTGCGCCTCGCGACGCACTTCCTGCATGTCGGTCTGGCCGGCATAGATCGGCGCCTGCGGCAGCTCGGTCAATTCGCCGAAGCAGCGGGAGAAGGCCTTGTGCTGATCGTTGCTCAATTTCTGGTCGCGAAAGAGGATGACGAGGAAGTGCTCGAAGGCCAGCAATACTTCCTGAAGGACGCAATCCGGCAGCACCTTGGTGAGATCGACGCCAGAAATCTCCGCGCCGGCCGCACCGGTGATCGGCTCGACCGCGATGTGGCGAAACTCGGGCATGGGCCGTCCGGCGACGACCGTGCCTGGCGCCGTGCGCTGCA
>Ga0153915_10002245_pt1 | contig 17712 bp, 14 predicted proteins | sample Opewatmetagenome_2_FD_107003 | JGI IMG/M metagenome (GOLD analysis project Ga0153915, IMG submission 107003) | Freshwater wetland microbial communities from Ohio, USA - Open water 3 Core 3 Depth 3 metaG | ecosystem: Environmental > Aquatic > Freshwater > Wetlands | place: USA: Ohio, Lake Erie...
ACTGCCGGGATTTCAAACGGCTATATCACGGCTTTTATTGAGAACTATAACAGAAAACTCATGGCATCCTTTATCAATAGAAAGGGCATGCAGGAGATGAGGATGCCGGTCGATGCGAGGATCAGGATATGGTTCAATGAGGATATGGAGAGTCGGAACTTTATCGTGCCCGGCATCATTGCCATTATAATAATGATAGTGGGGGCGATCCTTACATCCCTTGTTATTGCACGTGAGTACGAGAACGGGACAATGGAGACCTTACTCTCGCTGCCAATCGGAGCCAGTGACTTTTTTATCGGTAAGGCACTGCCCTATTTCTTTATAGGTTTTGTGGATACACTCATAGCTGTACTTATGGGGCAGGTCCTTTTCGATGTCGTAATCAAGGGGAGCTTCCTCCTTATGATCCTTGCCTCTACCATCTATATCTGGACGGCGGTTAGCCTGGGGCTCCTCCTGTCCGTAACCGTTAAGTCGCAGCTTATCGCCAATCAGATAGCCGTATTGATATCATACCTCCCATCTCTGATGTTATCCGATTTTGTCTTCCCCCTGGACAACATGCCGTTCATTCTGAGGCTGCTCTCCCGGATCGTGCCTGCCAGGTATTTTATAGATATCTTAAACGGGCTATATCTCAGAAACCTGGGATTCGGCTATCTGTGGTTCGATTATCTTGTTCTTTTGGTCATGTGCATAATACTTGCGAACCTTGCCTTCAGAAAGCTGAGAAAGGAGGGCCTGTAATATGAACCGTGTCAGGATAAGGGAGTTAATCCGCAAGGAATTCATACAGCTTTTTAGAGAAAAGAAGAATCTGCCGTTGATTCTTGTTTCGCCCTTCATGATGATGATAATATTCGGTTATGTAGTAAGCGCAGATGTGAATGACGTTAAGGTGGGCATACTGGACCATTCACGGACCCGTGAGAGCAGGATGTTCACGGATGCCATTGATGCAAACAGGACCTTCCGGCTTACATATTTCGCTGCCGATGCCGACGATCTGGAAGATATACTGCTTCACAGGAATGTGGATATGGTTCTCAAGATAGGTCCTGATTTCAGCGACAAGATAAGAAAAGGCGATTCAGCCGTCATCCAGGTTCTTGTTGACGGGAGCATGAGCAATATGGCATCAAAGGCGGTTGCATACCTGTCCGCCGTAATAAACAACTATAACCAGGGTATTTTAAAAGAGATATATCATAGCGAGCTTCAATATGGCAGGATAGATCCAAGGATCAGGACATGGTATAACGAAAACCTTGAGAGCAAGAACACATTTGTCCCGGGTATCGTGGCCTTCGCGATTATGCTGACCTCGCTCCTCTTTACATCAATGGCAATAATAAGGGAAAAGGAGGCTGGAACAATCGAGCAGCTTATAGTAACACCTCTGAAGTCCTATGAATTGATCATGGGGAAGACCATACCCTATATAATAATCGCTATAGTCCAGATGAGCGTGATTACGGTCTTTGCCGTCCTGTGGTTCAGGGTCCCCTTTAACGGTAACTTTTTGATCCTTCTTGCAGGCGGTTGTTTCTTTCTTATGAGCACAATAGGGATAGGGCTCTTTATATCCACCGTATCCAGCACCCAGCAACAGGCCATGATGACTACCTTCTTTTTTATAATCCCATTCTTCATGTTGAGCGGGCTGATATTTCCCATATCCAACATGCCTGAACTCGTGCAGTGGTTCACACTCCTTGTTCCCCTGAGATATTTTCTGGTTATTATCAGGGGCGTCTTTCTAAAAGGTACGGGGCTTGATGTCCTGTGGCCGCAGTTTGCAGGCCTGATTGTCCTGGGGACCTCTGTCTTTGCCGGTGCGGTAAGGCTTTTCAAAAAAAGATTGGATTGAGGGTGCAATAGGCAAGCTATCGGATCGAATTACTGATATAGCTGTTTTAAACAAGGATTATAGCCAATAGGGAATGGCGCAAGGCGCAGGGCACAAGGTAAAGAAAAATATAAATTCATTAACCTGTCAGAATAAATCGGCAATGGTTTTCTGTTAGGATACAAAGGAGAAACAAGCGGGCGTAGGGCATAGGGTAAAAGGAAAGATTTGAAATTTCAAATTTGAAATTTGATATTTTTTGCCTTGCGCCCTGTGCCTTGAGCCTTGAGCCTCCTAATCAACACATAAATCGCCCCTGTCCCTCCATCATAGGGTCTGGCTGAGGCAAAGGCCTTTACTATCCTTCTGGCAGGTCCCCTGTTCAGCCAGACAGGAAGCCTTTCCTTTAATACCGGGATGTTGTCAGGGGAATTTAATCCCCTCCCGTGTACAATGAGGACGCATTGCAGTCCCCGGCCCTGGCTCCTGATAAGGAAGTCCCTGACCTTTATCTCTGCATCTTTTTGTGTCAGGCCGTGGAGATCGATGTGATCCTGGACAGGTATCTGCCCCCTTTTAAGCTGTCTCATTATGTTTTTGCCGACCCCGCTTATAGACCCCTCGATATATTCATCGCTGAAGGTGATGTCCATATCTATGGTGCCGTTTACAAGGTCCCTGAGGTGTTCCATCACCTCCTGTTCCACATCAGGGGCGGGATAGGGGGGTGAGCTTTTTTTGTCATGTGCAGGGGTGATCCTTACGCCTTTTTTTTCAAGTGGTCTTACACCGGACATAGCCTGACTGAAGACGCTCATGTCATCAAGGACCACCTCGACCTTTTCGGGCCTGCGGGGGGGAGGAGGTTCAACGGCTGCCTTCCTGGCAGGTTTATCAAATGTCGTTTCAAGCCCTTCGAATGCAGGATTGAAGACATTTGCCTTTTTCTTTTTCATTTATCCGCCCTCAGCCCATACTTAATATCCTGCTTCACCAGGGTCTCCAGGCAGGCATCGAGATATTCCCTCTGGCATTCAGTGGAATCAATATTTTCATCACGCATAAACTTAATAAGACGGCAACCCCCGAAGCAGAGGGGCAGATACGCACACTCCATGCACTGCTCATTTTTCCAGCTACCGAGCCCGTATGATGAGGAATAATCGTTTAGGCCATTTTCAACGTCTCCAGCCTCGAACCCCTTCATGCCGATAAAGCCGGGGCATTTATAGATCACGCCGTCATAGTTCACGACATAGGAATTAGCGGACTCCACCACACAGAATAACGGCTTTATGCCCGGCGTCCTGTACCCCCTCTTTAAGATTTCCTCTCTTAAAAAGAGGGATGCCTCAATAAGCCACGGCTCATTTAAAGACATGCACCCGTCCCTGAAATCCATGGGCGAAAGCACACGGTCCGACCGTTTCATTACAGGATCGAATTTAACCTGGGCTATCTTGTCCGGTGTGAGACCTTCATTAATAAGGTAGTCAACCAGTAGAGGAAATTCCCTGTAATTATCCCTTTCAAAATTCCCGCCGACAGCTATACTTGCAAGGTTGCAGGTCTCCTTTATATTACTGATAATGGTCTCAAAACTGCCTAATCCTGATTTAAAGGGACGATTTTTATTGTGGATATGGGACGGGCCGTCAAGGGTGATCTTGACGTTTTTAAGCCCCAGCCGGGCCAGTTCTTCGGCCGTCTCTTTCTTGAACAGTGCGCCGTTTGTAACAAGACCGAAGTCGAAGGAAGCGTTTCTTTCTTTGGCGAATTGATTAAGTTGTCCTGAGATCTCCCTGATAAGCCCAAGGCTTAAGAGGGGCTCTCCACCGTAGAAATCCAGGTGAAGAACCCTCTTGTCTTCCGTGAACCTCTTTCGGATGAAGTCAATGAGTTTTGCCGCAGTCCCTTCAGACATATATATATGGCCCTTCATGTTTCCTTCAAAACAATACTTGCAGGCAAAATTGCAGTCCAGGTTCAGCACCACAATTATATCAATTGTTGTGTTTTTTTTATTAAGTTCTTCAAATACACCGGAGACTGCCCTTTTTTCCTCATCCCTGTCCTCAACGAGCATGCCTAGCTTTTGCAGGACGGTTTTGTCTTCATGAGAAAGGAGACATTTTTCCATCGCCTTCCATGTCTCTTTTTTTACAAGGATCTTTGAAGACAGTCTGGTGGAGAAAAGGAGCAGTTGGTTGTGTGCTTCATTATAAGGGTATATCTTGAGGTAATTTGAAGGCAGCATCATATATGGGAGTGTCAGGACAGAGGGTATGAGATGTCTCTTCCCCCTGTCCATTATAATTTTATCTGTAGGGGAACGAAAAACCAACACAACACATCCAGTCCGGCCCTAATACTATACCTTTTTTGTTAATCCCTTCATCCAATACGATGATATCAGCTTTTTTGCTGACTTGTTCGATCCTTTTTGCATTTTCCATGGGCATTCTCCTTTTTGATAATGTTAATAAAATTCAGGGAAGAGAGTCGGGATAAGCCCTGATACACCACATAAAAAATTGATATTAAAAATTAAATTTAATGCCCGCCTCCAGCCATCTTCCGGGATTTTTACTGTCAACAAAGGTATATTGTGAACCGTTAAGTATATTGTGGGCAGTTAAAAATAGTTCGGTCGTAAGATTAGCAGAAGCCATAATCTTTTTATTAACGTTCATGTCCCAGATAAAGTCATCATAGTCTGCCATGTATGCAGGAGATACGTCCCAACATACATAGCGACCCGAGAGCCCGGCCTGGATGGATTTATTGTCGTCATACCTGATGCCGATATCAATGGAGTAGATATTAGATGCACCGCTTCCAGCGGGAGGACTGATAGCAATGTATGAAAATCCTGTCAGAAGAGATAGGTTGTAAAAAGGTATGGTTTCAGCCTCCAGTTCAAGACCCTGGCGTCTGCTCTTTCCGTTATTAATAATAATATCATTATAGGAGGGCGGCCCTGCCCCAAAGAGATCTTTTATAATGGCATTTTTCAAGTCGTGGCGAAATAAGGCGGCCTTGACCCATATATAATTCAATGCATCCGATTCCATCCCGGCCTGATATGACCATATCTCCTCCGACTCAAGGGATGGATTCGGGTCCAGGAAGAAGCCGCCTCCAGAACTCGATGAGAGGGGTGGTGCTGTAAACCCCCTGGAAACCGATCCCCTGAGTATGGTCTCCCTGCCAAGCCTATAGGTGCTCCCTATACTGGGGCTTATAAAGGAACCCGTGATGCTGTCATGGTCAAAGCGGATGCCGGGTGTGATGGACCACCTGCCCATGATAATGCTGTCATTGGCGTATGCGGCCCATTGTTGAATATCGGGCATGGCCCTGAACGTGGCCGCGGTGCCCAGATACTGGAGAAAGGCCCCTGCATTGTTTATCTGGCCCATGTTTCCGCTTCCATAGTCCATGCCCAATACGGCGGTATGTGCCCCCTTTGTCCAGACCAACTGGCTCCTTGCCCCGGCAGTCTTCTCATTGTAAATGGATTCCAGATATGGCGCTCCATGAGGCCCGGTTAATCCCAGGCCCAGGGCTTTATTACACATTATGGATTTATTGCTGATATTGTAAAAGGAGAGTTTTAAGTCCAGTTCCTTTGTAAGGGATGCGTTTAAAGAACCTGTCGCAAAGAATGTGCGGAGCAGCCCCGTGGAGTAAAAATCGCCGCTGGGGAAATCGCCGAACCCGATACGAGGGGCGCTGTAGCCTACCGTTAGGCCAAGGTCTACCTTTTCCGAGACAGGTACATCGACCTTGGAATAGAAGCTTTGGTTGTCAAAGTATCTTGAGATCATAAGACCGTCGGAATCCTGGTCGCTGGCATAGAGATAATATCCCACAGGCCCAGCCATGCCGGATATCTCCGCCCTGTAATCCTGGCTGTTATTTTTTCCGTAGGATGCCCTGATTGATCCGGTTGGTTTGACGGTGTTTCCTGTTTGTTTGGTGAGAATGTTTATAACGCCTCCGAGGGAAGAGCCCCAGGTGGATGAGGCAGGCCCTTTTATTATCTCTATACGGTCTATAATGCCTATAGGGATTGAAGAGGTCTCCGCAGCCCCTGATGACAGGAAATTCCAGGGGACATCATCCACCAGGACAAGAACATGCCGGTCTTCGGAACCCTGGATATTGATCAGGGAAAAGGTCCCGAAGTCCTGGTTGGAATTAATGAAGAGGCCCGGCACCGTATTAAGCGCCTCCGCTACCGTATGGGCGTTCATGGCCTCAATTTCATCTGATGTGATGACGGTTATATTCTCAGCAACCTGCGAGATGAGTTTTTCGTTTCTTGTGGAGGAAACCACCAGGTCCTTATCCTTATAAAACATGCGGAGGAACTGCATCTCTTCCTCAGACTGTGCCCAGCATGTGCATGAGAAAAGCAATAGTATGCAGGAGGCGATGGGGATGTATGCTTTAAATAAGCGTCTGTTCATGTCGAACCATGGTTTTTTATGTTTATCAAAAAAATACTTTATGCTATATTGAATACATATATCAAAATTGTTTATTATTATCAACTAGTTTATTCGCTCAAAACCCCCTCCTGCCATGGCAGGACCTTGGGGAGCTTCATTAAATATGCTTTTCCCTTAAGATACACGACGCTATCATGAACGGATAGGTCCATTTATGTTAAAGATCTCTTGCTCCAGATACAATCGTTTCGCCATGTGCATCAATTCCAAGGGACTATGAATATTTTAAACACACCGATATGCAGATTTGTTAAGTACAACAAAATCATCCTGATAGCACTTCTTTATTTTTTTTCTCATGTCCCGTCCTTGATTGCCGGAAACGGCATAGTGTCTATCCAAAGCAGCAGCATTAGGCCCTATGAGGAGGCGCTCAGTGGATTTAAAAGCATATGCGATACCCCTGTCAACAGGTTTGTAATCTCTGAAATGAAAGAAAAGGATATTGTAAACGAGATAAGGAAGACGAGTCCTTCTATTATCCTTGCCATAGGCATGGATGCCTATGAAAAACTGAAAGGGATCCATGACATCCCTGTTATTTATATGATGGTGCCGAACTCTCCGTCTGAATCGACTAAAGGCATGAATATTACAGGTGTCAGGATGAATATATCTCCGGAAGTTCAATTGTCGACATTCCTTAAAGCTGTCCCTGACATGAAAAGCATAGGTTTAATATATACCGGAAAAACAGACCACCTCGTTGAAAGGGTTGTCAATGCCTGCAAGAAAGAAGGCGTTAAACTGATTGCAAAGGAGATTTCTAATTCACGCGAAGCCCCTCCATTAATCAAGGACATGGAGGGGAAAATAGACGGATTCTGGATGCTGCCCGATGTTACTGTCTTTACATCGGAGACCATCGAATACCTGTTTTTATTTTCCATGGAACACAGAGCGCCGATCCTCACATTTTCAGAGATCTACCTGGAGTCAGGCGCCCTGATTTCAATAGGGATGGATCCCTTTGACATGGGTTCTCAGGCAGGAGAGATCGCCATGGAGATATTATCCGGGAAATCCGTTTCCGAGGTTCAGCCTGTTGACGCCAGAAAAGAGGTTGTAAAAATCAATATGAAGGTATCAGGAAAGCTTGGGATTTCTATTGATGAAACTTTATTTGCCGGTGCGAAATTTCTTAAATAATGGTTAGAAGATGAGGCTCAAGTTGTTTATAAAGACGTTGAATGAACATTTCGCCATCAAGGTGTTCGCTGCATTTACAATACTGCTGATTTTAATATCATTGTCCTTTACGGCATTCTTCGTTCATAGACAGGGCGATACCATGAAAGACGCCCTGATAAAGAACGGCAGATTGCTGTCAAAGCTCCTTGCCTACAACTCAAAGATAGGGGTGTTTTCCGAGAATAAGAAGATACTTGAGACCCCTGTTGACGGTATTCTTCAGCAGGAAGACGTCCTGAAGGTCTCCCTGTTCAATCAGAATGGGGATCTCCTCATAGAGCGGGAAAAATCAGGCGCAAAAATTATTGAAGATTCCGTAAAGGAAGACAACTCTGAATTAAAGGGGATAATAGATAAGATCAAGGTGACCGGGTTAATTTATAACCGTGAAGGCGATCAATGGCTGGAATTCTGGTCGCCAGTCATCTCAGCTTCAGGCTATTACATGGAAGATCCGATGTTTTCCGGGAGGGATAGGACTGAGGAAAAGGAACAAATCATCGGATTCGCCAGGATAACTGTTGACAAAAGGCCGCTTTCCAAACAGGTTAATGCCCTTGTGATAAACAGTATCCTGATCGCCTTTGTATTATTGATAATCGGTTCAACGATTCTTTTTCTTATGATAAGGAGGCTTACCGCCCCCCTTAACAGATTAACGGAAAGCGTCAGGACCCTGGGCAGAGGAGAGGCCGTTGAAAGACTCAAGGAGGAGACCTCTGATGAGATCGGCAAACTGGCAACAGCCTTTAACCATATGTCCGAATCCCTCAGAAACAGAGAGGCCGCAAGGATAAAGGCTGAAGAGGAACAGGAAAAGCTTGAAGGAAGGCTTCATCAGGCTCAAAAGATGGAGGCCATAGGCACGTTGGCAGGAGGGATTGCCCATGATTTTAATAACGTCCTGAGCATAATAGTGCTTAATACGGATCTTGCTATGTATGATATCCCTGAAGGTGGGCGGATCTATAAGAATCTGGAAGAGATTATGAAGGCTTGCCTGCGCGCCAGAGACATGATCAAGCAGATCCTCGCCTTCAGCAGAAAAGATGAAGCCCGGATAAAACCTGTAATGATAAAGCCTCTCGTAAAAGAAGCAGTAAAACTGTTAAGATCAACTATTCTTACTACTATAGAAATAAATCAGGATATAAGCGCCGAATCGGATATTATAATGGCTGATGCGACGCAGATGCATCAGATTCTTATGAATCTCTTCAGTAATGCCGCCTATGTCATGAAGGAAACAGGCGGAATCATCACTGTGGCGTTGGATAATATTGAACTTATTGAAGGGAAGAAGGCCGATTACCCTGATTTGAGTGCAGGGAAGTATCTCAGATTGAGTGTAAGTGATACCGGCTATGGGATTCAGCCCGATATCCGTGAGAAGATTTTTGATCCATACTTTACTACAAAAAAGGTTGGAGAGGGCACGGGCATGGGACTGGCAATAACCCATGGCATAGTGGAGAGCCATGGAGGGGCTATCACTGTTGAAAGCGTGATAGGTAAGGGGACCACCTTTCATGTCCTTTTTCCTGTTATAGACGCGGATATCCGCTTGGAAGATGAGTATGAGATGTTTTGCCCCACAGGGACGGAACGCATACTTTTTATTGATGATGAAAAGCCTATTTCCGATGCTATGAACCTTATGCTTACCAGGCTCGGTTATAAGGTTACATCAAGAACGGATAGTCTTGATGCCCTTAAACTGTTTCGTGAAAATTGCGAATCATTTGACCTGATGATCACAGATCTTGTAATGCCGCACATGACAGGGCTGGAGCTTTCCAAAGAAGTTTTCAGTATGAGGCCCGATCTCCCTATCATCCTTTGCACCGGGTACAGCGAGACGATCAATGATGAAACGGCAAGTCAGGCTGGGATCAGGCATAGGACAAGCAAACCCCTGCTGATGAGTGAACTGGCAACTATTATCCGGGAGGCATTGGATAATCCTGTTCAGAATAATCCGGAGAAATGATGGCAAGGATTGATGATTTTATTCAGGCCAGGGCCTTATCAATGAGAGAATTGTCCGGAAAGGATATTGACTCAATTGCGAGATTTTCAGGGGCCACTATTAAGAATGATAGTGCCGGGATACCGGGGTCCCTTTCAATTAAATTTTTAAACAGGGATATTATTATTTCGTGGCCTGAAATGGAATTTTCCTATGGCGATTTCGATGAAGATGTCCCTGTTCAGCAGCAGGTCCTGGTCCTCCACTATATAAACGGGGCATTTAATTCGAAGATAACCAGGAATGAACATGAATGGGTTTCCTTTCAGGATATCCCTGACGGCAGATTTTATATGGATGCATTTATTAAAAGGGCCAAAGAACCTTTACTGAAGACCTTCGGGTCAAGCCCTGAAAAGATGGTTGAACTGGCATACGGGATATATAATGCATCTCCCCTTGAGCATGGAGATTTTTCTGTTATGGTAAATGCCTTCCCCATGGCCCCGGTGGCCCTGGTTCTGTGGGAAGGAGATGATGAATTCCCTGCAGAGGGGAATATCCTGTTTGACAGGAGCATATCCCGGATGCTTTCTGCAGAGGATATAGCCTTGCTTGCCGGCATGGTTGTTTATCCGCTGGTGGGGATGGCGAAGGACAAAAGAGAAGATTTGAAATCTGAGATTTGAAATTTCAAATCTTTATTCCCTTGCGCCCCGGGTCGCTGATTTTATAATATAGGCCCGTGTAACTATTGGATTGTTTAAAAGGAGTAAGACATGACATATGATAAACCCTTGGTCGGCGTTGTGATGGGGAGCCTTTCGGATAAAGATGTTATGGAAGGCTGCATGACTACATTAAAGGAGCTGGGGATACCCTGGGAGACAAAGGTAACTTCAGCGCATAGAACTCCCGATCAAACACGTGAATTTGCCGAAAAGGCCGCCGCAAAAGGCATTGAGGTTATTATAGCCGGGGCAGGATGGGCCGCTCACCTGGCGGGCGTGATTGCATCTTATACCCTCCTGCCTGTTATCGGGGTTCCGATAGATTCTTCTCCTCTTAATGGTATGGATTCACTGCTTTCAATAGTGCAGATGCCTCCGGGCATCCCTGTTGCCACCGTGGCAATAGGCAAGGGAGGGGCTAAAAACGCCGCTATACTTGCCGCCCAGATACTTGCCCTTAAATATCCGGATATCGCTGAAAGGCTTAAGTCCTATCGTGAGAAGATGACACTGGAGGCTATTGAGAAGGGCAAGAGTTGAAAGTGCTTAAAGAAAAATCACGCATAATCAATGTTTGTCCTGGGATCGATCCGGATGCAGGGCTTGAGGAGGCAAAGGATGTCCTTTTATCAGGAGGCGTGGTGGCCTTTCCGACAGAGTCTTTTTATGGACTGGCGGTTAATGCAATGGATGAAAAGGCGATTGATCGCCTTTTCTCTATCAAGAATAGGGAACCTGATCTGCCCGTACTCATATTAATACCATCCCTTGATACGCTTAATATCTATGTGGAAGAAATACCTGAAATCGCCCGTATCCTTATCAAGCAGTTCTGGCCGGGCGGTCTTACGATGTTGTTCAAGGCGATGCCCTGCATATCACAACGTCTTACCGCCGGAACCGGCAAGATAGGCGTCAGACTTTCAAGCCATCCGATAGCCACGGCCCTCGCCCAAACCATCAAAGCCCCGATAACAGGGACAAGCGCCAATATATCAGGCCGGCCTGCCTGCATGCGCGCAATGGAGGTCTATAATGATTTTAAGAAGGGGGTCCTTATCCTTGACGGAGGAGAGACAGGGGGTGGTAAAGGATCAACCATCCTCGATGTTACTGTCAAACCTCCGAAGATAATGAGGGAAGGAATGATAGGGAGCGACCGGTTAGGTTTGTGATAATATACAAAAATTTTAAAACAGCAAAGGTCCCTGATGTGTCTTTAAAAAAAATTCTTCTTGCAATACTCTCCGGCGTTATGCTTTCAGCAGCATTCCCGCCCGGCAGACTGGAATGGATGGCATGGATAGCCATTATCCCGCTTCTTAAAAGTCTTGAAAACCAGCGCCCTTTAAATGCCTTCAGGCTTGGAATGATTGCCGGTCTGTCTCATTATCTGACGCTTCTTTATTGGGTCATATTTGCTGTAAACACCTATGGCGGCCTTGACCTTCTGACAAGCACAGGGATCTTATTTTTGCTTTGTCTTTATCTATCCCTGTATCCTGCTGTCTTTTCTGTCCTTATTAATTTTTTACGCCTGCGCAAATACATTGTCCTGATAACCGCCGGGATATGGGTATCCCTTGAATATGCAAGGGCAGAATTAATAACAGGCTTCCCATGGTGCCTTCTTGGTTACAGCCAGTTTAATTTTCATCACCTTATTCAGATATGCGATATTACAGGCGTGTACGGGGTATCATTCCTGATCGCAGCGATCAATGTCTTAATATATCTACTGATATTCAACAAGGTTAGTATGATAGGGAGAAGGGATCTTATAGTCGAGGCAGCAACAGCGATTCCGATCCTGTTGATCTGTCTGATCTATGGAGGTTATTGCCTCTCTGATGTCAATAAGGGTCAGAAGGGAAAGGAATATCTCAAGATTGCCGTTATACAAGGGAATATTGACCAGTCAGTTAAATGGGACCCCGTTTACAAAGAAGAGACCATGAAAAAATACATGGCATTAACAAAATCGGCACTGAATTCCAAACCGGGTCTGGTTGTGTGGCCTGAGACATCGACCCCATTTTTTTTCCAGGATGAAAAGGAATTTGATGAAGATATATACAGGGTATCAAAGGAATCAGGGGCCTATCTGATATTCGGCAGTCTGGCCTATAAGACAGAGTATATATGGACATACTATTATAACCGCGCCTATATGGCCTCTCCAGACGGTTCAATCGGGGGATATTATGACAAGGTTCACCTGGTGCCCTTTGTAGAGTATGTCCCGTTGAAATATGTTTTTCCATTCATTCATCGCCTGGTAACGGCTGCCGGTGATTTTTCATTCGGCGAGGAATCAGGGCTTTTGAAGATGACTGATACTACAGCAGGGGCGCTTATCTGCTATGAGGCTATCTTTCCCGACCTGGCAAGGATGGAGGTAAAAAATGGCGCGGATTTTTTTGTCACAATGACTAACGATGCATGGTTCGATATGACAAGCGCGCCATATCAGTTGATGAGCATGAGTATTTTCAGGGCTGTAGAGAACAGGAGGCCCTTAATAAGGGCGGCAAACACCGGTTTCAGCGCCTTTGTGGATGCTTACGGCAGGGTCATCGCCGAGAGCGACCTGTTTACCGAAGATGTGCTTATCAGGGATGTCAGGACGGATTACGACCGGCTTACATTCTATTCAAAATACGGAGATGTCTTTATCTATTTGATATTAATAATATGCTTGATTAAAATATCCCGTGAATTATGGTATCATCTGAAGAAAAACAAAAGATATCAATAACAGGGAAATTAAACAGCATTTTTAAGGAGATATAAAATGAATAATGAATTAGTTCAGAAGATAGACGGAATTGTGGAAACCTTGAACGATCTTCGAGGTCATCTTTGACTTGGAGACCAAGGAAAAAGAGCTTCAAGGTCTTCAGAAGACAATGTCCCTGCCGGATTTCTGGAAAAAGAACCAGGACGAGGTGTCAAGGGTTAATCAGGAGGCCTCCATTCTAAAGGATGAAGTTGACGGTTGGAATAAGTTTTATCACGAGGCCGAGGATAACAGGATACTCGCCCAGATGGCCTATGATGAGAATGATGAATCGTCTTTAAAGGAAATCCAAAATGATGTAATTGCCCTTGAGGAGAATATAAAAAAGCTTGAATTTCAATCTCTCTTAAGCGGGCCTGATGATAAGAGCAACGCTATTGTATCCATTAATGCAGGGGCCGGAGGAACTGAGGCGCAGGACTGGGTTGAGATGCTTTTCAGGATGTATTTGCGCTGGTGCGAGTCCCGCAACCTTGAGACTGCCGTGATCGATTATCTGGCGGGCGAGGAGGCAGGGGTAAAAAGCCTCACCTTTACCGTCAATGGACCTTATGCCTATGGATACCTGAAATCAGAACACGGAATCCATCGTATGGTAAGGATATCCCCCTTTGATGCATCAGGCAGAAGACATACGTCCTTTGCCTCCGTCTCGGTGATACCGGAGGTTAACACCGATATCGATATCAAGATTGAAGAAAAAGATCTCCGCATAGATACCTTCAGGGCAAGCGGTCCAGGAGGTCAGCATGTAAATAAGACCAGCTCCGCCATCAGGATTACGCACTTACCGACAAATATCGTTGTACAGTCTCAGAATGAAAGATCCCAGCATAGAAATAAGGACACGGCCATGAAGGTATTGAAGGCAAGGTTGTATGACCTGGAAAAGGGTAAACAGGATCAGAAGAAACAGGAGGTCCATCAGAACCAGAAGGAGATTGCATGGGGGAGCCAGATAAGGTCCTATGTCTTTAATCCATACAGGCTTGTTAAGGATCACCGCACCAATGAAGAGGTCGGCAATCTTGAAAGGGTAATGGATGGAGATATAAATATGTTTATCGATGCGTACCTGAGAATGAATATCCAGAAACGCACGGCAAAGGCCTGACACTGATTCGGCATACCAAAATTAGTTGACAAATTTTATAAAAGATAGTAATTTAGCAAAAATCTAAATAACTTAAAGGATGGTTAGACATGAAAAATATAATTAGAAAGAAGTATTCAGGGACCATATTGTTATTTGTTATCCTATGCTTTTTTGTTAGTCCATCCTTAACTTTTGCTCAAAATCCCACCCATATCGTTCAAAAGGGCGATACCTTATGGAGTATATGTGAAGAATATTATGGCGATCCTAATCTCTGGCCGAAACTTTGGGAGATGAATCCCTTTATTACAAATCCACACCTCCTCAAGGCAGGCGATGTAATCACCCTGTTAGAAAAGGAGCCGGTAAAAGAGGAGGTAAAGGAGGTTAAAAAGCCCGATGCAGCAGTTGAAAAGCCTCCTGTAAAAGTTGATGAGATAAAAAAGGCCGAGCCCGTATTAATGGGCGTTGACATATCAGGCCTTATCGAAGTCGATGCCATCGGTTATCTTTCCGTTGATAAGATCCAGGCATGGGGTAGTATTTTTTCCTCAGATAATAAGAAGATATTATTAGGTACAGGGGAAACTGTCTATGTGATTTTTGATGAGAGCAAGGATATAAAGATCGGAGATCAATTTTTTATAGGCAATTCATCTCCTCTTTTAAAGCACCCTGTTACCGGAAAAGATCTGGGTTATACATTTAATGTAAATGGAATACTGACCATAGAAGAGCGCCTGGGGCGAGCCCAAAAAGGTGACAAATCCTATGAAAAAAAGAATGTCTTTAAAGCTGAAATCAATGAGTCCTATAAACCTGTTCAAAGCGAAGATATCTTGATTCCCTATAAGCCTGTCTCATCCTGCGTATTGCCGATTCCTGTTAATAAAGAGATGGATGCTAATATTGTAGCGACAAAAAATCAGGAGGGACTTATCCAGCCTAATTCGATCGTATATATTGATCTCGGGTCTAATGACGGCTTAAAGAGGGGCAATGTGTTGGATGTAGTCAAGAAAAATACTGTCTCTGATCCCAAGCCTGATGAAACATTCACCATCAAGAAAAGCAAAATAATCCTGCCTGATATATTTGTAGGGAGAATAATGATCATTGAATGCGGGGCTAAGATATCAACAGCTATAGTTCTCTCTGCTGTTGAACCTTTTTCATCCGGGGTTTATATAAAGGATTTATCCTGGGATAAGACGCCTGATTTTCTATCTGAAATCTCTTCTTGCACTATTAAATAATAATCTTTTGTACATCTTATATGGTTCTGTCTTCAACAAAAGACTTGACTATTAAAGTCCGCTCTGCTTTATAATCCCGCCTTATCAAGTCAGTGCGACCTTTTGGAAAACAATCAGTTACATTAAAGGTCAGGGGAAACCGTTGAGTTAACAGCCTCTGAGAAAGAGGCTTAACATTTCACATGACAGGCAAGGAAGATTGAATCCGGGTGTGACTCACAGATTTTAATAGACATTTTTCTAAGGTCTTACAGGACCTTAATCGGGACATATGTCTAATTGGTCAGATAAGAGATGCATATGGCTAGCCTTAACTATGATTCCAGGGCTGGGTAATGTTGCCTTAAAGAATCTGCTGAATAAGTTTCAGGACCCTGAACGGATACTTTATGCAGGCCTATCTGAATTATCCGGAGTTGAGGGTATCAGAAAAGAGGCAGCCCTTGCCATCTTTGAAAAGAGGTATTCGGCTGATCCCGAGGAAGAGCTTAAGAAGACGGAAAGTCATGGTGTCAGGATATTAACCTATTCTGATCCTGCTTATCCCGGATTGCTTAAAGAGATACATGATCCGCCAATGGTCCTATACATAAAGGGGAGCGATATCCCGGATAATCGGAGTTTTATCGCTGTCGTAGGATCCAGAAATGCGACACAGTATGGCCTTAAGGCTGCTGAAAAGATCGGACAAGGACTTGCCAGGCGTGGGTTGGGGGTGGTCAGCGGGATGGCAAGGGGGATAGATTCTTCATCCCATTGGGGCTGTCTGGAGGGCAAGGGTTTTACAACAGCAGTCCTGGGTACAGGGATCGATATAGTCTATCCTTCATCAAACAGGAAGCTCTATGATCAGATTGCCATGAAAGGCGCCATAATATCTGAATTCCCCATGGGCACTCCTCCTGTCCCTAATAACTTTCCCATGAGGAACAGGATCATAAGCGGGCTCAGCAGGGGAACAGTAATTGTTGAGGCTACAAAAAACAGCGGTTCCCTTATCACGGCATCACTTGCCCTTGAACAGGGACGTGAGTTATTTGCTGTGCCGGGAAGCATCAATTCTTTTAAAAGCACCGGTTGTCATTACTTGATCAAACAAGGGGCCGGTCTTATAGAAAACGCAGATGACATCATCGAGGCATTGGGCATGAATTATCCCTGCATCCTCAAAACGGATACATTTAAGGAGATGCCTCTTTTCCCGATGGACGAGGCTGAAACGGCCCTGTACAATATTATAGGAGATTATCCGATTCACATTGATCAGATAACAAGGGACGGCAAAATGGAACCAGGCGAGACAGCAGGCCTGCTTATGAAAATGGAATTAAAGGGAATTATAAGACAGCTTCCCGGAAAGATGTTTGTTCGTTAATTTGGTTTATTATAAATATGGAAAAAGAAAAAAAGAATTCAAAAGAAGGACAATCGGATAAAGCGCCTAAGACCAGGGGCAAGCAGCTTGTTATTGTCGAATCGCCTGCCAAGGCCAGGACTATAAATAAATACCTGGGCCCTGATTATATTGTCATGGCATCGGTAGGACACGTGCGGGACCTGCCCGGCAAGAATCCCAAGGGGGTCAAGGACCCTGTTCCAGGAGTTGATCTGGAACATGATTTCAGACCTACCTATCAGATAATCAAAGGCAAGAATTCAACCGTAAAGGAATTGAAGAACGCTGCCAGACTGTCTTCCGGGATATGGCTGGCCACGGACTTGGATCGTGAAGGAGAGGCTATTGCATGGCATCTGGCGGAGGCCCTGGATATCAATCCTAATCAGGCAAACCGCGTGGTCTTTAATGCCATCACTAAAAGCGAGATAGAAAAGGCCTTTCAACATCCCCGTCCTGTTGACATAGACAAGGTAAACGCCCAGCAGGCGCGGCGAATTCTGGACAGGATTGTAGGTTATCAGGTCTCGCCCCTGTTGTGGAAAAAGGTGGCCGGGGGTTTAAGCGCGGGGCGCGTTCAATCGGTAGCCGTGCTCTTGCTTGTTGAAAGGGAACGCGAGATCGATGCCTTTATTCCTGAAGAATACTGGAAGCTGAGCGGTTATTTTACCTCCTCCCTGGATGCTGCCGCTGACCTTTCTCACGAATTGAAAAAATGGCTTGATGAGACCCCTGAAAAAGACGGCAGGAATAAGACAAACGGTAGGACCATACAGGAAAAGAACGAATGGCTGTCAAAACACAACAGTTTTGTTGCTGAATTAGTTGAAATCAATGGGGAAAAATTTAAGGCCGGAGATGTCCGCAGGACCATAGAGGCCGCCGGGTTAATCGGTTTTATGAT
>Ga0153915_10002246_pt1 | contig 17705 bp, 20 predicted proteins | sample Opewatmetagenome_2_FD_107003 | JGI IMG/M metagenome (GOLD analysis project Ga0153915, IMG submission 107003) | Freshwater wetland microbial communities from Ohio, USA - Open water 3 Core 3 Depth 3 metaG | ecosystem: Environmental > Aquatic > Freshwater > Wetlands | place: USA: Ohio, Lake Erie...
AAGAGTTGGTCACGCCTGCAATTGCGTATCCTCCGTCGCTGGTCTGTGTCAAAGAATGGGCCTGGTCAAGGTTTGTTCCTCCGTATGTCTTGTTCCACTGCATGTTCCCAGCCGAATCAGTCTTAACCAGCCAGAAATCCCAGCCGCCAGCACCGAAAGACCAAGTATGGCCTGCTATAGCGTATCCTCCATCATTGGTCTGAACCACAGAGTAGGCATAATCTTCGCTTGTTCCTCCGTATGTTTTGCTCCACTGCACATTTCCAGATGAGTCGGTCTTAACCAGCCAAAAATCATAGCTGCCAGCACCAAACGAGTTGGTGTATCCGGCTATTGCGTATCCTCCGTCATTCGTCTGAACCACAGAAAGTGCAGAATCGCCGCTTGTTCCTCCGTATGTTTTGTTCCAGCTTGTTGCTGCCAGCCATTGACTGCTTATTGAGCTGGATCCTGCCTTAGTTCCTTCCACTTCAGGAAGCGACACACCAAGTCTCAACGTTACGAAACTGAAAAGCAAAACTAAAAGCATCAATACAGATACTGTCCTCTTTGACAATCCTCTCTCCCCAAGCGTCCCACAATACATCGATTCAGCTCAAAGAAATAACGCTTGCGGTCAATTACTTCCTATCCCTTCTATGCATCATTGATTCACGGAGCATCCGCTGTCAAGTCTTTGCGCGCGCTAACCCTGCCCCTTCAGCCAGCCGCGGATCCCAAGCTCCTTCACGGTGATTGCCACTTGTTCGAGCGCGCATGGCTTGTATTCTCCAGCTTCGTCCATAAACTGGATAACCGGCGCTAAATCGAACCTCCCCTTCTTCTTCGCCTTCAAAGTCAAGTTCATTTCCATCGTCTCAAGAGGAGCTAGTTTTCTACCCTTGAAGCTGAGGACTCCATCACTAAGCATGCATTTTTCGGGCTTCTGCAACAAATCAAATCCTTCAGGAACGACTCCCTCCGCTCGAAGCAGAAAAGCCGCGGTCTTCCCAAGGTTAACAAGATGAATCTCCAATTCGAAGTTTTGACCAACCATGATCTCTCTATGATGGGCGACCACATTTGCCTGAACAAAAGCACGTTCAAACTTAAGGAACCCAACCGGTTCTTCCACGGTCATGCCTGGCGCCGAGATGAATCTGGTACTGGATGCCTCATTTGGGGCAGTCAACAATTCGCCTAATGACAATGCAAATTCACGCTTCTCCTTCACCTTGTCTAAGATTCTCTGAACCTCGTCTCTCTTTCCAACATAACCCGCCGTTTCATAGAGTCGGGCTGACCGCTCCAGACATTTCTCGGCGAGAAGAAACATTTTCATCTTTTTCTCAGGGTCGTCCTCAACTTCAGCATTTACCATGTAGTTATAAGCATCGAACAATATTTCAGTCGCGTTGGCCCATACCGAGGCGTTGTCAAAGCCGGCCCTCAAGTAATAGTTAGCAGCGTTTCCGAGGAACTGCTTAATCTTGGCGAAGTCATCTTTGTCCCTTTTCAACTCGAACCTGGCTCCATGTTCCAACGCCTTGCAGTAAGCGCTATTTCCTGAAGCAAGCAAGGTTGTTCTGTCCTTCGTTCCCTGTTCTCTTGCTCTAAGAAACAGTTCAGAAGCTTCTGCATAGAGCTCTGGTGAATCCCTTGCATCGGCTAATTTCATCTTTTCCCAAGCACGGCACATGTATAAAATCGGACTAATGTCTTTTCGGTCGGTCTCCGTCTCTATCGCAGCCAACATCTCTTCGAAACAAGAAGCAGCCAAATCGTATTTTTCGGCGCTTATGGCATGCTCTCCCTTTCGATCATGCATTATCGCTTCTTCTATATTCACCCTTGCGAGACAGTAGTCTTTCCTTATAGCTGAGGCTTTGAATAGCTCAACTGCTTGTTCCTTTTCGTCGGGAGTTTGAATCTTGTCAATCTGCCCTTCAAATGCATCTTTTGCTTCTTGAAAGAGCTCAGCAGCCCTTCTAAATGCTGCAATGGATTCAGCAGTTCTTTCTTTCCTGCTAATATCCTCTCCGTGTTCGAGAAGCGACCACGCAGAGAAATTCGAATGCAAATACGACCACAGTTTTGTCTGATTCAGAAGGCTTGCGCTCTTTTCGTAATGATTCACCGCATCGGCGTAATTCTCATGAGCGTGAGCTGCGTTGGCTTTCTCAATCTGGCTCCAAGCCTGCATGTATGTGGCATGGTCTAGGTAGAAATCTGCGAAATGGGGAATCTTTTCAGCAGCGTCTTTGTACTCTTCGAACGCATTCTCAAAGCTCTCAGAAGCCTTGTTATATTCCTGAAGCTGATCTTGGGTCTTCGCCGCTTTCCAATAGGACTCTGCAACGCGGCTTGACAGATTAACCTTCTTGAAGTTCTTAGCGGCGTCTTCGTAGACATCGACGGCTTTTCTCAGAGCTCTCCCGTCCTGATTTAGCAGGTAAAGCTCACTGAGTACTCTTCCAAACCCGTCCTCGAAAGCTGCAAGAGATGCAATCAGCGACGGCACAGGACGAGACAAAACCCATCTCTTACAACGTGATACGCCATCTTCAATAGCAGAAACCGCACTTTGAAGCAAGACCCTCTTTTGGTCTTTGTCCGCCTCTAATCTCGCCATCTCCGCCCTAATCTGACCTTCGTAGTTCTTGCCGTGGCCGCTGATCCAGTCATTGGATGGAAAAGCTCGCTCCACAATCCGATTGTACTCTTGCCTATGTTCCAAAGCCTCTTGTAATAGCCTTGACTTCTCTTCTTTCCCGGTTTCAAGATTGGAACAGAAATGAAGTGCCTTGCTTAGAGCGTGAAGAACAGAACCCGTCGCATCCGGAGAGCCAGAACGCGTTGCATGCTCCAACCCTTTACGGCCCATTCCCACAGCTTTTTCCAACATTGCCCGCTTTGTCTGCAGGCTGGACTCAACCTCAAGCGCTTGAGAAGAGTAGCTTTCGACGTAGTACAGGCAGGTCTCTGCTATGAAGAAATCCTGACAAACCGGTTCAAGATGCCGCAGAGCATTCTCCGCGTATTTAACGATGCTTTCTCGCCCTTCCTGCTTCTTGTCGGGATCTGCCTCTCTCAGCGTTGTCCAATCAGCAACCATGGCCAGGACGTAGTAAGCAACACCCTGCAAGTAATGGTCCTTCGCAACAACTGCCTGCTTAAGCATCTCCTCAGCATGAGTTCGTGCTGACTCGATGTTTTCCGTGAAAAGCAGCGTCGAAATGCTCGCCGCCCAACTTGACATCGCAGAATGATACGGATTACCGATTTCCTTGGAAAGGTCCAACGATTTGCCAGCGTAGCTCAAGCTGTTTTGAACAAGTTCTTTTCTCTCGCTTTCCTGTTCGCTAATGTTTGCCGCATACCAACACACGAGGCTTGATGTGAAATAGGCGCGCACTAATTCCTCCTTATCGGCGTGCTTCGATAAGATTGTAACACTTTTGTTAACACAGTTGATGCCTTCCTTGGCGACTTCTAACATTTCTTTCCAGTCGGATGCAACGTACAATTTCTCAAGAATCATCAGCAATAGGTCGTTGCACATCTTTCCATAATTCAATTCGTCGCGAGTCTTCTCGAATGCCTCCAGGCTTTTTTTTCCAAACGTCAGACATCTGTCGAGCATCTCCCTTTTCACCTGAGGCGTCGCTGCCAACCAGGAACCTAAATACTCAGCCATAGCGCTACATTGAGCGCTCTTGCCTCTGTCTCGCAAGCTGTCGCCCTTTTCGAGAAGTCTGGCGGCACTTCTATAAGCATCAACCGCAAGTTGCCTGAGGTTTCGGAATTCCTCAGAGTCTTTCGCTTGCCTAGAAGCCAAACTGTAACAAAAACCAGTTCTTTCCCATGCGTCTACAAGAAGTTCAGAGGGTAATGATCCCACTTCAATGCTACCTTGGGCCAACTGCAAGGCTTTTTTGTAGAATCCAACTGCTCCTAACCAGTCAAGTTGCCTCTCACGTTCGCTAGCTTGGGCTAGAATTTGTTTCACGCCTTCCATGCACATCATGCCGCGAATCATAACTTATGGTTCAATGAAAAAATAACATTTATGGAAGGACTTCACAACACTCTATTCAATGGCGTATTCCAGACCTTTCATCACGAATTTGCAGAAGAGGAGTGCATTTATCTTGGGCAAACACGTGCGGCAGTCTGTATCGTCAATGGTTTCCGGCTCTGAATCTTATATGACGAACAGCAGAAACACTGCAAGGACCGAACAGAGTAAACCGACCAGAAATGTGATGCCGGTGCTCATCCAGAGTTTCCTGCGAGTCGGATAGATGCTGTAAAAGAAAATCGAAAAAGCCGACAATAGAAACGATGCCGAACCTACGAGCAGCGTGAGCTTGAGTGAAAGTGGAGGTCGTTCTCCGGTGATTCCTGTGACCTGCAGAACTGTTAGACTGAGGGCTGCCAAAGTTCCAGGGTAAGAAGCATTCACAATCGGTTTAATGAACCTCTCCTCAAAATCCTCCATCCATCAACCCTCTACGCGATTGTCTCTCTAAGCGTTAAACAGTCCATGCTTAAACCTTTTTTGAATGGAATGAGCCGACGGATTGAGAAGAAAAATCCGCTCTTTTCAAGCTTCATAGTTTAACATCTCGAATGCTAAACTGCTAAACCTCGTATCCCCAGGCTTGGATCACTCTCATTCTCTCGTCGTCATGAAATCCCTTGCTCTCTACGCGCGTCCTCAAACATCGCAGACATTCATCAACTGATTTTCGACACTTGTGGTCACAGCTTATAATCATACACATCCGAAAATGCTTACTCGACAAACTCCCCCTCTCCCGATGCTATAAGCAATTGCAGTTAAATTAAGCTTAATGCATCTAAGAAACCGAAAACTCTTCTATAAATTTCCTCTGAACTGCAACAACGTCAGTGCTGTCCTTGGCCTTGGCGTATTCGTCTAGCCGCTCTTGGTTTAATCTGATGAATTCGGGTCCCCACTTAAACTTAGAAAGAAGCTGAGCCGCCTGTTCCTTATATCCCAGGATGTAAAGCGCGGCTGCCAAGGCCTCGACAGTGCTCAGCTTGGTAGGCTTTCCAAAGTTGACAGGATTCGCAGCGACAAGATAAGGCAAGCCTCGAGACTGCCCCATCAAAGGAATCGCCCTAGCGTCCTCTGTGCGTCTCCAACTGTAGTCCAAAGCAACGAGTCCCCGCTTTTCCACCAGTTGTCTGTCGGCGGGTGAAAATGCCTTTTCGGAAAACGGATTCAAAACGACGGCGCCTCGCGGCAGTAGTCTCAGCCTGTGAACGACTCGAACGAGGCCGTGGCGCTTAAGCTTGAGAGTTGAACACTTTCTAGGGTCGCACTGTCTGGCATGGTAGACAATGATTCTTACGGGTTCAACAGTCACGGGGTCTTCGCACCTTCACATGCGACATCGGATCGTCGATTATGCGTGGAATCCATTCTAACAGGTCTGTTGCAACCATGTGGTAACCTTTGTCGCAAGCCACGAAGTCTCCTGAGGCACCGTTGATGAAGGCTCCCGCTACAGCAGCCTCGAATGGATCAATATCCTGTGCAAGAAACGCTGCCACGATGCCTGAGAGCACGTCTCCGGTTCCTCCAACCGTCATTCCAGGGTTGCCGGAGAAGTTGAGTTTGACTCGTTTTCCGTCAGAAATCACATCGGTGTGTCCCTTCAACAAGATGACGATGCCCAACTCGTCGGCTGTTTTCTGCACCTCAACTGCCCTCTCCTCCAACGCTTGTGGAACCTCCCGTCCCGTCAGAATCTTGTATTCGCCTGCGTGCGGCGTGAAAACCATGGGCGATTTGACCTTCCGCTTGAACTCGCCGAAGGCTTTGAGTCCGTCCGCGTCGAGCAGCAGAGGAATTTTCTTTGCTTCTACACGCTTGACGATTTCCTTCACAAATTCAGCAGTCTCCCTGTGTAGTCCTAAGCCTGGACCGACTGCGACAGCCGTTGATTTTTCCAGGTACGGCTCAAGCGCGGCTATGTTGCGCGGGTTGACGTGGTCGCCGTCCAGTTTGATCGTTATCAAGTCTGGTGACATCGAAGATACGGTGTACGCAGTTTCAGCCGGGGTGCCAATGTGTACCAGATCGACGCCTGTTCTGTAGGCAGCCAACGCTACGAGTGCCGGAGCGCCAGAGAAGGTTTCGCTTCCACCTATCACCAACAGTCTGCCAAAATCACCTTTGTGGGTTTCGGGTTGACGCGGTTTCGTAGCGATTTGAACGTCGCCCGGGCCAGCAAACCGTTCAAACTGGGTCGGCAATCCGATGTCTTTGGTTAGTATTTCACCCGTGTGTTTTTTTGCTTTTTCTAATCCTGTTTTTGGCTTGTGGAACGTGACGGTTAAGTCTGCTTTGACGGCTTCGCCTAGGGCTTCTCCTGAGTCTGAGTCGATGCCTGTCGGCACGTCGACGGCGATGCGGAAAGTTTTCGTCTCGTTGATCTTTGTTATCAATTGTTTAATCGGCGGTCTTGGAGTTCCCTTGAGTCCGATTCCAAGTAGGCTGTCGACTGTGACGTCTGCTTTGATGTCGGGGATTAGTGATGAGTCATAGACTTCGTGGATTGCTACTTGGTTTTTCAGGCTTTGGAGTGCGTTCCAGTTTGCTCTTGTTTCATTGTCGGTGATGTCATCCGATTTGCCCGCGATTATGACAGTGACTTGAAAGCCTTTGTTCAGGAGGTGTCTGGCTGTTGCCAAGCCGTCGCCGCCATTACCGCCTAGTCCGCAGAATATTGCAATTTTGGCTTTTGATGGTTGGAATCGGCTGCTGATTTCTTCGGCTACGCTCTTGCCGGCGTTTTCCATCAGTTGGAGTCTGGAGACGCCGTAGTATTCGGAATTGGTTTCTAGTGCTTTCATCTCTCTGGTTGTGATGGACAAGTTGCTGCCTTCACCTGGGTGGTTCATTATGGGGTTGTACGGTAAAATATTTTAGGTTATAGTGCACAACTATGGAGACAATAGTTGGAGGATGTTGCGGGATTATGCCGATGTCTTTCGTGTTGATAAACGCTGAAATCGGTTCAGAGGAAGAAGTGCTGAAGGAACTGAAAAAAGTGGAAGGCGTTGTTGAAGCTTTCGTGGTGTACGGAGTCTACGACGTGGTTGCCAAAATCAGAGCTGACACAATGGACAAGCTTAAGGACATTGTCACTTGGCACGTTCGACGATTGAACAAGGTAAGGTCCACTCTGACGATGATCGTGGTTGAGACCTAGCATCCACCACCCATTTTTTATGTAAGCTTCTGTGCAAGTCGCCTGCTTGAGTTCTTTTATTTAGTTGTGAGTGTTCTTATCAGGGAGACTTCATCCTGTAATCGATGGGCCGTATGATAATGCTCACGATGCATGTTGGCATAGACGATACGGATTCGCCGAGGACAGGCTGCACCACGTACATAGCTTCTCTTTTAGTCGACGAGTTGCATGGCTACGGTGTCAAATTCATCGATTATCCCAACTTGGTGCGGTTGAACCCCAACGTGCCATGGAAGACTCGAGGAAACGGTGCCTTATGCCTCAGGTTTCAATGCAGTGGCGAACAAGCCGAGAAAGCCAAAGAAACCACCCTCGACATCGTTGAAAGGAACAGCGACCTCGACCACGCCCGAACCGAGCCTGGAGTGGTTTTCTATTGTGGAGAAGTTGTTCCTGACGATCTGAAATCGTTCGCCAGAGGTGCAATTCAAAGCGTCGTCAAATTTGCAGATGCTCTGAAACTTGTCAAGAAGCTCAGGGCAGAGGCTGTGGGTTTCAAGAGTGGGCGTGGGATTGTGGGCGCTCTGGCCGCAGTTGGAGCAGCTCTCACAGATGACCATACCTATGAGCTCATCACGTATCGAACTCCTACGAATCGCGGTCGCTCTCGGCAACTGAATGCGGCCTCGGTGCTGGAGATGGATAAGAAGACTCGACCGCGCACGTTTAACAACGTGGACCCGGAGACTGGGCGAATCTTGATTACACCGCATGGTCCAGACCCGATATTGTACGGTATCAGAGGCGAAACAGCCGGAGCCGTTAAGCAAGCTTGCAAAATGATTCGTTCGCTTGAGCCGATTGAGAGGTGGACGATTTTCCGTACAAATCATGGCACGGATGCGCATCTGCGAAACGTTGCCTTCATTCGAGAGGTGCGGGCTTACAGCCCTGTTATTGTGAAGGGCGGGGTCAGCAAGGCGCCGTGGATAGTTCCCAGAAGGCATGTCTTGTTCAAGATTGAGGATGACACGGGGGAGATTGATTGTGCTGCTTACGAGCCGACTGGCGAATTGCGGAAGGCTGCCAGACAGCTTGATGTTGGGGACGTGGTCGAAGCGCTTGGTGGTGTACGTCCCGCTTCTCAGAATCGACCTCTGACTGTGAATCTTGAGAAGATTAACGTCCTTGATTTGGTTCCGAAAGTGGCTTTTCGTAATCCTCTGTGTCGACAATGTGGGAAGCGAATGGAATCTATGGGCAAGGGTCAAGGCTTCAGGTGTCCCAAGTGCGGCTTTCGTTCCTCAAAACTCAGAAGACTGACTGTTAAGCAGGAAAGGGGTTTGACTAAGGGACTCTACATCACTTCGCCTCGTTCTCAGCGCCACTTGACTAAACCGTTTTGCCGATACGGGTTGGAAAAATCGGGCAATCCTCGTTCAATGATAAAGGAGTGGTTTTGGGTTAACAAGACGTTGTGATAAAAAGATGTGAACAGGAATCCCTATTCCTAATTCATACGTAATAAATAGCTCATAATTACCTTTTCTGATTCTGAATGGTGAAATCCGAATGGACGAGCGCGAAGCCTATTGGGCAGGGTTAGTAGTGTCTGTTATCATGCTGGGAAGCGGCTTTGCGTTGTTATTTGCACCATTGTTCACGGGTTATGGTGCAGTGATCCTGTCTCTGGGCATCATGACGATGATTGTCGTGTTGATGACCAAGGCTCTAATAACTCAGATCCAAAGATGGATGGACTACAACGCAAGAATTGAGGAAACAGTCTCGACAATCCTTGCATTGAAAGTTGACGGCGTTGAAGCCAAGTTTCTAATCAATGCCGAGGACAAAAGCGAGAAACCGACAGTCGAAGAAGAAGAGATAGTCGCAGCCGCAAGCTGAATCCAAGCACGCGGGTACTCTACGATACGCAGAGTTGTGCAATCGAGTTTTTATATGGTGCCTTCTAGTTCTTAGGTTCGAGTTACAGAAGACTTAAGCAGCAATGGATGCCATAATTCTGCATGCGTGAGAGAGGTGACCCGATATCTCTGGGCCTGCAGTTGAGGCTCGTCAGCTTTCGCGCGATTATGTCTCGACCAAGCGAAGCCACCTTCTGGGCAGAAAGACGACAACAGTTGTGAGGGCTCTGGATAAGATTGATTTTGAGATTCCAGATGGCGAACTTTTCGGATTGCTTGGTCCGAACGGAGCTGGGAAGACCACCGCTGTCAAGATTCTGTGCACTCTCCTCGAGCCTACGAGTGGTCATGCTTTGGTGAAGGGCTATGATGTTGTGAAAGAAGCCCACCAGGTGCAGAAGATAGTCAACATGGTGGCAGGAGGCGAACGAATGCTGTACTATAGGCTGACAGGGCGTGAAAACCTCCGATATTTCGCGGAACTTTACGATGTTCCGAGGAAGGATGTAAGGAAAAGAGTTGAGACGTTGCTAGAACTCATGGGTCTTTCAGATCGGGCGGATGATGACGTTGAAAAATACAGTAAAGGCATGAGGCAGCGTCTGCAAGTCTGCAGGGGTCTGATCAACGACCCTGAGGTATTGTTTCTCGACGAGCCGACGTTGGGGTTGGATGTCAACATTGCCAAAGACTTACGGAGATTCATACGGGATAGAGTTGTCAAACAGCAGGGGAAGAGTGTTCTCTTAACCACACACTACATGTTCGAAGCGGAAGAGATGTGTGACCGCATCGGTTTCTTGAATAAGGGCAGGCTCGTTGCCGTTGGAACAACTGAAGAGTTGAAGAAAAAGGTTGTTTCAGGATTCTCGATAGAAATGCTGGTGGCGCGGCTAAGTGATGAAACACTTGACAGTCTAAAGAAGATTGAGTCTGTCAACAATGTCATAATGACGGATTACGAAGGCGAAGCTGAAGGCGAGAAGGTTCAGAGGCTGATCATTAACGTCGACAACGACAGAGCAGTTCCCGACGTTTTGAACCACATAGCAACCCACGGATGTAGAGTTGTGGCAGTGAATCTTCGGGGGCCGACGCTGGAGGACTTGTTTATGCATTACACTGGCGAGAAATAATGTTCACTAGAGTTGTTATTGCCGAGGCTGTCAAAAGCCTAAGAATATACTTTTTCAGTTCACGGACTTTGTTTTGGGCGTTAGCTTTGCCGCTTGGAAACGGGTTGTACTTTTACTTCTTGTATTTGCCTTTTGCTGCAAGATCGATTAATTTCGAATTCGGTCAGACAAGCTTCTCTTTAGACTTAGTTGGGTTTACCCTTGTCGGTCAGTTGCTTTATACGTTCTTCACTATGATGCTGTTGGCGGGAGCGGCATTCGAATCTGAAAGATGGCAAGGAACTCTTGAAAGCGTCTTGCTTTCTCCTGCCAATCGCATTGCAGTGCTTTTTGGTGGGGCTCTGGCAAATGCTTTGAACTACTTGTGGATGCTGATCGGTTTGACATTGTCTTGGGTCGTCTTCGTACACGTAAATGTCGTTATCAGAGATGTCTTAGCTTTGTTCGCGTCGCTTGCCTTGTCCTATTTAGCTATCGTGGCTGTTGGAATGTGCTTGGAGGCATTGTTCATCTACTCACGAAGGGGGGCACTGTACGTAGCCACTCTTCAAGAGCCGATGATGTTTCTTTCTGGGCAGATCTTTCCTCTCAGTTCGATGCCACGATTTCTGTTGCCTTTAAGCTATTTGCTACCGTTAACATTCGGGTTGGTTGCTGTGCGACTGACCATGCTTGGAGGAGCCACAATGTCAGATGTGGCGATTCCACTGTCTGTGCTTGTCGTCATGACGCTTGGTTTTCTACTCCTTGCCAAATTGCTCGTGAACTACGCGGAGAGGAGGGCCAAAGCGAGGGCAACGCTCACGCAGTTTTAAGGTGGAAACATGGTGGCCCATGCTTTAAGAGTGATCGCTGCAACAGCCAAGTACAACCTGATAATGACATGGCGATTCTTCAGTTGGTCGGGCTTTGCGCTGCGGTTTTTCTCGCCGATTATGACCTTGGGAGCAGCGTGGGTGCTGTACAATTTTGTCTATAACAGCACGTTGTCTCCCGAGTTCCAAACAGCAGTTGGCAGTTCAGGGTACATGTCCTTCATCACGGTAGGCAACGCATTCTACGTTTTTGTGTTCGCGGCAGCTTTCGTCGTTGGTAGAGTCTTCTTCTGGGAGCGAGCGACTGGCACAATCGAAGCGACTTTCATGACGCCGATGAGCCGATTAGCCTATCTCTCAGGAGTAATGGCTGCGGCGGCAACGACTTCCCTCATCGATTTCACAGCGGTTTTTGTCCTGGGGTCGGCATTCGGTTTCCAGATATCTTCGTTCAACGGAGTCCTGTTTTTCTCAAGTCTGCTATTGACGTCCATCGGGCTGTTTGGGATTGGATTGATTACAAACGCTGTGACGCTGACTTTCAGAGACAGAACGACAACGGCTAACTCGCTTATGATCTTGTTCATGGTTTTTGCAGGGCTTGTCTGTCCAATTGAGTTCATGCCATCTTGGGCACAGGTTATTTCAACATTCTTGCCGTTGACCTATGGGGTTCGATTGATGCGGGCTTCATTGCTTGGAACTCAAAGCATCGACCTTATCCAAAACATAGTAGCCCTAATCGTGCTTGGAGCCTTCTACGTAGTCATAGGCTCAGTAACGTTAAGGATGATAGAGAGAAATCTGAAGAAGAAAGCCTTATTCTCGGTCTTCTGATACAGTGGGGCCTCTATTGACACGCTTATGGATGACCGTGATTGTTGGTCGGTGAGGGTACTTGTCTTTATTCTTCAACGTGGAACATCTGAGCGAGGATGTTGTAGAGTTCGTCTCCGCCTTCTACTCCTTTGAAAACGTCTTTTTCAGCTCTTAATATTCTGCCGACAACATCGTAGGTTTTTCTCCATTCCATCTCCTTTTCGAGCGTTTTGAAGTGTCTCTGTTCCAACCATGCACGGAATATTAAGACTGCGAACATTCCGACAGTCACTGCAAGGTTTAGGAGGTAGATATCATATATCTCAACCATCGTTCACACATCCGAGTCGATTACTTGCTTTTTGTCAATGCTGTAAACTGAGCTAAGATAATTTAAATTGCTTCCGCGCAGCCTAGAATCCCACCTGGAACTTATGGATCACGTACTCGAAATCCGCAAGGCATAAAAATTGACTGCTTGAATTATGAAGGGAGGTCTGGTCATGAGTGAAGTTCTTTCTCCACTTGGTTACCAGTTGGGCATAGGTGGCATCGGCGGGTTCGTCGCTGGATACGCTCTCAAGAAATTGGTCAAGCTAGCAGTCATAATCATCGGAATCTTCATTCTGGCTCTCGCGTATCTTGGGTACAAGGGCATCATTAACATAAACTATGGAGCTCTCGGGAACAGTGTGTCTGGCGCTCTAGGTCTCACTGGTCAGGCAGCCGATTGGCTTGGCCCAATCATTGCGCACTTGCCGTTGGCTGGAGCCTTTGGGTTGGCGTTCTTCCTCGGCTTCAAAATGGGTTAAGCGTCAGAGCCTCTCGCTTATTTCGAGTCCGTCTTCACCCACGGACACGAATCTGCTTCGGTATTTGCCTGAGGTTCGCACGTAGTCTAGGTAGTCTTTCATTTGGTTGGCAAAGATGCCTGCGTTGTCTGCCACTATCATGCTGCCTCTATGGAGTCTGTCCTCGACTAATCGAAGATAATCCAGGTATTCTTGTTTGGTGGCATCGATGAAGACGAGGTCAAACTTCCCCTTCAGTCTCGGCAAAATCTCAAGCGCGTCACCGACAAGAACTTCAACTTTTGCCGATATCTCCGCCTTCTTTATGTTGGCTTCCGCAACCTTGGCCTCTTCTGCATGAATCTCAATCGTAATCAAGTGAGAGTCGCTTCCGAGTTCCTTACCGATCAGAACCGCAGAATAACCAACAAGCGTGCCAACTTCAAGGACTCGTTTAGGCGCCGTCTTTCGAACAACATCAACCAACACTCTGCCCTTCTCCGGCCCCACAATAGGCAAAAACTCCCTCTCAGTCATCTTCTCAATCTCCCTCAAAACCCCGCCGGCCTTGCTCAAAAGACACGCCTCAAACTCACAATGACGGTCGCGCCTTTTATTATCGACCCTTGAACGTCACTTTCAACAACATAAAACGTCACTTTTAACAACATTAAACGTCACTTACAGCAACATAGAAAGTGCGCATCACAGAGCCCAAACAGACGCCAAACCACAAACAAAAACCAAAACAGCGCCCAAGAAACAAGCAGAAACCGCTCACCCAAACCTCAAAAAAAATTTTCACACACTCATACTGATAGTAGCCTGAAACACTTACTCCGAATTCATAAACCACATATTAACAACCCACCGTGTTCACATAACGGGTGTAAATGAATGGCAACAGAAACCATAATGGTCCCACCCGCACACGAAAACATACCCGAAAAACTAGCAGACCGAAAAATCATAGTCTACAAAACACTAATCGACCCAACCGTCATCAAACTAGCCACAGAAAAATTCAAAGACCGCCTGTTCGTAAAATTCGGCTTTTTAAAACCCAACCCAGACCAAATCCAACAGATATCGTTCGAGAAAGATTATGAAGCCTTCGTCATAGTTGACGGAAAATACCACATGGATTACTATAGAAGGCGAATATACACGGTCAGAGTAGACGACAAAGCCCAAGAAGTCATACTCTTCAACCAAACGTTCAAACCCGACCTCTCAAACGAAAACCCCCAAGGCAAAGTTGTCCGAATAGAGGGAGAAGAACGACTCATCCAAGAAGCAAAAGCCTACATTGTTCTCTCACACGATGGAAGAGAAGTCTCTCCCAAACGCATACCTTCTGCACCCTCGGAAGAACACTCCAAAAAACTAGCAGCCGAAATCGAAACAACCAAACGACTCGAAATCCTCCCCAACGAAGAAATAGACATCATACGAAACAAAATCGTCAAACGACCCCCAGAAATAAAACGAGTCGTCAAAGAACTCTTCGAAGTGACCGACCGCGCCATCATTTACACCCCAATCTACAAAGTAAAATTCCAAAACGTCAAAACAGGCGAAATAAAAACAGTGAAATTCGACGGCGTAACCGCCCGACTACTATCCTAAGCCTACAAAGGCCCTTTAGTGCAAATAACGTTCGAGCCACGCTTCACCAAGAAAACACCGTTTCCATTAGTCCCATTAGGGTCGCTGTGACGCTCCTTTTTCAAGAGATCCTTAATCTCCCTGTAACTCTGAAGATAACGCATACCCTTCTGCGTCGTTCTATAAACCGTTCTCTGAGAGTTATCATCAATGCCCAAAAGCCTCAGATCTGACAGAATCCTAATGTACTCGTTCAACTGTGCAAAGCTCAGATTAGCTCGATACATCAACTGAGTCTTCAAAGCTCCGTCTATGGCAACCTCTAGAATCTCTGCCATGATGAGCAAGCGGTCACGACGTTTACCCGAATCTTCTGGTAGAGACAAAATCCTGATCAGACTCCTTTCTCTTTCTCAAAACAAGAACAGAGTCAATGAAGGGCTAAAAGCACTGTTTCCTCTAGAAGAATATTCCAGAAACCAGCATACTGCTCCTAGTTAGAGACAACTCTTCCAGACACACAACGCGAAAAAATCCCGCCGTGATGAAGGCGCTAAGGCGAATTCATCATCACACACAAGAAGTTAGACACCACAGTCTCGTCAGATCATCAACAACCAACACAAGCAGATGACAATAACATTACGGGCTAATTATCACAGTGAATTCGCAAGAAAAACAAACGTCATAAACTCACTGGGTCCTATCCGATCGCTAGGACACCCTCAAAAACGCTTTCTTCTAAAACCCCAAGTTCTCGAGCAAGCCAGAACTTCAGAAGCTTGGAGTCGCGTGGGAATTCGCCGTTATAGGTTAGTACTCTCCCTTGCTTCAGAGCATCGGCTTGAAAGCTCTTCTCAGCCTCTTTGAATAGAAACGAAACAGTTTCTGCTCCTTTAGCCAGAACTTTGAAGTCTTCCCATTGTTTGCAGCGTACGATGACTGGTGGACCTCGCATTCCAAATGAAGCCACTTCTTTTGGTGAAGACAACTCCTTGATGAGGCTGGCAACTTCAGACTGAAGTGATTCCAAACGCTCTTCAACCCTCGTTATCTTCGTGGGCACCTCGCCAGTCTGACCAAACTTTCCAGCTATCTTGCCCAATTCGCCAATCAAACGGTCCAAGTCTTTCTCATGTTCCTTCAGAACATTAATGATGAAGTCTAATGCCTCTAATGCTTCATTTCTGTTTGGTTTCTTCGCCAACATCAACACCCATCAGCATCATCGAACTGCTGGCAATCAGTTACTACTACCATTCACAGCTTAAATAAACATAGTGCATTCCGAAACAATATCCATGTAGAAGCCTCAACATATATACTGACAATATTATTTGGAGACGGCTCGGCCCGATCACGACTCTTGCGTATGCAGGGCAATAACCTAGAAAGGTCAACTTCTGCCCAAGCATCTTTCATGATGATACAGGTATTCCTGAGCGTAGCCTACATAATCGCCGAAATATCTCCGTCCAAAACCGTAGATGATTTGGTATTCACGCGGTGTCAAGCTATTCCTGGACTCCACTTTGTCCACGAACTTGTGTTCAAAATGCTCAGAATAGTATCTGAGAATTACACGTTTCATCCAGACATCGATTGGGAACGCCTCAAGCTTGTCCAAGGAGAACAGCAGGACGCAATCAGCAACTTTGGGCCCAACGCCTGGCAAACTCATCAACTCTTTCTTGGCAACTTCATAAGGTCTGGTTTTCAAAGATTCCAGATCATATCTTCCACTGTTGATCAGCTTAGAGGTATTTAGAACGTGCACGGTGCGAAAACCTAATCCACAGCGCCTTAGCTGTTGACGGTTTGCTTTTGCTAGAATAAACGGTTCAGGAAATGTGTAGAAAGTCTCGCCTTCAAATTCAACGGCTTCGCCGAACTGTCTGCAAATATCGAAAATCATCTGCTTAATGGCTGGAACGTTCTTGTAAGTGGCGCAGAGGAAGGAAATCAGGCATTCCCAGGGCTCCTGTCTAATGAGGCGGAGTCCCTTGAACTCGTTTATGGCTTCGCGGATGCGCTTGTCTTTTGCAATCTTCGAGTAAATGTTTAACAAGTCATCTTCTAAACGAAAATACCTCTCCAAGAAATCCGTGTCTACATCTTTTGATGATGCAACAAATTCTAGGTTGCCTTTTGTCTGATGGGTTTTCACCACTGTTCCATGGACAACGCCGTTCCATGAGTTGCCGCGTTTTTGCCATCGGAACGTCTGTCCACACGACAGGGTATGATCTAAGTTGAATGGTGTTCTTGTCAAGTCAAGTTCAATCTTCATGTCTGGACCACTGCTAGAAAAATTCCCAGTTGAAATCCTGAAGGAATGGGTTATTCCTCCGCTCTTCGCCTATCGTTGAGACTGGTCCGTGGCCTGGGTAGACCTTGAAATGATCAGGCAGAGTCATGAGCTTGTTTCTTAAAGAAGACTGTATCTCACGAAGTGATCCTCCGGGAAGATCATATCTGCCGATTGAGCCGGCGAATAACGTGTCGCCTGAGAATACACAGTCGGCTCCGAGCAGGACTATGCTTCCTTTGCTGTGTCCAGGCGTGTGTATGACTCTGAGTTTGACGCTTCCAACTTCGATCAAATCGCCATCGTGAAGTCTTCGGTCAGCTGGGAGAGAAGACAACAAAGCAGAATCGTATTCATGAATGAGAATTGGCGCTTTTGTGAGCTTTTTCAGAGGCGCGTTTCCGCCAATGTGATCCGAATGTCCATGAGTATCGATGATATACTTGACTTCCAGACCATTTCGTGCGATCTCTCTCAGAATCGGATTTGCTTCAGATTCGCTGTCGAACCCCGGGTCAATGACTGAAGCTTCTCTGCTCTTGATGTCTGCTACTAAAAAACAGTTTGTTCTGAGCATTCCAACGGTGAACATCTTCACAAACATTTCAGAGCCTTTCGCATCGGGGATTCTTCAGAGATAAGAAAGTCACTCAAAATAAACTATGCGTTTACTCTCACTTCCCCAAATGAAAGATAAGCGACAAAGACCACTGAATTCATGTTTAGAGGATTCATGCTCAGTTTATTAGCCACGGCCTCACTTTGTCTGTCTGGTGGCAAGTCTTGTCAAGACGACTGCGAAGGCCACGCCCGTTCAACAACGCAGAGTGTCGAAGTTGCACTATGAAAGGAAGCTTCTATTGCTGGCGACAATGCCCATACAACACTTGGCGAAGACAAAGGTTCGAGTAACACCCTTTGGAAATGCGTTTTTCTTGAAGACATCCATAGGTGGAGACCCGCTCAGACTTCAAAGAACACTCCACAATCAGTTGAGCGGAACAAATCCACGTCGAGTTTGATGATCCAGAAAACCCTTATAAACAGGTGTCGGCGAATAGACTCTGCACTCGAACATGAAAGGGTGAGGCAAAT
>Ga0153915_10002247_pt1 | contig 17705 bp, 15 predicted proteins | sample Opewatmetagenome_2_FD_107003 | JGI IMG/M metagenome (GOLD analysis project Ga0153915, IMG submission 107003) | Freshwater wetland microbial communities from Ohio, USA - Open water 3 Core 3 Depth 3 metaG | ecosystem: Environmental > Aquatic > Freshwater > Wetlands | place: USA: Ohio, Lake Erie...
CCGTTGGCGTCGGGATAAAATTCCCCGTTATTTAATTCCGAATAGGCGGCTACGAGCTTCGGATCGAGCCTGCTGTGGGCTCCCGAGAATCTCTTTTCTCTTTCATCTTGTTTGTCGAGTTCCGGTTTTAGAGCGATCGCCAGTTTAATAAAAGGATCATCGAGCTTCTCCAGTTCCGGCGCAGTCATATCGAACATGGCCAGGCGTCTGTCGGGATCGCCGATTCCGGTACGCGAAAAAGCGTCATCGAGGTATTTATCGACCTGTCTCTCTCTGTCGATTTTATCGCCGAACATTTTTTCGATTGTTTCGATCTTTTGGCCCTCCGGAAGATTCAGCGCTCGTAATAGAAAATATCTCATCATCTTCCTGTCTACTTCGGGCAGAAGGTTGATCTGCATTTCCTTCAATCTTTTTCCGGCCGATTTTCTGTCGCGTTCCTGGTATCCTTTTTCTCTCTGGATATCTTCCTTTTCACGTTCCACCGCTCTTTTATATATTCCGTTGGCGGCGCGCAGCAAATCGCAATTGGAGATCATCGAACCGAGTATATGGTCTTTGTCCTGGGTTTTCAGTTCTTCAGCGGTTAATTTCTCCAATTCGGGCAGGAGGTTCCCGTATTTCACCTTGAATTCGGGTTTCGAGTTCATGAATTCGATCAGCAAACTTTCTCTCTTTTTCGCCAGCGAAAGGGCATTAAATTTCACAAGCCCATCGTAAACCCCGAGGTTTTTCTTCAGAACGTTATTGACTCCGGCAATATCCGACGCCAGCCTTATCGCGACCGCCGAATCACTCGCCGCCGCGTCGTCGAGGATCTTCAAACGGTCCTCCAGAGTTCGGTTTGTCATCGGGTAGTAATGAGCGACCAAATTTTCTATCCTGTAAGAACTGGCATAACGGTTAGTGCGTCCCGGAAAGCCCATCATCAGGGTCAGATCCCCCCGCTTGAGGCCGGCCGATGATATCGGAAGATAGACTTCAGGATGATAGGGTACGTTATCTCTTGAATATTCCGCGGAGGAACCATCGGGGGCGACATAAGCCCGCAAAAAAGAGAAATCGCCGGTGTGACGCGGCCACATCCAGTTGTCGATCTCGCCTCCGAATTTGCCGATGGAAAGCGGCGGAACGTAAACCAGGCGGATATCCTTTATCTTGAAAAAGGTATGGAGCATGTATTGCAGCCCGCCGCTCATTTCGGCGACACTGCAATCGACATCACGATCTTTTTCCGATTCGGCCACGATCTCCTTGGTAACGAGATCGATCGCCTTCTCTCTCTCGAGATCGTCCATCCGCTCATTCAGCGCCCCCAGCACCCTGGCGGTCACATCCTGAATTGACAGAGTTACCCGGGCTTCCATGCCGATCGCCGGGATTTCCTCCGCCAATGTTTTCGCGTAGAAACCGTCGCGAAGATAATTCTGGTCGATCGTGCTTTGCCGCTGAACCGCGCCGTAGGCTACGTGATGGTTTGTTATTATCAATCCCTTCGGCGAGACAAACGAAGCGGTGGCGCCCAGCCGCACGACGGCATCGGCTACACCTCCTCCCGCCGGGTCGTAGATCTGGTCGGGTTTCAATTCAAGGCCTCGGGCTTTCAGGTCGTCCCAACGTATTTTCCCGAGATCATAAAGCGGCCACATCCCCTCGTCCGCTTGAACATAGGCGGCCATCGATAAAATGCAGATAATAAGAAGTGTTGCTCTGCGAATCATTGCCGGTCTCCTTGCATATTTTCCCGAAATTAGCGCAATGAACTGCGCTAAGGCAAGCAATATATAGAGGGATTGGGCAGGTGCCGGGGCCCTTCGATACCCCTGGCCGAAGGGCTTAAAATTATATTTCCTTTCGACATCCCGGGATTTATATTGACGGCGGTAAGCGGGTTTTATCAGCAAATCCAGAGGAGGAGTTATGAGCACATATTGTCTTTCCTGTACAGCCCCTTTAAGCAATCCCGAATTCAAAGGCGCATCGGATACCTACTGTAAATATTGCAGCGACGCCAAAGGTAAACTTAAATCCAGGGATGAGGTCAAACAGGGTATTGTAGAATGGTTTAAAACCTGGCATCCGGCTGCCAGTGACAAAACGCTGTCAGCACGAGCCGAGCATTTCATGAAAGCCATGCCCGCCTGGGCGGAAAAGAAGTAGCTCCTAGATCGGTAGGCGGACGGGAACGTCCGCCTACCACCCGATCTTATCATAGGGGCCTTCATACAGATCCGTAGGGGCGTTTAAAAAAACGCCTTTTTGCCTTTTATTGACCGCGGTTGCGGGGAGACAAGCTCCCCGCCTACATTTTAATTTTTAGGGGGCAACACGCTCTTCGGCTATATTATCGCAGACAGCATTTATATGGATCATTCGTGTGTGGATGTCTTATATTAACCCAAAAGGAGTTTATTATGGTACAATCGATAAAATGGGCCAATAGAAAATTCAATTTCGATTTCCCGGTCGGAGTATTCCCCTGGATCGTCGAGAGGCTTCGCGGCACTCCCGCCAGGCTGGAAGAGCTCATCAGCATTATACCATCGGAGATATTGACGAAACAGATCGACGGCAAATGGTCGATTCAAGAGAACGTCGGGCATCTGATCAAAACCGAGGAGCTTCACGACGGCAGGATAGACGATTATCTGGCCGGCAAAGAAACTCTCCGCCCCGCCGACATGGAAAACCGCCGCACATTCGACCAGGATTACAACAGCCAGGATATCAAATCGATCCTGAAATCGTTTCGCGTCGTGCGCGCAAAATTCGTAAAGCGGCTTGAGGGGCTCGATGAGGAGATAATCGCGCGCTCCTCATTGCACCCTCGCTTGAAAGTCCCCATGAGATTGATCGATACGGCTTATTTCGCGGCGGAGCATGATGATTTTCATCTGGCGGTTATGAGCAGTCTGGCGCGAAGGCTAAAATAAAACGCCGGGAGTTCAGTTAGGGGGCTAAAAAGACGAACGCTATTTTTTTCGCGGTTCGGGTTCCGGTATTTGTTCGCTTATGCCGGCGAGCTTTCTGGCAAACTCGACTTTTTCCTCGATATCGGTGATGCTTCTTATAACAAGCTTTGCGCCGTCAGGCGAACCGCCGCCGTGCATGCAACCCGGGACTCCGGCCCCGATAGTAGCCCATTCCACCAGCCGCGCCGCCCGGGCGCGCGCCTGCGCCGACGAATTCGCTTTCATGTATTTCTCTATAAGATGACCGTATTTCGTCGATTTGAAATCTTTATACGACGGCATGCATCCGGTTTCGCCGATGCCGCCGGCGATATCCTGCGCCAGCCTCGACGTCTCGTACGGCAAGGTCGCGACATGGATCTTGTTGACGTTCGACATGAGCTGATCGCAGAGCCAGGCGCCCGACGGGTGTTTCTTACCGAGAGCCGCGGCGGCGATACCCATGCCATAAGTGGTCTCGTTATTGATCTGCATGCGGATGATCCTGTCGCTGAATATTCTCGATTGCAGACCGTTGGTCCGCGCGGTCAGCACCGCCGCCCCTATTTTGATATCGCCCTGGCCAGCGACACATCCTCCGATTGCGGCACGATAGGGTCCGATAAAATTCATGACTGCCTTGAGGCTGAATTGATACTCTCCGGCCATGAAGACTCTCTCGTTGGGCACGAAGACATTCTCGAAGAAAAGATAGGCCTGGGTGATGCCGCCTTCTTTGTTGGGAATATCGAATCCTTCTTCCTGTTCCCGGGTATCGCTCGGTCGGCGCGTCTCCACGATTGTCAGGTTCTCCATATCGCGCGGTATCACGAACGATACGGCGTAATCTTTGTCTTCCTCTTTATATCCCGATCCGGGCAGCACGAATATCTCGTTGGACGCCGCCACGCCGCAGATCATAACTTTCGCTCCCCGGACCACGATACCGTCGTTGTTTCTTTCCACGATTCGCAGCGACATATCGGGATCCTCCTGCTGCGACGGTGGTTTCGTTCGATCCCCCTTGGGATCAGTCAGCGCACCGGCAATCGTGATATCCCTCGATTGGGCGTCCTTCAGCCAGTCGAGGAAACGCTTATGATATTCAGTGCCGAGCTTTTCGTCCATATCATAGGTGGCCACGAACATGGCGTTGAGCGCGTTCCACCCTACACAACGGCCTCCCGTACAGGTGCCGGTGAGCTGGAACATCCGACGTTTCATCCTGCTGTTAGCGTACATATCCTCGGGGCCGCGTATAATTGAGAGATACCTGCTGACCGGCTCGCCGGTAAGGTGCGAATTCGTGACCAGGATTTCCCGCTCTTTGGGATCGTCATATAACCTGAAGGATTTGCTGTGCCCCTCGATCGTATAACGGGTAGCAGGGTGCGTCGTGACATCGGTGATGAGCTCATCGAACTTATAAATGTTCGGCCTCATCGATTTTAGAGATGCGATGTAACCTTCGTAGTTGCTTAATGCCATATCTTACCCCTACCTGTATCAGCGAGCGACAGTACCGGGATTTCCATCAATTTTCTTCCTGGCGGCGGTCCGGAATGTTAATGATTGCCACCGCTTCAGCCGCGCTTTTATCTTTATTACCGCCTCATCGATTCCTTTTTCCACCCGACTATCGATCGCCCCGCCTATCGTATAAGGATCGGCTACTTCGATGGCAAAAATAGCTATATCCTCGGGAAATTCCACGTCAAGGCTTTTTGCTAATTCAAGCATCTCCGGCAAACCAGCGTAGTGCGGCGATGGCGCGATGACCGATCTTAATTGATCCGGATAAAGCTCGATCACGGTTCCCGGAGGATGATTCCCGGTATGGATAGCGTCGACAATTATCGCCTGTTTATAGCCGATGAAATATTCGATCAGGGACAGACCCGAAAGACTTGTCTCGATTATATCGGACCCGTGTCCTTGAGTTGCTTTAAGCTTGCGGGCGACTAGCATTCCCGCGCCGTCGTCGCCAAGAAGCTCGTTGCCCAGACACAGGACTAACGGTTTCACGTGTCATTGCCTGCGGATTTCGCTCACGATTTTTTTATGGCTGTCGAACACCCGCACCACGAGCGGCATCTGCCCCGGCAGCGTATGTGTGGCGCATCCATGACACGGATCGTAAGCGCGGAACGCGACCTCCACCAAGTTCAATATGCCGTCGTCCACCTTGCCGTCCTTAATGACTCCCCTGGCCGCCTTATCGACCGACATGGCGATGCGGGCGGCGTTATTCTGAGTGGCCACGATCAGGTTGGCTTTCTCAATCACCCCGCGCGCGTCTGTCTGGTAATGATGGAAGAGGGTTCCCCGCGGTGCCTCGACCACTCCCACGCCTTCCACGGGAATTTTTTTGGGGATATTTCTTACTTTCGGGTCGATGATTTCGGGATCGCCGGCCAACTCTTTCATGCGTTCGGCGGCGTAGAGAAGCTCTATCAGCCGCGCCCAGTGATTGGCCAGAGTGCAGTGAACCGGCCTGCCACCGAGCGTCGAATAAAACAGCTCGTAGGCCGCCTGTGCCTCCGGCGTAGCCATTCCATCGGCGGCATTTAACCTGGCCAGCGGAGCAACGGCATAGACCCCGCTTTGTGGACCATCCTCAAAACCTTTCCAGCCGATATCCTTCAAATAGCAGAACTTTATATAGCTCCAGGGCTCGACATGCTCGGCAATATGTTTCAGGTAGTCCCCGGATTTGAATTTCAGAAATTCGGTACCGTCGGGAGCGACCACTCGCAGATCCCCGTCGTAGAAGTTCACTTTGTTATGGGGATCCACCGTCCCCATGTAGTAGGTCTTATGCGTGTAGACGTCCGAAAGTATCGTTTCGACGTACTGCTTGTTTTTCAAAACGACGTCATTAAATACATTAAGGCAGAATTTGGCGAACTCGACAGCGTGATCGCCGCCAGTTATGAACTTGCGCTGATCTTCGGCGCAGAGCGATTTCGACACGCCGCCCGGGAGGCCGAAAACCGGATGAATCACTTTGCCGGCCGCAAGCGTTATGAGTTCGCGCATCTCTTTGCGAAACCCGATTACTTTCTTGCCGACCTCGATTCCCACCTTGCCCAGAACCCCGAGTATGTTGCGTTCGGCTTTGGGAGCGGTCGGGCCGACGACGAAATCGGGTCCTCCCAGGAAGAAGAAATGCAGGGCGTGGTCTTCCGCGTAGAAAGTGCTGTAAACCAATTCTCTTATTTTTTTCGCGGCGGGCGGGGGATCGACTTTATAGAGATCATCAAGGGCCTTTGTCGCGGCCATATGATGAGCCGTGGGACACACGCCGCAAATTCTCGACGTTATCTGCGGCATATCTTCTGCCGGCCTCCCTTCGGCGAATTTCTCGAAACCACGAAGCTCGGGAACTTGAAAATACGCCCGGTCGACATTGCCTTTGTCGTTCAGGAAAATATCGATTTTCCCATGTCCTTCGAGTCTCGTTATGGGATCGACCGTTATCTTGCGTGTCATTTCAACGCTCCTTTTTTATCGAAGTCGCTCGCCCGCCTGTGTAACATCGACCAAGGGAGGCTATAGCGGTAAAACGAACCGACCGGATCGACAATCTTTTCTATATGGCTGAGGATATCCTTCTCATCTCTATAATCCAGCGATGAAGCAATGGCCGAGAGCGCCTTGGCCCCGAAATCCCTGACCCTGCTGGTAGGCCCGATACATCCCGTGCAGGGCATATTACCGCTCACGCAGGCGGCTCCGCATCCGCTGCGCGTAGACGGCCCCATGCAGAGAAGCCCCTGATCGAGCAGGCATTTCTGGGGATCGATGTCAATTTCGTGCGGGCGCTTGAACTCTTTAATGGAGAACTCATCCGGTTTTGAGTCCTTGCGAGGGCATTCGTTACAGAGCGAAATATCGGGGGCTAAAACCGCGCCTTTGGCCGGCAGCTTGCCCTCCAATATGGCTCCCAGAGCTTCGGTTATGAGCTTCACCGGTGGAGGGCATCCGGGAAGATAATAGTCGACATCGACGATCTGATCCAGCGTTTTGACCGTATCCCAGAACGACGGCAGGGTGAGGTCGCCCTCCGGCACTTTCGTTTGAGCCTGCGGCACAACGCCCTCTGTATTCACCACGCTCGGGGCCTGATGATAGACCCTGTCGAATATCGTTTTTGCGTCGTTCAAATTGGCCAGGCCGGGGATGCCTCCCATGTGTGAACAGCTTCCGAACGCGATCAGCACCGCCGACTTCCGGCGCATGAGCCTTGCCATTTCGGCCTGTTCCGATGTTCGAATCGCGCCGTTAACGAAACCGACGGCCAATTCGCGATCCTGCATATGCTCGACATCTTCTTTCTTGAAATCCAGGGCCACCGGCCAGAAAACAATATCGACCGCGCCTACGACCCTCAGGATATCTTCATTGAGATCCACGATGGCTTCCTCGCAGCCGCCGCACGACGCACACCAGTAGATTCCTACTTTCGGCTTAGACATAGGCGACTCCTTTGATGGCATCCGATAGTTCCTGGGCCGCGGCCAGATTTCCCTGATATTTCCACGATTCCAGATGCAGAGGGCCGAGTTTGCGAATATCCTCGACTATCTCGTTCATGACCGCCTGCACCCTGTCGCCTTCGGAGGCCGATATCCATTCGAGCCGCACCCGCTTATCGTCGATCCCCATTTTTCTCAAGAGCATTTTCAGGAGCTTGTAACGGCGCAGGGCCTTGTAATTCCCTTCCTGGTAATGGCAGTCGCCGGGATGACATCCGCCGATCAGGACACCATCGGCACCCTCGCGCAATGCCGCCAACACGAACTGGGGATCGAGCCGGCCGGAACACATGAGGCGAACTACTCTGGCGTTGGGGGCATAGGTCATTCGCGACGTTCCCGCGAGGTCGGCCGCCGTATAGGTGCACCAGTTGCAGAAAAAGGCCACTATTCGGGGCTCGAAGGAATTGTTTGTCATCGAGCTATCAGACATAGTTCAAGACCCCCTTTATTTCTTCATAGATTTGTTCGTCATCAAACAGATTCTGCTGCAGGGCGCCCGAAGGACAGGCCGCAACGCAGGTTCCGCATCCTTTGCACAAAGCTTCGTTGATGGCTGAAATTTTCTTTTCCACATTAAAACTCAAGGCGCTGAAAGGACAGAGCGGTATGCAGGTCTTACAGCCGGAACAGAATTCCTCGGTCAGGTAGGCTGTATTGGGTTCCAGCTCGACGACTCCCTTGTCGACCAGGACCATGGCCTCGGCTGCCGCCGCTCCCGCTTGAGCGACCGTATCGGGAATATCCTTCGGCCCCTGGCAGGCGCCGGCGATAAAAATGCCGTCGGTAAACGTGGAGACCGGCCCGAGTTTCGGGTGACGCTCCAGAAACCAGCCATCGGAGCTGCAGCTGATATTGAACAATCGACGAACCTCTTCGGCATCCTTATGCGGCTCCAATCCGATTGACAGCACCACCATATCAACGGGGATTCGCCGGACCATGCCTATGAGCGTGTCCTCGACCCTGATCACCAGCCTGTCCTCCTCTTCGGGGGTCATGGCCCAGTCGGTTACCTCGGCGACCCGCCCCCGAACGAAATGGACTTTTTCGTTGGAAAGCCTCTCGTAAAACTCCTCGTAGCCCTTACCCGGCGTTCGCATATCGATATAGAAATTGTAAACCTCGGCCTCGGTCCTCTCCTTAATGAGGTGCGCGAGTTTCAGGGAGTACATGCAGCATACGCGGGAGCAATATGGATGGGCGTTGGTATCGCGGCTCCCGACACAATGGATGATGCCGACTGCGTGTGGTTCCTTATTGTTGGCCAGGAGGATTTTCCCGCCGGTCGGTCCCGAAGCGTTATTCATCATCTCGAACTCTTCGGCTGTAATGATGTTCGAATATCGACCGTAACCGTATTGCTTGAGAGGCGAGGGATCGAAAGCGTTGAATCCGGTGGCCAGAATTATGGTGCCGACCTTGATGTCTTCGTACTGCTCGGTATCCTCGTAGTTGATACAGTCTTTCGGGCAGACCATGGAGCAAACCTTGCATCCTCCGGTATTGAAATGAATGCAATATTCGGTATTGATTACCGGAACATTGGGCACGGCCTGACGGGTGGGGATGGAAATCGCGGCGTTGGGCCCCAGGGTAATCTCATCGTGGATGATCTCGCGCTGTTCTATATCCTCCATAACGATATGACCTGTCGGACAGACTTTGGCACAGGCGCCGCACAGGATGCAATCGCCGCTCTCTTCCTCGAATGGTGTAGCCACTTTGCGGAAAATTCCGCGTTCGCTGAATTCCAGGGCGTGGGCGCCCACGACCTCGTCGCAGACCCGCACGCACATGCCGCAGAGGATACAGGTATCCTCGCCGAGTCCCCAGCGGGGTTTTTCGATCCCCAGCTGCCGGGCGAGTTTTTGCAAAACGGGAATTGGCGCGCAGCGGCTCAAAAGCATCTCCAGGTTCATCCTGCGGGCGTTGAGCACCCTCGGAGTATCTGTCGAAATCTCGAGGCCATCCCAGGCGGGATAATTACAGGAGGTCACGATCTTGGTCCAGCCTTTGCCGTCCCGGGCCTCCACCGAGCAGATACGGCAGGCAGCGTAAGGTACCATATGCGGATAATGACAGAGGGTCGGGATTTCGATCCCCAGTTTTTTCGCGGCATCGAGAACATACGAACCTTCCTCGACCTCGATAGGATGACCATCTATTGTTATTTTAATCATCGCCATATATCTGTCCTCCTACGCCATCGCCGCCGGCTGGGTCTTGGTTTTTGGTTTCCACACTTCCTGCGCCTTTCGCTGGATCTCGCCGCCCTCGCCTCTCTTTACGCGCCTGATAGCGTCAAATTTGCAGATCTGATAACAGGCCCCGCACTGGATGCATTTGTCCTGATCTATGGTATGCAGCTGTCTGATTGTGCCAATAATGGCGTCGGTCGGGCAGGGCTTGAAGCAGGCATGGCAGCCGTTGCAATTGTTATCGATAGCGTGCGAGACAAGCTCCTTACAGACTCCGGCAGGGCAGCGCTTATCGATAATATGCGCCTGATACTCAGAACGGAAATAGCGTATGGTCGACATGATGGGGTTAGGAGCGCTTCGTCCGAGATCGCAGAGGCTGGTATCGGCGATCGCTCTGGACATCTCCTCCAGGAGAGCGATATCCTCCGTTTTCCCCGCGCCTTCGCTTATTCTTGTCAGGATCTTCAGCATAATGCGGATCCCCTCTCTGCAGGGAAGACATTTCCCGCAGCTTTCCTCCTGCAGGAAATTAAGAAAGTATTTGGCGACGTCGACCATGCACGAGTCTTCGTCCATGACAATCATTCCGCCGGAACCCATCATAGATCCGACCCTGGTCAGCTCCTCGAAATCGACCGGCAAATCGATAAGACTCATTGCCTCTTCATCTTTAGGAATGCTCTTGTATTGTGGGGCTTTTTTTTGATCGAGCTGCCATTCACGTTCGACAATCAGCGTACCGCCGGAGGGCCCGCCGGTTTGCACGGCTTTGAACTTCTTGTTTCCGGGAACGCCCCCGCCTATGCCATAGAGTATTTCGCGCAGGGTAATCCCCATCGGTACTTCGACCAGGCCCGTATTGTTGACTTTGCCGGTCAATGCGAATACCTTGGTGCCTTTTGAACTGGCGGTCCCAATACCGGCGTACCAATCGGCGCCCCTCTCAATTATCAGGGGCACGTTAGCCCAGGTCTCGACATTGTTCAGGTTGGACGGTTTATTCCAGAGGCCGGCGTCAACGGTATGGATATACTTGGCGCGCGGTTCGCCGGTCCTGCCCTCCAATGATGCCATCAGGGCCGTGGATTCGCCGCAGACGAAAGCTCCTCCGCCCCTCGACACTTCGATATCAAATCCGAATCCTGTCCCGAGAATATCTTTTCCGAGCAGACCGTGTTCGCGGGCCGCTTTTATGGCGATAGAGAGATTCTTGACCGCCAGCGGATATTCATTGCGGACGTACACATAGCCGTCGTTGCTGCCGATGGCATACGCCCCTATGACCATTCCCTCGATTACCGAATGCGGATTGCCTTCCAACAGTGAACGATCCATGAAAGCGCCGGGGTCGCCTTCGTCCGCGTTACAGATGACATATTTCGGAGATCCCTGCGCCTTCCTGCAGGATGCCCATTTTTTACCGGTGGGAAAGCCTCCACCGCCGCGACCTCTTAATCCCGATTTTTTAACTTCATCTATGATTTCCTCGGGCTGCATCGCGGTCAGCGCCCGGGCCAGGGCCTGATAGCCTCCCAAGGCGATATAATCGTTTATCGACGTGGGGTCCATGAAGCCGTTTTTGCCGAACACAAGACGCATCTGCCTTTTATAAAACGGGATGTCTTTTTCGTGGACTATGACCTCGTTGGTCTGAGGATCGCGGTAAAGCAGTCGATCGACCAACTCTCCTTTTTTAATCGTGCGTTCTACGATCATCTTTACGTCGGAGGGCTTTGTTCTCTGGTAGAAAATTCCCTGAGGCTGAATGACGACCAGCGGGCCGCGCTCACAAAAACCGTGACAGCCGGTCGTCCTGACCTCGACCTCTTTATCCAACCCGCTCTGCTGAAGGGCCGTTTTGAATGCGGAGGCCACAGGTTCGCAACCGCAGGCCAGGCAGCCCGTGCCGGCGCAGATCGTAATGATTGTCTTGTTTTCCTGCCGCTGATTGATGATCCGCTTTCTCAATTCGTCCAGATCTCGCGGAGAGGAAATTCTTTCTGCGTTCATGCCGCCTCCTCTTCCGCTTTCTCCTCGATCTCCTTGCCTTTCAACCTAGCCAGCAACTTATCGACTTTGGTGGCGTTCATATTGCCAAAATAGACTTCGTTCGCCGTGACCAGCGGACCCAGGGCGCAGGCCCCGAGACAGTTGACAGTCTCGAGGCTGAATTCCATATCGGGAGTACTCTGCCCCGCTTTGATCTTGAGGTCTGTCTCGAACTTCTCGATAATGACCTGCGCCAGGCGAACGTGACAGGCGGTTCCGGTACACACGCAAATATGGTTCTTGCCCTTCGGTTTCAGGCTGAAGGATTTATAATACGTGGCCACTCCATATATTTGAGCAAGGGGAATGTTCATTTTTCCGGCAACTGATTTCAAGTCGTCTCTGGAGAGGTAACGATGATGCTTCTGGACATCCTGAAGGATCATGATCAATGCATTGGGCTTGGCCCCATACCTGTCCACGATTTCATCGATGGCACGGTCGGTACTCTGGCGGACTTCGTTAGTCTTGATCATTTGGAGGCTCCTTTCTCCGGAGTTGAAGTAGCGTCCGATTCAACCTGGGTTTCCGCCGCGACCTTCGGAACGCGTCCGGGCTCCTGGATATTCCGGGGAGAATTCCCGAGGACTTTTCCTTCTTTGAATACTTTTTTCCCCATGATCATTCTTCTAAATTTCGGAGAGGGGCTGCTGAGGCACGCTTCATAACACAGGCCGCAGCTGATGCAAGCCTTGATGTCCACATATCGAGCTTTCTTCTTCACCCTCACTTCGAAATTGCCGACGTACCCGTCAACCTTCTCGACTTCGGACCAGGTCATAAGGCGGATCCGGGGATGCTGGCCTACCGATACCATTTTCGGGGTGAGAATGCAGGCCGCGCAATCGAGGGTCGGGAAAGTCTTATCGAGCCTGGCCATGTGTCCGCCGATAGCCGGCTCGCGCTCGACCAGGTACACGTTTTTGCCGGAATCGGCGAGCGTCAGGGCGGCATGGATCCCGGCGATTCCTCCGCCGACAACAAGAACATCGGGATGGACAGGAACGGTTTTCTTCTCCAAGGGACGGTGAAGGGCGATTCTGCGGACTGCTCCGGCGACAAGCGCTTTGGCTTTATCCGTGGCCTCTTTTTCGTTATCGGTTACCCAGCTGACATGTTCCCGGATATTGGCCATCTGGAAATAAAACTGATTCTCGCCGGCATTCTGGACGGCCCGACGGAATGTCGGTTCGTGCATCAGAGGCGAACATGAAGCCACCACCACCCGGTTGACCCGTCCTTCCCTGATGTCTTCCTTGATAAGCTCCTGTCCGGGATCGGAACACATGAATTTATATTCCCGCGCCACCGTCACGTTGGGAAGGCCACGCGCGAACTCGACCACGTCGTATACATTGACTTTTTTGGCGATATTTATGCCGCAATGGCAAATATAAACACCGATTTTCGGGGCGCCGTTTGATCTATCCTCAAGCATATCGCGCTCCTCCCTTCGACATGACCGTATCCATCGGCTTCATGGGCACGAAAACCCTGTGCATTCCGAGCGATTTATCGTCTATCCCCAGAGCCCTGCCGATTATCTGCGTGAAATAGGCAATGGGCAATTCGACTTTGTCTTCGAATCTGCGGCCAATTTTCGGCTGGTAACACTCCAGGTTGAACTGGCACAGAGGGCAGGCGGTAGCCATGACATCGGCCCCGCGCTTCCTGGCTTCCTTAAGAAGTATATAATTGAGCCGCAAACCGACATCCTGAACCGTACCGGTCAACGACCCTCCGCAGCAGCGAGTCTTCAGAGGCCACCGTATGACTTCGGCACCCAAAGCTTTCATCAGATTCTCCATCGAGGTCGGCTCGTCCTGATCGTCAAAAGTGGAATACGGCCTGACCATCTGGCAGCCGTAATAGCAGGCTACTTTAAGCCCGGCGAGCGGCTGCTTCACTCCGGAGGCGATGACGTCGAGGCCAATATCGTTTACCAGCACATCCAGGGGATGACGCACTTTCACCCGTCCTTCGTATTCGATCCGGACCGATTCGAGAGCGGAACGTATTCTGCCCGCGAGAGCATCATATTCTTCCATGTATCGCTGAGCCTTGGTCAGCACCAGATAGCATCCGCTGCAGGGAGCGACCAGGTTAACAGGCTCGTCGGGGGAGGCCGCCTTTTCGGCCAGGGCGAGATTTCTGGCCGAAAGGCCGAAAGCTTTCATCTCGTCGATTGCCATGTAGGCCGTGGCCCCGCAGCAATTCCAATCGGGTAACTCTTTAATGGGCACTTTAAGCGTTTCAAAAACCGCGAGAAGCGATTCCTCGTAAGCCCTGCCGAGACCTTTCAAGGAGCAGCCGGGATAATAAATGTAGCTCATACCGCCTCCCCGACCGTCGTTTTGGATTCGGTTATCGGGCTCTTGAGCTCACTGTTTTCCAAAGCCCCGAGCAGGGACCGAAGCTCCTTCTTACGCTCGATCGATTCGGTTTTCAGCCCCATGCGTCCCTGCCTCCAGAGCTTCCACCCGAGAATTGTCTGTTTGAACAAGAGAAAGGGATTGGTCTTCAAAAACAGTCTGACCGTCAGAAAACTCTCATTGTTCCTGCCGTGTTTCAAGACCATCCTATGAAACTCGCGAGCCAGGATGGGGATAGGGAATCGGGAGGGGAAGGCATTCTCCTGAATGGCCAGTCTTTTTAAAGCGTACATTATGTCGGTGATTTTTATACCCTTGGGGCATTCCACGGTGCAAGAATAGCACGAAGCGCAGAGCCAGGTCGTGAAGCTCGTGAGTACTTCCTGTTTGAACCCGGCGCGAATCATGGCGATGATTCTGCGCGGAGTATAATCCATGTGATGACTGACAGGGCAGGTTCCGCCGCAAGTCCCGCACTGGATACAGGTAAACAATTTCTCCCCGCCGGGAATCGCGGCGATTTGATCGGCGAAGGCCGGGACCGCTTCCGCTTCGTACTTGACCTTCCACAATCGTCGCCCGCTGTCCATTTATTTTCTCCTTTGGAATTTTGGCGTTAAATCCACGTTTATTTCAAATATCTGAAATTTAATTTCGTTTGCCGTCTGACATTCTCGAGACAGGCATCTGAAGATTTCCTCGGCATCGATCCGACTTCACCCCTGATTATCTTGTCGGGATTAATTGTGAATCTTTTCACAAAATGATCGACGCGTTTTTTCCGCTATCATCATTTTATCAGACCTAACATGAGACAAGCTCCCGCTTTTTCATCAAAAACAAAGAATGAACCAAGAGAGTGCCTTTCTACGGGATCAGGCATCATCCACAATTCCTCGTATTGTTTGTGAAAAAAATAGCAAATGACATTTTCTTTGTCAATAGAATTATAATAATAATAATATATTAATAGAGGTAATCGAAGATCCATTTATAATAATAATAACGGTATAACTTATTGAATGTAAATATAATATAAAATAGAATTGATATTGTTATCGTTTCGATATTGTTAATAAATTCTCAATCATCAAGATCGTAACTTTTTGATTGCCAACGAAAATAATGTATATCTTGATGTGTTGAAAAGCTTTTCGCTACTTAAATAAAAAGATTATGATTCAGTTTCATTTCTCCGACCTCAAGGGTCGATTCAATCATTTATTCAAGCCGGAAATTCATTTGCGTACAGGTCCGATTTGGCGTTTTCATAATGCGGCTCACTTAACCGGCGTGCCGACAACAGCTTCTACCCTGATGATTTCCGGCCCATAGAAAAGCCATCATAGCGGCTTTGAATACTGCAGGTCTTAGATCGCGGCGCAGATATTTGAACCTTGCGCCAAGGCCTTAATTTGGATATAATTCGCCTGTCGGCGCGGAGGATGGTGAGATGAATCGGGAAATCGAAAACAAATTTCAATCGCTATCGTATCTGGTCGGGAATACCCCGCTTCTGGAAATTGATTTCAGGCTCAAGGGAAGATCAAGGAAAATATACGCCAAGGCCGAACATCTGAATATGACCGGCAGCATCAAAGACCGGATGGCGCTGCATATTCTCATGCGAGCTTATATCGACGGACGTCTTAAGCCGGGCGATACTATTATCGAGGCCACCAGCGGTAACACCGGAATCTCGTTTTCCTCCCTCGGACGAGCGCTGGGACATCCGGTTATCATCTTCATGCCCGACTGGATGAGCCGTGAACGGGTCGATCTGATTCGAAGCCTCGGCGCTGAAATCAGACCGGTCTCCCATGAGCAGGGCGGCTTTCTGGGGAGTATCAGCATGGCCGAGGAAATGGCCGCCAAAAACGACAACTGTTTTTTGCCGAGTCAGTTTTCCAATCAGGATAATGTCGAGGCCCATTACAGGGAGACCGGCCCCGAACTCTGGTGGCAGCTGGCATTTAACGGCACGATAATCGACGCGTTTGTCGCCGGGGTGGGCACAGGGGGGACGATTATGGGTATCGGGAAGTTCCTTAAACAACAGAGGCCGGCGGTGAAGATTCATCCCATGGAACCGGCCAATTCGCCCACTCTCTCCACCGGCAATAAAGTCGGATATCATCGCATACAGGGGATTTCCGACGAATTCGTTCCCAGCATAGTCGATCTGGGATGCCTCGATTCAATTATCGCTGTCGACGACGGCGATTCCATCATCATGGCTCAGAAACTGGCCAGCGAGCTGGGCCTCGCTGTGGGGATATCGTCGGGGGCGAATTTCCTGGCCGCCATCAAGGCCCAAGACATGCTTTCCGCATCAGCGGTGGTGACGACGGTTTTCCCCGACGATAATAAGAAATATCTGAGTACTGATTTATTGAAGACCGAGCCGGTCAAACCGGATTTCATATCGGCCGATGTCGAATTGCTAAACTACTCGGCCTACAAACGAGTTTGCCATATATGCTGTGATTTCTCCTCTTGTATCGAGCGGACATCCCAATCCCAACCGCTGGCCCCTACGAAATAGCGGAAATATCGTTTTCGCCGAATCCTCGAACGAAATATGTACTTCTTAAAATCGGGTATAGATTCTTTCTTTCAACAGCAACATTCTTTATCGGTGCCGCAATCGCAGGTCGCTTCAGAGCCTCGAATCGCGCCTTGTATGATCCCCGCGGCGCAGCCGACACCGGAATTGACCGAAAGCGCTCCCTCGGGACAATTCATTACGCAGGCTCCGCATTCCATGCAGGCGTCGCGATCGATAATAGAGGCTTTTCTATTTTCGACCGCGAAAACGGCGTGAGGGCAGACCATCACGCACATCCTGCAGCCGTTGCACTTTTCGGCCTCCAGCCGGAGCGTCACGACGTTCGGAAGATATCGCAATCCGATCATATCTCGTTCCCGATCATACGAAAAGCCCGGTAATCCATAACCCAAAGCCTATGACAGCGAAAGTAATCTGGAGAGGCACCGCTACCCGCATCTCCTTGCGAACACCAGATAGCGACGTATAGGTCGAGCAGCCGGTGAAATTCATGGCCAGAAAGCTGGTTATCGCCGGAATTATAAAAAGCCAGCCTGTCGCGCCGAAAGCGCCGTGGATTGATTGGGGGTTGCTTTGCAGATACAGACCAAGACCTAAGGCCAGCACAAAACCAATCCAGGCTCCTTTCGACGAGAATGATCGCCCGGGCAGCCAGGGTAGCAACAACGGCGGTATGACGATTCCGGCTATATACGCCGCGAGAATAATTATTGAGCTGATAACACCGATTTTGATTACCCTATCAAGCGAATAAATATCCGCTCCGAACCCCGAGATCAATATAAATCCGGCCAGAGTCGGCAGGAGATATCTGGCGGACTGCACGAGTTCATTGGGGATCAGAACCGCCCTGTCCTTTAAAGCGAAATTCACCCGTCTCATTTCGGCTGTCGCTTTCTTGCCAGCCTTGAGAAAGGCGGGAATATCGTCAGCTCGGACAGGGCCGTATATAACATGAAATCCGCTCAACTCCCTGACCCGATGAGCGCTTACGCCGGTTGCCCCAAGCTGAGGTATAATCA
>Ga0153915_10002248_pt1 | contig 17695 bp, 15 predicted proteins | sample Opewatmetagenome_2_FD_107003 | JGI IMG/M metagenome (GOLD analysis project Ga0153915, IMG submission 107003) | Freshwater wetland microbial communities from Ohio, USA - Open water 3 Core 3 Depth 3 metaG | ecosystem: Environmental > Aquatic > Freshwater > Wetlands | place: USA: Ohio, Lake Erie...
GCCTCGAAGTCCGCGCGGAACAGCTTCAACGCGCTTCCCAGGGGTTCCACCGCGCCGGGGGCCAGCGCGCAGAAGGTGCGGCCCGGGGCGAGGAGGCCGACATGCTGCTCGAGGATCTCGAGATCCTTCGGCTCTCCTTTGCCTTCTTCCAGGGCCTGCAGGGTACGGGCCACCCAGGGCAGCCCTTCCCGGCACGGCGTGCAGAAGCCGCAGGATTCCCGGGCAAAGAACTTTTCCAGGGACAGCACCATGCCGACCGGGCAGGTATGGTCGTCCAGCACGATCATCGTCCCCGTGCCGAGCCGGCTTCCGGCCTTGGCCACCGAGTCGAAGTCCATCTTCGTGTCCAGTTGCTCCGCGGAAAGGAAATCCGTGGAAGCCCCTCCGGGCAGGAACCCTCGGAGGCGAAGGCCGTCCCGCATTCCGCCGGCCAGGTCCACGATCTGCCGCGCGGTCGTGCCCATGGGCAGCTCCCACAGTCCCGGCGCCCTGAGCTTTCCGCTCACGCCGAAGATCTTGGTGCCCGGGTCCGAGCCGGGGGCCAGCGCCTTGTACCAGTCTGCTCCCTCGCGCAGGATATGGGGCACGTTGCAGAGGGTCTCCACGTTGTTCACTACCGTCGGGCGCCCCCAGAGCCCGCTCACCTGCGGGAACGGCGGCTTGTTTCTCGGAGTGGCTCGCCGGCCTTCCAGCGCGTTGAGCAGGCCGCTTTCCTCGCCGCACATGTAGCGGCCGGCGCTCAGGTGCATCCTCACGGTGACGCCCCATCCCGTTCCGAGCACCTTCTGCCCGACGTACCCGGCCTTCTGCGCCTCTTCCACGGCGCGCGTGAGGGCCTGGGCGCACAGCGTGTACTCGCGGCGCAGGAAGATGTAGAGGATGTCGGCCTGGATGGCCCAGGCGGCGATCAGCGCGCCTTCCAGGAGCTGGTGGGGGTTTCCCTCCATGAGCCATCGATCCTTCATGGTGCCCGGCTCCTTCTCGTCCGCGTTCACCACGAGGTAGCGATGTCCGCCGTCCACCGCGGCGCTGCCGGCGCCGCCGGCGCTTCCAGTCGTCATGGGCACGAAGCTCCACTTCATGCCGGTGGGGAATCCCGCGCCGCCCCTTCCCCGCAGGCCAGATGCGGTCACTGTCTGCTGGACCTGGACCGGCGTCTGGGCCAGGGCCTTGCGCAGCCCCTGGTAGCCGCCGGCCGCCTCGTAGGCGGCCAGGGGCAGGGCGCCGCGGTCGGCGCGTATGTCAGTCGTGAGAGGTTTGAGCATCTGCTCCCATCCCGTACTCAGCCAGGATCTCGTCCGCCCGTTCGGGCGTGAGGGTGTCAAACAGCTTTCCGTCGATGATCATTGCGGGTCCCCGGTCGCAGGCGCCCAGGCAGCCGGCCGGCAGGAGAGTAAAATTGCCATCCGGGGTGGTGCCTCCCAGGCCGACGCCCAGTCTCTTCTGCAGGTGGTCCAGGATGCGCTCCTCGCCGGTCACCCAGCAGCTCACGCTGTCGCACAGCATGATGACGTGGCGGCCTACGGGCTTTCGGAAGATCAGCTCGTAAAAGGTGGCAATGGCCTCCACGTCCTCCGTGCTCACCCCGAGAAGGCCGGCCACGTCGGGCAGGGCCTCGTCCGGCACCCACCCCCGGTGTTCCTGCACGATGAGCAGCGCCTCGGAGATCGCCCCCCGCGGGTGCTCGTGGTGCCGCATCTCCTCGACGATCTTCTCCCGCTCCCGCTCGCTCAGCATCTCGCTCTCCGTCTCTCCGGGGTGACGTCCCCTCATCTGTCGATATCCGCAAGCACGTAGTCGATGCTGCCCAGGACCACGATCAGGTCCGGAACCGTCAGGCCCCGGCTCAGCACCGGCACCATCTGCGTGTGGGCGAACGACGGCGTTCGGATGCGCGTGCGGTAGCTCATGGTCCCGCCGTCGCTCACGAGGTAGTACATGTGGTTTCCCTTGGAGCCCTCCGCAACCATGCAGGCCTCGCCGGGGGGGATCACCGGACCCCAGCTCACCCCGAGGAAGTGGTTGATGAGAGTCTCGATGTCGTGCATCGTCCGCTCCTTGCGGGGCGGAGTGGCCAGGGGATGATCGGCCTTGTAGTCCCCGGCCGGCATGTTGGCCAGGCACTGCTCCATGATGCGCAGGCTCTGGTGGATCTCTTCCGTGTGGACCACCAGGCGGTCGTAGCTGTCCCCGTGCACCGTGGTAGGCACGTCGAACTCGAAGCGATCGTACCCGCCATACGGCTTCTTCTTGCGAAGGTCCCAGTCCACCCCGGAGGCCCTCAGGAACGGCCCGGTGGCGCCCCAGGCGATGGCCTCGTCCTTCCCCATGGAGCCGATGCCTTTCGTCCGGGCCTTGAAGATCTCGTTGCGCAGCACCGTGGCGTCGTAGTCCCGGATCCGCCTGCGCATGTAGGAGATGAAGTCCCGCACCATGCCGTCCCAGCCCCTGGGGAGGTCGTGCGCCACGCCGCCGATGCGGAACCAGGCCGGGTGCATCCGCCCGCCGGTGACGGCTTCCACGATGTCGAACGCGCGCTCCCGGTCGGTGAACAGCCAGAACACGGGGGACATCTGCCCCACGTCGCCGCTGAACGTCCCATAGTAGACGAGGTGGCTGATGATGCGGAAGAGCTCGGCCATCATGATGCGGATGACCTGGGCACGCTCGGGCACCTGGATGCCGGCGAGCTTTTCCACCGCCAGGACGTAGGGGAAGTTGTTGAGCAGGCCGCCCAGGTAGTCGATGCGGTCGGTGTACGGGATGTAGGTATGCCAGGTCTGGCGCTCGCCCATCTTCTCTGCGCCTCGGTGGTGGAAGCCGATCTCGGGCACCAGGTCGATGATCTCCTCACCGTCCAGCTGCGCCGTGAGGCGGAGCACCCCGTGCGTGGCGGGATGCTGCGGGCCGATGTTGACGAACATGTACTGGTGATCGCCGTTCTCCCGCTTCATCCCCCATTCCTCGGGGTTGAACTCCAGCATCTTGAGCTTGCGCTGGGCCTCCTCCGAGCTCATGTGGAACGGCTCCATCTCGGTGGCGCGGGCGGGGTGCTCCTTGCGCAGCGGGTGCCCTTCCCACCAGGGAGGAAGCAGGATCCGTTTCAGGTGCGGGTGCCCCTCCACCGAGACGCCGAACATGTCCCAGACCTCGCGCTCGTACCAGTCGGCGTTCGGCCAGAGGTCCGCCACGGTGCGCACGGATGGCTTCTCGCCGCGCAGCGCGACTTTCACGCGCACGTCCTTGTTCCTGTCCAGCGAGCACAGGTGGTAGACGACGCTGAAGTCCGCCGGCGGCTGTCCTTCCCGGTGGGTGCGAACCCGCTCATCTATCGCGGTGAGGTCAAGGAGCATGGCGCAGGAGCCGCCCTGGGGGCTCTTCAGCCACTCGAGGGCTTCCCGCAGGCGCTCGGGGCTGACCCAGGCGGTGTCCACCTCGTCCCGGGTGGGCTGGCGGATAACCGCCTCCGTCCCGATCCGTTCCGAGAGCCCGTCGATGATTCCCGTCGCTGCGATCATCTTTCCCCCAAAGCGGATCGGGCGCTCCCCATGCTCTCGCCGTCCCGCTGCGCGAGCCGGCTGCCGCATGGGGCCCCTATCGCACGCCTTCGGCGTGCTAGATTTCGTCCATCGACCGAAGCTCGGTCTGCTGCTGCCGCTCGGCCCGCATGGCGTCCCGCATGGACGGCTTCACCGTCCTCACCACCCCTTGCGGTCCGACGACCCACGAGAGGGGACGCTTCTCCGACTGGACCGCCTCCCCGAGGAGCACGAGCCCCCGCATGAAGGCCTCGGGGCTCGGCGGGCAGCCCTGCACGTACACGTCCACCGGCAGGAACGTGTCCACGCCCTGCACGACGCTGTAGATGTCGTACATCCCGCCCGAGCCCGCGCAGGAGCCCATGCAGATCACCCATCGCGGCTCCATCATCTGCTCGTACATGTGCTGGACGAGCGGGGCCATCTTCTGGAAGACGGTGCCGGCGACCACCATGACGTCTGCTTCCCGGGGGCTGCCCCGGAGGATCTCCGAGCCGAACCGGGCGATGTCGTAGCGGCTCGTGAGCGAGGTGGCCATCTCCACGTAGCAGCAGGAAAGGCCGAAGTTGAACGGCCACAGGGAGTACTTTCTGCCCCACGCGATGAGGTCGGCCCGGCGGGCGAGGTATACGTCGTTGCCTTCCGACGGGGCACGTCGAGTGCCCCGGTAGTCGCCTTTTACGGGGATGGTCTCACGCACCGGTCATTCCATGCCTTTCCCGATGCTCCCTCAGCCTCCGGGCGCCCCAGTCGAAGGCCCCGCTGCGCCAGAGGTACGCCAGGCCGGCGGCGGTTTCCACCATGAACACCACCGCGGCGACGTAGCCGGGCCAGCCCAGCTCGCGCACCGACACGGCCCAGGCAAAGAGGTACACCGCCGAGATGTCGAAGATGACGAAGAACATGGCGACGAGGTAAAAATCCGCGGAAAACCGCATGCGGGCGGATCCCGTGATCGGCACCCCGGATTCGTACGGGACCCCGGTCCCGCGCTCGAAGTGCCGCTCCCCCGAGAGGTGGGTCACCGCCATCAGCACGCTGATCAGGCCGACGACCACCACGAAGTACACTGCGAGTGAGAGTATTGCGCTCATGTCTTGTGTGCCCGCTCCCCGGTCTTCGTAGAATCTAATGACGGTCTGGGGGAGGTGTCAAGGAATCGCGGAAGATATCACGTATTCCACGAGATCGCGCAGGGAATCGCGGTGGGCGCCGCCGGGCAGTTCAGCGAGGCCGTCGCGAGCTTTCTGCGCGTAGGAAAGGGTGATTCGTTCCAGGTCCACGCTCTCGTCCAGCCCGTGGTCCTTGTCCACCAGGTCGTCCGCCATCTGGAAGGCCAGCCCGAAGTTCAGGCCCATCTCCCCCAGGCAGCGCTGGAGGGGCTCCGGCGCGTCGCAGAGCACGGCGGCGGTCCTGCAGCAGGCGGCAAAGAGCACCGCCGTCTTGTCGGTGGCGATCTCCACGTATTCCGCAATGCCGAGAGGCCGTCCGGCGGCCGCGACCTCCTGGGCGATGATCTCTCCCATGCACATTGCCTTCGTGGTGTCCAGGAAGATGTCCAGGAGCTGGAACCGCTTTCCCTGGTCCAGGTTCTTCAGCCCAGTGATGGAAGAAAAGAAGTTCGTGTACAGGATATCTCCCGCGAGCACTGCCACCCGGTTGCCGAACCGCTTGTTGAGGCTGACCTGGTGGCGGCGGGACTCCGCGTTGTCGATGATGTCGTCGTGCACCAGGGAGGCCGCGTGCAGGATCTCCACGGCCCCCGCGAGCGCGATGAGGGAGTCGGCGTCCGGAATGGCGCCCTTGCCCCCGGATTCCACCGCGTGCGCGGTCAGCAGCACGAGGGCCGGCCGGATCCTCTTGCCGGGAACGGCGAACGGATGCTGGACGATGCGCTCCAGGATGCCCGCCTTGCCTCGAGCGGCCGCGGTCTGGGTCCCCACCTCGCGCATGAGGGCCTGCAGCTGCCGGTCCACGGCCGCCATTTCCGGCCCCACGGGCGCGAACACGGTTCCCAGCTCCATCAGGCTCCTCCCGACACGAGGCCGACGTGCAGATACGCCGAGCCGAAGGTAAGGCGATGCCAGGCCACCCGCCGGAGGCCCGCCTCCGTCATGACAGCCGCGAAGGCCGCGGGGGCGGGAAATGCGCGGATCGAATCGCTCAGGTAGTGGTAGCCGGCGCCGTTGCGCGCGAACAGGCGCGCCACGCGGGGGAGCAGGCGCACGAGGTAGAAGTGGTACATCGGCCGGAACAGCGGCGTGGGGGCGAAGGTCATCTCCAGTATCATGACCTGGCCTCCCGGCACCGTCACGCGCGCCATTTCGCGCAGGGCACGGCCCTTGTCGGGAATGTTCCGCATCCCGAACGCCACGGCGGTCACGTCGAAGGAGCCGTCCGCAAACGGCAGCGCCAGCGCATCTGCCTCCCGCAGCTCGATCCGCGAGTCCAGCCCCGCTTCCCGCACCTTGCGCCGGCCCACCTCCAGCATGGGGGCGGCGAAATCGACGCCGATCACCTGGATGTCGTCGTGACGCCGCGCGGCGGCGATGGCGAGGTCCGCCGTGCCCGTGGCGACGTCCAGGAACCGCCGCGTGCGGGGAAACCGCATCCTCGATACCGCCGCGTCCCGCCAGCCCACGTCCCGCCGCAAGCTCAGGAAATGGTTGAGGAAATCGTAACGGCCATGGACCGTGGTGAAGATGTCCTGCACCACTGCTGTCTGGCCGGCAGCCGACATGCCTGCCACCGGCGGGTACCGCCTGTCCTTCATTCGCGGGCACTATAGCACACGCCGCTTTCCGTGGGAAAGGCGCCGCCATGCCCGGGAAGGTCCTTCCGCAATTGACGATGCACGGCGTCCATGAATAGATTAATCGCATGTGATTATCCCAGACAGGCAGGGAGGGCGGGGAAGTCCATCGCGGTGGTCAGCCGAACGGGTTCCCATACACTGAAAGCCCTGGCCGCGCTCAGCGGCCTGGCGGAAGGCCGCTACCTCGGGGCGGCCGAGCTTGCCCGCCGGGTCAAGGCTCCCGCCAACTACCTGGGCAAGGTCCTGCGGCAGCTGTCCCGAGCCGGGATCGTGCAGGGCCGCAAGGGCGGCAACGGCGGCTTTCGCCTCTCCCGCAGCGCCTCCTCCATATTTCTTTTCGACGTCCTGGACCCTATCGAGGGTCTTCACCGGGATGAACCGGTGCCTGCTCGGCAGGCCGCGGTGCACGGGAACCTGCCCCGTGCACCCGGGCTGGGCGCACGCACGGGACACCTACCTCGACTTCCTGAAGACGACCACCCTCGCCGATCTCGCCGGAGACCGGCCATCCACTGCCCCCCGCAAGGGCGGACAGAGTGAAAGGGCGGCGGATGCCGCCGCAGGAGGTGCTGCATGAAGGATCCACGGGTGCGAGCTCTGTTGCTGTTTCTCCTGGCCATCACGTTCGGGGTCCTCCTCTTCGGGGGATACCTGATCGACCGGCAGAAGCCGCCGATTCCCGCCACGGTGGTGTCGGACAGCGGCGCCACCGTCTTCACCCGGGAAGACGTCAAAAGCGGCCAAAAGCTGTACCTGGGCCGCGGCGGGCAGGACATGGGGACCATCTGGGGGCACGGGTCCTACCTCGCCCCGGACTGGTCGGCGGACTACCTGCACCGTGCCGGGCTGTACGTGGGGGCCCGGCTGTCCGGGCTCTCCGCTTCCGCCGCGGGGGCTTTCACCCAGGCGGACCTGGACTCCATGGACGCCGTGAAGAAGGCCGAGCTGCAGGCGCTGGCCGCCCGTGAGATCAAGGCCAACCGCTTCGACAAGGGCCGCGACGTGCTCACACTGTCCGGGCCCGAGGCGGAGGCGTTCGCTTTCCTGCAGACGTATTACACCACGCTGTTCCGCAACGGCAACGACCGCATGGGCCTGGAGCCGGGGATCGTGAAGACCGACGCGGAAGGTCACCAGCTTGCCAGCTTCTTCTCCTGGCTGGCCTGGGCGGCCGGCACCAACCGGCCGGGCCAGCAGATCACCTACACGTCGAACTGGCCGTTCGATCCGCTCGTGGGCAACCAGCCCGTGCCCGGGGCGCTGATCTGGTCCATTGCGAGCACGATCATCCTGATCTTCTTCCTGGCCATCGTGATCTTCCTGTACTCGCGGTACATGCACGAAGGCGACTACAAGGTGACACTGGTCACGAAGCTGGCCGAGCCGAAGCCCACCGGCAGCCAGAAAGCCACCCTCGCGTACTTCATCGCTGCCATGGCCCTCTTCGTGCTCCAGGTGGTCCTCGGGTCGCTGACCGCGCACTACGTCGTGGAGGGCGGGAGCTTCCTCGGCATTCCCATGGAGAAGATCCTGCCATACGCGGCGCTGCGCACGTGGCACCTGCAGCTTGCGATCTTCTGGATCGCGACCTGCTTCCTCGCCGCGGGGCTGTTCATCGGCCCGTTCGTCGGGAAAGAGCCTCGAGGCCAGGGTCCCCTGACCGTCATCCTGTTTGTCGCCGTCGTCCTGGTGGTCCTCGGCTCCCTGGCCGGTACGTGGCTGTCCGTCATGGGAAGACTCGGCGGGAACAGCTTCCTCTTCGGACACCAGGGGTACGAGTACATCGAGTTAGGCAGGGTCTGGCAGCTGCTGCTGATCGCCGGAATGATCATCTGGCTCGTGCTCGTGGTCCGCGCAATCCGGTCAGCCCTGAAGCAGGAGAAGGATCGGGGCGGGCTCACCCACGTGCTCCTGTACAGCGCGGTCACCATCCCGCTGTTCTACATGGCCGGCCTGCTGTACGGCCAGTCGAGTGACATCTCCGACGCGGAGTACTGGCGCTGGTGGGTGGTGCACCTGTGGGTGGAAGGGTTCTTCGAGGTCTTCGCCACGGTGGTCCTGGCATTCATCCTTGCAAGGATCGGGGCGGTGAGCGGGGAGTTCAGCCTGAAAGTCGTGTACGTGAGCATCTTCCTTTACCTGGGGGCGGGCGTGGTGGGAACGTTCCACCACCTGTACTGGACTGGAACGCCGACGCCGATCATCGCCCTCGGGGCCGTGTTCTCCGCCCTGGAGATCGTGCCGCTCGCGCTCCTTGGGTTCGAAACCGCGCAGAACCTGCGAACGATCCGGCTCGGCGGGGAGAACTATCCCTACAAGTGGCCGCTGTACTACTTCATCGCCGTGGCGTTCTGGAACGTCGTGGGCGCGGGCGTCTTCGGCTTCCTGATCAACCCGCCGATCGTGCTGTACTACGGCCAGGGGGTCAACACCACGCCCCTGCACGCGCACACGGCGCTGTTCGGCGTGTACGGTGTGCTCGCCATCGCCCTGATGCTCTTCTCCGTGCGGCACATCGTGTCCCTGAAGGCGTGGTCCGACCGCCTCCTGAAATGGGCGTTCTGGCTCATCAACGGGGGGCTCGCCGGCATGGCGGTGCTGAGCCTCGCACCCTCCGGGTTCTACCAGCTGTACTACGCGGTGAAGTACGGCATCTGGTACGCCCGCAGCCCCGAGATCGCCTCCGGGCCCGTGATCAGGTTCTTCAACTACACGCGCATCCTGCCGGACGTGGTGTTCGGGATCGGCGGGGTGCTGATCTTCATCTTCGTGGTGCGTGCGGTGTGGCTGACGTACTCGAAAAAGGCCGCGGCCCCGAGCCCGGTGCGGAAGAGAGTTCGGACCGGCAGGTAGCGGGCCGCATCACCGGCGGGTCCCGGCCTCCGGCGCGGGCCGGGACCCCCGGGTGCGGGCAACCGCATTGCTTGACGCCGGAACGGCCGGCACATAGGATTCGGCTGGACGCAGCATGAGCTTCCCCCACGAAGAGCAGCGGAAGGAACGGCGGGATGCCCGCACCGAACGGCGGAGGGACGGGCAGATCGAGCGGCGGAGGGACGGCCTGCTGGAGCGGGAGCGCGCCCTTCGGCTGCAGCTGCTTGCCGACATCGGCCGGCGGACAAGCGCCATCCTTTCCCGCGCCGAGCTCCTGCGCAGCTCGGTGCACCTCATCCAGGAAGCCTTCCACTACTTCATGGTGAACATCTTCCTCATGGACGGGGAGGACCTCCTCCTGCGCGCCAGCACGATGCCCGAGTTCAGCCAGAGCATCGACCGCTTGAGGATGAGTCTGGGCCGGGGAGGCATCAACGGGTGGGTGGCCGGCAGCGGTGAGCCGCTGAACGTCGCGGATGTGCGGGTGGACGCGCGCTACAGCTGGGTGCTGCCGCAGGAGAAGGTGGTGCGGTCGGAGCTCGCCGTACCGATCCTGCTGAAGGGGTCGGTGATCGGCACCCTGGATGCGCAGAGCGGGGACCTTTCGGCCTTCAACGAGCTGGACGTCTTCACCCTTCAGACCGTGGCGGGCCAGCTCGCCGTGGCGCTGGAGAACGCCCGGCTGTACGAGGAGCTGCAGAGAGAGCTTGCCGCGCGCCGGCGCACGGAGAAGCTCCTCCGGGCGCTGCACCTGGCGGGCCTGTCCATGGAAATGGCCGCCTCCCCCGAGGAGGTGTTCGCCCGGGTCGGCGAGGAGCTGGGCCGGGTGGGGCTCCCCTGCGCCCTGCACCTGGTGGGGGAGGACCGCCGCACGGTGACGCTGGCGTACGCAAGCCCGGAGATACCGGCGGCTGGCACGTCGGCCGTCACGGACGGTACGGTCCCGGTCGGCAGGTTCCCGCTGGCGGAGAGCCGGGTGTTCCAGTCCATCGAAGCCGGCGCGCACGCGGTCCACGAGAACGGCCTCATCGTGGCGCCCCTGCTCTTCGAGGACCGCCTGCGGGGCTTCCTCACCGTGCTCTCTCCCGAGGTGGGCGTCGACGACATCCCGGCCATCCAGGTGTTTGCCAACGAGATCGCCGCGGCGTGGAGCAAGGCCCGGCTGGTGCGCGAGCTGAGCCAGAGCCTCCAGGACCTGCAGCGGACCCAGGAGCAGCTCCTGCAATCCCAGAAGATGGAGGCCGTGGGCCGGCTCGCCGGCGGGGTGGCGCACGACTTCAACAACCAGCTCACGGCGATCATGGGCTACGCCGACGTCCTGCAGGCGAGCCTCCCGGATGACAGCCCGCAGCGGGGAGATGTCCAGGAGATCCTGCGGGCTGCCGGGAGGGCCGCGGAGCTCACCCGCCAGCTCCTCGCGTTCAGCCGGCGGCAGGTGCTGCGGCCCCGGCCGGTGGACCTGAACGCGCTCGTGATGGAGATGCGGGGCATGCTCCAGCGGCTCATCGGGGAGAATATCCGGCTGGAAACCCGCTGCGCGCGCGAGGCGCCTCGCGTCCGCGCCGATCCCGCGCAGCTGGAGCAGGTGGTGATGAACCTCGCGGTGAACGCGCGCGACGCGATGCCCAACGGCGGAACGCTGGAGATCGCCACGGAGACCGAGCCGGCGGGAGGCAGACCTCCCGTCTCCCGTTTTCACGTGCTTCGCGTGACCGACACCGGCACGGGAATGAGCCCCGAGGTCGTGAGCCGTCTCTTCGAGCCGTTCTTCACGACCAAGGAGCCCGGGCGCGGGACCGGCCTCGGGCTGTCCACCGCGTACGGGATCGTGAAACAGAGCGGCGGCCACATCAGCTGCCAGAGCGTTCCGGGCAGGGGCACGACGTTCCTCATCCGGCTGCCGGCCACCGATGAGGCGCCCGGCGCGGCGAAGGGCGGATCGGAAGCCCCGTCGGCGCCGGGCCGGGAGAGGATCCTGGTGGTGGAAGACGAGGTCCAGGTCCGGGAGCTCATCCAGCGCATCCTTTCCAGCGCCGGCTACTCCGTCGTCAGCGCGGGCACGGGTGACGAGGGCATCGACCTGCTCTCCTCCCAGCAGGGGCTGCAGATGGTGGTCACCGACCTCGTGCTGCCTGGAACCGCGAGCGGGGTCGATATCGCGCGAAAGGTCCTCACCGACGGGCGGGGCATCCGGCTGCTGTGCATCTCGGGCTACTCGGAACAGCTGGTCTCCGGTGCGCCGGGTCTCCCCTCGGTCGCCCCGTTCCTGCAGAAGCCGTTCAGCGCGTCGGAGCTCCTGAAGAAAGTCCGGGAAATCCTGGACGCGGCTCCCGCCGCGCCGGCTCCCGCCGCGGAATCCCGCTGAAAAGAAAAGCCGGGGCGGAGCCCCGGCTTCCCTTGTCGAGGTGATCGTTTGCCGGGCAGGTTTATGCCGCAGCGCCCTTGCGGCTCTCCGTGCGCTGCGCCGCTGCCGCCTTTTCCTCGCGCAGCTTCTTCATCGCGCCGCCCCAGGCAACCAGCTGGTCCAGCATGGTGCTCAGCGCGGCATCGTGCGCGGGGTTCGGCTTGAGAACGGAGAAGTTCTCGAAATCGTTGTAGAGGGAGAACAGCACCTGCTGGCGGACATCCGCCACCTGCACCTCTCCCATCACTGCCCGGAGCTGCTCGACGGCCCGGGCTCCCCCGGCGCTGCCGAAGCTGACGAAGCCAGCCGCCTTGTTGTTCCACTCCGCGTAGACGAAGTCGATGGCGTTTTTCAAAGACGCGGTCATCCCGTGGTTGTACTCGGGCGCCACGAAAACGAACCCGTCCAGAGAAGCGACCTTCTTCGCCCAGGTGAGCGTGTGGGGCTTGCTGTACTGTCCCATGGACGGCGGAACCGGCTCGTCCAGGAGGGGCAGGGCGTAGTCCTTGATGTCCACCAGCTCGAACTGCGCGTCACCGCGCTTCCTGGCGTTCTCGTGGACCCAGCGTGCCACCTGCTCGGCGTTGCGCCCGGGGCGGGTGCTTCCAATGACGATACCGATCTTCAGCATGCAGTGCTCCTTGCTTGTGTATTGAAGCTAACTTATGTTTTGTTGCTTCAAGTGGTCGGAATCTACGTAACTAGCTTACTAAAGTCAAGTAACTTGTAAGTATATGCTTTGTTGCATTTTATAGCTTTTTGCTATATACTCGTGGGATGAGCCCCAGCAGCGCAAAGTTGGAACCAGCACTGGGCGGACAGGAGTCGCCTCCTTCCGCCGCGGATGCGCAGCGCATGGCGGATTTCTGCCCCACGTACGCGCAGCTCATGGATCTGCTCAGCAGGAGATGGATGGGGCTGATCCTTCGCGTGCTCATTTCCGGACCCCACCGGTTCAACCAGATCATGGCGGCCATTCCCGGGCTCTCCGATCCCCTGCTTACCCAGCGCCTGCGGGAGCTGCAGGCCAGGGACCTGGTGAAGCGAAGCGTGGTCCCTGCCTCGCCCGTGAGGGTGGAGTACGAGCTCACCGAGGCTGGGAAGGATCTCGAGCGCGCGGTGCGTGCTCTTTCCGACTGGGCGGCGAAATGGTGGGGGCATGAAGAGTCCGAAAAAGCCGAACAGCCGGCCCATGCCGGACGCGGGTAACCCCCGGTCCGTCTCACCTCCACAACCGTAGATTGTCTGCAGATTTCTCTGTTGTCTGCAGATTTTTCTTGACAGGTTTGCCCGCTTCCTGATAAGATACCGATCGTTCAGTATGTCAAGCAAGATGAAGAGCGAAGGGAATTCCACAAGGCGCGAGCTCAAGAGCGAGCAGACGAAAGAACGGATCGTCATGGCCGCCGCACGCCTCTTTTCTCGGAAGGGCTATTCCGCCACGTCCATCGCGGACATTTCCCATGCAGTAGGCGCCACGAAAGGGGCCTTGTACCACCACTTCGAAAGCAAGGAGGCCATATTCTTTGCCGTGGTGGAGCAGATCAGGTCGGCCTGGAGAAACGCCGTGGCCCGCCAGGTGGTAAGCACGCGGGATTCCCTGGAGCGCCTCGAGATCCTGCTCGACCGCCAGGCGAAGTTCCTGGAGGCCAACGAGACCTTCTGCCTCGTGTTGAACGGCCTCATGTCGGAGATGGAGGGCGTCAACGCGGATTTCCTCGGCGTCCTGCAGGAGGTCTATGCGGAGCTCGCCAGGTTCGTCGAGCAGATCCTCGTGCACGGGCAGAAAGACGGGCAGATCCGTAGCGATCTCGACCCGGGTCTGACCGCGCTCGCCATCGTGGGAATGATGCGGGGCACCGGCTGCTCGCGCCCTATCTCTGAAAGAATGAGGATCGACTACTCCGCGATGATGGGCACCTTGAAAAAGGTGGTGGTCAAAGGCCTTGCGACATAGGTCTCCTGGTCACATGTGACATACCAAACGGTTGGTATGTCAGGTGGGGCTTGAAGCGAACTTGAAGCGAACTTGAAGCGAAATGGAGGAGGAAACCATGCAAACCTGGGTGCGACCCGAGTTGACCCTGCCGGCGCTGCTTCCCAGCTACGAGTCCTGCTATGTCTGCGGACAGGCGAATCCCGTCGGCCTGCACGTCAGGTTCTTCGCGCATCCAGGCGGGGAAGTCCGCGCGGACTTCGATCCGCGGGAGCAGTATGCCGGCTACGACGGCATCGTGCACGGGGGCGTCATCAGCGCATTTCTCGACGAGCTGACCGGATGGACCGTGTCGCTCGCCAACAGCCTGCTCGCATACACCGCCGACCTGGATGTTCGTTTCTCGAAGCCGGTCCAGATAGGCCGGCGCTACATGGGGTCTGCGCGCATGGAGGAGGGGCGCGGCCGACTGTGGAGGGCCCGGGGAAGCCTCTTCGACGAGGAAGGACAGGTCTGCGCCCGGGCGCTTGGCAGATACTTCCTGCTCACTTCCGAGCGGACCGCCGAGATCGCCGCGCGAATGACCTGGCACGACGGGGTGACGATGCCCGGAGGCTCCGGGCTTTGGAATCATGCATAGGGAGGAATCCATGGAAAAATCCGGTTCACAGGATCGCCTGCTGGAGGGGCTCGCCTGGGGCCTGCTGCTGGTGTGGTGGGGGCTCTCCTTCGTGCCGCACCTGCTGCCCAACGGGCTGGACGCCGCGGGCACGGGCATCATCCTTCTCGGGGTGAACGCGGCGCGAAGACTGAGGGGCATTCCCGTGCGCGGCTTCTCGCTCGGCTTCGGGATCCTCACGCTGATCTGGGGCGCGCTGGACCTGAGCCGCTCGGTGCTGCACCTGGACTACCGTCCGCCCGTGCTCCCCATCCTGCTCGCGGCGGCCGGCATCATCGTCGTGGTGGGGGTGCTCCTCACCTCCGCCCGATCCGACGCGGCCCGAAGATCCGGGTCGCAGGTGCCCCGGCCCTGAGCCCGGTTCGCCCGCAAAAAAAGTCCCGCCGTCAGCGCGACGGCGGGGCCTCATCGCCAGAGATAATCGCGTCTACCGCTTCTTTCCCTTCTTTGCCTGCTTCACCACGGGCCTCTTCTGAGCCGCCGGCTTCCGTGACGCCGGCTTCTTCGAAGGCTTCCTGGACGCGGCCTTTGCCGCCTTGGCAGGCGCCTTCGCCTTGGCAGGCGCCTTCGCCTTGGGAGCAGCCTTGGTCGACGCTTTCTTGTCCGCCGCCGCCATGATGGCTGCCTGCGCCGCCGCGAGCCGGGCCAGGGGCACCCGGAACGGAGAGCAGGACACGTAGCTCATCCCGGCCTTGAAGCAGAACTTCACCGACTCGGGCTCGCCGCCGTGCTCGCCGCAGATCCCGACCTTCAGATGGGGCTTCACCGAGCGGCCCTTGTTGATGCCCATCTTGATCAGCTCGCCTACGCCGTCCTGGTCAATGGTCTGGAACGGGTCGGCCGGCAGGATCTTCTTCTCCAGGTAGTGGGGAAGGAAGCTGCCGATGTCGTCCCGCGAGAACCCGAATCCCATCTGGGTCAGGTCATTGGTCCCGAAGGAGAAGAACTCGCACACGCTGGCGAACTTGTCCGCGGTCACGCACGCCCGCGGGATCTCGATCATCGTTCCGACCACGAGCGCCAGCTTGGCCTTGGGCAGGTCGAACTTGGCGAGCACCTTCTCGTAGACCTTCTCGATGATCTTCTTCTGGTCCTCCACCTCGGTCTTGCTCGAGGTGACGGGGATCATGATCTCGGGCCGCGCGTTCTTGCCTGCCTTGATCAGCTCCGCGGCCGCCTCCAGGATGGCCTGGCTCTGGGTCTCGGTCATCTCGGGGTACGAGATGCCCAGCCGGACTCCCCGGTGGCCCATCATGGGGTTGGACTCGTGCAGGACGTCCGCGCGCTTGTTGAACTCGTCCGTGGAGATCCCCAGGTCCGCCGCCAGCTTCTGGCGCTCCTCGGGCCGGTTGGGGACGAACTCGTGCAGCGGGGGATCCAGGAAGCGGAAGGTGACGGGCAGGCCCTCCATGACGTCCATGGTCCGCTTCACGTCGTCCTTCATGAAGGGGAACATCTCCTCCAGGGCCTTACGGCGCTCAGCCTCGGTCTTGGAGACGATCATGCGCCGCAGCAGGAACAGCGGCCGGTCGGACCCCTCGCCGTAGAACATGTGCTCGAAGCGGAACAGCCCGATGCCCTCGGCGCCGAACTCGCGCGCCTTCTTGGCGTCCTGCGGCGTGTCGGCGTTGGTGCGCACGCCCATGGTGCGGAAGGAGTCCGCCATGGCCATGAACTTCTGGAACCGGGGATTCTCGGTGGCCGACACCATCGGCAGGGAGCCCTGGTACACGTGGCCCTTGGTCCCGTTGAGCGTTACGACGTCACCCGCGCGAAGCACGACCTCCGAGCCGGTGATCCGAGCGGTCCTGCTGGCCGCGTCCACGTGCAGCGCGCCCGCGCCCACGATGCAGCACTTGCCCCATCCGCGGGCCACCAGGGCCGCGTGGGAAGTCATTCCGCCGCGCGCGGTGAGGATGCCCACGGCCGCCCGCATACCCTCCACGTCCTCGGGGTTGGTTTCCTCCCGGAGGAGGATGCACTTCACCCCGGCCTTGGCGGACGCCACGGCCTCCTCCGCGGTGAACACGAGCTTGCCGGAGGCAGCGCCCGGCCCGGCGGGAAGCCCCTTCACGACGGGGGAAGCGCCGGCCTCCGCCTTCGGATCGATGATGGGGTGCAGCAGCTCATCCAGCTGCTTCGGGTCCAGCCTCTGGACGGCGGTGGCCTTGTCTATGAGCTTCTCGGAGAGCATGTCCATGGCCATGTTGAGCGCCGCGGTGCCCGTGCGCTTGCCCACGCGGCACTGCAGCATCCACAGCTTGCCTTCCTGGATGGTGAACTCGATGTCCAGCATGTCCTGGAAGTTCTTTTCGAGCTTGTTCCGGATGGCGTCCAGCGCCTTGTAGGTGGCCGGCATGGCCTCTTCCATGGAGTGCAGGTGCTTGTTCTGCTCGTTCTTCGTGGAGTCGTTGATAGGGGAGGGGGTGCGGATGCCCGCCACCACGTCCTCGCCCTGCGCGTTGACCAGCCACTCGCCGTAGAACTTGTTGTCTCCGGTAGCCGGGTCGCGCGTGAAGGCGACGCCGGTGGCCGAGTCATCTCCCATGTTGCCGAACACCATGGCCTGGACGTTGACCGCGGTGCCCCACTCATCGGGGATCCCCTCGATCCGGCGATAGGAAACCGCCTTCTTCCCGTTCCAGCTCTTGAAGACCGCCGCAATACTGCCCCAAAGCTGCGCCATGGGATCGTCGGGGAAGGCCTTGCCAAGGTGCTTCAGGACCAGCTTCTTGCACTCCTCCCCGAGGAGCTTGAGGTCGTCTGCCTTGAGATCCGTGTCCGACTTGGCGCCGCGGGACTTCTTGAAGGAGTCCAGGGTGTCATCCATGATCTTGCGGATGCCCTTGCCCTCCGCGGGCTCCATGCCCTCGGCCTTCTCCATGACCACGTCGGCGTACATCATGATCAGGCGGCGGTAGGAATCCCACACGAAGCGGGGGTTGTTCGTCTTCTTGATCATGCCCGGGATCGTGGACGTGGCGAGCCCCACGTTGAGGACCGTGTCCATCATGCCGGGCATGCTCTTCCTGGCGCCCGAGCGGCAGGACACCAGCAGCGGGTTTTCGGGGTCCCCGTACTTCTTGCCCATGATCGCCTCGGTCTTGGCAAGGGCTGCCAGCACCTGTCCCTTGAGCTCAGGCGGGAACTTGCTGCCGTTATCGAAGTAGGCCGTGCAGCACTCCGTGGTGACCGTGAATCCAGCGGGCACGGGCACGCCCAGGTTGCACATCTCGGCGAGGTTCGCCCCCTTGCCGCCGAGGAGGTTCTTCATCTTCTCGTTGCCGTCCGCCTTGCCCCCACCGAACAGGTAAACGAACTTGACCGCCATGCAGGTATCTCCTCTTTCGTTGGTAAATATGGATGGAATTGAACCAGGAACTCTGCTTCTGCCCTGTGAAGGAATACCGCCAAAGGATAGCGCGGGTCAAGACCGGAAGGCCTGACA
>Ga0153915_10002249_pt1 | contig 17693 bp, 15 predicted proteins | sample Opewatmetagenome_2_FD_107003 | JGI IMG/M metagenome (GOLD analysis project Ga0153915, IMG submission 107003) | Freshwater wetland microbial communities from Ohio, USA - Open water 3 Core 3 Depth 3 metaG | ecosystem: Environmental > Aquatic > Freshwater > Wetlands | place: USA: Ohio, Lake Erie...
TAGGCCCTGCTTTAATCAATTCGACCGGTTATCCTGCACGCCGTTTTTTTTCCCTGCTGCGCCGCCTGCATCGCGTGCCACAGCCTCGAGGGCGTCAGCGGCATGTCGAGATGCTGAATGCCTAGCGGCCGAAGCGCGTCGATGACTGCGTTGACCAGGACTGGCAGCGACGCGGTGCAACCGGACTCGCCCATCCCCTTGACGCCGAGGGGGCTCACCTTGCTTGGCGTGGGATGTTCCTCCCCGCGCAGACTGCGCAGCAACCCCGCGCGCGGCATGGTGTAGTCCATGAAACTTGCCGACAGCGGCTGTCCGGTGTCGCGGTCGTACACCACGTGTTCGCCGAATACCTGGCCGGCGCCCTGCACTACGCCGCCGTGCAACTGGCCCTCGACGATCGCGTGATTGATCACCTTGCCGCAATCGTCGACTGCGCAGTACGAAACGATTTGCGTGGCTCCGGTCTCGGGATCGACCTCGACTTCGGCGATGTGGCAGCCGTTGGGAAAGGTGGAGCCGAACTTGCCTTCGGCGGTGACGGCGAGAGTTCTCGCTTTGGCGAGTTCGGCCAGCTTGACCGTGCGCCGCGATTCGGCGGACCGGAATTCGCCGTCGGCATATTCGATCTGCGATGGCTCGAGTTTCAGTTCGAGGGCGGCAAGGGCCTTGCCTTGCTCGATCAACTTGCGAGCCGCGAGATAGCACACGCTTCCGGCGCCCACCGTGGTGCGCGAGCCGCCTGTATGATTGCCCTGCAGCCGCGTGTCGGGCGCGCACTGCACCACCTTGACCTGCGCGTGCGGTACGCCGAGCGCGTCCGCCACGATCATCGCCAGGGTCGTCTCGTGTCCGTGTCCCTGCGCCTTGGAAACCGTCTGGACGGTAATGGTGCCGCTTGCGTCGACTTGGAGCTCGATCTCATCCTTCGGTGCATTGCCGGCGCCGGTATTTTCGATCACGGTCGATATGCCGACTCCGCGGAGCTTGCCGGCCGCCGCCGATTGCGCGTGGCGCTGCGCGTAGCCTTGCCAATCGGCGAGCTTCAACGCCTTGTCCAGCATGCCCGGCAAGTCCGCGTTCTCGTAGACCGAACCAGTCGGGGTGCGATACGGAAACGCCTCCGGTGGAATGAAATTACGCCGCCGCAGCTCCACCGCATCGATGCCGACCTCGGTTGCCGCCTGATTCACCAGGCGCTCTACGATGTACGCGATGTCCGGGCGTCCGGCGCCACGGTACGCCCCAACCGGCGTGGCATTTGTGAGTGCGACACGGTAACTCGCGTATAGCGCCGGAATGCGGTACACCCCCGTCATGCATGTGATCGTGTTGCGGATGTGGCCCATCGCCGCGGGGGACAGGTAGGCACCCATGTCGTTGACCCAGTCAAGCCGCATGGCCAGAAACCCGCCGTCGCGGTCAAGCGCCAGCTCGCCCCGGATGATATTGGCCCGCCCATGGGTGTCGGCGAGAAACCCTTCCAGGCGCGTCGATACCCATTTGACAGGTTTGCTGGCCGCTTTCGCGGCGATCATCAACGCGCAGTGCTCGGGGTAGGCCGGCGTGCGCTGGCCGAACCCGCCGCCGACATCGCGCGCTTCGAATTTCAGTTTATCTTCGGGAACCTTGGTGTAGGACGAGATCTGTTTGCGCAACGTGGTCACGCCTTGCATGCATACGTTGAACGCGTACTCGCCACTGCGCGCGTCGTAGGCGACCAGGCATGCGCGCGGCTCCATCGGACTGGGTGTGACGCGGGTAACCTCGACCTTGAGCCGCGTCACATGAGCGGCCTTGGCGAATGCCGCTTCGACTTCCTGCGCATTGCCTGCCTCGGCTTCAAGCGACAGGTTGCCCGGCACGTCGTCGTGCAATTGCGGCGCCTCCGGCGCCAACGCTTCTTCCGGCTCAATCACGCACGGCAGGTCACGGTACTCAACTTCGACCAGTTCTGCGGCGTCCTCGGCTGCAGCGGCGCTTTCTGCCACCACCAAGGCCAGAGCCTCGCCGACGAAACGCACTTTGCCGTGCGCAAGCACCGGCCGCTCCGGCGCCCGTGCCTGCATGCCGTTACGCCCGGGGAACGTCAATGCGTGCGGCGCCTTGGTGTAACCCGCGCGCACCGCATCGATCCCGGTGAATACGTGCGTTACCCCGGGGTATGCGAGCGCTCGCGCAGTGTTTACCGAGACGATCTGCGCATGTGCCCGGTCCGAGCGCACAAAGTAGCTATACAGCTGCCCGTGTGCATTCCAGTCGGCGGCGTATTTGCCGGAGCCGGTGATCAGTCGGAAATCCTCCACCCGGTGGCCGTGATGTTGGTGCGACGCATGAGTGTCCACGATGGTTGTAGTCTCCGAAGAAAAGAAACGGCTCATCCATAAGCGGATAGTAAACCGGGATCGTGCGGGTTTGCCAGTCCACGATGGGCTTGTAACGCTTAAGATCAAAGCGGCTTGCGGATTCCGGAATGCTGCAATCGATCGACCGACAAAGCGCTTGGCTTTTGGCCGCAAAGCCGATTATGCTATGCGACCGCAGAGCGTCCCATAATACGCAAAGGTGACGGCTGGCGGTCATCGTTGAGAGGAGGAAGCCGTGGCGCGAATACTGGCCCTGGTTGTACTGGCTGCAATTGTTTCGTCGGGAGGGAATGCGCCGGCTTTGGCCCAGCAGGCATACCCTGCAAAGCCGATCCGCATTATTTCGCCCTTTGCCCCCGGCGGGGGCAACGACACTCTCTGCCGCATCATCGCGCCGAAACTCGTCGAAAGACTCAAGCAGCAGGTGTTCATCGAGAACCGGCCGGGCGCGAACGGCATTATCGGCACGGAGGCCGCGGCTCGCTCTGCACCCGACGGTTACACGATCGTGCTCATTCCGAGCGGTCACGCCGTCAATGCGAGCCTCCACCGCAAGCTTCCGTACGATTCGATCAAGGACTTCACACCGATTACGCTGGTGGGATCAAGCCCGCTCGTCCTCGCCGTGCATCCGTCGCTCCCGGTGAAAAATGTCAAAGAGCTGGTGGCGCTTGCCAAGGCCCGACCGGAGCAGCTCACGTACGTCTCAGCGGGTGTGGGCGCATCGGGACATCTTGCCGGAGCGCTGTTCGAGACCCTGACCGGGACGAAAATGCTGCATATTCCATACCGGGGGATGGCGCTCGCTGTTACCGACCTCATTGCCGGACAGGTGACCATGACCTTCGGCACCAGCCTGTCGGTCGTGCCGCACGTGCATACGGGAAGACTGCGTGCCCTGGCGACGACCGGCGCGGAGCGCTCGCCCGCGCTTCCCGATCTTCCAACGGTCGCGGAATCGGTACCCGGCTACGAGGCAAGCCTCTGGTACGGTTTCGTAGGGCCTGCCCGCATGCCGCCAGAAATCGTACGCCGGCTGAACTCGGAGATCATCGGTGTGCTGGGGCTGTCGGACGTCCGCGAGCGGCTCTCGGGCCAGGGAGTCGATGTCCGCACCGATACACCGGAAGAATTCTCGCGGTTGCTGGTGACCGATCTCGAGCGCTGGGCCAAGGTGGTGAAACGGGCGGGCGTACGCGCGGAGTAGTCATCGGCGTTGTCATCGCCTGCCATGGAAAAGGGCTTGAATCGGCGATGGGTTGCCAATCCCGCACCATCGAGTGACTTATTGTTTTTTCTCATAGGCCCGCATATTTCGAGGGGCCCCGGCGATCGATATATTCAAATTCTCGTCACTGCTTTCTCTGCTGTTGATCGCGGTGGTATGGCTCGCGCAGCCGGCTAAAGGCGGCTCGGGTGGAACTGCGGCCGCCGGCGCCCACTGAGAGCTTTCTTTCCGATCCTAGCAGATTGTCGGGGGCGAAAGCCCGACAAGCTGCTAGTCGAACAACGTTGCGATGTGCCCGGCAGGCCGCGGCCCATCGCCGGGTGTTTCCGCGCCGGGTTTGCTGAGCGTTCCAATGCGCACGCCGAGCAGGCGGATACGCCGGTCGAGGGGTACGCGCTTCAGGCATTCGCCCGCGGCGCGGCGTATGGTGCCGGCATCGCCGGTCGGTGCATCGAGCGTGCGGTCGCGCGTCACGGTCTTGAAATTGTCGTAGCGGAGCTTGAGACCGATCGTCCTGCCAAGGTAGCCCTTTCTCCGCAAATCTTCGGCCACCCGCCTGCAGAGATCGCTGAAGATGCGCGATAGCTCTTCCCGGTCTCGCACTGGATGCAGGTCGTCTTCGAAAGTCGTTTCGCGGCTGATCGACTTCGGCTCGCTGTAGGGAACGACCGCACGCTCGTCGCGTCCGTTCGCGGCCTGGTGCATCCACGCGCCGTAACTCCTGCCGAAATGCTGGAGCAGCAGCATCCGGTCGGCCCGCGCGAGTTCGCCGATAGTGCGGATGCCGAGGGTCTCAAGCCGCGAAGCTGCCTTGGGGCCGACACCGGTCAATTTCCGCGTGGGCAACGGCCAGATCCGTGGAGGGACATCGGCTTCGGTCACGACGGTCAACCCGCCAGGCTTTTCCAGATCGGAGGCGATCTTCGACAGGAGTTTGTTCGGCGTAATGCCGATCGAGCATGAAAGACCCGTTGCCTCGCGCACCGCGCGCTGGATGTCCATTGCAGCCACGCGTGCGCGTGCCCACGGATCGGGCGCCCCCTCCGCGGCGGTGGACGCGACCATCCCGGTCAAATCGATGTAAATCTCATCGATGCCGCGGTCCTCGATCTCGGGTACCACCGCGCGCACTGTATCCTTGAACATCCTGGAATAGCGGCGGTACTCATCGAAGTCGGCCGGCAGCAGCAGTGCCTCGGGCGCGAGCTTCGCCGCCTTCATCAGCCCCATGCCCGAATGCACGCCGAAGGCACGCGCCTCGTACGTCGCAGTGGTGATGACGCCCCGGCCTGTGTAATCGCGCAGGGTAGCAATGGCATTGCCCGCCAGACCCGCCGTTCGCCGCCGCCCGCCGATCACCACAGGTTTGCCGCGCAATTCCGGGTAGCGCAGCAGTTCGACCGACGCGTAGAACGCGTCCATGTCCAGATGTGCAATATAGCGGGGAGACATTTTGCCGCGTACCTTTGATTATCGCGAGGCCCAAGGCAAACCCACGGCTGTCCGCCCCTTGTCATTGATCAATGGTGGCCGATGAAGCGTTGACCGACGTTCAAGAATAACTTTAAAACAGCAGGTTATCAAAGCCGTCGGTGAATCCGGGTCCTCCCTGCGAGACCCGTAAGGTCACCAGCTACCGGTCACACGTCTTTGCCGCGAGGGATCCGGCCGCCGTTATTGCCCCCAGCCGCGCACGCGGGTATTCTTCGCTGTCTCGATTACCGTTTCACTCGGAAAGGAGAGCCACGATGGAAGTCAAGGAAGGCGCCGCCGCACCCGATTTCACGCTCGCGTCGCACACCGACCAGAAGGTTTCGCTCGCCAGTTACCGCGGCCGGCGCACCGTGGTCGCATTCATGCCGTTCGCCTTCACCGGCGGGTGAACGAACCAGGTGAACGGGTTCCGTGCGAACTACGAAGAATTCAAGAAGTTGAATGTCGAAATCCTGCAGATCAGTGCCGACCCCGCGCCAAGCCTCAAGGGCTGGGCGGAAAAACTGGGCGGTGTTCCATTCCCGCTGCTCTCGGATTTCTGGCCGCATGGCGCGGTCGGCAAGGCCTATGGCATCTTCAACGACGAGCGCGGCATGGACAAGCGCGCGGCGTATGTACTCGACGCGAACGGCATCGTCCGCTACGCGAAGGTATATCCGCAGGGGACCATACCCGAGAGCAAGGAACTGCTGGAACAATTGCGCAAGATCTGAACATTTTCACGGTTCAACACCAAGGGAGCATTAACGATGGCTGTTACGATGTATTCGATTTCAGTGCCCGTGTTTGTCCGCCACCTGAACGGTCTCGCCGGCTGCATGAAGAAGACCCAGGCGGTTTACGCCGAAAAAAAGTACGACGAGTCCACGCTGCTCGGCTACCGGGTTTATCCCGACATGTTCAATTTCACGAGGCAGGTCCAGGTGGCGACCGATCACGCCAGGAATTGCACCGCGCTGCTCGCGGGCGTGGAGCCGCCGAAGTACGAAGACAACGAAAAGAGCCTGGCCGATCTCATCGCGAGGGTGGAAAAGACAGTTGCCTGGCTGAAGACGATGAAGCCGGAGCAGATCGACGGCTCAGAGGGCAAGAGCGTCACCGTCAAAATGCGGGACCGCGAAATGAACTTCAAGGGGATCGAGTTGCTGCTGAACCGGTCCATGCCCAACTTCTACTTTCATGTCACAACCGCCTACGACATCATGCGGCACAACGGGGTCGAGATCGGCAAGCGGGACTTCATGGGAGCGAGCTGAGCGCTGCAGGGCAACTGCCGGACGGAGAGTAGGCCAGACTGTCGTTGCCGCCTGGCAGTGGCGGCACGAATCATTGACGTAAGAGTCCGTACGTACGGACTCTAAATCAATCGGGAGGTGGACCCATGCCGCGTATGACCGGAAACCGTTATTTTGCGGAAGCCATGCGGGGGTATGGCGTAACGCATCTCTTTTACGTGAATTCCATCGTCGGTGCGGCGATGAAGGAAATGGAAAGTGTGGGCGCAAAAAGGGTCGTGACGCACGGCGAGAAAGCGGCTGCGTACATGGCCGACGGCTACGCAAGAGCATCGCGCCGCCCCGGCATCTGCCTTTCACAGGACATCGGTTCGACCAACCTTGCGGCTGGCTTGCGGGATGCGCATATGGCGAGCTCGCCCGTCATCGCGATCACGGGTGGTCAGAATGACCAGCCCCGTTATCGCCACGCATACCAGAACGCGGAGGATTTCGGCGCCTGGGAGGGCGTGACCAAGGCGAACTACTCGGTCGACACGGTCGACCGTTTTCCCGACCTGCTGCGCCAGGCGTTCCGGGTGGCGACCAGCGGTACGCCGGGGCCCGTGCACCTGCAGTTGCGCGGAAATGCCGGGCAGATGCTGGACCGAGAAACGAACTGCGACCTTGTGTTCGAGGAGCGATTCAAGCAATTTCCGGCGTTCCGGCCTGCGGCCGAGCCGTCCGCGGTCAAGGCCGCGGCGGCCACGCTGGCGCGGGCCGCAAAGCCGATCATTGTCGCGGGCGGCGGCGCGGTGGCATCCGGTGCGGGAGCGGAGATCCTGAAGCTTGCCGAGATGCTCTCGATACCGATCGCGACAAGTCTCCACGCGAAAGCCATCATTCCGGACCACCACCCGCTCGCGGTCGGCGTGCCGGGAAGTTACTCGCGCTGGTGCGCAAACAAAGCCGTGGGCGCGGCGGACCTCGTGTTCTTTATCGGCAGCCATACCGGCGGGCAGGTGACGAACGGTTGGCAGATTCCGAAGATCGGCACATCGACGATACAGCTCGACATCAACCCCGAAGAACTGGGCCGCAATTATCCGAATACCGTTTCGCTGCACGGCGACGCCAAAGTCACGCTGCTGCAGCTCATCGAGGCGGTGGACAAACAGCCCGCCCGCCGGGCGGAGTGGCTCGAGCAGATCCGCAGCTACGTGGCCGACTACTGGGCCGAAAGCGAGCCGCTGCGCCGGTCCGACGCAGTGCCGGTGCGCCCCGAGCGAATCTGCAGGGAGCTGGAAGAATGGCTGCCGGCCGACGCCACGCTGGTTGTCGACACATTTCATGCCGCGATCTGGACCGCGCAAATGATGCGTCTGAAAGCGGGGCAGAATTATCTGCGCTGCGGCGGCTCCCTCGGCTGGGGCTTCCCGGCCACTTTGGGAGCGAAAGCAGCTCTGCCGGACAAGCCGGTGATCGGCTTTGCCGGTGATGCCGGCTTCTATTACCACATGGCCGAGCTCGAGACCGCGGCGCGGATCGGTCTAAACGTAGTCATGGTCGTGAACACGAACTACTCCGGGGGCGTGCTCGAAAATGTCGCGTACCAGCGCTCGGTCAACTTTGCGAAGGTCGCGGATTCGATGGGCTGCGTCGGGTTCCGTGCCGAGAAGCCGAAGGACATCAGGCCGGCGCTGGAAAAGGCGCTCGCTGCCGGACGGCCGGCGCTGGTCGACATCGTGAGCGATGGCACGATCAGGGCTCAGCGCGGGTGGACGCCGCCTGCAGTCAGCGGGGAATGAAGGCGAGAAGGGAGAACAAAATGGCGCAAGGCGGCCTGAAGCCGATTCGGCGCGTCGTCACCGGAAACGACGAACGCGGTAAATCAAAAGTGGCTTGGGACGGGCCGGCGCCGGCCGCGCACGAAGCTTCGATGGGCGCGGGACGCGGGCATATCGATTTCTGGGTTTGGAACGAAACTCCGGCTCCGCTTTCGGGCACGACCGATGACGGGAACCTCCCGTATGACTTTCCCGGTCCGCCGATGGGCGGGCACTGGCGCTTGGTCCAGGGGGCCGGGCGCGCACCCGACTACGATCCCGCCGGGGATCCGCACATTGTGCCGCGCCATGAGATTCGGGAGCATCCGCTGGGCCGGCGGTGGGACCGGGGCGGCACGAACGCGTACTCGGGGGGCATGCACAAGACCGAGACGGTGGACTACGCGATCCTGATCGAGGGCGAGCGCACGCTGGTGCTCGACGATTGCGAAGTCGAGTGGCGGCCCGGAGATGTCGTCATCGACGTGGGAGCATGGCATCAGTGGTCGAGCCGCAACCGGGAAGGCGGCCGTGTCGCATTCGACATGATCGCCGCGAAGTTCGTGGACGGTCCTGTCGGACTGGCACAGGGCAACGATCCCATCATGCGTGCAGACCACAATCAGAAACTGCCGGAGGGAGTGAAGCCCGCGAGGCGTATCGTTTGCCTCGACCGTGAGCCGGGAAAATCGACGCTCGCGAGCGACGGCCCGTCACCGGACGTGCGCGTCGATCCGGCGCGGCCCGGCTTTGCGTCGCAGCGAATGTGGGTCACCGACGGCACGCCCGCGAGGATCGTGCTGGAGACGCTGCATCTCCCGCATACGATCGTGCCGCCGAAAAACGGGTCAGTATTGAATGTCGTGACCTATCCGCCGGATGAGCGCTGGAGACGGAAAGTCGGCGCGGCCGACGTCCGGGCTTATTTCCACAGCATGGGCGCGCCGGGCGCCTCGACCTTCTCCCCACAGGTGCCTCATCCTTACATGCAGAAGACGCGCACGCTCGATTTCTGCATCGTCCTCGAAGGCGAAATCGTGCTGGTGCTGGACACGGAGGAAGTGCGCTTGAAGGCCGGAGATTTCGTAGTGCAGCGGGGCACCAATCACGCTTGGAGCAACCGGACCGGCGCGCCCGCAGTCCTCGCCATCGCTTCTCATGACGGGGCATAGTGCAAATGAGGCAGGGAGAACACAGCGGGCGCGGGGAAATCGAGAATAATCCGGATACGCTCGGAGAAATCATGGCGTGTTACCTTCTCACATGATGACGCAGAACGCTGCCCCACGCTCCGGCTCAATCGACGCGCATTCGCACTGGACGCCGGAATCTTACCTGAAAATTATGGCGCAACTGGGTCGACCCGCGGCCTCCGGTCCTTTGAGCCCGCTTATGTCGGACCTGGAAAAGCGCATGAAATGGATGGACGAGCGCGGTGTCCAGATGCATGTTCTGACGCTGTCGGGCAACATGCCTTGGCAATGGGCGTCCCAGGATGCCGCGATTCGCCTCGCGCGCGCCGTCAACGATGCCGCCATCGACGCGCACAAAGCGTTCCCCGATCGTTTCGTTGCGGGAGTCGCGATGCCCATGCGCGATCCTGCGGCGGCGCTGAAGGAACTGGACCGCGTGGCAGGGCAGCCCGGCATGCGCGCGGTCCACCTGCCGAACTCGGTCGAAGGGCGCGACTATATCTTCGAGCCCGAATACCTTCCGATCCTCGCCCGTTGCGAGGAACTCGGGTACCCGCTGCTGTTTCATCCGCTCGACGGGGTGGAGAACCATTATGGGGGAAGGGAGCGGCTGGCCGGACCGACGTTCATGTACAACACGCTCGGCTTCCCCTTCGATACCGCGACTACGGCCACCAAGTTCATCTTCAGCGGTCTGCTCGACAGATTTCCCAAGCTGGAAATCGTGTTGCCGCATTCGGGCGGCTGCTTTCCCTACATCGCCGGTCGCATCGAGCACAGCATAGGCAAGGGCGCTGCGGCTGTGGATCTGCCGCGTCCGTTCGCGGAATACATCCGCCGCTTCCATTACGACACCTTGGCCTATTACCCGAAAACCCTGCGTTTCCTGATCGACCTCGTGGGATCGGACCGGGTCGTCATCGGCACGGATAATTACGCCCGGATGGACGTCGAACAGCCGAACGCGCTGGTCGAGCAGTTGAAGCTCCCTGCAGCAGACTGCGAGCGCATTCTGCGGGGCAACGCGGCGAGGCTGTTGCGGCTATGATTCGATTCTGCTCTTCACACAGGGAGTGATTGCGATGGCGGCTGGACCTCATGCGTACGGCTATCTGACGCAACCGGAAATCCGGTTCCTCGACGCGGCGGTGGCGCGGCTGATACCTGCGGATGAACTGGGACCCGGGGCGAAGGAGGCCGATGTCACGTATTTCATCGACCGGCAGCTCGTCAGCGTTTGGGGCACGCACGGGCGCAACTACCGCAGCGGCCCGTGGCAGGAAGGCACGCCGGAGCAGGGCTTTCAGTCACGACTGACGCCCCAGGAAATCTACCGGGCAGCCATCCGCGAGACCAATATTCATTGCCTCAAGCAATATGGCAAAGCGTTCGAGTTTCTCACCCCGCAGCAGCAGGACGAAGTGCTGCACGGTCTCGAGGACGGCAAGATCGAGATCGAGTCGTTGTCGGCCAGACTTTTTTTCGGTTTGCTGCTGAGAAATACGATGGAAGGCTTCTTTGCCGACCCGATGTACGGCGGCAATCGCGACAAGGTCGGCTGGAAGCTGATCGGCTTTCCCGGCGTCGCATCCTCCACCTATAACGAATATCTGGACAAACACAATGTCCCATATCGTGTCGAGCCCGTTAGCATCCTCGACATCCAGGAGGGACGGGTGAAGGTCGACGCCCAGGGATATCCGAAGCATGTCATGTCGGACGGGATCAAACAAGAAAGTGGAAATGACAGTCACTAAACTCAAACCTGTCGACATCGTCGTGGTCGGCACCGGCGTCGCCGGCTCTATCTTGTGCAAGGAGCTCGCGGACACCGGGCTCAAAGTGGTCGGACTCGAGCGCGGGCGCATGATCGATCCCCAGCACGATTTCGCGATGCCGTACGTGCACGACGAGCTGAAATTCGATCGTCACAGCGACATCTTCCAGAACCTCTCGCGCGAGACGATTACCTTTCGAAACAGCATGAACCAGACGGCGTTGCCGATGCGCGAAATGGGCTCGTTCAAGCCGGGCGAATGCGTTGGTGGAACGGCAGTACACTGGGGCACCCACACCCGGCGCTTCCTGCCGTGGGATTTCGAGACCCGCAGCCGGACGATCGAGCGCTACGGCAAGGCCCAGATTCCGGAAGACTGCACCACCCAGGACTGGGGCATCACCTACGACGAGCTGGAACCCTACTACGACCAGTTCGAGCATCTGTACGGCGTCGGCGGCAAAGCCGGCAATCTAAACGGCGAGATCCAGCCTGGCGGCAATCCGTACGAGGGGCCGCGCTCACGCGAATATCCGAACCCGCCGGCCCCGGGGAACTACGCCGGCTCGCTGTTCGCGAAGGCCGCCGAGTCGTTCGGCTACAGGCCGCACCCGAATCCCACGGCGGCCCAGACACAGGCCTACATGAACCCGTACCGGCTCATGCTGGGTCAGTGCGTGCGCGGCGGTTTCTGCAGCAGCCATGGCTGCGCGATGGGTGCCAAGGCGAGCCCGCTGACCACCGTGCTGCCCGTGCTGCTCAAGCAGCAGAATTTCGAGCTCCGCCCGCTCTCGAACGTCATCGGGGTAAACCTCGATTCCGCGAAGAAGCGCGCAGTGAGCGTGACCTATGTGGACGCGCGCGGCCGGGAAATGGAGCAGCCCGCCGACCTGGTGATACTTGCATCCTACACCTTCAACAACGTGCGCCTGTTGCTGCTGTCGGGGATCGGCAAGCCCTATGATCCGGTTACCAATCAGGGCGTGGTGGGCAGAAATTATTCGTATCAAACCGGAGGCAAGGTATCGCTGTTCTTTGAGGACAAGGTGTTCAATCCATTCATGGGCGGCGGCGCGCGGGGCACTTCAATCGATGAATTCAACGGCGACAACTTCGACCACGCCGGGTTGGGTTTCTTTGGCGGCGCGTTTGTGGGCGTTACGAACAGCGGGGCCACGCCGATCCGCAGCACGCACGTGCCACCCGGGGTGCCGCGTTGGGGCTCGGCCTGGAAGAAGGCCGCGGCGCAGTATTACAACCGCACGTTTACAATCACGCTTCACGGAGGCTGCCAGAGCTACCGCACTCACTACTTCGACCTTGATCCCACTTACCGCGACGCAAACGGCCTTCCCCTCTTGCGCATGACCTTCAATTGGGCAGAGAACGAGAAGAAGATGTCGGCGTGGATCGCCGGCAAGGCGGCCGAAATCGCGAAGGCGATGGGTCCATCAAAGATGAGCGTCAGTCCCACCACCGGGAATTACAGCATCGTGCCCTATCAGAGCACGCATAATGTCGGCGGTGCGATCATGGGCCCTGATCCGGCGACGAGCGTGGTGAACAAATACCTGCAGTTATGGGATGTATCCAATGTGTTCGTGGTCGGCGGCAGTGCGTTTCCGCAGAACAGCGCCAACTCGCCCACCGGCACCATCGGCACGCTCGCATGCTGGGCGGCCGACTCGATCAAGGACCACTACCTGAAGCGCCCGGGTCCAATGGTGTGAGGGCCGGGGCGGCTGTGAAACCCGAGCTCGTGTTGATGCGGGCGATTTACGCCCCCATGATGGCTGAGCTTGAGCGCGAGTTCATCGTTCACAGGCCGTGGACCGCGGCGCAGCCCGAGGTATTCATCAGGCAGGCATGCGGAAATGCTCGTGCGGCGATCACGACCACACCCGCGGGTTTCAGCCGGCGCGACTTCGAGGCACTCCCCAAGCTTGAAATCCTCGGCTGCTTCGGCCCTTATTACAATCTGATCGACCTTGCGGCGGCGAGGCAATATGGTGTGACCGTCACCTATACCCCTGACTCCACGGCCGAGCCGGTCGCGGATCTGGCATTGGGGATGATCATCGCGGTCATGCGCCGCGTCTGCGAAGGCGACCGCTTCGTACGCGCGGGAAAGTGGCCTGCCGGCGTGTTCGATTCGGGGCGCGACGTGCGTGGCAAGAGTTGCGGCATCATCGGTTTCGGCAGGATCGGTCGTGAGATCGCCAGGCTCGCGTCGGCATTCGGCATACGCGTGTGTTACCACGGGCCGCGCCGGAAAGAGGATGCCCCGTATCCGTACTTCGACGATCTCGCACGCATGGCGCGCGAGTCCGATATCCTGGTCGTCACCTGCCCATTGACGCCCGCGACGCGCAACCTCGTCGATGCGCGGGTTCTGAGTGCGCTGGGTCCGGACGGGTTTCTGGTCAACGTCGCGCGCGGCGCAATCGTGGACGAACCGGCGCTGATCGAGGCGCTCAAGAACAGGCAGATCGCGGGCGCCGCCCTCGACGTGTTCCACGATGAGCCGAACGTGCCCGCCGAATTGATGCGGATGGACAATGTCGTGCTGGCGCCGCATATCGGAACGTCTACCGTCGAGATAAGAGAGGGGCGCAGCGCGAAACTGCTCGGCGACCTGCGCGCGCATTTCTCCGGCAAGCCGCTGCGTTATCCGGTCAAAGCGAGTTCAGGTGAGGGCGGAAGGCGGAAGGATGAGGGATGACGCGATTCGTCGAATCGTGAGCCCGTAGAGGAAATTCGCACGTTCGCGTTCTCCGGACATCAAGAATCCGCCGTCGTTTTCGCTCAGGAGGAAGCGCATGCCCATGCCGACCGCGATTTTTTTTCCGCCAGGTGACGTTTCGCACGGTTGGGATATTCGTCCCTCGCGCGCGTTCCTCAGTAATGCGAGCCGAAGCTCACGCCGTCCATTACCGCGAGTTCATCAAATTCGATGTAGGACCGTTTCGTATCACGGTCGACGGTGAACTGCATCCGCCTGTGCCCGTCGGTCGTGGCGCGGATCGACAATAACTGCAGCCCGTGCTTGCCGACCTGCCATTCATGCGAGCCGGCGAGGCCGGCGGGCGCGTAGATCGCGGATCCGGGGCGGACGTGGTATTCCTTGCCGTGGTAGTCGCGGACAATGGCGCTGCCCGCCACCACGTAATAGAAGACCTCGATGGCATGCCAGTGCAAGTGTTCGTGCGTTCCCGCCTTGAATGTCGCGACGGCCACTCGGACCCGCTCGCTCGGGCGATCCGGACACCCGATCAGCGGTCTCAGCGTCTGCCCCTGCACCACGCCGGGAATTTCCGTCACCTGATCCTGGTTGAAAACCTGCAGCGTCGATTCAAATTCCATTGCGGATTCTCCGTTCGTTTCATTGTTTTCCTGGTGGATCGTGCGGGAATTCAATAGGGGCGTCAAGGGGTCGTCTCCGTCGCCGTCGTCGATCCTGCAGTGGCGGCGACTCATGAATAGTAGGATGATTCGCCCTTCACACTTCAGCCGTTAAGGAATCGCAATGCCGCCCAGTACGATGACCGCGATCTCCATCGTCCGCGCAGGCGGACCGGAGGTGTTGCAATCGGACACGCGGCCGGTGCCGCAAGCCGGGGCAGGGCAGGTGCTCCTCAAGGTCAGCTACGCCGGCGTCAACCGTCACGACTGCGGACAACGCAGCCGCGGATCGGGTCCTCCCGGGGCCACCGACATTCCGGGGCTGGAGGTGGCGGGCGAAGTCGTCGTAGCGGGCGCGGGGGTAACGCGCTGGCAAGCCGGCGATCGCGTCTGCGCGCTCGTCAACGGCGGCGGCTACGCGCAGTACTGCATCGCCCAGGAGCCGCTCACAATGCCGATTCCCACGGGTTTTGATCTGAAGCACGCGGCTGCGCTGCCTGAAGCACTGTTCACCGCATGGCTCAACGTGTTCATGCTCGGGCGGCTGAAAGCGGGCGAATGGCTGCTTGCACACGGCGGCTCGAGCGGCGTGGGCACGATGGCAATCCAGCTCGCACGGCTGGAGGGCGCATCCGTTGTGACAACCGTGGGCAACCACGCAAAGGCCGAGGTCTGCAGGAGACTCGGAGCGGCGAGGGCGATCCTGTATCGCGAGGAGGATTTCGTGGCGTGCGTGAAAGAGGCGACCGGCGCTCGCGGCGCCGATGTGATCCTCGATATGGTCGGCGGGACCTACGCGAAGCGGAACCTCGAAGCGCTGGCGGTCGACGGGCGCCTGGTCCATCTCAGCGGGGCGGGCTCTGAATTCTGCGTGCCGGTCAGCGCCATCATGACGAAGCGCGCAGTCGTGACCGGATCGCAGTTACGGGCTTCTCCTCTTTCTCTCAAGATCGAGATCGTCCGGCAGGTAATGGAGCGCGTGTGGCCTCACCTCGGAAGCAAGGTGGCCCCGATCGTCGATTCGATCGTGCCGCTTGCCCGGGCCCCGGACGCCCATGCGCGCATGGAATCTAGCGTGCACATCGGCAAGATACTTCTCGAGGTCGCGCATTGACGGATGAGCGAATCAGTTGTGCGTCGGACTTCGCCGCAGGATGCCTCCGCACAACCTGCGTGCCTGCGGAATGCACTCCAGAGCGTAGCTCAAGAATAGTGAAAACCGCTCATTGCAACCAAAAAGGAATACTCCCGACAGGAAGGCTGTTTACCCGATGGTCTGAGCATTTGATTTTTGTCGATGTTAGTCTGTAGCTGATGATCTTGGCGTCTTGAACACTCCCTGAACCCAACTTTCCAGGAGCAACGGCGATGGAACGAAAAAAGGCCAGCGATTTTCCCCAGGAGGTTCTCAATCTGTTTGACGGGTACGTTCACGGCACGATGGGCCGCCGTGAGTTTCTCGATAGCGCCGCAAAGTACGCGGTAGGCGGCTTCACGGCGGCGGCGATGCTGGAGAGCCTCAGGCCCAACTTTGCGCTAGCCGAGCAGATCGCCAAAGACGATGCCCGCATCAAGACCGAGTACTTCAAATACCCGTCGCCGCAGGGTTCGGGGACCATGCGCGGGTATTTCGCGCGCCCGGCGAAGAGCGGCAAGTTCCCGGGGGTAGTCGTCATACACGAGAACCGCGGCCTCAATCCGTATATCGAGGACGTCGCGCGCCGCCTGGCGGTGGAAAATTACGCGGCATTCGCACCGGACGCGCTTACTCCTGTCGGCGGCTACCCCGGAGACGAAGACAAGGCGCGGGAGATGTTTGCCAAACTCGATCCAAAGAAGCGTACGGAAGATCTGGTTGCCGCGGTCGGCTTCCTCAAGTCGCGGCCCGAGTGCTCAGGCAAGATCGGTGCAGTGGGATTCTGCTTTGCTGGAGGGATCGTAAATCTGCTGGCGGTGCGTATCCCGGATCTCGCGGCTGCTGTGCCGTTCTACGGCATCCAGCCGGCGGCTGCGGATGCTGCGAAGATCAAGGCGCCTCTCCTCATCCACTACGCGGGCCTCGACGAGCGCATCAACAAGGGATGGCCGGCTTACGAGGCCGCGCTGAAGGCGAACCACGTGAGCTACGAGATGCATATGTATCCGAACACGAATCACGGGTTCCATAATGACACGACACCGCGCTACGACGAGGCTGCTGCAAAACTGGCGTGGCAACGAACTCTGGAATTCTTCAACAAGTATTTGCGCGGCGGATAAACCTGCGATGAAGAAATAGTTACCGGTCACGGATCGCGAATCACCGTTCTCGAGAACTGGGCTGGCGCGAGCGCGGCGAACGCCAACATTTACTACCCCTGTTGGCCATCAACGCAAGGGGCCTCACTCCAACCTGGGTTCTTGCTCTGCTGTTCGCTGCATCAAACGCGGAGGGCGTATGCAATCTAAAATGAGCGGCTGGATTTCGACGGCGTTACTTGCGGGCAGTTTTGTCCTGTCGGCGGACCTGGTGTCGGCACAGGCCTGGAGGCCGGAGCGCAATGTCGAGCTCACGGTTCCGAGCGGCCCCGGAGGATCAAACGACATCACCGGGAGAATCGTCCACAAGCTGTGGACCGACCTCAAACTGGTGCCGGTGTCGAGCACGGTGGTAAACCGCGCGGGCGGAGGACATACCGTTGCCTATAACTCCATCCAGCAACACGCCGGCGATCCGCACTTCCTCGGCATCATGTCGACACCGATATTGATGAATCGAATCGAGGGACGCACCCAGTTGAGCCACAACGATCTGACGCCGATCGCCTATCTGATTACCGAGCCGATGGTCGCGGCCGTCCGACCGGATTCGCCGATCCAAACCGCGAACGACCTAATCGCAATGCTGAAGAAGGACCCGGCATCGTTGAGCATCGCCCTGACGAGTGTTGGGCACCGTGTTTCCATCGGATTGCCCTTGAAGAAGGCAGGAGTCGACTTCAAGGCGGTCAGGATGCCGGTATTCAAGAGTGGTGGCGAGACCAGTACCGCGGTGCTGGGCGGGCATGCGGATGTGATGATCACTTCCGTTTCGACGCTCGTGCCGTACGCCGCAAGCGGTAAGCTGCGTGCGCTTGCGGTAAGCTCGTCCAAACGGCTGAGCGGTCCCATGGCATCCGTGCCGACATGGCAGGAATTGGGCTACCAGAGCTCCGGA